>ERZ1292630.210-Hain-H41-02um-R3-210-length-64087-cov-8_pt1 | contig 64087 bp, 34 predicted proteins | sample MGYA00564408_ERZ1292630 | MGnify/ENA primary metagenome ERZ1292630 (study PRJEB36523, sample SAMEA6512641) | groundwater metagenome | collected 2019-01-08 | study: AquaDiva: Metagenomics assemblies of 32 groundwater samples
AGACGCCGTTGCCGTCGAGTTCGATTTGAACGTCAAATTTATTCGCATCGAAGAATACCATTTTTTGGGTTCCAGGAAGGGGAGAAAACACAGCGCTGACATCTGATCATAAGTGGGAGTCGCCAGCGCAGCGGGTCCGTCGGTGCATTTCCTTTTCGCTGCGAGTGACCCAACCTACGTGGTGAATCACCACCGATACGTGACCAGACGCAACGAACGCAAAAAAAAATATTCCCGCGGCTATTGCCGACAGGCCGCTCTGTGGCTGACGCTCCCTCACTATGAAGGGAGGGGGCGGGGGGGACTCGGCAGCGTCACGTACGGTGCACCTGTTCACGTGTATTGGTGGGCGAAAGCGCCTACTCGTTACCATGGTTGTAGCCCTTCACGCCTTCTCCAACCTTGACCAAAACCCACCAAAACTCACTCCTCAATCACACACGCGACGCAAGAAAAGTTGACCTCAGTGGGATCCAGTGACATGAGGGTCTTCGTCTCATCGGCCGCCGCCCGCAGAAGACTGCCGATGTCCGCCGCGGAGGAAGAGGAGGACGTGGCGGGCGCTGCCGGACGGGGAGACACCTTGATGGGTCCCGGCAGCCGGCCGTCGAGCTTCCAGACATCGCCGCCGACCTCCACGAAACTGATGAAGTGAGTGTAAATGGGCGTGTCGATGGACTGATTGTTCGTTTGACCTTCGTTCGCGGCCACGGCTTGAGTCTCGTTCAGCGTCACGCTGCTTTCCAGGAGCGCCGCAAGCTGACCCGGACTCTTACCGCTCGCGTCCTTTGCAAAGTTCGCCAAGAACGATCCATCGGCGAAGCTCACGCAATCGCGGTTGTTCATCAGCGCGTGAATGATGCCGATGGTACCGCAGGCGTTCGCGATGGTCTGTTTCACGAAGAACGGAGGCGCGGAGACGGACGAAGGGTCCGCGGCGGCCACCGTGTCGCTGTCGATGAGGGCCGTGGCCGCCGCGTCGTCGTCGTCACGCTTCTCGGTCATGAGCGCTGGGTACTGCGCGCGAATTTGTGCCACGCTATACGCGGTGTTCGCGCGCGAGATTGGGTAGAGAAGCAATAGGGCGCACAAACGACCGGGCGGAATCATGGCGAGCAGGTCGTCCTCGAAGCCAAACACGTCATGAAAGGCGAGCCGGCTTTCGCTTTGAAGGCCCAGTTGGGCGACGTACCGCGACATGACGTCAGGGTTACATTCCAGCGGAAACCAACGCGCGGGCATGGTGGTGGTGGGGACAGCTTTTTTCCTGGACACTGAGACCAAATTTGAACCTTTCGCGTTTTTGGGCATTCTGAAAGTACCTAAGACATTGTTTCGTTGCAACCAGATTTTACGCCGGTGGAATTCTGCAAGAGATGAATCAGAGGGGGGTCGAACATCTGTTAATCCACGCAATGACGGCACCAGAACGCGCCGTTGGGGTCATATCGCCGTTTGACGCCTTGCAGCCGCGTGTACACGCCGTTGCCCCAGTACCGCTGCGGCCAGTTTGGCATCTCATACGGACTCTCCGCGAAGTAGCTGTGAGGTCCTAGAGAATAGAACCACTGCTCCGTTTCGGTGGCGTTGTAGGCTGCCGCGCCAACCCAGTGCACGATGCCGCGGCGCAAGCCGCTGCTCACCGACGTCGTGCCCGCCGCCGGTTGAGGGGAATTCGTATTGCCCGTCAAATCGTGGTATAGCTGCTGCTCGGAGCACCGACCGACGGTCATGCATTCCCGTAGCAACGCCAGCAGGCGGTTGTGAGTCGTGGCGTTGGCGAGCGCGGAACGGCTCAGCAGCACAGAGGACATGCCACCGACGTAGACACCGGGGATCGGGGCCATGTTGGGCACGGGACTGATCGTCTCAAGCCGCACGTTACGCACGTGATCCAACCAGGTCGCGTAGTTGGTGATGTTGGGACCGTACACGGTGTGAATATCGGTGAAGTTGGCCAGAGCCGCCGTGAATTCCGGATCACTAGGAGGACCAAGAAACGTGTACACCAAGCTCAATTCCCAGGCAAACCCACAACTAGTGTCCAGCGGTTCCCCACGGGCCTCTCTGCCGGAAGCGGCCGCTGTACCGTCCACGTCGTGAAGGTGTCTGTAGTGGCGGCGTTGGGTGCCTTTTTTCATGCTCGTAAAGTACGCCAGTCCTCCGAAGCGCTTCGACCGCGCCAAGGCCCACTCCGAATACGACTTGATCAGCTGATGCAACTGATCGTCGCCGACGGAGCCGGGACAGAGATCGCCGTACCAAACGGCCACCGCGTTCGTAAAGCCACCGATCGGGATAGGATGGGCCCTGACGGTAATCGCCGTCACGACGCCCCAAGTTGATCCACCACCGCCCCGGAGCGCCCACAAAAGCTCTGGGTGATGTGTGCGGTTCGCGACGATCCTCTCACCCTCAGAACCCACGAGTTCCACCTCGACAATGTTGTCCACTCCGAGCCCGGCCGCGGGCGCCAATGGCCCGTGACCGCCTCCGAGCGACCAGCCAACGATGCCCACGGTGATCGCCCAGCCTGAGGACACATACCGATCAACATCGGCCGCGAATTCATGCGCCTCGCTGAAAACGATGCCTGGGCCGAACCGGATCGCTCCCCCATCCGCTTCTCCCCCCTCCTGCGCTCCGTTGGGGAGAAACGTCATTTCCTTCATGAGGGCCGTGCGGATGAAGAGGCCGTACGGGCAAGAGTGACGGTTCAAGAAATCGTGCCCGGTGCCCGCCACCATGATGCACATGTCGTGCCGGCGGGCGAACTGGACGGCGACCTGCACGTGCGCCATGGTGAGTGGCCAGACCGTCAGGCCCGGTTGCCATCCCTCGATCGGTGTATTCCGGGTGGCGAAGAGACACATGTCCGGGTGGTACGCAGGAGGTGAATAGCAGGTTTGATTGGAAATGGACCGGTTTGGCCAGGAATACACCGGGCTCATCCCCGAGACGCCGGCACCATATAAGGGCTGATCGTCCGGACTTTGAACTGGCACCGCGCAAACGCGGGGCGCATCCCCGCCGGGCCACCACAGCACTCGAGACGCCGCCGGATCCAGCTGCGAGGAGAATGCGGCGACCTCACTGTCAGTAGGCCAGCAGGGCTTCCTCGGAGTGCACCAGTTTTGCGGCGTCTGGGATGCGCCAAACAACGGAGAAATTACCAGCAGAACAGCGGCGGTTACTATCGGCAAGCCTGTACCCATTGTCTGGTCGAATTGGTCACGAATATGGAAGAGAAAGGGAGTTGGCAAAAAACAATGTGGACCTGTTGGACTCCTGCAACCGCCCAATCCAACACACATACAATTTCAGTTGATTGACCGACGACGGAAAGACAAGAAACAGAAACAGCCGCTTGAGAAGAATCACGCGCGTTGCCAGTCGCGGTGCGTGCGAATCGACGCAAAAGCGGGGTGTTGAGACACTATGTCGCTTTCGCCCGACATTCGGCCACCAGCTCACGCCGACACCAACGGCGACAACGAACCAAACGACAAGCGAATCGCTTCTTTGGAAATGATGATGGAGGCAGCCGTGGCCCATGGATTGTGGCGACCCCCCGCGGCCCGGTCGTACGGCATCGCGTTCCGCGGGTGCGAAGGCAACGGCAGCGGCGGGAGCCGTTCGGCAAATTCGTCAGCGCTGTGACCGTGGCCCGCGTCATCCGCATCATCACGTTTATCCCCGACCGATCGAAGACGCTTCACTCCCGTCGTGCGTAAGGTTTGATGCGCACTCGCGAAGCGAGCACATAGAAATGAATCTTGCAAAAGATCGTGAAATCTCACGGAGGAGGACTGAAAACGTTCGGATGGCCCCTCTTGACGCATCGCCAATGCCGTGGCATCTTCTTTCACTTGAAGCATCTGCCTCCTGCGACGGACGGCAGCCTTGAGGGCCAGCTGGGCATCCACGTACTGCGACGCGAATGCCGGCGCGGCCGAGGCGTGGAGGTATTGAGGTGGCTGGTGTGTGTAATAAACGGCACGGTGGACGGCATGAAGATGATCCAACACGCCAGATTCATAGGCGGCGTAGACTGCCGCTTGCTGTACGAAGTCGGCCACGAGCACCCGGCGGATGGCTGCGGCGAGCACGCGGAGGATGCTCATCGTGTCGGCGTCGTCCTTTCCGATGATAGCCGACACAGCGGTGGACCCGCACGAAGAAGCTGGGACCGCGCGGCGAAGAATGCATGAAACCGGCTCCTCCGATGTTATTGGCGAGGCGCTCGCGCGCATGACCCAGTAGTGGACGACCGCCTCGATGGAGAGAGGGCATACGGTGACGTCTTCCGAGCTTCCAGGGCGGCGGTTGGCGGCGGCAGCCCAAAGCCGCGCAATCGATGAGGTCGAGTCGCCGGCCTGGCTAGCCGCGACAGCGACGGCCGGCACTGGCGCCACGTACGCCGACAAACAGTGACAACTGGCGGCGAGCCATGGCCGCGGGTGAAACACCACGCGGGGAGCTGAGGTTGGCGACGTGGAAGGCAGCGGGTTTCCGTTCACACGCTGACCACCGGCGGCCAAGAAGCGGAGGGCCGAGTGCTTGCTGCTACACGGAAGTGGCGTCACTCCCGCCGTCGTCGGCGGTTCCTCTCGACGGGCATCGTTCGACTCTGCGGCAATGGCGTCGAAAGCGAGTGCCCTATCCATCACGAACCTCCTAGCGGCTGCCAGCTTCTCCGCCTGCGCAGGCGTCGGAACGGGGAGAGCCACGCCCTGCGGCATCGGGGGAGATGCCCAGTGGTCCAACCATCGCGCGCCCGCGACGTGTTGGTGAACCATCCTCGAGACGAAGGCAGCCTGGGGGTCCATTCCCAGTCGGACGCCGTCAGAAGAGACGTTGAACAATGCGTTTAACGCGACTACTGTTGACGCGTGTCACCCGAAGAGGTCATGGAGAGACGACACGGCAGGTCCCCAATTCACGCGGCTAGTTTTTTTTCCCCCCTCTCTCTCTCTCTCTCTCTGTTCCGGGAGGGAGGAAGCAAACGTTTACTAACTCGCCTGCTGCTCTTCGCAATTGTCAATCTCCCCCCCCCGTCAATTTCTTTGGGGTTGTCGGGGTGAGCCGTTGCACTGTACAATTCAGCAGGATTGTACAATGGGGGGGACGAAGGCCAACGTAGAGATCGTACAACAGAGAGGAACACTACACAACAACCGATCGCGGCGGAAACCACTTTGGTTTTTTCGTCCTCGCTTGGTCAAGGAGCGGTGGGAGGAGGCACAGAAGCCGGCAAATATCGCGTTTCCGGAGGTACTCGGTCCCGTGGCGACTCCTCATACAAGAGAGACGACGACGCCAGTCCAGCTCCGGCGGCTCCTCCGCACCAGGTGGCGCTGCGGCCCTGCGGCGAGGGAGACGCGAGACACGGCGGTGGCGTCGGCGACGTGGTGTAAGGGTGGGCAACGTGCAACGCGGCGAGTTTGCTGGACGGCGGAAGCGCATCCATGAGCTCGGCGGCGTTGTTGCCGAGGTCGTTGCTGCACCGGACGTCCAATGTGTCCTCGACGCCGCCACCGACGACGCTCGCGTGCCGCGGTCCACCGTGAAAACCCGCGCTTGTGGCCGCGCTGTGCATCGGCGACGCCCCGCTACTCGCGTGAATCGGAGGCGACCCGACCGCCCTGGAGCCAACCAGCGCCTGCGACGAGGTCGACGGCTGCCACCGGTGAAGCTTCACGACAGAATTGGGCAGCACGGTGGCCATCACGCGGAGGAAGTCCTGCCGGCTGCCAACCGGCGTCAAGTTGACGCGCTGAATGACATCGCCCACTCGAATCCCGTTAAGGAAGGCAGGCGAACCGGGGAACACTTGTGCGACGCGCACCCCGGCGAGGGAGTGCTCGTCCGCCAGGACCATGCCTAGAAGCCGGCTGCCAATGTCCAACTGCCGTGCGTTCGATTCCCTTAATTTTTCGCTGTGACGGACGTCGTCCCGGAGGCGGAGAATGTCGTTTGTGTTCTTCAGCGAGGCATCCAGTAAGTCTTTCAAACGGGGGCTTGAAAAGAGCGCGTCCGTTTTGGCATCCTCCGTCCCGCGTTGAACGGCCGCCTGGACGACCGGGCCGGAGAGGCCAAGGACCGTGTAAAGATTGTCCACCGCCTCCGCGACCGGATCCCGAGCGGTAGCTTGTATTTGCATGACGCGGGGGCGAAGATCATTGGCCGAGAGCTTCTCGGCGGTGAGCTGTCCGATGGCCGCCGTGGTGGATCTGTCTAGCACCGTCACATCCTCCCGCAGCGCGCTGCTGAGTTCTTCCACCGCCGCCGTGCGCTTCGCGATGTTCGTGACGGCGACGAGCAGCCGCTTCTCGAAGGATCGGATTTCGGCCTTGATAATCTCTTCGCGCGTTTCAAGATCACGACGATCGCTGTTGGACAGACCCGACGCCGCCGATGCCGACTGAGAAGCGAGGCGCTGCTGGTAGGCGAGCACACCGGAGGGCGAGCCCACCACGGGATGCGACGGTCGCCGAGCGTCTCCCGACCCCGGGCTACCGGCACGACCTCCTGGCCGCGAGGACCCTGTCGCCGCGGCCATAAGCGCACGCTGCTGCTGATGCCAAGATTCTAGGGCCGCGATGGCCTCTTCCGTCGATTCCACACGCAAAGGTAGGGCGGAGGACGAGGCCGCCGCCGCCGCCGCTGGTTCCATCGGTGGATAGCCACCGCCGCCAGCACGCGCTTGATTGGTCAGCAATTGCGCTCGTTCCAGTTCATCTAGTAGCTTCTGTGTCTTGGAGTCGAACCCAGGGCGAGGTGAGGCTGGCACCGTTGCAGAGGCAGGCGAGGTTGGCGTTTGAGACGGCGCAGCGGCACCCAGCCCGGTGATCAACCGTAGCACCCCAACCACCGTCGCCAATTGAGCTTGCAATTGCACGACAGTAGACTCAAGCTGCGCCACGCGACGCGAATCCTGCGCAGACGGCGGCGCTTCTCGGAACATGGAAGTGTCCGAGCGAAGCGCTCCCCCGTGCAAAGGCGAGGAGAACCCACCTCCTTGTGACTGGGATGCGGCCGCCGGGGCAGCGGCGGACTCAGGCGGGCTGTACGGGTCGTAGCCTGCCGCGGTTGCTCGCGCTGGAGGCATGGCCGAGCCGGTGTAATGGGCTGCCTCTCGCTGGGTATCGTGGTGCGGCAGGGGCACTTGGGCCATGGCATCTATCGCTTCTGGGTCCGGCGCCCCGTAGTCAGAGGCCTCGGGGAAGCCAGAATGACCCGGGTGGCGATAATTGGCCGCTGCTGGTTCGTAAGGGAGCCTCTGACCCTCCTTGTCGGTGCGGGGTGCGCCCGAGGGAACCGCGCCGCCAACCTGATTCGATCGGGATGTCCATCGGCCGGCAGGGGGGAGCAATAGAGCATCGGGGGACGGGACGAATACTAGTGGGGATGAATAATAAGGATTCGCGGTCGGGGCCATCCTGGGCTCGTCGTCATAATCGCTTTTCCTTCCGGAGATGTCGGACGCCGTTGGGGGGTACACCTGCGCCAGCACGCGGGCCGCCTCTTCGCGCACTTGAGTAGCTCGCGCCACTCGACTCGCGACGTAGGGGTCAGGGTCGTTGGCGGCGGGGTCCACGATGTGGAAGGCGTGGTTTGAACGAGCCTCGGCGGCGCTGTTCACCCTGGATTGATCCGATGACATCCAACGCTAAACGACAAGGAAACGAGAAAAGGAGAGAGAGAGAGAGAGAGAGAGAGCAACGCGCCTGTGATGTGGAGAATCAACGAGACGATGTTGCGAGGCTAGTTACCGGATCATGACCGGAACGCATTTGTGTGCGCGACAACACTTGCCGAAGCCGAAGCCACTAGTCGTTCGCTGGAATCACCACACGCCACGGAAGCGTTAGCCGTCGTGGTTGCGGGAGACAAGTTTCCCCGTTGCGAAGCGCTGGTGCACGGCGAAGATGATTTGTGCCAACGCAAGCGCACCACCAATCGCGCCGATGACGTAAAACTTCATGTCGTTCCTGGCGCTCGGTCGGCGCAGCCACTGCGGCACCTCGACGGGTGAGTAGCCTGGCGCCGCCTTACTGATATTGAACGGGGCCAAGTAGGGACTGCTGAGCGCGAGCTGAGCTAACCGCTTGGAGTAATACCAGGTGTCAGGATCCGTCGACGCGGCCACCGTCGTGCGGTTGATCGTCACAATGGCGGTTTGGAACACGATGTCGAGCGAGAAGCAATACGGTGCCCACTCCCCACTACTCCCGGTGGGGGCCGTGTCGTTGACGACGCAGGGGAAGAGCCCGAGCGTTTGAGCACACGCCGCGAGGAACTGCGTGCCGGAATAGGGATAGGGCCAGACTTCACTCCGGTTGTGGGTCAGGGAGCAGTCGGATGACATGTTCAAGGTCGCTCCTGGCGGCGGAGTCGGGCCGCTCGGCGCGGTGCTCGCCGTCTGTGACGCGGTGGTATTGTTGATGCTGGCGGTGGTCGTCGAAGTATTGACGGTCGACGCGGCGGTGGTGGTTGTGTCGTTTTGCTGCGCGACAACGGGAAGCGCTGCGTAAAAAAAGAGGACGTAACATATCGCGGCGGCACATGCGAAGCTTTCGCCGCGCCAAGCTGAAGTTGAAGGCGCCATGAGGGCGACACGAGGATGAGGGATGGATGGACGGGACACAAAACGAACTGTAAACGGCTTTGACGCGAAACTCAATACATCCTCTTTCCTGCCATCTTTTATTGGCGGACATGCTGAGGTCTCTGAAACGGTCAACCTTTCAGTTTTAAACGCTGTCTCTCAGTCAGAGAAGCGAGAGAGGGCATCAGTGTTCCTCCTCCTCGCCTTCCCAGTCGTCGCCGATGTTCTCGCGGACGGTGAGCAGGTAGATGGCCATGAAGAGTGACATGGGCACAAAGCCCGCGACGCCGACCCAGTTGAACTGCATGGAGCGATCCGGCACGGGGCTGAAGAGGAATCCTCCTTGTGCGAAGGTCAGCTCCAACCTCACTGAGGACGCTTCGTCGTCGCTTTGTTTGAGGAACGAAGCGATCACCTCAGAGGCAGGATCGTCGGCCATGAAAAATGGATTTTCGTCACTTCGTGCTTCCTTCGCCGGGGCCGACGCGGACGATTGGCCGGGAGACGGAGGCGGATTCCCGACGACGATGCCCACGATGGTGGGCGGAATTTCGTGCAGTCGGTTGATATCCGGCGGTGAGTCGAACGAGTGCGGATGGACGGTGACGGCCGCCATTCGCAGCGTCGCCGTGCGCACGTTGCTGGGTAGATCGAGGCGCCAAAGGAACACATGGGCCCCACCTAGAAGCGGCTGCGTGTATATCACGGAAGACGACGAGGCCAGCGGCCCTTCGAGGAGGAGCGTCGGCGGCGTGAGGGGCATTGCCATGCCCGTCGCCACGAGCTCGAGTCGCGCGGGGAAGGAGGAGCCACCACCCGCCGCAGCTGTTGGTCGTTGCTGGTTCTCCACACTCCATGCGAAAATCGACGCCTTCTGCTTCTCCTCCTCCCCACCACCACGTGTGTGCAAGACGGTGTCCAACACCACGGTGTGGGGAAAAGGTCGAATCAGATAGGACGGGAGGCGCTGCAGCACGTACACCCGACGTCGAGGCGGGGTCCACCCGCCGCCGCTGTCATGTGGACGCGAACGAGCTGACGCGGCGGGAAACGTGACGTTCACTTGCACGATGCCACGACCCTCGTGAGCGAACATCCAGGATTGCTCCGCGGAGATCCGCGGCCCCTGAGGATGACGATGCCCAGCCACGGCGGCAACACGACTACCACCCGCAAACGCAGCTTGCAGCGCCGGCCGGCAGAATGCGGTTCGGGACGCGGTGCACAGCAGCACCGCCGCGACGGCGACGCGAAGGGCTCTTGGATCGCCGACGAGGGGAGCTTGCAAGTCGTCGTGGTGGAGTTGGTGGCCGGCGGTCCCAACGCGATCCCAAGCGATCAGGGGATCACGATCCGCAAATGACGAATGACATCGCAGCACGCCAAGGAAGCGGTCGTGGGAGCGACCGTCGCGAGGCGTCTCCGTAGCGTCTGTTGCCAAGGGAGAAGCCGACGGCGTCCTCGGGACGTCGTCGTCGTCGGCTTCCTCCGTCAGTGTCGTTGCGGTGTCTTTTTCGAAGGAGCCTACCGACGCCGCCCACTGCCACAGCGCCAGCCACCGATGCGCACGGCGCAGACGAGCGTCATCCCGCATGCGCCAGTGACGATCCTGCGACCGAGCGGCCGTGTCCTCTGTGGAGAGGTGCTGCATCCCCTGGGTGACCCAAGCCACGGCGGCCACGCCGTCGCCCGCGAGAGCCGGCACGTCGATAGGAAAAGCGCCTCGCCACGTGGTTCCGTTGACGAGCCACTCGGTGGACGGGCTTGAGTAGTCCCGTGCTGGTGTGGATAGCGCGGCATCAGGCGCCGGAAGGAGATGGGTGGCTGCCATGCGTGCTTGAAGCAGCATGCCGTCGTCGCTGCCAACCTGGCTGCCGCCTTCCGTCGCTTTGCTCGCCGCCCCTTGTAGACGCAATCGAAGAGTGACCCGGTGCGCGGTCGTGAAAACCTCGCCGAGAGCTCCAACGGCACGTCGCCCATCGCGCAACGTTGCGGCGGCATCGTTTGAGCTGTGGCTCGACCAGAAATCCAAAAATCTCTGACTGTTGTCCGACACGCCATGAACGTTGCCGCTCGCTTGGGGGGAGGAACCAGCGGCGGCGGTCGGAGGCGGTTGGATGTTGAATAGGCGAAGAAGCGCGAGCCATTGTGTCGCACACAAAGTCCCCGCACCACCAGAATTTTGCTCCAGAGGAAGGGACGTCGTCACGCACAGGAATGATTTTCCCTCCTCCACCTTTCCCATCCTTGCGCGGCTGTCGAAAGAGCCTGCCGCTGCTGCTGGTGGGGCGTCGCAAGGCCGCATTATGGTCGGCCGCAACCGAAACAATGGGAACCGCGTCGTCGGGCGGCAACAACAGTCGCTCTCTCCTCCTCCTCCGTCGCGGGCCTCCACCGTCGCATTGCTGTTGTCGACGGTTTCACAACGGTTCGACTCGCAAGGGGGCACGACGCCGTCGAGCAGCCCATGAAGTTGTAGCGCGACGCCGAAATGATTCACCAGTCGCCGGAGGCGACATATCGTCCTTGAATCCCGTGGCAGTCTAGCGGTCAACACAATGTGGTTCTCGGGTGCCAGGACTCCCTGAGCCCCGTCGTGAAGCAGGTTGGTCGCATCTCTCTGTGAATCCATATCCAAGGGCGCGCTGGCACCACTTGACAAGAGGCGACCCGATGTCACGTCGATCTGAAGCATCGCGTGCTCGACGGGGAATTCCCTTTGTTGTTGCGTGCCAGAGGGACGAGCGCCGATCAAGTCGCTCAACACGGACGCCATGTTACGCGCAAACGTCGACTCTTCCTCGTTCTTCTCCAACATCTTCTCACTTCCCTCTGCCTTATCGCGAGGCCCCAAGAGCTGTTGATGGAGGTCGACACGGGCATCTAACAGCAGCGCCGATGAGGGTTGGTGGACGGCATCGCCGCCTCGGCGGTTCAGCGGCGCCGCAAGGGTTCGAAATTGGATGTCAAGTGGCGACCTACGCCGCGTCGCACTGGCACTCTCGTCGGCTTGGCAGCCAACCAGCGGCGACCAAAAAAATAATAGCAAAATTGTTCCCCATCCGACTGCGACCATCATCGTTGAAGCGATTGATTTTTGGGAGAGGACGGGAACAGTTCTTGCATGAGTTGCGAAAGGGGAACGAATGGATTCTATAATTTTTTGTTGCGCTTTGTGAAAGGCAAGCTCATCCGAACGCGGCTGGGGAGAGGAGTTGCAGCGAACGGGCGCAAGGTGCTTGTGCGGGCGAGAATTACGGGTCAACGTGCGTCGATATCGAAATTGCAAATTCAAGCGGGTGAGGGAAAGAGAAAGAGAGAAAGAGAGAGAGAGAGAGAGATGTTTCCATTTTCGTGGGACAAGGATAGGCAAATTCAGAGGGACGATGTAATAAAAAAGGGTTGCCGGCCGATCGCCACCTTCATCGCCTTTTAGCCGCTGACCATGGTCGGGAGGCCATGTGCGAGAATCACGTCCACCTCCGCCTTGATCTGCACCAGGTCGTGCCGATGCAACGTCGCCGCGTGAGGTTGACTTTCGAGGATCGTCTGTGCGCGCAGCAGGAAACTCAACGCCGCTTGACTTTTGCCCAACGAGGCAAATGCCGACGCTGCACATCGCAGGGTGACAACAAGCTCAACGTTGGATTCGTCAAAGTGCTGCGATTTGATGTCGAGGCAGTCGAGGAGCGCGTGGAGCTGCTGGACGTGGTTGCCATGGGCACCATAGGCCACGCCCAAATTATGAAGCGGGCGCGCCAGTTCGAGGTGTCTGGGTCCGAAGAGCTCTCGTTTGGCGTCGACGACGTGTTGGAGCAACCGCAGCTGCTCGTCGCGATGACCCAGCGCACCATGGGCGTTAGCCAGGTTGCCAAGCACGCGGAGCACTTCAGCATGGCCCGTTGCGGGGGTGGGCTCGACGGAACCACGGTTCGAACGATCCTTGACCTGCTGCTGGTGCGCTCGCCACGATTGGAGCACTTCTCGGAGCAGCTGCAGCTGGCGAGCCGCGTCACCCACAGAGCCATACGCGTTGGCGAGCGTCTCCCTGGCGGACAAGAGAAGCACGACGGTAGCGTCCATGTCAGTAACACCTCCGGTGCACTCTTCGGTGTCGCCGTTGCAGTGCTGCTGCTTCCTTCGTGCCGCCAGGTGCTCAGACAACACGTCGACGACACGCTGGACAACCTCGATCCGTTTCAACGGCTCGCCTGCGCGTTCATACGTGTCCGCTAATGCAAGACACACCTTCACGCTGGTGGGGTGCGGCTCGGGAAGAGCGGCCGCGAGGTCAACGTTCAACGCACACAGTTCACCCACCGCCGCGTGATGTTCACCAATCTGGTTGAGGGCGACACCAAGGCACGACACGATGGAGTAGTAAGTAGAGTCATGTGAGGCTTGGGTTGGGCGATCAAGAAGGTAGTGACGTTTCAGCTCCTGCAAGACGGGAACAACCTCATGGAAACGAAACCGATTGTACAACTCGGCAGCCTGTCGAAGGCGTTCGGTGTATGCCGCAGCCACGGGGTGGCACATCGAGGGCACATGAAACTACTGAAGAAACGCAACGGGGAAACAAAAAAAAGTCCCAAAGGTTAGTCCAGATAGATAAAGCCATTTGTGGGTGCTCATCCTATGGGGGTGCGGAGTAGGGAAAAGGAGGGAGGAATCGGTGCGAAACCCTTTGTACTAACTACTTCTTTGAAACAAGCGTTGCGGCATCGTGTCCACCGCGATACATGCCGTGGATGCGGGCGACCACGGCCCTCATGGCGGACGCTTGGGCAGCCTCTCGCGACGCATCCGCGGGAGGCGGTCGGCTGACGGGCCCAGCCGAGGCCGACGGTGTCGATGTGGACGGTGAGTGCCCTTTCTCCATGAGGACTCCATTCGCAGCGACCTCCATTTGGTCGCTGGCAACCGCTTGCGGCGGAAAGTCCGTGACTTGGTCGTGGATCGGGTTCGACGGTGAAACGGACGTCGCCGACGGAGGGGGGGCCCGCTGGCGGCTGCCCGCGCGACTGCCTTGCCTGGATGGCACGGGGTGAGGCAACAGGCCTCGTCGGAATAGCACCTCGGCTTCGGCGACGGCACGTCGCTCCGCGTCACGGAGTTGCGCAGTGGCTCGCCGACGCTTTTCAGCCTCGGTGAACCATGTCGGAGGGGCGGGCCCTTCGTACTTGGGCGTGAAGTGCCGACGGCGGTGTTCCTCCTCCCGGAGCCGAGACAACTCCTCCCCTTTCTCCTTCAGCTCCATGCTTTCGCCTGTGCCCGGGCGCGCGATGTACAAGTGCTCGTAGTCAACGCGGCGCAGATTGGGGCGCACACGGTGCGGGCCACCGGACAGCCCGGAGACTGGTTGAGGCCTGTGAAGATCGGAAGGAGTCGCCGCGGACGTTGGCACGTGGTCAGTTTGCGAAGAGGTGGCGCGGTCGTTGCCCGCTGCCGATGGAATGCAACGACCTGAATCTGAATGGCCGTTGCCGTGGGAGGCACCACCTTCCATGGCGCCTCTGAGGAATAATTGCCCTCCCACCGCGACGGCCGCGCTGTCTGAGATGCCGACAAAGCAAAACGTGGTCTGCAGTCCAAAGTGCTGTTCCACGTAGTCATAGATGATCTCGGCGAGGGCGTGGGGTTGACCCGTGCAGATGCTACGCCGCGTCGCGTGGATGTCAAAGACGACACCGAAACGTTGCGGGCTGCGAATGGCTTCCCGGGCCGCGCGACGTGACAGCATTGAGCGGTCGACGGGCGCGACGCCGTGGGCTGCGTACGCGGCGAGGAGGAGAGCGATGACCTTGGGCGCGGCGTCGGCGGCGGTGTCAAAACGCGACAGGACCATCGTCCGGTGGATCCACGTCACGGGATCGGCATGCGCGGGCGTGGGCAGCCGCCGGTGGTTAAGCGGGTACGGGAGATCCAGGAGCTCCTCGTTCCGCGTCGGACGGTCCGCTGCGACGGCGGCCGCCGCCTGACGGTTGCCCTCTCCGCCTTCTCCACTGGCGTCGTTCCACTCTGCTCGCGGGAAGAGTGCCTCGATGAGTGGGGCAGCGGACGGCTGCCGACTACTTGGACGAGTGAGCTGACGGCCCTCTCGGGACGGTGGGGGTGGGGAACGACTGCTTGGTCGACTCGCTCCCGAAAGTGAGGCGGCAGGGGCACGACCTAGCTGAAAGCCGACGTTTTGCGTGACCTCGCCGACGCGTCGCTCGCCCACATCATCGGGCACCAGTCGTGACCCTTCCTCGACGTCCGTCGCGCCGGTCGATCCTCCTCCCTTCACGCGTCGACGGCCATTTAGGTCCGCAGTCGTCGCGCCATATTTGCGGAGATGGGCTTCGCGAACGGGCTTGCTTCCCATGATGAGATAACAGGGTAAGGAGGAAGAAGGGGAAAGCAGTCTTGCGCTGCGCACACGACTGGGCGCTTCCGTTTCACAGAAACGAATTCATATCGTGTGCGCGTCTCGAACAAACGAGAGAACAGTATCCGCGGAAAAAAAAGCGTTGCACGAGGCGAAATCATAAAATAAAAAGTGGCACACGCGAAACCTCGCCAGGATACTCATGGAAGGAAAGGCGGGAGGAGACTGCCTGATGTTGAGGAAGGAAGGAAGAGAGTGCCCTTTAGCGTCACGTGTTCGTTTCGATTATGTCAGCTGCATTTGTGCCGAATGAATCACAATTCGGTGACCTGTGCAGCACTCATAGACGTCGCCGCCTCGTTTTGAGGTGCAGTATTCGGAAGCGGTGCACGCACAGCCGGGAACGCGCTTCAGGCTCGTCCAGCTTTGCAACGGAAGCGTCAAGTGTCCGTCTCCGCTCGCCCGCGTGAGCTCCACTTGCGCCGCCGCCACGTTGCGCATCACGTAGTGGTTCGTGTTTTGCGCGGCGTAGGTGACCGCTGCCGCGAGGGCTCCGTTGGCGCTTCCCGACGGTGCCAACAGTGACGACCCCCCAGCCGTCACGCCCAGCAGTTGGCCAGGCCCCCCAGAGGTGCGCTGCCCCCGTTCGTTCGTTCCCCCAGAAACGGAGCTTCGGCTGGCGCCTGGAGTGGGCACGGCATCCGCCATGCGCAACAAGGCCGTTTGGGAGGCGTGCGGACCCGCCTGGCTGGCACCGTGCTGCCGGGCCACACCTTGGCTCTGCTCTCCGGCGATAATTTTAAAGGCTGCTGCTGGCGTTGGTGACCCGACGGCGAACTGCGGATCCTCCTCGGCGACACTGAGATAGTCGCTGTCGAAACTTGCGGGGGACCGGCTGGTGCTGACCTCCCCGCCTCTTGGTGAGCGGTGGTGGGACGGCAGCGGCGGGGGCGACGCGTACTCTTCGTCGTCGTCCTCCATTCCCGCGGCGCCGGGGGGACCTTGCCGGTGTGGGCCATGCTGGGCCTGGTTGACGTCCACGGTCAAGCCCATGGCCGCACTAGTGTGCCGCCTGGCCGAGGAAGCGGCGCCCCCGGTGGCGGTCGGTGGGGCGAACAGAGGGTTGACGGGGAAGGGGGAGGCCGTCATGTCGCCGCGAGGCGTGGTGCCCAGGACCGAGCGCGCTGGGGTGTTCCCGCCCGATGTCATCTCGGAAAGCGACCGAATGTCATCGTCGTCCAGAAGGCCACGGTCTTTTCGGGGTGGGGTTTGGACGGCGCTCAGCGACGACTGCGTTCTGGAGTCGCTGCCGTCCGCTGCATGGTGGCCGCGGTGTTGATTGGGCCACAAATCTAAAATGCGGCCCGCCCGGGACAACGCTAACAGAGGGTCATCGGCGCGCCCGATATCGGCAAAGCCATCGCCCACGCCTGTGGATAAGTCGTGCCGTCGCGCCAACTCCCGTGCTCGTGCCAGCCATCGTTGCTCGTCGGTGGCCGCGGAATCGTTCTCCGCGTCATAGTCGAGCGGCGGACTCGTCAGACTGCCATTGCTCCCTAGGGTATCTTCGGCGCATCGGAGCATCCCACTCGGGGTTCGCTGAGTGGAGCCGACGTTGCCGGACCCAACGCTCCCGCGCGCCATTGTGGTGGCAAGCGCCTTGTACAGACGAGGCGGGTGCGAGGAGCGGAACTCGTCGAGCCACTCCCTCATGTCGACTAATGATGGAAAGACATTGCGCTCACAGCCATTCAACTTTTTAATCACAAACGCGATCTCGTCGTAGCGACGGCGAAGTTCATATCGCTTCGCCCGCCGCTCGTGGTTCACGTAGAAGTACCACTCGCCGTCCACGGTGAGCGCCATGCCGCCAAAGGGGAAGGAAAAGCTGAGACGTTGGGAGAGCAGCCGACGCGGCTCCGTTTCGTTGCCAATCGGCGAGCCAGACGAGCCGCTGCCGAAGGTAGACCCTTTGCTAGTCCATGGACAAGCCCACCACGACACCACATCGGGCGGGGGCATGCGTTGCTCCGGAGGTGTGGTACTGCCGCCCGATGCGGGAGCACCCGTTGACGGTGCGGACACGTGCGAGGACGCAATGGAGGCCGCGTCACCGTCCTCGTTAAACGATACTTCGAGCGGCTCACTGGAAGCGCTGTGGGCGGCCCCATTGGTCGCCAATGCCGCGGCATTGGCGGCGGCAATCGCGGCTTGGATGGGAGGCAACACGCCAGAGTCCGTTGGCTCGGGACCGAGAATGTCTTCGCCCGCGTTGGTCGGGCGAAAACGGTCGATGCTTTCGTCGTCTGGTGAGTTGATCTTATCGCGTAGGGTACTGGCAAGCCGCTTGAAGAAGGACACGACGCCGCTGGACTTTGCGCTGGTGGACGATGCAACGATCGCAGACTGTCGCGGTCCCGATCGAGTGGAGGTCGTCGAAAACGCCGTCCGGGGACGGGTGGCGGCGTTGTTCTGGGTCCCCGCTGCAGCGTTGGTCGGGAAGAACCTCCTCGACGAGCTGGCAGCATCATCCAGTGGGGCGGGCGCACCTTGCGGCGGCGGGTTGCCACCTCCCCGACCGTGACCGCCAAGCATCTCCGCCGTCGGTGTCATCGTGGCGACCGGGGCCCACTCCATGGTCGCCTGCACGGGACGGAACAAGGGCGAGTCGCCCACAGTGGTTTGGCTACCCATGAAGGCCGCAGAGTCCTCCCACCCCTGGCGTCGGTATGCCCCCGCTGAGCCGACGCTCACGACGTTTACATTGCTTCCGCCGGTGGGCAACGACGTGGGAGTCGAGCCGCCCGAGGAGGCGGCCGCGAGCGGGGGAGCGACGCGCGAAGGATGCAGCGGGTCATAGGTCGTGAAGCTCGAAAAATGAGAACTCGTCGAACGGGTCGAAATTCGGTCTGGGCTGACCCCGCGCTTGCTGGAGCTTCCACGCCGCCGAGACTCGTTGGTCACCGACGCATTCGACGATCCGGCCGCGGACGACATGCCGTCGACAGAAGAAGCGGTGCGCCGAGACGATGCTCCGCCAGACCTCCCGGACTCGCTCGTCGCTGAGTCCGAACCGCCCCCCGCACTCGCCACGGGAGAGGAGGCGCTGCCGTCCCCGTCGAGCTGCTGTCGATGAAGTCGGTCAACACCGACAGCCGTCGGCGTCTGGGGCGTCGTCGGCGAGAAACAGAGAAAATGGAGCACTAGTGCCCGGATGCGCCCGTGGGCACCCAACGTCAGAAAAGCAGGGGGCTGCGCACTGTGGCCGAAGCATCCGTGCGGGGCTAGCAAACCATTGACGGCTGAACCGCCACTCTGCGAGCTCAAGGTGGTCGACGGAGACCGCAGAGACATAGAGTCACGCGTGAGGAAACTCGACCCAGGGGCCAAGGAGCCGCTGCCCCCTGCGTCCCCGACAACGTCGCCTTCCAGAAACGCCTTCAGACGCGCGGGCGCCGCCGCAATGGTGCGTTCCGTCGCGCTCTTCAACGAGGTCACCGCCGCAATGAGGGAATTTGGCACCGTCGTGGTCTGCAGCAGATACGTGTCAAGCAGCTGCCGCAGCAGCGACTGCAGCGCGGTCCGTCGGGTGATGATCTCATCGCCACTCCGGTTGCTTCTGTCTAAAAAAAGACGCGGCGGGAGCTCAAGGTCGCTCACGTCGACACGAGCGATTTCTTTCTTGAGGGCCTTCATGACCGCTTCGTGCTGCTGCAGCATCTCGCGCCGACACCGGTCGAACGTGTCGTACATTCGACTTAGGTCCGTTGCACTGGGCGGACCGCCAACACGGCCTGAAGTCGACGATGAACCTGCGTCAGAATTGGGTCCGAACATCCGGATAAGGCCACCAGGAGGGTGATCGTCCAGCCCCGCGCCAGTTGGCACGAAACTTTCGTTGATGGATCCCGCCAGGTAGGGAGCGCGAGGCTGGCTGCAACGGGCGGCGGCGGTGAACGCAGGTCGATCAACCTCTCGAAGTGCCTTCAGCACGTCGATGGACTTCTCGCGGTTCTGCCCCGCACGCACGGGAGAGTCGTTCGGCGAGGTATTAAGTGCCGTCGCAAAGTGGCGAGAGGCGAGCAAGAGGAGGCCCGTTTCGGCCTCGATGGCCTCTTTGTTGTAACGGTCCTGCTCGCTTTGGATGCGGCGGAGGCACGACCACAGACGTCGGAATTCACTGTACCGACGGTGCACGAACCACTTGACACACAGGCGATGATCGGCGACGTGCACCGCGTAAGTGACAATCAGCTTCCGCTGTGTGTAACGGAACGTCGCCGCGGGAATGCCCACGGTCACGGACACGAGGAGCTCGGGAACAGCGGCCGTTGTGAACGCGCTCGTTCGGTCGCTTGCGGTCGCGGTGGACGACGCCGAGGTGGATTCTTCCGGCGTCGGAGGGCCGCTACGTCCTGCCACTCCTGGAGAGGTGCTCGGTGAACCGGAATCCACCACGGCGACCGCGGTGCCTGGTAGCGGCTTTCTTGGTGAATTTCGATCAGGCGACATGTTCGGAGCGACTCCCGGGGGTACAGCGCAGGTAGCACTTTCGTCGGAGAGCAGCGAAGGCACGGGCGATAAGCTGGGAGTCGCGGAGGATGGCGCAACCGCGGGGATTGCTCCACTGCGAGGACCTCCTGCCTTCTCTCCCGCCTGGGTGCCGACAGCGGCACTGCTGGTATCAGAGGCGGCGGGAATCGAGGCCCAGCTACCCACACTGCTCGACGGCACCTCGTCCAGTGACGTTGCGATCGGCATGGTGGCGGGGGGCACAGTGGACGACATCGTCGGCTTGAAAAGCAAGGGGAAAAAGTGATCAACTGAAACCGAGACTGTTTTCGGCGTCACTCCCGCCGCGTGTGAAATTATGAAACAGAACCCTTCCTGCCGACGATATGCTGCAGCAACCAATGCACCAGGTGTCCCTGAAGCATAAAGACGGAGCACGTGAGGCGCGGGCGGTGCCGCCAGCACTAAGAATCTGAGGACGCCGGGCGGCGAAGCTTGGCTCCCCGCTTCCTGAAGCCACCTTGACCGTCCGCACCTTTGTTTTCGTTCTCCTCTTCTTTTGTCGAGGGTTCACGTGAAGGTCGTCCCCGATGCCGACCGCCGCGCTGTCGCTTCATTGCCTGTTCTACGTCCAGCAGCGGACCACCAATGTCGTCGAGACCGATGGACACCGACGCCACACCGCCTCGCGAGTCATCCTTGCGCGGCCGTCGCCGGCGGTCAGCGTGCCGGACTGACGCCCTGTCGAGCTTACGGCGCCTCCGGCTTCCGAGCGAGCCCTCTGAGTTCTCGACAGCAGATTCACTTGAAGTGTTCGTGGCGGACTTGTTGGCTGCGATGCGCTTAGCCACTTCGATAATTTTTTTGGCCGCTCCCTTTGGTTGAATGCCGTTCGTGTCAAGTTCGCGGCCATCGGCCGCGGCATCCGCAGCGAGACGACGGCGCTTCAGCTGCTTCGTGGCGGCCTCGCGAGCAAGCCGTGCTTGCACTGCATCCTGAAGCACCGATTTTTGCAATGTGGCATCTCCGGAATCGGCCGCATACGCTGCCGCTGCTTCGCTCGCATTGGCATTGGGACGGAACGCGTCGCCGCGCGTGCCGTTGTCGCCTTCTCGACGAAGTTTGATGGCGTTGGCCTTCTTGCGGTTCAGTTCCTGCGCAAGGGCGACACTCTGCGCTTCCCGCTTGCGCTGGGCTTCGTTAGCTTCCTCGAGCGTCAGCCGCCAGCAGTCCTTCACATAGATGCTATTCACCGGCTGATACAGGCCGCCTTTAATTTCGACCGCCGAGTGCCGTTCCAAGTGCATGAGGACGGAGTGAAACCCGTGGAGCACATGTCCAAAAACGGTGTGGTTGTCATACCACCGTCGCGTGTGCTCCTTGATGCGATCATTGTGACTCGTGACGACCATGAATTGGCGGGCGAAACGAGGGGGCCGGTTCGCCGCCGTCGCCGTTACGGTGGCATCTGCTGTGCCGGGCTTCTCGAAGACGGTGGCCACTGCACCGCGATGAAATTTAAGCTTCAGCGACTTGTTGTGAAACGCAAAAAGCTGCGACGCGTCGTGCCGTAAGTAGGTCGCCCTCGCATTCTTTTTCAGCATTTGATTGATGGCTGAGAGATGCGCTCGGTCATCCGACAACACTTGAGCCACGTCGTCGGCGGTGTAAAAAGCCCGGCTGGAACCCGGAAACGACGCCTTCTCTGCGGCACCCACCGGCAAGGCCCCTAGCTGGATGTGAGAGTCGGGAACGATTCGTGTCACCAGGGACCCTTTGTAGGCACAGGATCGGGGCGGTGGCTGCGCTGCAGAGGCAACGCCGTCACGACGGACCGCTGCGAGCTCAGGGGGCTTCGCCACAGCGCTGCCGTCACTGTCGACAGACGACACAGCGCCTGACACACCGCCGCCAGGGGATGGCAACCATTTCAAGAAGTCGGCCACGATGGCGGGTTCGAGTCCGCCCAGGAGACCGATTGTGACGTTTCCCAACGAAAACGCCTCTTTATTCACGTAGAGTTCGAAGACGGCCACGTCGGTCACGTAATTTTCTATCTGCTTGCCAGAGAAGGGAACGAGGTCCGTTCGGTTTCCGTCGCTGTTATTGATATCGCCGCCGTCATTCGTTTGGGGCGCTCCACCGGTCAACTCGCGGTGGCCAAGTCGAGACGAACGCGCCTTGGCGGCCGCGGACGATCCCGGTTTCGCCTCGTCCAGTGCTTTTTGCTTGGCTGAGACAATACCCTCACGAATTTTTTGCAGGTAGTGGCGTGCTCCTTCGGACAACGGGCGTGCGGCTTGCCCTCCTTCCTTTGCGGGGTCGTTTCCCGTGGCACCTTGTGGTTCGGCTTCATGACCACGGCGATGGTGGTGGTGTGCCGCTGCGTCCGGCCCCGCCCTACCTGTGTCCAGGGACCCACCGCGACCAGCTGTGGCGTCACCGGAACTGCTTCGTTCAGCCGCGTCGCCTCGGTGATGCCGGTGGTGGTGGAGATGATGTGGTCGGTGCTCATCGGCAGCGTCCACCGCACGACTGTGAGCCACGTTGTCCGCCCCCGCTGACGTACGGGGTGGCCGTCCGTCGGATGCGTGGACCGCCGAAAAGGCGAATGGGGCGACGCCTTGCACGATGAGCACGAACGCAACCAAGCGCGATGCCCACACCCAGCAAGGGCGATCGATCATCACCGCTGGCGTCGAACAAAGAGATTGAGAGAGAAGCGAGAGAGATAGAGAGAGAGGCCCTGACAAGAGGGACACAATGGGAGAGTGTGCGGTTGTGAATTCAACATTTCTCAACATGGTGAGGGAGAAGGAAAAACAGCGGCGTTATCAATCTTCCTGATGCGCCCTCTCTTGGAAAATCATCGAAAATTCGGGAGAAGCAAAATTCGTTCTTGTGTTGGAGGTGAAGTGCCCGTTGCTGCCTTTCCCTTTTTTTGACCAACGTACCACATCAATGGCCAGAAAGAGCAGCACGGTGGGGGGAATAAAAAATGGAGGGGAAAAATACCCACCGGAATGATGGTCACGAAGTTGAGTGTCGAGGAAAGCAGAGAACTGCTTCTGGCAACGTACCAAAAAAATTCCCCACCGCAATCCCACGAATGCGCCACCCATGGAGGGGGAAACAGGATCCACCACTCCCACGAACACGAGGGCGAGTGCGGTGACCTAACCCAAACAAGATGAAGCGACGAGAGCGATGGGGTGAAAAAACGAAATGACACTAATAGTTGGAGAACAGTCTGCTGTTCCTTCTGGCGTCTCTTTTCTTGTTGTTGACGAAGCCGCCGTACGTACGTCGGAGATTGCAATCGAACAGCGAGCCGACTCACGACCGAGTCGCACGAAAAAAACAAAAAGGGAGGGAAGAGCTCTTCCAAGGAGGAGGAGAAGGGTCACAGGTCGTCGGCCGCCGTATCGCGGTTGGGAATACGACCGCGGACATCTCGAATCTTGTTGACGAGCGTGTCGATATCTTTGTAATCCTGGGCTCCCTTTGCGCCATCGGCGGGTATTCCTTTCAGGCCGTGACGCATGAGCTTCTCGTTCAGCGCCCGATGCTTTTGGCTGTACTCTGTATCGTCGTTCGGATCCGTCTCGACCGGTACCTTCTTCCACCCCGGAAGCACTGAGGGCAAGACACCTTGCTCTTTGAAGAGCTTCTCCAACATCCCATTTTTAGCATCCTTGGTCTTGACGTCGCGAATTTGCTCAACGTACTTTCGTAGCTCATGGGCCGCGTCGTGCTTTGTGGGAAGGTTGGACTTCTTGAACTGATCCAACGACAGGGATTTCGAGTAAAAACCATCTCGCTGAGCCTTCGTATGAGGCTTCATGTCGGTCCAGCGAGTGGGGCCCTTGCTGACCAAGCGCGACGCCGGGTGGCTGACCTCTTCGTGGATGTCTGCAGCGAGCTCCTTGTGTTCGTCAACGGATGCCACCTTGCTCAGCTTCTCCATGTCCTCCTTCGCGCGCCGTAACTTCTCGTTGGACCCCTCCGACTTGTCAAACTTGTGAAAATTGATCACTGAGCACTTGGAAATGTATATGGGGTGATACGGGTGGAACAAGGGGTCCACCTTGGAGTGCATGATGGCTTTCGCGGTCGTCTTGTACCCGTCCAAGATGTTGCCAAACACAACGCTTTTTCCGTCCAAATGAGACGTCGACGTCATGGCCAGGTAGAACTGAGCTCCGTTGGTGTTCTTCCCGCGATTCGCCATGGCCACGCTCCCTGGACGATGCTTGATCTCAAACGATTCATCATCAAAGTATTTTCCCCAGATGGAATGACCACCAAAGCCATCGTTGCTCGAGAAGTCACCCATTTGAAGAAGAAAGTCTTTGTGGACGCGATGAACGAGGGAGCCGACGTAGCCATATCCGAACGTGCCGCGGCACAGCGACAAGAAATTTTCAACCGTCTTTGGAACTTCGTTGCCGAACAACGCCAACCGAATCACGCCGATGGGCGAGCTTTGAAGCGAGTCCTTGCCACCGCTCGCTGATCCCGGTGTCGCTCCTTGCTGCTTCGCATTTAGAAATGCTTCCAATTTCGGATCTTTGGGCACCGTCGCGTTATCGATGCGCAGCATTTCGGTGCCATTCCAGGGCTTCTTGTCGACCAAGTCGCCCTGGGCGTCGAATAGTGGCGCGATTCGCCGGCGGAACTCAAGTCTCACAATGTGCGTCACGTTTTGCTTCAAAGCAAAGTTGTGCTTCATGAAATTCACCCCTGGCGCGGCGGACGATTGGGCTTCTAACAAGGACGCGTGGACGGTCCCATTGACCCCCTTCGGAATGTCCGTTTGTGAGGTGGACTGTGCCAAGCCGCGGCGTTGCGCGGCCGAATCGGCAATGATTTCCGCCGGGGTGGGATCTGCGGGACCGACAGGCAGTGGGTCGGCGATGACCTTCGTGTCGTCCACGGACGCCATCGCTGGGTCGGCGGCTGCCGCCACCACGGCCAGAAGGCAGCAGTAAGCAACGACGAGGCGGAGGATTACGTGTTTCATTTTATGTTTAAAAACTGTCCGATGGTTGACCGCTGTTTGGTGGAAAGGGCGGGGGACATCGATGATAGAGCATTTCAGTGACAATTCGAACGACGCTCATCCGAGAAGGTTCGAAAGTAAAATAGAATTGAAGAAATATACCCAAACCTTAGAATCCTGCCCGTCTGTGTCACGCATTGAATCAAAAAAATCATTGTGCAAACTTTGGGAAGGGCCGCAGGGGGTATTTCTTGTAGCTCAGCAGCACGCTGACCGGGCCTGGGAAAGCCGGTGGCTCCGACGTTGCCGGCGCCGATGGATCGGTGAACACGGCGCTTCGGAACCGCAGCTTCACCTTACCGACTTTGCCAAAGGGAGCTTCAATCACACCTGTCACCCCCCCGAGCTTGGCTGGATCGGTGATCACGACAGGGCTATTCCCCGGGGTCGGTCGCGGGGCTGCAGAAGGAGGAGGGGGAGGCGAGGCTGGCTGTGGTGGGGCGGACGTCGCGGTGGCTGCTGGTGGAGCAGCGCCCTGACCGCGGCCACGGCCCCTTCCCCGCCCGCGACCTCCTCGACTGCCACGTCCTGCCGTTTCCGTCGCATCGGAACTGACTCCTCCCGCCCCCAAAAATGCAACGGCAACATGTCGCGGCACAGCGTACACGGTCGCCCCGACGTACTTCGCGATGTCCTTCCCAGGTTCGACGAGGTTTTTAGCGATACATGACACCCGGTCGACCACCTTGTCGATCGTCAGTTGCTTCGTGCGTCGCTTGACGACGTTGAGGAAGCGCCACGGCTCAGGGTGATTCTTCACGGCCGGATCCTTCTCGCCTTCCGCGTGCGCACCAACCATCGCGAGAGTAATCTCGGTAGTCAACAAGGTGCCGTAGATGGCCATGCGGCAACTACCTCCGCCTCCGCCGGACGCCGCGGCGGCGGGGGCGCTGCCACTCGCACTTCCAAACTTGGCGTGGCTGTCGAGCCCGTCAAGCCGTGAGGCGATGAACGTGGCGCCGCTGTACGTCGTCACGGGGGTTTCCAGGTGCAACACGGCGTAGAAAATGTGACGTTGACTCTGCGCTCCACCACCGCTCCGGGACGGTATCGCCGCTTCCGGCTCGACACTAGCCACGTCAACGGTCGGAAGAAGGAGAGCCGTTTGGATCGCAGCCGCGTCAACGTGTTGTGCCGCCGGCGGCGCGCCGAAAACCGGCTCCGCGGCACTGGGCAGCTCATCCCAAACGGTCAACTCGTCCGACGGGTCGAACATCACGACGTCGCTGCTACTTTCGTCGCAAGCGGTGGGTGAGGCGCTCGACGCGGTACGGCTGAAGAATCGGAGGGTCCCCATCACGGTGTCATGCCCGACCGTTACGTGGAATAGCTCCCCGCTTCGGATCGCCTCCTTGAAGAAGCGCACCTTGAACACCGACACCATGCACGTGGTGACGCTCGTCACGGCAGCCGTCGCACCGCAGACCACTCCACGCTCCATTGAATCCGCATTGAAATGGGTCAAAAGCATTCCGACGCGGTCGCCTTGAGCCGCGAGCGTGACGGGCTTACGGAACGCCTGAAGGGACTTCACTTTCCGCGACAGTTTAAAGTCAGGCAGATAAACGTCGTCGCCAGGACTTACAGATCCTTGAAGAATGGTACCCGTCAAAACGGTCCCTTGTCCCTTGATCGCGAAGCAGTGGTCGATGAGCATCAGCAGCGGGGGTTGGCCTGCCACTATCCCCTTCGCGGTCGCGCTATGAGTGAGCGAGGGAGGCGTCCGCGGAAACGCTCCTTTTCCTGCGAAAATGCGACGCTCGACAACGTCGCGGAGATGTAACTTCAGCGCGTCCAAACCCCAGGCCGCGTTCGACGAATTGGCCCCCGGTGCCGCCGCGGCATCGAAGAAGGGCACATCTGGCCACCGTGTGCGACCAAACACAACGCGAAGGCGCTTCACCAATTTGCCATACGAAACAAGCCGCGATCCGGTCAAAGGAAGAGAAGGAGGAGAAGACGCAGCCGTCGCCACCTCCCCCCCGCCCGTCGCTTCGAACGAGTCGACCTTGTTCAGCACAACAATTAGTTGCCGACCAAGGATCTCGCCAAGCACGATGCACTCCGCCGTCTGTGTTTGAATGCCACGGTTGACATCCACAACGAGCAGCATCACGTCGATAATTTGGGCCCCGCCGATGATCGTTCGCACCAGCGACGCATGCCCAGGGCAGTCCACGAGCGTGAACTGAATTGCCGGGATGTGTGCTTGGTCGCGGCACCACCCCAAAGGGGCCGCGTGGCGATGCAGGTACGATTCTGCGGATGGCGTGAAGTGCGCGGAGGTCGCGATGGGCAATGCCGACCCGGCCGTCGAATCGGTCGTCATTGCCGCCGAGGTGGTTGGGACCATGAAGGAGGAGAAGCCCAAGTCGAGCGTGATACCACGTTCTTGACTTTGCGGATTTTTGTCGAACGCCGCCGTTGACCCCACCTGGCTGAGTGCGCGGCAAAGTGCTGTCTTGCCGCTGTCCACGTGGCCCAGAACGCCAACGTTGACGTTCAGCACGACGGAAGCCGGCGTTGACGGTGATGCCGCCATGTCAATATCTCAAAGAGAGGGCAACGTTTGCTGTTTCGGGCGACGGCATCATTTCGATACCACTTGTCAGCGGGTAAAAGAGGAGCGCAGAGCGGCATCCCGCCGGAGGGAGAGATCCTCTGGATGGCGGAACCATGAACGTGTGATGATACAAAAACGCGCTGGCGCGTCATACATCTGTTGCTGCTCTCGTTTGGGGCGTGTCATTGCAGGTCTCTACTTTCCCTTGCCCTTTTTGCCCTGCGGTCTTGGCACGGCGGGGGACGTCCACCGGACATTCAGCTTCTCGACGGTGTCCGTTTGCTGCTTAAATTCGGTGGCGGTGAGAGGTGTCGAAACGTTGACCGCCGCGACCATGCGCGTCGCTGTGGCCAACCTAGCCTGCATCTTCATCTCCCCCGTTTCATTCGGACCGGAGACGGCACCATCGGAGTAGTGGTCGATTTGGCGGCTGGCCATGGCGATATCCCTCGCCACATCGTCGCGGCCATGCCGCTTGGCGTACTCGAGCGCGGTCACGCCATCTCGGTCCGCGAGGTCGACCGTGCTGCCATGGCACAGAAGCAAACGCAGGGCGGTTCTCAAACCAAGAATGGCGGCGGTGTGCAGCGGTAACTTCCCGGCACTGTCGGGAATGTTGGGGTCGGCGTGCGAGCGCGTGAGCAGCAACTCCAGCATGCGATGTTGTTGACGAGGCGGCAAATTCAAGATGGCGACATGCAAGGGTGTGTGGCCTCCGCAGCTTTCGTGCGCGGCGACGTTCGGATCCGCACCTAATGTGATAAGCGCGTCCACCAAGGATACATGCCCATATCGCACCGCGTGGTGCAAGCACGTCTCCCCAAGACCGTTGCGTGTATGAATGTTGGCACCCGCCTCGAGGATCAGAGCCTCGCAGAGCGGAAGGTCCCCCTGCGTCGCGGCGTGGTGAAGTAGCAATCCAGGGGCATTTTCAACGGACAACGGAATGCCCGTCGCGGCCTCGGGAGTCGGAAGCGGCAACACGCGCGGGGCGGCCACTGACGCGGAGCCTGGCCTTGACGCAGCCATGCACGCTAATGTAGCCTGGGTGATGAGTGACTGCCTTAGTGAAGAAGACACGACAAGTGTGCGAAGAAGAACAGCCTTTTCGCACTTGTTGGCGAAGACGGAAACCCTCTCCGCGATATGCCGTTGAAATCAACGATCCTCAGGAAGGTTGCTGTCGTAGTATGTTTGAATAAAACAGTTCTATGTCGCCCCCCACGGTGGGTGTTCTTTGAATTGTGGAGTTGTGAACAATTCGAATTGTGTTTCGCCCAAGAGAGAGAGAGAGAGAGGGATGTGTGTGGTCCTGTTTCATCGCGAGAGAGGGGGGATATCTCTCTCTTCCTCCGTGTTCTCCATGACTGTTGTTGCCACATACAGTAGCCATCATCGTCAAGTTGCCCAATCGATGAGCGACGGTGTCGCGTTGGCCGACCTTGGCACTGCGATGGGGAACAACGCCGTCGGGGACATTCCCGTTGGAATGTGCACAAACGTGCACCCCACGTTCTGCATCTCAATTGGGATATCCGCTGGTTGCTTGCCAGCGACGACGAGCATGTACTTTGTGTGACCCCGCTTGCCGCGCACGAGCCTGCTCAGCTCACCTTCGACTTGGCACCGCCGTGACACCCGGACGCGATGCTTCGCTTGCAGCAACGCATTGAACAGTGATTGGCGGGCGACGCGCTCGCCTTTGACGTGCTTCTGTGCGTAACATGCGCCGAACTTCCGTCGGACATCTTCGGCCTCAATCACCGCGACCTCGCGGCCAAGCTGCGAAGTCCAATGGCGGGAACCCATCTTGTGCAACTCGTTCGCCGCTTCGTACGACTGTAGGCGACTGTTGTCATATTTCTTAATTTGGATCAGATTCAGATGCCGATGGACCATCCATGCGACGTCGAACGACTCCGCCATCGGTGCGTTATCAACCACCACGCACTTGCGCGCACGGAGCTCTCTGTTCGCCATCGCACGCCATTTCGCGAACGCACGGCGGGTTGCCCGACCTGTCCCTCGCGCGAACAAAGCGGGCTGGAGGCGGAAGCCGACGTCCAGTTGCGCGACTCCAGCCAATTTCTGAACGCTCAAGGCTTGGACGATGGCGTCGGCGTCCGACCATCCAGACCGATGCCGCTGGATCACCCCCCCCACCTTCATGGGGCCAGGAGCGGCCAGGGCGACGTTCGTCGCAATGATCAGATAATCCTTGATCAAGCGCTCAAACCCATCGCCGGTGACCGGATGGGGTCCCATGCCATAACGTAGACGCACGAAGGCGACTTGCGCCGCTGTCATCCCGTAGCGGCCTTCCTTCGGCGCGAACAGCCGATACGTGTAGACCCGACGACTAGGGGGGCCGCGCCGGGAATGGGCTGGCAACGATCCATCGGTTGGCTTCGACGCATCAAGGTAGGACGCTAGGTCGGTCACGATACCGTGCTTGACCAGCATGGACCAGTTGGCCTGCGGGATGGGACCCAGTGTCCTTCGCATCACCACCGCGATGGCGGCGACGGCCTCTGCTTCACTCAGCTTTTCTAGGGCATTCAGTGACTTGAATTTCAAGACGACCTGCAGGAGCAAGCTTGGGATCATCGCCGTGAACACACGTTTCGCGACCGAGTGTGGTAGGTCCACCAAGATTGGATCTTCCACAAGTAGCTTCAGTGCCGCGGCACATCGGGCGTTCCCGAGCACGTCCCGCAGCATGCCAGCGCTCGCGTCGGTGCTGTTTTTGAGAGCGTCAGAAAACGCCGACACGTCATCGGCCATCTTCTTCCAAACGTCGCCATTGTCTGTCAAATACACGCGGTACTGCGACGGCAACGAACCCGGATCCCCGTTTACCGCCTCGGTGCCGGTGCCGACGGCGATGATCCGCACGCGGGGCACGAGCAGTTTGCCTTGGAGCCTGGCACACACGGCGCCCCTTGCTCTACACAAGCCGCGGAGAAAGTATGGACGGTCACCCAGCTCGTCGCACACGACAGTGACCGGCGTGAGGTTCGACGCCTTCGTCGGCCAGCTGCGGTTCAGCAGCACGCCTCGGACCGCGTTCGCAACTGCGCTCACCACCGCCGCTGTGCGTGCCGCGTGGCCTTGCACCCCGCGTGATGCGAACCGCGCATCGGGGGGTTGCTGTGAAGGGGCAATGTAGATCACGATCGCATTGCCCTTCGCCCCGCTCAGTATCGCGGCAACCGTTTTTCCGCTGCCGCTCTCTCCCGCTATGATGGGTAGCGCAGAATTCCTCGCCGACTTCAGTGCGGCGGCCACCTTGGCCACTATGTTGCGGTTGACGATGCCAGCGTCAAGGTGGCGTTCACCCATGACGTCGTCACAGTCGTGGCGTAGAACAGGTACTCCGCAAAACGTACGGCTCTCAGCGTACTCTGCAAGGCTCCAACTGTTGTTCTTGAGCTGGTTGTGAATGTTCACCGCAAACGCCTTCTTCGCCGCGGGAATTCTTGCCGCGCAGATCACCTTGCGGAAGCCGTCACTCCGACAGCACTGTGTGACTCTTGATGTGATCGAAAAGAAAGTCCGCCGGAACACGGTCAATCTCGCGCTTGGACAGATCACGTGCAATTCGCCGAACTGCCACTTTGTCGTACGGTCCCGACGCCAGCTGTCCGAGGATGGCGGCACACTGCGCTGCGTTGCCCGCCTGGCGGATCCCCGAAACGTGCGACACTACGGCGAGGGTTCTTGAGGCGGTTTCCGCAAGCCACTGGGCACCGCAGCCCGGATGACGTAGGGAGGGAGGGCCCTTAGAGGAATACTCCGCAGGGGTTTCGAAGCAAAAATGGAATGACGGCGGATGTTCACTGTTCACGTTACAGTTACCACCGCATCGGGGGTCTTTGTTTTCTTGAATTGGGACACTGATACTGTAGAATCTGCTGACTGGTGCACTACTACTATGCCCGACATGTCGGTGTTCGTCATGACCGCGACAGTAGTGCCTCCCCGGAGTGAGTTCGCGCCAGCAAGCGGTGGAATTGCTCTTGGGATCACTGAACAAGACCTGAATTGTTCCGACTGCTTCGGCAGCGGTGCAGGTGTGCGTCACCACCCAATATGAGGAGGTGCTGTCGCCACCATTCACTTCTCGCCCCTCTCGTGGCGTGTACGGCTGCGACGATGACGCGATGCGACGGCGCGGTGCGATGGCCCTCCGGCGTTTGCGGAACAGCAAGATCGCCTGGCGGACGCCGATGCGATGGCCCTCCAATGCGAGCATGGAGTCGATGCATTTGGTTGCACCTTAGTTCATCAAATTCACGGCCGGCAATGGAACGAATCCCGCGGGAATGTGCGCAACAGGCCGCACCCCGAACGGCATCGGCTCTGAAGATGGGGCCACGTCCCCATCGGCGGGAGGGGATGCTGGTGATGATCCCTTCGCGGGAGGGAGGAAGCCTTCCACCGTGTTCACGGCAGACGTGTTTCCGTAATGCCCTAGCATGGTCATCAAACTGTAGCTCTCCGCGGTCAAGCCGGTGACGCGCTGCAAAAACGTGGCGCGGTCGCTGTCAAGCCGTTCGCGCTCCCGGGCCACGGCGGCACGCAGCTGTATCACGTGCAAATAGGGCGACGGGGATCCGCTTGACCCATCGTATCCAAAGTCCAAACTGGTGTCCGTCGATACGTCGGCCACCAAGGGTTGGGGTTGAATGGCGCCCGCGACGACTAATTCGAGCCGCCGGATGATAAACTCATTTTGATGCATCCTCGAAATGGCGGCGTCCAGCTTCATTTGCAGCTCGCGGAGTTCGTCGACGGCAGGGTCCTCGGGAATCACAAGCGGAGCAACGGAGTGGAGCACGGAGCGAAATATTGGAGTGGCCGCCGTTCCTCCTCGGTGTTGCGCAGCGATGAAAGCACGTTGAGTCATAAATGATATTCCTCTTTGGTTTTCAGGGTATTTGGCGAGGCCACCTGCGGAACTTTCACGGGCTATGGATGAGTTCACGGATGCGGACAAAACCAAAAAAGGCATGCGAGATCGAGAGAGATGAATGAGTTTGGTGGTTCAATCCTTCACGGGGGAGGGCGGTGATGGTGGCTGGGGACGCCACTTCGTCGTACGCCAAAATGATTGGGTTACTTGCGCGCCTCCTGCCTCCAGATCCTTCCTTTCCCCCCCATTGGATATTTTTTAAAAAAGAACGCCGAAGATCAGCGCCACGCGGTCCCATCCATTCCGCCCTCCTTGCTCGTGCGATAGGACAAAGGCGTCCCCACAATCCTCGGGTGTCGGTTGGGAGGGCGGGCATCTGCGCTCGGATGCTCCTCCATCATTCAGGGTGAAAAAAACATTCTGTGTGCCGGGGGGCCCCCCTCCTCCCCTCGATTTCTCTCACCCATCGTTGTACGCATCGATCAGTGCCGATCGTATCACGGTTGGCTGCGCTGGCTGCGCTGCGGTGGCTAAAGCGGCCGCACCCAACGTGGGTGACGGACTCGGTTGACCGCCGGTGGAGGTGGAGCGCGGCAGGGAGCTACCGGTGCTGGCCACAGGCAACCCACCGGACGGAGGCGCGCTGGGCACACCGAAGACGACGGCGCCACTGCCCTCCGGCGAACGACTAATTTGTTGAGCGTAGGGATTGTGGGAAAAGCGTTGTGGCCCCGCTCCGGTTGCAGCCGCAGCTGAGCCGCCGGTAGAGCCAACCGCTGGTTGCAGCGGCGCCTGATGTTGTTGTGAACTACCGGGCCGTGATGAGGCCGTCGCCGGGACAGGCTGCGGGGCGAGTCCGGGAAGGCCCCCTTGGAGAGGCAAGGCACCACCCGCAAGTCTCGAAGACAAACTCCGCGGCAAACTGCCGTATCCGGACCCCTCCAATCCATCTCCCACGCTCCCCGACAAGTTGTCGCTCGACGTGGCTCCACCGCGGCCAAAGCTAACGGGGATCGGCCTCGCGCCGGCACTTCCAGAAGTCGAGTGACCGACTGAGAGACCCCTTCCTGGAGAGGTAAACACCGTTTGATAGGCGGGGGGTTGCTGCAATCCCGGTGCCGCACCATGTGGCCCTTGCTGAGCGCTACAATCATTTGCGTGCTGGTGGTCGCTACCCAAGGGACGCAACGAGTCAGGCGATGTTGGGCCAACGATGGTCACGGGTGTCCGAGCCTGTAGAGCCTGAAGCACGCGTTCCCGGCGCTGCTGCGCTGTTTCCGTTGCGGCGCCTGTCGGTTCACTAGGGGTTCCACGGGGGGTGTTCGTGGCGGAGTTGGCCTGCGAGCTGCTCGGTCGGGACATGAAGCTTGGCTTCGGCGGAGGCGCGGCCGAGGCCGCAAGTTCCTTCTGTCGGCGTTCGGCGTCATCGTATCGGTGAGGTTGATGTTGCGCCGAGGGCGGCAGCAGCGGGGAAGATTGCGCCACGGCGGGCGAAGAGTGAGTTCCGAGGGACATGCCGCCTGCCACAAGCACCCCGGCACCAGACGGTGACCGGGCCAGCGGTGGCGTTGCTACACCAACGCCGACGCCACCATTCGCAGTCCAACTTGCAGCCACGCCAGGACTCGTCGATGACGCCGCCGGTACGGGGGGCCCCGGTAGGTAGGCCAGGGGGCCGCCAGATGGCGTTCCGCGGCTTGACATACTTCGGCGTTTCAACGGCCCCGCGCGGCGAAGGACGTGGAGGGCTACGAGAAAGGTACGGCGGAAGTAGATGCTTTCTCTCTCTCCTTGTTTTCCGGGTGAGCAGGGGGAAATAATAAACACACGTCTTCGTCCTTCATTCTTCCCGTCGTTAGACCGCTTCTTAACGTAGCAGTTCCACACAACCATGTCGAGTACAACGACTACCGGTCGATTTGTTGGATGCGAAAAGGAAAGTATGCGTTGCAGACGGAAGCACAGCTGTGCACGTTGGGCTCCCCCTACGGGTGCCCCGCTCCACTGCGCGTCCATAGCAGATATTGCTGCGCAAGCCTCCTTCGCTGGGCATCGACTTCCCGATCCTCTCGCTGCTCCCGCTTTTCCTCTTGCGCGAGCTCGCGCGCCCACAACGCGCGATCGCGCGCCGCCTCGACTTCTCTGGCTTGACGCTCCACGTCGGCGTCAGCTACGGTTTCTTGGTAGGTCATCAGGTCGCGCATGTGCGCTCGTTGCCGGATCGCCGCGCTGACGTCCTTCTGCTCAATGCGTTTTTTTCGCGCCGCGAGAACCGCGAATCGCCTTCGCTCAGCCTCGGCAAGGGCCTTTTCCCGTATTTCTTGCTGTTGACGCAACGTGTCTGCCTCGAAGTCTTTCATTACGTGCTGGCGTCGCCGCTGGGGGCTGTTGTACCCGGGACGATTGGCGTTGGTATGTTGCGGAAAACCTCGATCGCCGCTGCTCGGGGTGGGACGGTCAGCCGCCGTTGTCGCGCCAGACGCATCGTCCGCGTTGGTGGCTGCCGTCGCCCGTGGCGTGGACAGGCCAACAAGGTTAACGGCGCGGCGCCGTTGGATTCGTAACGTGGCCGCGACGGCGTCCTTCTCTGTCTGAATCAGAACCGCGTGCCGGCGGCGAGCATCCTCCATTTCCAGCAGCGCTTCCCGCCGTTGCGCGACCGCGCGGTGACGCGCAGATTCATTGCTGTCTCTTTGTTGGGTCGTGCAGTCGGTTGCTAGAACCGCGGGATCCTTGTGGCTAGCGACAAGGTCGCTCGACGTCTGCTGCCGGTGGCCTCGCGCGTCGATCGCATGCATGGCGTCGAGCAGCTGGCGCCGATGCGTCACGCGTTCGCTGCGATCCTGCAGAAGCGCACCTTGAGCCAACGCTGCCCGGAACCGATGTTCTTGGCGCAACTCAGCGGCATGGTCGATACGCCGCTCTAGCTCCTCTATTTTCACCGCGGTTTCACTCTGTACAATGTGCTGCATCGCATCACGTCGAGCGGTCACAGTGGCGACGCGATCCCGCACCGAGGCGGGTGGTGGTGGGCTGCCTCTAGTGGCCTGCTTCGGTGACAAGGACGATCGGTGGGGTGAACGGCTGACCGTGTGAGGTCGAGGATCATCCTCCGCGCGGCGTAGGGCATCACCGCCGTCGACTACTGTTGAAACGACGGCTGGGGCGGATGACGTGGGCATCGCGGAGGCAACCAGCTGCTGGCGCACAACGATCGCTTCACGCAGAATGCGAACGCGTCGCGCTTCCCAACGGGCCGCTCGCCGTTCGACGAAATCGGGATGGCTCGTTTTGACAAAGAAGGCCAGAGGCTTGGGTTGCAGCCAGTCGCTGTGCGGATCCACTCCAATCATGTAGCACGCCTCGAGAGAGCGTGGAGAGTCGATGACGTGCACATCGGCGGACAGCAGTGTGGCCTTTGGCTGCATTCGGGACGACGGTTGCCTCGCTACCTTCCCCTGACGCGATGCAACCACAGGTTTTTCAACGCCCGCGCCGCCCCCGCCGCTACCACCGGCAGTCTCGGTGCCGCCACCTCCTCCGTCACCCACTCGATGCCGATTGTGAAACGGTCTCGCTTGCAGCAGATCAATGACCGTGAAGGGCGGCACGTGGTGACCTTTCTTGGACGATCCGTCAGCATTTCGAGCGGAGCCTTTGCCACTGCGTCGCGAGGAGCTGTCCGACGATGACGACCCGTTCGATGGCGTCCGCGCCAACGGTTCCGCAGCGGCCATCGTATCGTAGTGCTGTGCAAACAAAGGGGGAAAACCCTCACACACACGCACCACTGAGGTCAGCAGATGCCTCCTTCAAGTGGGTGGTGACGGCAACCGCCTTCCGACTATAGATCGCATCGGTTTGGACGGCGCATGTTGCCGGAAGCGTGTCGCCTCCAGCGAAGTCCGACCAAACGCGCGAGTGTATAACCACACATAGAATAATGCACACATAAAACCTCACGCCACTGCTACTTCGGGATGTCGGTGGGACATGCGTCACATCGATCACGCCACCGTTCTACCGAGAGAGTATACGAACTACAAAAAAATGAGAGGTCCTGTATGATGGACCACTGAGATAGTAATAGGAGTCGTCAGTCCATGATCTTGACGATGGACCGACCCCGGGGCGATCCGTTTCCGGCCAGCGAAGGAAGCAGCTTCTTCGCTGGGGACATCGTCGCCAGGTGGGACCTCTCCTCGGCCGCCGCGGACACATGCGACAGGATGCGCCGTGTGGCATGAATGACCGACACGAAAGGCGACGAATCCGCGTTGCTTGATAGGCCCCGCCCATCACTTCCTGCCCCGGCCCTCACTCCGGTAGCGCCAAGCGGGCTCAGCTGATGCCGATCCGACGCAGCAGGCGGGCCGTGGCTGACTCTCGACTCTACCGCGGCGCGGGACGACCCTCTCTCAACGGACGCCAAAGCGCGAGGGACCGCCCGATCGGCGGGAGAAGCGCCATGGCCCGTCGTGCCGGAAGCGACGATGCCCTCCCCTGCTGCCGGATGCGCCGCGACCGCGAGAAGGGCACCCAACTTGACAGGGATGGAGGGCCATCGATGGCGCCACGTGGATTCCGTCGTTGGAGGTAGCCGCGACTTGACCACGCAATCGATCAGCGCGTCCACGGAGACCGCAACCACCAACCCCATCTTTTCAGCGACAACTGCGCGCCTCTTGGACAGCCTGAGCTCGATGGTCCGCCGCGTCGCGCCCCGAATGTTCGTGCCCCCGCACGCCACCTGTAGTAAACCGGAGGCGGTGACCATTGTCAGCAGGTGCTGACCGCCGACGAGCGATACCTTCGGGTTGTCGGACACGTCGAGTTTGACGAGTCGGCCAAAGTAGCCCCCGGTGATGCATGCGCTCAGCGTTTCAACACTGCGGTCGTCCAACTCGTTTTTTGCCAACGACAACGTATGCACCACATCAGGGAGGGCACGCAGCGTCACGATGAGCGGCACAAATCCACGTGGAGCGAGCGCAAACGCGGTGAGGTCGAAAACGCCCGATGCCCCGTTGACCGTGAGCGACAGCGTTAGATTCATCAGCCGGCGCAGAATCGCGATGAACGCGGTTGAAGAGGCGACCGGTAGCGCCATGACCTGCCGACGACTGCGAGACATCGACGAACTAGGACTGCCGGCGTCTGCGGGGTGGGAATCGTTGCTCCGGGTTTGGGCAACAGCTGATGGATTCCTTTGTTCTGCGTTGCCTCTCACCACGGATGAGTGAGACGGCGATGATGAAACCACCTCCGGCCGATGGTCCAACAGCGTGCGCCACAGCAGGCGGTACGGTGCGCGGTACTGCTCCTCGGTTTCCGCGGCATCCGTTAATTCCCACGCTTGCTTGCCGCCGTTGGTCGTGGTTGGCCATCCCAGCGTACCGGCCACCGCCGAGGTCGGCGGTGATGCGGACTCTGGGCGACACGTTGGCTTGACGGCACCGGCCGACGATGGCGACGCATCCCTGCCACGGTCGTGGCGATGATGGTAGCCTGGTGAGGTGATCGAGAGGTCGCTGCCGTGAATTGGCGGCGGTGTGGCCACGCTCAGCGTCTCCACGATGCGGCGTCCGGTATAGGAGGTGACGAAGACGTAGTGCGCACTGCCTTCCCAGTCTGTCGCACTGGGACCACCCGACAGATCGGATTCGTAAAAACTCATCACTTTACCGATCTCGACTAATGGGGCGTCGCTCGACGCGAGCTCAGAGGGAGGAGGAGGATGTTGAAAGTCACCCATGAAACACTCCGTGGCGACACCTTGCAATCCCCCCTCGACGTACGGCTTCGTACTATTAAACGCCGAATTCGACGCAGCTAACGCGACGGCACCGACGCCTCGGTGATCCGACTCTTTTTGCATTGGCACTAGCAAGCTCGCGTCCGACGACAACGTGTGGCTTGATTCTTCCTGTGCCGAATGGTTCACCGTTGACGACGAGGAGGCCTTCTGTGGTGGTGAACTCAGCGGCACCCGGTTTGAACTCGACCGACGACGCGCGGTTGACCGGAACTCGAAATAACGGTATTGACCCACCAGCACGGCCACTTGACACAGGAAGTCATCGTCATCGGCGCCCAAAGCGGGACGCAGCGCCAGTGCGCCCACTTTGGGTGAGGGCGGCAAACCATTGACGATACTGCTTCTCGTCGCTGCAGGGGGTAGTGATGACGCACGATCGGCGAGAGTGTCCGCGGAGTCACCTCTGACGTGCAACTCCTTCGCACGTTGACTTTCGTGAAGACGTTTTCGCTCGCAATCCACCTTCGTCAGGCACAGTTCGACGAGAAGGGATATCAACTCGTAGCCGTCTTCGTCGAGGGAGCTTTTCGCCTCGACGTTCGAAAGGTAGTCCGAACGGCCCGGGGACGACTGCGCTTCTGAAACTGACTGGCACACGTCTTCCAAAACCTGCAGCGCAACTTCCAGAAGCTGCAGCTCCGAGCGGTAATGCTTGGCAAACTCGTTGATTCCCATGACGAGGGTCCGATGCACAGGGACGCGCTCAGCGACGCACATGTCCGCGTAGACGGAACCCGGAACCATCAGCCCGCGACGGTCGTTGGATGCAGCATCATCGGTGGAATGTGCGCATGGCTTGTTCTGGTCCATGACAGCCGGCGGCCGCGCGGGGATCGAGGTGCCGCTGGCCGCGTCTGCCTTTCGTTCGGCGTCGCCGAAAAGTGAGTCCCGAAGTTGGCGCAAACAAGTCACTCGCGACGTGGGCATGCCACGAGGCTCGCGGGCATCGGCGGGGGCGCTGACGTCACGCACCGGTTGACTTTTGTTGGCGACGGTGAACCATGCCGCCAGCGTGCCGGACGGAGTCTTCCCTCTCAGCGAGGAAAGCGCCGTCGTCGCCGCGTCGCCTGCCATACGACGGTATGCGGCACGTTGATCCATGGGTGGCAACAGCGGCAGTGGCCGCTTCGTCGCGGCCGCCGCGAGTGGTGCTTGTGACCCTCGGTCCTCGGGGCGTTCCGAAGTGGCGCCCCCAGCTGTGGATGACGCTGCCGCCGGGGGCGGAGCGATATCGACGACGACCGCGACGGATGGCGACGACGGGGGCGAGGCAGGAAGGGCAGGGGGCATGCGGAACCGCTGCAAGAATCGAGTCGCGCGACGGACGGCTGGCGTGTCGAAGCGGACGCAAGCAAGCACGGTATCGCGCACCATCGCATGAAGCAGCGGCCCGATGAGGTCCGAGGCTCGCTCTCCTTGCCGTTGGGTCCATACCGTGGCCGATCGAGGTCGCGACAATGGGCCGCGAGGCGGTGGCGGCGGTGACGCCGGGGCCTGGTTGACCGCAGTGGTCGGTGCCGCCGCGATTCGTTTGATCCGTTGGCCCATCGTTGGCGAGGCGGATGGCGACGACATCGAGCCAAACAGTTCCGGTGGCGGCGACGACGAAGGAGCCCCTGCTCCGGAAGCTAAGGCTGAAACGGCCGCCTGCTGCTCGGCTTGTTGCAGTTTTTCAATACGTCTAAATTCGGTGAACACCCAAGCCAGGAGGCGCGGCGGGCCCTTCTTGGTGAGCATGGCGGCTGAAAGGGACCCCGTGATGGATTCGTTCGTCAGCAGAGACCCTTTCGACAGTTTCACGTTCCGGAGAAGGGCATCCAAAATAGGACGTACTGAAGGCAGCGTCCACAGGCGCCTCAACCGCGCGTAGCTGCGGTCTGGCATTCGCAACCCGCGGAAGTAGGCGTTGCGCAGAGCACCAGGTGCGGACGAAGATGTCGCAGCGATCATCATCGTGTCGCCTTGCCCGTTCGCCGCTTGATCCCTCTCGCCGATGGATGTTTCCGGTTGGGCGGAAGCGTTGGTCGTGGATCCCACAGGAATGGTCGTCTGCCGACGCTGGCTTCCTGCCGCCTTGTCCACTGGGGAGGACGGCGACACGGACATCACGGGAAGGTCGTTCTCGTAGTGCTCGAGAACGGGCGGCGGCGGCGCGTTGGCTGTTGGGCTAACGGCGCCGGCATCCGCTGCGGCCTTACCGATGATGGGGTTGTCCCCTGATGCGACCATGTCCCACAGCGTGACGGTCGCCGTGTGCCGATAGGGCACGGCATCGATGATTTTCCCATTCCCACCGTCGTCACGGCTCGGCCGCGACATCGCCGTGGGTGCGGCGGTGGCGTGACGACGAAGCAACCGCTGCTGCTCCAGAGAGCTGGCTAAGTCGGGATCGGCGGGTGCTTCAAGCCCGTCGACGTGGCGCGCCGACGCGAGCCATGTCAGACAGTCGCGAGGGTCGAAGCCCCGTCGCGGTCGCGCGAGCCGAATTGCAGACCGCGACGGCACCGACTCGGCGACGCAATCGTCAAGCGCCGCGAGAAGCGAGGTTGGGGGCAACAACCAGCCATCAGGGTGGGCACCCTCGCCTCCTGACGCGGGGTGTTGGGTGGCACAGAAGGGACTCGTCATTAGACTTGCATGACTGCCGCCACTGGAAAGGTACTTCGTCGCGCTCATGATGCGATCGACGGCGTCGTCGGCACTGCGCGCCGGAGACAAAAGCGGCGTGGTGACGAGTTGGTGCGAGGACAACGCTGGAAGCGACATCCGACCGACGGCCCTTCGGTCGTGGCCGGGAGAAGCATCTTGATGACTGACGGCGCTGCGAGGGTGATCCGGTTCGCGACCTCCCCCTTCGGGTTGAGACATTATCCAGAGCGAGGGACAACGTCGTCGGCCTTTGTTGGAGGGAAATGAGAGCATAACAACAATTTTCGTGTGGCACGCATTTTCCGTGGCGGTTGCCCACGAGACCCGATGTCGACGTGTGATCTCTTTGCCACTCGATCTAAAAGGGCCAGGACTCAGAGGGCTCGTTGCTCGCCGTTCAGCCTCTGGAACAGCGCTCAAGATAAATCGTGAATGACGTCATGCAATTCATGAAACAAGCGCTCCTCGCATGCCGCGCGTGAAGCTGCCTTCGTGCGGTGGCGCTCCTCGGCGCGGATGTGCACGAGGTGCCGGAGCGTGTCCGCATCTTCGGCAGCCTTCACCGTTGCGGTCGTCGGAGCCGAGGGTGTCGCTGAACCGTCGAGCCGCCCGTCAACAGGGGACAGAGCCGTGAAGGTGTCTTCCCTGTCGATGCCATGACAGGACGTTGCAGCCGTTTCCCCTTCTTGTCGATCTGCCGCCATCGGGTCAGCATCGCCACCACCGCGCTTCCGATCCGGCAACAGGTATGCCTGATCGTCACAGAGCCACTGTACGAGCTTCTGATTTTCCCTCCGGAGCTCATCGATAACGACTTGCTTTTCTTCGGCCCCTTGTGATTCGCTCACAACCTGCTTTCGGATGCGAACGCGCTCGGATTGAAGACGTTGAAGGTCTGCAAGGAACCGTTTTTCCCGGGAAAGGGCTTTTTCATTCGCCTTGTCGATCTCTGTCTGTTGATGTTGGTGTAAGACGATCAATTTTCGCGCGGCATCGATTTTTTTTTCCAAGGGACGCTGTGAGGCGACGAAATCGAGTGCCTTTTGGCTTTGCGCGGTAACTGCCTTTTTTAGATGCTGCAGGTCGATCGCGAGTTGCTCGTTCTTGGTCAGCAATTTGGACATGGTGTTCTCCACGGAGGCTCGGTAGTCACGAAGTTTCTCCAACGTGAGCTGGGCTTGTTCGCGGTCTTTCGTCGCTTGCCTCGTGGCGAGCTGCGCCGCGTCACAAACTTTGCTCAGCTCTGGAATCGAAATGCGACGCCTCATAAGGGACGCGAGATACTGCTGATGCTGGTCCTTGTTGTTTGTCATCTCTGAGGCGATGTCTGGTACGGACGTCGTCGCCCTCGGTGCGACCGTAACCACCGTTTTTGGGGCCGCTGCCGCCGCCGGGGCGGCATCGTCTGCGGCGAGGCCGGGATGCTTCCGCTTTAACAAGTCGGAGACGAGTGACAAACGCACTTGATCCCGAGTGGCCTGGTCTTGCTCCTGGCAGAAACGTTGGATGACTTGCTTCTGCTTTTCACTTTCTATTTGCTTCGTCGTCGAAACCACTTCCATCTTCGCTGACTCGAGGAGTCGGTGCAGCGCCTCAATTTCGCTTGTCATGGCAGCATTTTGAAGCATTGTGTCGCGCACCGCCTGCTGTTGTAGTTGCGTTTCCGTTGTGACGGCTCGCAGCTTCTCCGCGGCGGTCGGCATGCGGAGCAGGGCCGCCTTCTCTGCAGCGGCCGTTGCGGATGCCATTACACGTGTGTGAACACCACTGGTCACGAGCGCGTGTTACGATTCACCGACTACACTACGGACGGATGCTGGTTGCGCTGCAAACACACGCATTGCAATTTTGTAGGGAGTAGTTCGTACAGGAACGGCAACACACTCAACCGAAAGCGACAACTTTTTCACTGACGAGGCTCATCGTGCGACGCGGCATCAGCGGCTGCGTCTTGACCGACCGACTCGGGACTCACGTCACGTGTTTCGGTGTCATCGTCCGTCGAAGCTGTCAGGATGGCGTCCTGTGCTTCCACGAACCATTGTGTTTTCTCGGCGACAAAATTGTGATAGGCTTCATCGACATCTTTGGTTGCGGCGGCGGTGGTGTCTTGCTCCAGGGCAAAGTCGGCTATGTAAGCGATCGCATGATTCCGCTGTATTTTCATTCTTGCGATAAAGTCATGCTGCAATCGCGCAATATCTTGCGCGATTCGCTCGCGGCGTTCGCGAGTCACTTGAACGAGCGTGATGCGGATTTTCCCGTCGGAGATCTTGGTGGGCTGCAAACTGGGATCGTATCGCGTCAGCCGTTGCATCAGTAAGGTGGTGTGCTGAGCGCTGAGGGCGTGCACTTCAATTTGGTTTCTCGAAATTTTGACTAAAGAAGCTAATTGAATGAGCGGGCGGTGGTTGGCCGCCGGGGCACCTGCAGTCGCCGCCCCACCACCAGTCGGTCCGAGATCGATCTTGATCCGTTCGAGAGCCATGACGGGGTTCGTAATTTTTAGCGTCGCGTTCTTCACGCGAACCTCGATCGCATCGAATATGTCGTCACACTCACGCTGAAATTCGCTCGTGGTGTACGATTCTAGTTCTGAACGCAACTGCTCCTTGCTCTGCTTTTCTTCGCGGCTGGGACGTACCCGTTTCGCTTGGCGCTCGTCGAAACCGACCCGTCGCGTCCCGTGCGTCTTCCCGCCATCCGTACCCTTGTCAGCGAGAAGCAGGCGACTTGCGTGACCAACGAGTCTCGAAGAAGCCGACAAAGACGGCATCGAGCCACCAGCAGGTTGATCGTGAGACAGCACGCTGAGAAGAACCGGCGGACGAAGCGCCACAACATTGGCGACCATGGTGGGAAGCAAGCGTTTCATTTGTCTTCTTCGACTTATTGCTCAGGCTGCTGTCCGTGTGCGTGCGCTACGTCACATAACACGAGGGATACAGAGTAGGTTTGCACTTGTTGCGCAACCGCGCAGGTTCTTGGTTAATCAAGTGAAATATGAGTCCACGCGGCGTGCAGCAGCGGCGGATGCTTCCTTTTCTACAGATACGACTACACGCAGGGAGGCCGCCATCACCACCCCGAGACTTCTTGCAGCCACGCCGGTGGGCGGGGACGCGGAGGCAGCCTTGATCGAGGCAAAGGTATGTTATTCATCCAAGGCATGTCTTCGGCGGTTGCCGTACGGTGCTCGGGTGCGCTTCGCGCACTGGTGACGCCTCGTAGCGCGGCCAGCGCCAGTGCGGCCGTGCAATGCTCGTCGGTGACTGCCATCATGCTTGATGGAAAATCAAACGACATCGTGACGGTGGCCATCATCAGCGACGACTTCAATGCGGCGAGCAAGGCGTCGGCATCGGCCTTGTCTGCCACCGCACATGCCAACGCTCCGCACAACCGCCGACCCAAGACGACGCAGGTGTGCATGAGCAAATCGGCGCCGCGAAACGCATCGTCGGCATCGATCAATCCTCCGGTCGACACGGGGGGCAGCGGCGTCAGTCGGGGCAGCCCACCACCACCACCACCACCACCAATTCCGCTCGTGGAGGAACCTCCACGCTTCCGCCTACGCGCGACCGCGGCCATCGCCAGTTCGAAAATCGAAGCACCTTCCGTGTCGCGCCGCGAGAAAGTTGCCGTCTCCGTCTGCGACACTGGAGAGGCCGCAGGTTCGTCCAACAGCGCTGCCGTCTCGACGTCGACGACAGGGTGGGGCGGCTGCGCTGCCGTCTCGCCGTTGTCGGCATTCGGCGTGGAGTCTCCAAACGGCAGCGACTGGAAACCGCTGGCCTGCGTGGGATCCTCTGGGGAGGTACCTGAGCCCGGCTCTGCGGCTGCCGGTGTAGGCTCTCCAGATGGGAAGAGGGCTTGGCTGCGCCGCATCGACGCCCTTCGCAGGAGCTGGGCGCCCCAACGGGTGGCGGCCCCCACGGTATTCACGAGAGAAGGAGACCCCGTCGACGAGACCGCAGCCGCCGCCGCCACTGCCGACGATGCCCCGGGGGCTTCGCCGTAAATGACTTGAAGGGGCAATATGAACCGGTAGAACCAATCATCGCTGGCAAGGTCGACGCCGTAGCCCGAGGGCTCGTTGTCCGTCAACGAGTAAAGCGTGGTGCGAGCGAGGAGCTGGGGTGGACGACCGGGGCCGGCTTCAACCTTCGGCGGCGATCCAGCAGCAGGGGCAGGATGATCGGCGAGCGGATGGTCCTTCGACACAGCCTTCTCCGCCTCCAGATGCCAATGAATGTCACGTAGCTCCCTACAACGCAGCTCTTGCTCATTGTGCCGTCGCTGAAACTCCATTCTGCGCGAAAATTTGTGAAGCGCGGCGGCGGTGGCTTCACTCACATCTGAGGCGGTGGCTCCACGATCCCGGGCAGCAGGAGCTTGTGGCTCGTCCGCGCCACCACCGACACCGAGGTTATAAAGGGTAAGCTTCCCACGGTGAACGGCGTCGACCAACCCAGCCAAGGCGATGATCTTGGCAGCTGTTTTCTGCGTCTCCACTTTGGCGGATTGGATGATCGCGTCACGCTCATCCGAATCCGACGCATCAAAATCCGAAGACGGCTGTGTGTCGCCGCCGGTTGTACTGGTCACGTCGCTGTCGTTTGCCCTGTCGCGCTCCGTCGGGGCGACGACCCCGGATTCGTGCGTCGACTGTCGCAAGCAGCCCAACCCCATTTCGCTCTGCCACATGCGAACATAAAGCCATCCGGCCTCGGTAGACGTAAACACCGCGTGTGCGGCGGCGAGGAGCTCCGTTTGAAACACGTGGGCGGGGAACGGTGATGTCTCGGTTGGGGCCGTGCCGTGAGCTGTGGCTGGCACAGACGCATTGCCTGCCGCGACAAACGCTTGGGATTCGGTCCAATCTTTCAACGATTGAAGGGCCCCCAGGACGTAGCGCGCGTCCTCGTGCATCGCCTTCGGCATGAACTCGTGAAACAGCGCCTCCACCACGGCGACGAGATCGCGTTCGATTCGCAATTGCCGGGACCGTCGCGTGGCCGCTCCAGACGTAGCGGCAGGCTGTTGTTTGCGACGTGCCGTTTCGCCGCCGAGTAGCTCGCTGTCTCGGCCGTGTTCCCCGTCGTAGGATGCCGACGACGACGCCGAGCTGTTGGAGGCCGCCGGCCGAGGGGGGCTGCCACCACCGCTCGCGGCACCTTCGCCCGACGCCATGAAGGAGCGGCGACGCCTCGCATTCACAATGTTGTCCTCCCACTTTGCCCACAGGTCGAGGCCCGACGCCTCCTGCAAAGGTCGGCAGGAGAGCGAATAGAGCGCGGCGTTGAGCTCCGGCGCAGTGGTGGCCGTTTGGGATCGAATCGGACGCGTCATGGCAGCGTTCCTTCGACTTCCCGCCGACGGCTTCGCCGGGGTGGTCTGTCCGTTTGCCATGCCACGCAACAGACAATCGCGCACGTAACGAAAGCGCAAAGCCTCGCTCATGTGCCGCAGCTTGCTTGACGACGCGGCGGCGGCGGTTGGGCCAGCCGACGGCGGAACGGTCCAGTCATGAGCCTGACCGATCAGAATCGACTCAGGCGAGTTCGTGGGCCCGGGCAGCGCGGGAAACGGATTGGTGGTGAACGCGTGCACCATCGCCAGCAGCATGGCGAGGACGTGTCGGTGCGATGCCTCCGGCATCCAGGTGGAGATCGAGAAGGCTTCGCATCGCCGGTCAAGATCCCGGAGCACCGTCTGCGGCAGGGTGAACCAGCGATGCGCAAAACACAACGTCGCTAGCAACGACGTGCTTTGAGTGAGCCTTTGTACAGATTGTACTGTCACAAGCAACGGTGGATGCGCTGCGCCCGCCGGTCGGCTCGCCAAAGTTTTTTGCTTTGTGCCAGTGAATGTGGCGGACGGGTCCTCGGCTCTAGTAGGTGTCCCCGTCACGGCTCTCGTTCTGGAACCCTTTTGCGGTGCGCCGACCTTACTGCGACTCGTTTCAATGCACGCAGTAAAGCGCCACTGCGTGGGGATGGGCTCCACCGCATGGCCAAACGTTGGGAATAGCGCCGGAGAAAATAGCGAACTTGTCGACAACGAATGGTCTCTCACCACATGAAGGGTCGACGCCATCATGGATCGGGCGAACGCGGTCACAGGGGGTGTTGGAACCCCTCGCGGTTCTGATTCGATCACGCCGTGCAGCCAAAGTTGATCTGCAACATCTTGGACGTCCAGCAGCGGCACTGGCGGCGCGGGTCGGAGCAAAACCTGCGTCGCCGTTGAGCAGTGCTCGAACAAGGCCCAGGAAAGGAGCCCAATGTCAAGAAACCCAGAGACTGCCGCCTCCTCCGTCTGAGCGTCGACATCGGCGGCGCCTCTCTCGGGACTCCCTGATGCCCAAAAGGGTAGGGGACCACCAGCGACGAAGCGAAGGGCCGGCGCCGCGACAGCCCTTCCGCCGCGCGATGTTCCCACGTGGTACAACAACGCTCGAAGTGGATCCGCCGTGTCCTCCTCGAGCGCTGCCGTGGTGCCTTGGCGTGGGGGGTGGCCGCCCTCGCCCTCAACCATCGAGCAGCGGTTGACGAAGGCAGCGACGGCGGCGATGGCGCTGCCCCCGCTGCGCCCCTCCAGGCATTGCCACAAGGTGGTGAACGGACACGCCGGCGTAGGTGAAACGGTACTGCGCAAATCGAGGAGGTTGTTGGCGGCCCATGTGGCAGCGTGCAGCGCGCGAAGATGGAACGTCCACGCAGGCAGGAGACGGATCTGTAGGACAGTGACGATATTTGGTGCGGTTGGCTTCCAGTGGTCCTTTTTCTTCTTGCCGCTGGTGGTCTTTTGGTGATGACGGGCCGCCGTGTCGTTGTGTTCGTCAGGCCGCCTGAGCGAGACGATCACGCGTGGATCGTTTGCCTTTTGGATATCGGAACGGTTCGGTCGTGGAAGGGCATCGTGGGTGCCTCCCTTTGCATCCGCGGAGTCGCTAGCAGCCGTGGCTCGCTGACGTCCGCAGACCGAAACCAGATGCACAAGACACGAGGACCGAAAGTAGCAGCGCTCACTCCATTCAAGCGATCGAGTTGTGCGATGCCGCATCAAGTCGTACTGGTGAGCGAGCAAGATGTCAGCGACGACCGCAGCGTCGTGTGGTGACCGGCCGGACGGCGCGTCCGAACGGCCCGTTTTGGTCGCTGAAGACAATCGCCGCTCATCATGTGGCGGCATCTCCGGCACGGATGTGGTGGTCTCCGCGACGGAACTCGCGCGCGACGAGACACTCGCCCGGTCGCGTCCGGCAGTCACGTGAGGAGGCTTTGTGGGCACTGCTTGTGAACCGTCGTCTCGCGTCGCAGTTCCTTCAGCAGGGTCACCAGGTTGATGGCCAACGAGGAGGCCGAGAACTTGAAAGAAGGCTTCCTTCGCCTGCATCGGTCCGACCGACACGGTTCGCGAGTTGACTCGGCCTCCTCTTCCCGCTTGCCGATGCTCGGCTAGCTTCCTCACTTTGTCAATGTGGCGCAGGATGCCGGCAGCCTGTCGGGTAGAAGGAACCATCGATCCAAATTGCTCTTCGATGTCGTCGCGGATGCCATGAGGTAAACCCGCTCCGCGAAGGCCCAAGCGATTGCACAGCTGAACGACCATCGCCGAGGGCGCGAGGGACAGCCCGGGGCTCACGATGCTCGCGAGGACACTGGACGCCAACCTCGCGTCGCCAAGGAGCGTGAGGACCTGAGTCAGAGAGCAGCTGACCGCGGCAGAACGATCCCCCGATCTCACTGTCGACGTCGCAAACTGAAGCGCCGTGGTGGCTTCTCGCAATAGGCGCGAGCCCCAAGGGACCGGACGCCAGCATCCACACGAAGTTGCCTCCGCGATGCGGCGGGCGTTGAACGGCCCTCGTGCCGTGGCTGGGGCCGACGATGGGGCGTGGTTCAGCCAGAACTCTCGCATGTTGTTGCGACGAACCCCGTCATGACAATGCGCCTCACCGGCTGACAAAGGCCCAGAAAAGACGTCCTCTCGTTCGGAGAAAAAGCCACGCGACGCATCTGTCCAACGTTCGAGAGCCATGAGCAGCCGCAAGATGTCAGCAGGCGACATGCGAAGCATCAACTGTCGCGCCAAAAGACCGAGACTTGCCCGCACATCGAACAGCTCAGCGGTTGGGACCGCATTTTCATCGGACAGGTGGCTATCCTCTGCGCTGTTGTCCGACCGCGCGGTGGCCCCAAGAAGCAAAGGATCATCCTCGCCTTCTCCGTGCGACGAGGTGATGGAAGAACCCATCGCGGAAGGAGGGGAGCCCTTCGAGTCCCCGGCCTCATGCTGCTGAGCGAGCATCAGAAGCCGTTGCCGTTGGGCCATGCTGACAAGGCGGGAAGCCTCCTGTCTCTTGCCTCGCCGCATGGCCTTGCGACACCGGGAGTTGTTGACCGACCGCTGGAAGGGTTGCACCACGTTCCGTAGCCACACGCAGTGTGCGAAGGCGGGATCCAACCGATCGGTGTACATACGCAGTAATGGCCTCTCCAGTGCCGCTGTTAACGCTGCCGCATGATCAGGCCGGCTCGTTTTTTCGTCGGACCCGAGAGCCCCACCCATGTCGAAGGCACTGTTCGTCTCCGATGCCGTGGCGGTGGAAGCGGAGGGTTCGAGTTGTCGAACCGCGCCGGTAAGCAATTGCGGTGGCATCCATCCTGTCCAGAGCTGCGAACCGGTGATGACAACATGCGCAAGGCGAAAGGCAGGAGTCAGCGACTTGTACAAGCGCGTGACATGCTCTCGGACTGCGGACGCTTGCGCCGCGCGTGTTTCGTTCCAGCGTTGCAGATCTTGTTCCTGTGTTGACCCACGTTCGCGAGAGAAATCGTCCCGCGAGAAAACAGTCGACGCCGACGCCGAAAGCAGTGACGACGGCCGCTGAGCCACGAGAAGTGCGGGAGCGGCGACTCGTGCTTGGACGGTGGCGCGTGCTTGCGGAGCCATGGTCGTGTCGCCGCGGTGTGCTTGCTCCATCCGGTCAAACGTGGCGACGTCATGGCTCCGAGCGGCGACGACGTACTTGGGAAGACTCTCCATCCACTCGACCGTCGACGCGCAGTCTTGCACGCCGGCGCATCCCAGCAACGTGGGGGAGCAGCCGAGTCGCGAGCCGGCCGGCGCTTGCGTCAACTGACCGAAGCTGTGGTGGTCGTCGATCGCCCATGCTTCGAATGAGTGTGCCCACACGGCATGGGTGCGCAACGCCATGGCCAATGCAAGCGGCAAGTCACTCACCGAGCCACCCCCCGCGAAGATCGTTGGTGCCAGGCAGTCGACGACCGCGCGGAAGGACGCGATCCAAGCAAAGTCGTTTCTACTCGCGACGAAGTTGCTCGCGGAGCCAACGATGGACGAAACGCTGTCCGCAGCTGCCGTGATGGCTGGTTGCGCCGCGCCTCCACCACTGTTCGACGACGGTACGCCCTGGCTGCGATACCCTTCGCCTCCACTGTGACCGATGAGGCCGTCCGCCAACAGCGACGACGCCGCGGGTGCCGCCTCTAGCACGACGTACGCGAGCACGGGATAGGCGACCGCAGGCATCGAAAAGCGCCCTTGTCCGGCGACAAGCACACGTTGACAATAATCCCGATGAACGCTGTGGTGCTGCCATGCGGCGAGGTGCGGCGCCACATCGGCAGGGCGAGCGCCGTCGGACCCGCGGACCCAGCCCGACGGGTCGTCAACGCCATGATGCCGGCGGTTCGACGCGACCTCTCCCCTCAGGTGGTCGCCTCCCCGCAGCCACGCCACCTTGCGAAGTAACTGAATGTCGTCGAGGTCGTCGTCATGGTCGTCGTCGCGGTGCGTGCCGGCGTCAGGGAGCATGTCACCGTCGTGTTGCTTGAAACGCTGGATCGACCGTGAATGAAAATTTGTGTTGAATATGATCGGTCGCAGTAGCGCGGCATACAACGCACCACGAACGGAATACGTGAACTCCATGGCGGCGAACTTCACTTCATGCGACGATTGTGCCCCCCCGTCGACGTGCGGTGAGGCAAACGATACCTTCGTCTGCAACGGCCTCTGCGCTGGGGACGCCTTCGCTCCCTGCAAGTCGCCCTCCGTCGGCCGGAAGATGGACTGCGGCTGCGTTGGCCGAGTCATCAGCTCCGCGGACGCCCTCGAGACGACCGTGTCAACCCACCATCGCTTGATGTCGTCGTCACCGAAGCGCGCGATGCTGCTGCTGCTGGACCGTTGGGCCGCTCGACGGTGGCGACGCGACTTCCCCCCTCGCTTCGTGCTGCGCTGCTCGACGTTCCGAGCTCGCGTACCTTGATGCTGTTCGGACAGGGCTTCGAGTGACGGTAGAGCCGGGTTGCGCGCGTCGTATTTCATCATGTCCTCCTCGTCCTCGCCGTCTTCACCATCGCCGCCATCGTTCTCGTCGTCGTCGTTATCGTCATCGTCATCATCCTGTGCGTCGTCCAGATGCACGCTATCTGCATGTTGCAATCGGAGTAACTGCAGAATGCTTAGGGAGGAATCGGCCATGTCGGTGACGAGAGGGCGCGACCCCCCTCCGTTCCGCAGCAGCGAACCAACGAAGGCCGATCGTTCGGATGGCCGGCTCGACAGCCAATTGGTGAAGCTGGGCGGTGTGATGGAAGCGGCCGGCGCGGCGGAAACGGCCGAACACCTTCCCTTCTCCGCCAGCAGGTCCAAGAACCAACGACGCAGGAAAAATGCTTCCTCGCTGATACGAATGTGCGCCGGCGAAGGAACCGCGATCGCTTCGTTGACGACGGCGTGGTGTTGAGCCCACGAGGCAGCGGCATCCTGGCATTCCGCGGTCCTCGGTATGGCACAGTAGGCCTGAGCCGTGTCGACGACTTGTTTGTGACAAGCACGTTGAAATTGGAGCTCGCTGCGGAGAACGTCACGGGCAGCGGCCGTGAGCACGTGCAGCGCCCGCGGATCAGAGGCCAAACAGTCTGGCATCTCAGGGCACAACAAGCGCCAAGCCGCCGTCGCGCTGTCATACCCTCTTCCCGCCCAATGCGGTACACCGACCTCATGGTCCTCTTCGTCACTGCTGCTGCTGCTGCTGGTACTACTGCTATCCGACGCCGGGCCTCCGGCCCCTGAAGCTGACGAGGATGACGACGAGCTTGAGGAGGAGGACGGCGAGGAACTACTGGTGGATGACGACGTTCCCTGACGTCGTTCGACCGACGCGGCGGTGCCCATGCTGTCAAGCCACGCATCGAGCGTCGCGAGCCACCGGCAGGCCTCGTCTAATGGCGTGCGCAGCATTTCCGCGTGCAGTCGATGCGCTGCCGCGACGATTGCAGCGATGTCGGTCCGTTGCGTAGGTCGCCGCGCCCCACGACCCACGAAAGGACCCCCGTCGAAGGCGGGCCCCATGACATCGTCCGCTGCTACTTTGGGGTCGGCCCCCGCTTGGGTATCATCCACAGGCGGGGTCATACGACCCACTGACTCCGACCCCGCGTTGCTATCTACGGCGCGGTCCGCCGCGGCCGCAATGAGGTAATCCTGGCGGCTGAGCAGCGCCTCCACCTCGGCCTCATCCCGGGCCTCCACTTCGGCCTCGGAGGCCGCGGCATTGGCCACGACAGGGATGAGTGGGTCGGCTTTCGAATCACCCGTAGGGGCGTCATCCGTGTTCTCTCCTCCGGCTAGACCTGTGCTAGACGCACTCAACTGTGACTTCTTGAGCAGACGTCGCTGCCTCAATCGTGCCTTCCACTGTTCATAGCGTTCTCGGCTGCGCAGTTCACGGACCCAAGTGGACACATACCGTTTAAAGACCGCCTTGGCGAGCAGGCGGAGCAAGCTCCACGTTGCGAATAGAATGAATTCCTGCCTTAGTGCATGAATGCCGAGCGTCATGTGCCCAAAAGGTGCGGCCTGCTGCACGCCGTCGCGAGCGAACGGCTCTGACTCATCTCCTTCGCGGCGGGAGCGCACTCCTCGTCGTGAATTCCCTGTTGCCAATTGCACAAGATTGCAAACGTAGGACTGCCACCAATCCTCGGCGTCTCTCATTTCCGAAGCCGCGCCGATGTCGAGCAAATGGCCGACGGCAACACCGACCTCGCGCGACACAGAGAGATTCTCTACGGCCGTGAAATACCGACGGCCGGACATGGTCATTGACGGCCGACAAGCGGCAACGCCCTCGGCCTTGACGATGAGCAGCGCTCCAAAGAGGGCCGTGGCAGAGAGGTGCGGCAGCGCGCGGAGCCGTCTGGTCTGGCCGCCCACACCGGTGTCGTGTCGTTGATGCAGAAGCCACGACACGACTTGCGGAGGCAGCACTCCGCCTTCGCGTCGCAAGGCGGCAGCCAACTGGTCACGATACGGTATCGTGACGTCGTTCGTGAGGTCCGACTCGCCTTGATGCGTGTGGTGCCAGGGATGCACAGCCGCGTCGATGCCGTAAACGTATGCACACCTCACCCAGCGGAGGAGTGCCGCGCCGTCCGTGGCACAGTTCGTTGATAGGATCTCCGCAAGGGACCGAGGTTTCGGAAACGGCGCGGGAAGCGGCGGCATGAAGGGGTCGTTCAGCCGCACAGCTTGCTGCTGGGCGCTGTCGCCAGCCGCCGCACCGTCTTTCAGAAGCGGGGCGTCGGGGTCCAACTGCCGTAATAGCGAACGCATCTGCCCTACGACGTTTAATAGCTTGGAATGCTGGTACTGCTGCGCGAGACGGTCTTGGCGGCGGCGCGTGACACTGGTGGCCACGTCACGGTCGAGCGTGCCGTCTAGCGCGGCCGCCTTTCCTTCCCCGAGAAGAGCGGCCTTCGATCGCTCTGAGTCTCTCCAGGCAATCACCGATGTCAGCGACGCCGCGTCCGCGAGCGAGGACAATCCTTGCGATTCGAGCACGACAGAGGAGCGCCAGTTCTCCGTCGCCACCATCTTGGCATCCGCGGCCGCTTCCTGCGAGACCCCACCCCCCGCACCTCTCTTGGCGTCGTCGCCGTCCTTCGAGTCGCCATGTGGCGGCTCACTCTTTGCGCCGGCAGCGGCGGCATCTTCATCTTGGTCGACGTTCCGGCCCTTTTCATCGCCCACGCTGTTGGCCCGTGCCCATTTCAAGACCACTCCTTCCAGCGAGGATTCGGTTCTCGAGACTAGCTTCGCGAGGACACTCGGATCGTCGACGTTGGTACCGACGGAGCTGAACCACGTCAAACTCTGTTTCAGCTCGATCACTGCCTGGTTGGTGACTTCGAGCATCGGGCCGAGCTTTTTTTGCTCCGAAAAGCGAACGTAGGCGGTGGTTAACGCCGCGACGACGATCAGCGCCGCTAGCAGAAAGTCCAGTCCTAGAGTCGCCAAGGCCGCACAAATCGTTCCGCAAGCCGTCCAAAAGTACGCTCCGTAGGTGCACACAGAATAGAGCCATTGATATCGATCGGCGAGCGCGGTCAGGTGCATCAATCCCAGCAACAGTCGGGTGTGCACGTAGTCATGCGCGTCCAAGTTGCGCATCCCGTCGTCGAATGGGGCCACATGGGCGGGTACCGGCAGCGAGTAGGTGGCCGACGCCCGTTTGAGGGACGTGTCCGCGACGGCGCTGCCGGCGAGGGCGATTTGGATGTCAACCATACGCTTCCCGAACACTTCATCCCGCGACGTGAGCGAGTTGGAAGGTCCGTCGTCGTCATCCTCGGCGTCGCTGTCGGCGGCCTTGTTCTTGGCATCGCGCCCCCGCGGTGCAGGCCTTTTGCTGCTAGTGCTGGAGTCATTGGTACCCTTCCCGCTGGACTTGTCCTGCTGCTGCTGTGTGCCGCTCTCTTCGTTCTTCGTTGCGGCCGCTTCTTTGGCAGCGGCCCCAGTCGCTGCCATCGCCGAAAGGGAGGCATCCGCGTTGGGAGCCGCCTTGCCCGAAAGCAAGGCGCGCTCTTGCGCTTCGATGCTTTCCTGTGAATACGGACCTTGCTTGGTGCGGTACATGAATATTTCGCGCGTCAGGGTTTCGCGCGCGACCTTCAATGCGACCCACTTCGCCAACGGTTCGCTGTTCTGCCAGCGCGCGTGTAGCCACGTGGCCACCACCGGCGACAGGACGACGGACCACTGTAACAGCCGCCACATCAGGTAGAGTTCGAGCTCCGACGTCTGAAACAGTGACGAGGACCACCGCACGGTGAGCTTGCTGTTCGTGTAGTAGTCCAGCAGTTGCAGAAACGTGACCAAACCCGTGACACATGTCGTGAGTAACGTCATGCAAATCACGATGAGTTGCCCGGACTCGTGCTCAAACTGCCAACGGTCTTCGTTCAGTCGCCACGTGGCGACCATCGCCCACCCTTGCTTGAGGATTTCGCCGCCGCCTAAGGCGTTCGCGACCATGAGTTGAACCTGATCCGGCCGGGTCCCACTTGGAATCACGATGACCTGACCCGCGAAGACGGCGTCGTACGTCGCGGGGTCCAGGCGGCTGCTGTAGTGCTCATCGCTGGTCGCCGGCGACGACGCCGATGTGGTGGTCAGGGCTTCCTTGGCGACCTTCTCTCGCTGACGAGCCTTCTCCTTCGACCCCCCGCCCCCCGCGTGGGCACCTCCCCCCGCATTGGCTGCCTCCGCCGCCTCCAGCTGCTGCAGTAAGCGGCGCCGACGCCTCCGCACGTCGTGAATGGTGCTGCAGAGCATGTCGGCGTAGCCCCCCGTGCCCTCGATGATCACCAACGTCCATCCCTTCATGACGACCCGGTGCACCGCGCGCACAACGGCCGGCTGCCGAGCGCCATGGACATCGTTGTGGATGATGCCATCGCTGGCTGAGTGGTCTGCCGACGCTGGAACACCTTCGTCGTTCACGTTGAGCGAGCCGCCCACGAGGACGACGGCGACCGGCGTGCCGAGGCGCGATGGTGGCTCCATCGGGTCCTCTTTATCGCTGCGAATATACCCCATGCGCAGGACATCGACCATGCCGATCGCGAGGTCGAACAAGGTGTTCAACGTGACGGTCGCGCTGCCGATGCCACTGCCTGGTCCAGTGCGGCCGCCGCCGCCGAGACGATTCTCGCTCGCCGCCACGTCGTGCAGCATGTTCGTTTCACGCCGCTGCCGGAGGTAGCACGTTTCCTCCAGTTGCGCGTCTGTCAAGTCGCATCCGCAGTGCACGCAGACGCCAAGATAGAAGGGGTCCCCTTTTGAAGCGCCGGTTCGCGGCTGATTATGAGTTGCGTTTCGGCTGCCGTCGGCGTCTCGCCCCTTTCGTGTGCTGGTGCTCGATTTTTCACCACTTGAAGTCGATGACAACTGGTGACAGTACCGCGCGGGCGACACAATGGCGCAGTGTGTGTAGCCCCCCGACGCGACCACCAGCGGCGCGTCCTCAGGTCGGCACAGGTTTACGAGCATCGGGAGCGCTTGACTGCCGCCCCCACCTCCCCCGGATCGCCGGTCGCCCCCGCCGCCTCCGGATCCTCCCCCCGTGAGCATGTCCCCACCGCCTTGCGACGCGGACGCTAAAATCTCGTAGCTGGTAGGAAGGCTCACGTTGCCACGCTCGCCGTGAACCGCCGCGAAGCCAGCACCGATGTATCTTGTGGCATCGTCGAAGCCGATCGTGACGATCGCGGCATTCTGCGCGGTGAGCGAGGCCTCGATGAGGCTGCGCGACAGATACTGCCTCGCCATCTGCCTCGTTTCCGCCTTCGAAAAATACGCACGATCCTCTTGGCTGAAGTCCACCAGCGTAGCAAGTAACTGCCGCGAGGCCGTCTCCAACACGCCGTTGACCGTCACACGGGCATCGTGCTGCCTCAGCAAACGGCTGCGCTCCACGATGGCCTCTTCGCTCGGCAGCAACGGGTAGCCGTGGCGATGCTGCTGGTCGTCCTCGTCAATCAGCGCCGCTGCCGTCTGGCGTAGGGTGGTCAGGCGCCGATCTTGTGGACGTGACGACGCGACCCATGTCGATCGTGCGCTAGGGCGGGCGTTGGCGTCGCGCGATAGCGGCCGAGGCACAAGCGGAACAGCCCCAGCATGAGCTGCGCTGCGCCACATCCCTCCAATGACGGTGGGGGTGCGCTGAGGTGGCGCTGGATTTTCGCCCGACGACGAGTGGGGTGGATTCTTGTTTCCCCTGCGACCGCTGCTGGAAGGCAACGTGCCACCACCCCCCGTGCCGCTGTCGGTGAATTGCTGGCCAGAAGATCGAATTTCGGTGTCGAGGAACGTCGGGCCTAGTACCAAAAGCACGCCTCCTCGGGCAGCCACCTCATCGTGCCTGTCGTAGAGTCGCGCGGCGTCCTGATTACTGGTGGATGGTCGGCGACTAATTTCGGCCTTGAAAACGCCCGTTGATGCATGCCAGGAAATGAAGCCCGCCAACGCGCTGCGCAACCGCCGCGACCAGCTGCTACTGACGATCACGTTGCTCGATTTTGGTTTGATTTTTTTCTGTGGCGCATCACCAGCAGGAGGGCACCCGGACTTGAATGCTGGCGATGCGCCGCTTGCCTGGCTTCCACCTCGGTGGGCGGTAGGCGAACAGGCACCGCCGCTGCTGCTGGCGTGGACAGCGTCGACTCCACCTGGATCTCTCGCCGGCGCTTCTTTATCCAGGCTGTCAGTCGCGAAGCTCGACTCTGTTCGCAGGGCGTCATCGTCGTCGTCATCCTCGTCGTCGCTTGCGCCCCCGCGCAACCGGTGTGGCCTGTCAGACGCTGGCGACGATTTGCCATCATGATGACCAGTGGACGGCGCGCGTTGAGAGGGGGCGTGGTCCGCCGAGGCGGCGGTCGTCGTCGTCGTCGTCCGCGGTGGGTGTCCTCGGGGTTCCTCCTCCTCCTCCCCCTCCTCGCTGTCGCTTTCATTCCAGTCGTCATCGTCGGCGTTGAAGAGAGCATCGTGCCACGACGAACCGGCCAGTTTTTTGTCTCCGCGTTTGATGGCATCGGTCTGAACGCGCCGCCAGCTGTTGCTTCGTTCGTCGTACACCACCGTGTGACAGCGGAAGAACGTGTATGGGAAGCCCATCGCGAGCATCCATTTTGGCACCGTCGTGGTGCACGCGCGTTGCCGGATGAGGCCGACGCGCCGGAGCATGGCGTCCACATGCATATCGGCTTGCAAGGACACCACGGTCGAGCAAGATACCCCGCCGCATGTGTCATCGACATCCGAGACGTAGCGCCCATGCAAATCTTCGAGCCGTGTGTTGGTTCCCGGAAGAGGCAAGCACAACGGACCTGCATCTCTCGGATTCTCTAAGGCCAGCTGCGGAACTGAATTCAAGCGGGTTGCGGCATCGGCTTTAGTGAAGGGTATATTCAGCGACAGCGCAAACGACGCCGCTGGGGACATTGCGGGCCGAGAAGCAAACGAAGCGTCCCGCGTCGCAGGATGCATATTTGCAGAGTCAGAGTGACGTGGTGACTGTGATGCTGCAAAGTCGGCCGCGACGATGCCGCGGTGCTCAGCCATCGACTTCAGGCGAGCCACTAGTTTCGCGGTGGTTAACGCTTTGACAACTTGCGACTTTTTCGCGGCGGCATCAGCTAATTGTGCAGCGGCATGGTTGGACTCGTTAGGCGTCATCCCTCCTCCCCCAGCGCGTTTCACGCCCTGGGTCACGACGACGCTGAGGACCGCTCGGCTGCGCCGGCCGATCCGGCGGTTGACTCCGCCTTTGCCGCCTCCGACGTCGGACGGCCGTTGCGTGGCGTCGTCGGCTGGTGCAGCGGGCGGATTTTGCGTGTCAATATTTTGTGGCGCGGCGGCCGGCTGCGGAGGCGGTTGCTCTTCGTTGCTCCGCGCGGCGCCTCTCTGCTCTGGAACCGCTGATGATGCAGGGTCACTCATACGCTCGTCTACACGGATGTCTATCAATAAGGGCCGCGCGTGACCCTCCGGCAAAATGGCAGGAAAATAAATATCTTCTTGCTTGTCCAACACAACCCTATGCATGATACCATCGATTGAGTCCGCCTCAGTGCAATGGAAGAAACGAAGAAGAGATAGGGACGACCCCCTGCCCTCCCCTCACTCATGGACATGCTAGAACTGCACTACAACTTGGTGTAGGTGCGGAAGTGAAACATACCGCTCGAGTCGGTGAAAGTCCGATCTGGCACATACTCGTCAGGCATGGCGAAGGCCGACATGATTACCAGGCCGGGATAGACGGCAAGATAGTCTCGCAACGTCGGCACGAGGAGATGCAGTCGGTGTTGCAGAATGAATAAGTAAATATGCGTGATGCGGAGCAGGGAGGGTTGCGGGGCGGCGGTTGTGGTTGCTGCCGATGCGTCCTGTTGTATGGGACTCACGCTGCTGCTCATCGGAACGATGAATTCGGGTGCCAGCGGGAGAAGATGCGGCAACTTGTCCACACCAAAAAGCAGCTGGGGTGACTGGCAGGCATCCGCAGCGATGCCCACGGTCCGGCTACGCAGGCCCTTTGCGGCTGCTTTAGCGACGAACTTTTCCACCAGATCACCGTCAATATCGACGCCGACGCCTATTGCGCCGAATTTCTCCGCGGCAAGCAAGCAAGCACGGCCATCTCCACAGCCGAGGTCGAGCAGAACGTGATTCGACTTCAAGCCTTCGTGCGCGAAGAGTTCTTCCAGAGCCGCGTACGGCGAGTGAACGTAGGCTCCTAGCGTCGTATCATCGAGTTCGCATTGAGGAAGGTCCTCCATGTTGGTGAGATGGCCGTAAGAGTGCGAAGAACGATTGGATGCAACGAGATGAAAAAACAAAATTTAATTCGAAAATGTTAAAAACGAGCAGAGCTGTGTTTGTGACTGTTCTTGGGGCCCCTTGTTGAAGGAATCGAATGGCAAAGCCCAGGAGCTGAGACGTTTCGTTGCTCATTAGAGTGGAAAGAACCACGCTGATCGCCACAGGGAGCAGACGTACGTTTGTCCGGGGGTTCCTGGTGTTCGTTCGCTTCGCTGATTTCCGTTCAGAAGAGTGTGCGACTTTCTCAACTGTCGCCGTGAACGTCAACCGACCGCGGACGAGAGGGGGAAGGGGGCACGTACTCTCCACGCGAAACATGCGGTCTCCAATGGAATCCCCTCAAATATCCGTACCGTCGCGCAACGCTTCTTGTTCCTCGACGAGCGCGGCGTGCTGCGTCTGTAAGGTTGCCAGTTCAGCCAACGCCACTTTAATTTCGTCAGCCAAGTGAGAGTGGGAGATTTGCATGACTTGCAGCTGTTCATACTTGTCCCGCAGTTGAGCGAGCGCGTCGCGATCGCCGGCGAGTTTTCCATTCACGGATGAGACACTGGTGCTCAGTTGCTGCCGGATTTCCTTCACTTTGTCGAGAAATTCCGCTCGTTCCGCGACGTCCGCTTTGCTTGTCGACGTGATCGAAGGGAGGATGTCTCGCGTTAGCTCCGTTTCCAACATTCGAAACACGTCCACTTCGTTGGTCACGATGCGCACCACCTCGGAGGCCGAGTTGTGTTGCTCGAAGGTAAGGCGGGTCTCTTCGAACTTGCAGGCAGTTTCTTCATCGAGCTCACCGAGACGCGCTTCGTATTGTTGCACCTCCAGGCGCGTCGGATATGTGTCGATCAAGCGCTGGTACTCCACACCTTCACGAAGCACATCTCCGCGGGCGGCGATCAACGTTTCCTTCTTCCCCTCCAAGGTTTGGATCATGCGTGACTCTTCGTCCATGAGCTGCTCCGCGGTCCGCGATTGCGCAGCCGCCTCCTTCGCTTTGAGCGCATCGATTTGCTCCATCATCGACGTCATTTCTGTTTTCAGCGCCAATTGGCGGCGGCGCGCTTTGTCGTTGACCTTTTCCAGTTCCGCCTGCAGTGCTTGCTGGCGCTGCAGCGCATCGAGAGCTGGTTGTAGGTTGCCGAGCGACGAGCCGGCAGCTTCCGCTTCGCTCGCGCTTTCTGACGCTGCAGTTCGCAGCGCGGCTTCCACTTCGGTGCCCTCAACGGTGAGGGTGTGATCTTCTTGTGAAAGCGCGTCGCGTTTCTGCTGTAGTTCCGCCTCGAGCGCGGAATGAGCCGACGCCAACTTCTTCGATTTCTTCTTGGCCGCAGCGTTCTCTGTCGTCAGCAGCTGAAGCTGCTCTTTCTTGGCCTCCATCGCGTCGCGGGCGGAAGCCTCCTCGGCTACGCGTTCCTGCAAGGCCGCGTGACGTTTGGCGTAGGCGTTTTGAGCCTTCAACACGGCGCGGTTGGTGTCTTCATCTCCAGCCGCCCGAGACAACACCGCACCGAGTCCGGCTGCGGATAAGCTTGCACGCTCCGTGTGGGTCGCCATGTTGACAAGTAGCCTCTCGATCAACTCGGCTTCGCGGTCGGCCTCTTCCTTGAGTTGCTGTTGCTCCCGCATCTCAGCCGCGTCCCCGCCATCGTTGAGCGGTTGTCTCGCCCCCGCAGCAGCTTTGGACGTCGCTCCGCCGCTTGCGTTGCTTCCATCGAGTGTCGTGGCTTGCTGCGATGCAGCTTCGCCATATTCGAGCAACACCGCCTGCACGTGTTCGGCAGACGTTCGATACTGAGCCCAGGAATGCCCGGGCGTGGACATCTCCGTGCTGGCATTCGTTTTGTTAGCGATGCGAACTCGTCGAGGTGCGGCGCCAGGCAGACTGTGCGCCTCCGTCCCCGCGCTGTCGCCTCGCCGTAGAGCCGCGTTGACCCATTGCCTGAGAGCGAGATGAGCGCCTCCATCGAAAAGCAGTAGGTCGCCCGGGTTGAGGGCCTGAATGGTCGAATCTGGAGCGTCGCGTCTCGGATCGCGATGTGGAGCCGTCGCGGAACCTGTCGATGCGGTCGATGAATGTGCGTGGGCAAGTCCTAGTAGATCACGGCTGCGGCCTTGAGAGACACCAAACATGCGCTGAAACGTTCGTTGACTGTAGTAGGTCACGTAAAACTCATTCTCAAGCCGCGTGGCGCGGACGCGCACCATGAGCCAGGCGATGACTTGCCGAATAGCCGCGAAGTCTAAACCTTGAATTTGATGAGGGCGTAGTTCATAAGGGCACTTCATGTCGTCTCGCAGTGCTCGACAGATGTTCTCCGCAACCTTGATTTTATCACGAATGGCCGCATTCTCGACAAAGTCGACGTCAATGGTGTAGCGGCTGTGCAAAATGCACCACGCGAGACCACCGGCGACAACATCGAACTCGGTGAACTGTGCTGTCGTGGCGAGGCGCGCTCGGTGATAGCCGCCGTCGATGAGATCCTTTTGGACGTCCGTGATCGTCACAGTGGCAGCGGGCATTCTGAAATTGAAAGGAGAGAGCAAGGGTGGTTAAAAAGCACTCCCTTCGGTGTCGAAATAGAGCCAATCGACACAAAACAAAGTCGAGCCGATTCCGGGAGGATGGAACACAGTGTTGTTGACCTCTGGCGAACAATGAAATGATGCCCGTTCACAGTTGACAGTGTACAAGTAGGAGAAAGAAGCCAAATGCTCCGGCAACTCACTCAATGAAGAAGGCTCGCTTGCTGCTGAATTGAAATGGATTCCGTGAGTTGTGTCGGTGCACACAATGTAGGGGAAACAATCAAATCAGGAGGGTGTAAAAAAAAGGATGTCGATCACCCCCCGGGAGTCGCAATGCAAAGAAACGCTCATGCGAGAGAGGGTGGCAGGAGGCAGGGAAAAGAACGGAAAGGAGGGTCTTGTCCAACGATACCACAGCTGAACGAACCGAACCGATCGATGTTTGGGAGGGGGAAAACAAGAAAGAATGAAAAATCGAAGAGGAGAATAGCGATACGAGCACTCCCTCTTTCTTCGTTTAACGGGGAACTCATCACTACCCACATCAATTCATCGATGACTCCCGGGAGCGCTTCGTCGGAGAAACGTTCCGCTCTGCGTCGACGATGAGCGACGTGCGGATATGCTCAAAGGCCTCCTGTGGGCTGTCGGTGATGCACAATCCGTGTACTTCCTCGTGCGTCATCATGCCTTTGTCGGCGACAAAGTGCAAGAACTTGGCGCATTCAGACCAGAACTCCTTGCCAATAAGCACGATGGGCAACTTTTGCATCTTTTCGCACTGCAGGAGCGTCATGACCTCGAACAACTCGTCTAAGGTACCAACTCCACCGGGCGCGCAAATCACCGCCTTGGCGGAAAACACCTCCCAGTACTTTCGTGAGAAGAAGAACTGTGCGTCGATACCAAGCGATCGCGGACGGATAAAGTCGTTGAGGTGCGTCTCGAAGGGGAGGATGATACCCACTCCCATCGAGCGACCATCGGGCACCTGGAAGGCCCCTTCGTTGGCTGCCTGCATGTAGCCAGGGCCTCCCCCGGTACAGACCACAAGCGGCGCGATCTCGCCGTTGCGCATGGCGGTCGACGTCTCAAACGCACTCGCGCACCGGAGTCCAACATTACGTCCTTCGGGGCTCATGGCCCAGATGGTTAGCAGCCGAGCTAGCTCCTTGGTCTTGTCGTACGTTTCGTGTGCCCACTCTCGGCGAGCGCACTGCGATACCGCGGCGGTTGCCTTTTTGATTTTCGCGTCGAGGACTTGCAGCGGTGACGGCGGCGGAGGGGTTCCAGGGCGGGGCGCTGCCTCCCCGGACGCGACTGGCGGCGCCGCAGCCGCGACGGCTTCTCGTTGTGATTGGAGCGCAGCGAGGTCCGCTTGCAGCTTGGCGTAGGTCGCCTGCTGACTCGCTTTGTCCTGGGTGCGAGCGGATCCAAAAAATAAAAATGTTCCGCGAACTTCGGCATCGTACATAAACCGTCCGAGCTCATCCATCGACTGACAATTGCGTGCGTGATGCTGCGTAAAGTTTCTGCGGGTGCGTGCCGGTGTGTTGCACGACTGGCTTGGCGACTTGACGGCGGAGGGCGTCACGTGGCCTTGCGGCACTGCAACGCTTGCGGAGTTGCTGTTGTCGTCGGAGTGTCGCATCATTCAGAGTGTCTCGTTTCACCCCCGCTAGTTGCTATGTGGACGAAGATGTCGTGGTGAGGGGGACAAAAGGCATTTCGTTCCTCACTCCATGGGTGGGTTTTTTCCACACTTTTTGACCCGATGATCTGACATCCAGTCCCACTAGCAAGCCGGCGGTCACATGGGCCATGGCTCGCGTCGGAGGGAGGGGAGGAAAAAGTGGGATGCGGGGAGCTCCTCTCCTCCGCTTTCGATCGGCGTTCTCACCTTTCAGCGGGGCCAGGCTCAACCGAAAAAGTTCACTTCATGGGATGACGGAGCATCCCCAGCGGCAGAGGGAGCGGGGAGAAAAGAGACAAGAGACGCGCCGAGTGCCGTAAAATGATCTGGGTTGCGGTCGTGGCGCTCGTCAATTTTCGAGGGGCTTCTTGCAAGCGTGGTAAAAGTGCTGAATTAAACCTTCTCTGGTGGCCTCCGAGGTGGCATTTCGGTTCTTGTTGACGTGTCAACGAAAGGATGCGCCACCACGGGAAGGCGTTGTCCAAGAGGTCGAGGAAAGAACGAAAACAAAAAGTGCATAGGAAGGCCGTGTCGCAACCGCGGGGAAGGAAGGAAAGAAAGGTGACCCACGAAGCTGCAGCTTTGTTCCTCAGGCACGCTTCGCGGGGGCGGTGGCGGGGCGAGCCGCGGGCTTGGCAGTGGCCGGCTTGGCCGCCGCGG
>ERZ1292630.211-Hain-H41-02um-R3-211-length-64045-cov-8_pt1 | contig 64045 bp, 93 predicted proteins | sample MGYA00564408_ERZ1292630 | MGnify/ENA primary metagenome ERZ1292630 (study PRJEB36523, sample SAMEA6512641) | groundwater metagenome | collected 2019-01-08 | study: AquaDiva: Metagenomics assemblies of 32 groundwater samples
GGCGCTTTCATCCTCTTCGACGACCTCTTCGACGACCTCTTCGACGACCTCTTCAGCCTTCTTCGCCGGGGGCTTCTTCGCCGTGGTCTTCTTCACCGATGTGGCGGGGGCTTCCTCCTCGACAGCCGCTGCGCTGTCGTCGGCGAGGCGAGGCGTTGGCGCCTTGACGCCGTTACCCGGTGCGGTTCCAGCGAGGAGCCCAAACAGTGCGGCTTGTACTTCTGTGGGGGTCTCGCAGGTAATCTCAATTCTGATCATCGTGGTGCTCCTTGCAGTTTGGACAGGTGTGTTTTCCTCCGGAGCAGCTCCAGCCCATGGCTATGAGACCGCCCTGCTGGAGGACTTCGGAATTTGGTGGCTGTGGTGTTTTGCAGTGGTCGCACGTAACGACGTGCTGGTCGTAATCATAAGCCATAAAGAAACTCCTAAGGGGACTAAAACTAAAACTAAAGTCTATGCTTGTCAAGCGAGAAAATGAACGTAGCCGGACACTACATCAAACCGCGCATTCGAGCCAGTTGACAGTTGTTTGAGCGCGCGGGTAACTCCGCTTCGACGATAGTCACGCTCGCCTTCAGTGGGTTCCGCCATCGTGGCTATCGCCGCCGATATGAACTCCTCGTACCGCATACTGGTGACGTCGGTCGGCAGATCGTCGACGAGTTCGAGGAGCACGCGCTGAACCGCGCCGTAGCCCTTCTTGCCCGCGTTTATGAGCGTTTCCACGGTCTCTTCTTCAGGGACCTCGCTCTCGACCGCAACGCAGCTGGTGACGGCGTCGCCGTCCTCGTCGGTGCCGACGGTGACGGTCTCAAGAGCAAAGCCCCATTCGAGATGGTCGACACCGTCCTTCATCTTGGAGGTGCGGAGCACCCGGGCGCCAGTTTCGTGTCGAACGACTTCCAGTTCGACGTCTGCTGCCGCCCGGATGCCAGACCAGCCGCGTGCTCCTCGCGACTGGTCTTTCCCGGAGTGATGGACGAACAGGATCAGGGCTCCTGTCGCCTTGCACAATATCTTGGCGTTGCCGAGCGCCTTGCTCATGTCCTCACCTGCGTTCTCGTTCGCACCCGGCGTCACCTGCGCAAAGGTGTCGACGACGATCAGATCGGCACCGCCCATGGCGCGCAATGACTTCGCCAGCTCTTTCATATCGTCCTTTTCGAGGAAGTCCGGAGCGGCGGCCAGAAGGGCAAACCCTTCGACCTCCTCGATAAAATTGAAGTCGGCATAGGCTTTCAGGCGCGAAGCCATGCCGCCGCTGCCCTCCGCGACGATGTAGGCGACGCGGCCCTGCCGGACCTTGCGTCCGCGCCACTTCTTGCCCTGCGCCACGGCCAGAGCAAGGTCGAGAGCGATGAACGACTTGCCGGACCCCGAGGCGCCGTAAAGTATCCCAAGCTCGGCCCGGGGCAGGACACCCTTGATGACCCACTCCGGCGCGGGCCGGGCGGCATAATCCTTGAAGCTGGAGAAGGGAAACTTACCGGCGTAGCCTTCCGGCGTGGCGTAGATGTCGGGAGCTTCGTCATTTTCGTCGATCGGTTCGATTTCGAGAGTTGGCCGGGTCTGGTTGGCGAGGCGTATCGCCGTCGCGAAAGTCACGGGATGCCTGCGCCCGCCATCGCGCCGGGTGAAGCTGTCCCACTGGGCCTGCAGCGTCTCCTCGTCGGGGTACTTGCTGCCACCGGACGACCACTCGTTCCAGAGCGCGAAGCCGGTATCGTCGCCCTCGGTCTCGTGGTGCAAGCCCATCCCGATCCGTATCCACTGATCGCGATCGCAATCGGGATCGATGTGGCGGAGAATATCCTCCGTTTCCTCGATACTGCGACCAGTGCGGGCGGCGACTTTCTCCAGCACCGCTGTCGGGTCATCAGGGTCGTAGACGCGGGCGTTTGCGCCGCCGAAGCGTTTATTGACGAGGGGTTCGACGATGGCGTTTACACGCGCTATCGTGTCCTCCATGCCGGCGTCGACTGTGTCCGTCAGGACGTTTCCGGTGAAGGTTACATAGCCGCTGTCGTAGAAGGTTTCGAAGCCGTACTGCTCCTGCGTGGTCGGGCTCTTCTGGCTGCCATAGGCGCCACGAACAAATGCCCGGATACCGTGGCCTGAAGGGCTGATCTCGGCGTAGGTTTTCTCGGCGATGGCCTTGATCTCTGGAGGCAGATCGCTCGATCCGTCGAAGCAGTTGTCGAAGTCCAGCGCGGTGATCTCGACTTCGCCCAGCATCGCGATGCCGACACCATCGAACCCGCCTTTTGCCGCTGCGTGCTTGGCCGCCTCGAAGGTCGTTAACCGGGACTTGTCCTTGGGGGAGCCCTGCGTTCCCGAGCGCTTGCCGCCGTCCGGATAATAGGGGACCTTGAGCGGCTTCTTCCCGTTCGGGTTGGCCTCAAATCGCCAGATCAACCACGACTGCAACTTCGCCAGCGCAGAAGGGGCTGCCAGCGACATGAGATGTGCCGCAATTTGTGCCACGTTGGACATGCCCCTCCCCGAGGAGATTAGAAGGTGGGATCGATAAGTTCGGCCAACTCGGCCTTCACTAGCGAGACGCGGGGGATATTGAACATGCGCTCAATCTCGATGGCTCTGGCGGGAGGAACGTAGCCCTTGGCGACCCACTCGTACACGGCCTGCGTCGACACGTTGAGTGCGTTCGCGAGAGCTCGCTTATCGCCAGCTTTTTCAACAGCTTGGGTAATACCGTTCATCATGATCTCCGAAAGCGGGTGCTTGGCAGGTAGTCTATTTCAGTCCTTCTTGTCAAGAACTGCGAGCACGCCGGTAACTTCGACCACTTCCTTGCGGATAGCGTCGAGCGCGGCGTCGATTTCCTTCAGGGTGTTGAGGGTTATGCCGCGTTTTTGCAGCAGCCCCTTGGCCCGCTCCAGTGGATGGCCGGGATCGGTCATACTTGCTCCGTTTTCTTGCAGACCGCCTGCCACAACTTGGAGGCTGGCGCGGTCGAGGGAATAGGGTACCAGCGCTTGGCTGGGGGCGTCCCGCGCGACAAGAACTCACCGTTGCGATAGTGATCGCTGTAGTAAATCCGCATCGTAGCGGGCTTGCACATGATGCTGGCAGAAACCGAGTAGAACTCGACCGTTTTCGGGTCGATCCGGATGATGAACCAGAGAGGTAGTCCGGAGCCAGAGCGATCAAGCTCTGCCTGCTGAACGTAGATGTGATCGGCTACCTGAACGAAACTGTCCGGCGCCGGGCTGCACGCCGCAAGGGCGAGAAAAGGGAGAAGCGTCTTCATTTGCGTCCTGTCCATGCTGAGCTGTCAAAACGGATTTCGATACACACAGCTTGGTGCTCGACGTCCTCGTACTGGATCATGACCCGACTAGCGACAACGCCGCCTCCTGAGCACAGTAAAAGGGCAAGCCACAAGTTGCTGAGCTTCATGTCGAGAAGTATTCGATGCGGCAGCGAGACCATGTCCTCGTGCGTCATATAGTCGTGGTAGGTATCCCGGCGGAGCATCAGTCGTCCACTTCGCAGGCTTCGCAGAAGTGACACCATTGCCCGTCGACCCGGCTCACGGTGTAGCCGTGGCGGGTCTTGGCGTCGTCCAGTGCTTCGCCGAACTCCTCGCCCTCCAGCTCTTCCGTGTCCCCGCAACCGTCGCAGGTGACCCAGAAGGCGTCCGTGCTGTACTGTTTCGCGATCGTCATTTCACATACCCCCGGTTCCATGCGTGCCAAGACGGCGTGCCGCGTTTATAGGGATTATCGCGTACCGGCCCCCGGTTCATCATCGCGCCGAGGTCAGTAGCAAACTGTTCGAAAGTGCGAGCCATCAGGCTACCCCCACGACTTCGATGAGGGCTTCCTGAGCCCGGGTGACGGCGACGTAGATCAGGTTGATCTCCTGCTCGCTCTGCCATGCGCGACGCATAGAGCGGCCCATCAGCTCGCCACGACCCAGAACGAAGACCCGGGGGTTCTCAAGACCCTTGGAGCGGTGAACGCTGCACAAGGTGACCATGTCCTTCTTGTCGACCACGCGGTCGTCGAACATCGACATCGTCATCTCGGCCAGCTGGGCAATCGTGGTCATCTTCAGCTCGCGGGCGCGTTCGATCAGGACCTTGACGGTCTCGCCGCGATCGGCGATGCGGGCGGCGCGCTGGTCGTCTTCCTTGGCCATCGCCTTCTTGACTTCGCGCAGCATCCATGCGTCGATCTTGCCTTCGAGCGCATCGATCGAGGTGATCTTCCACTTGTTGATCAGATTGACGAGGTCGGCGCCGATCGCACGGCCTTCGATACGAGCGGGGGTGCCCTGCCGGATCAGCGAGAAGCACGAAGCGACCAGATACTTGTTGAAGCGGCACAGGACCATGTCGCCGGGCTTCACCGTAGCGTTGAGGTCGGCATAGTTCATCGTCGTGAACGAGCCTTCAGGAGCGCTCTCGGCGGCGGTGATGTGGCTCACCCAGTTGCGGGCGTGTGCGACGACAGCCTGCGGGCAGCGATAGCTGACGGTCAGCGGCATGCGTGCGCAGTTGAAGCGCTTCGCGATCTGGTCGAGGGCGTCGTTGTCGGCGCCTGTGTTGTGCACAAGGATTTGGCCCGTTCCGCCAAAATACAAAGGGTAACTTACCGCTCGTGGTCCGGGGCTGACAGGCTCGACGGTAATACCATACACGGTTCCGGTGAAGTGTTCGCGGGTAATGACTAGGGGTTGCCACTCGAACTTTTGACGACGACCCCGCTTGCCTCCCTCTGCTCGTGCGTCGGAATAGAAGCAGCCGAGCATATCACTAGTCAGATTGCACGCTTCAGTCACGAAGGCTCCCGTTCTTGAGATGCGACGAACTTCATCGTGTGCGCTGTCAATTAACGGAAAATCATACATACGACCGTAGCTTTTCAGGATGCCCAACGCCGGATCACGCTCTGCGGGAAGCGCAGCGACCTCCGCGTCTGTCAGCTTGGAGAAGGTGCGACCTTTAACATACTTAAGCAAGACGTTTTCCGCCGCTACCGCCTCCTGTTTTGTGGTGAAGGTTTGCAGCAGCCAAGCCTTCTGCGCCAACTCGCAGCGCAAACGTGTGTTCAGCATGAACCCACCTTCAGTGTACGCGGCGCAATGACCCACCCGGAAGACACCGTCGCGCTCCATGAGATAGGTATAGTACGCGGTGTTTGCGCCGAAGCGCACGGGTATTTTATGATGCGGGGTCAGCCGTACCGTGTGCTCGCCAATACTCACGGTGAGTAAGTCACCGTCGTGCTCGAAGGTGTGGGTTTGCAGCACTTTACGCTCGTAAACCTCACCGCTCGTAGTCGCCGCTAAGACGTGATAGCCCGGCTTTATTTCCTCTATGTTGAAGAAACCGAAAGACGTCTTTACCGGTTCGCCCGCTGGGTGGCAAAAACCATAAATCGCCTGTCTTTTATCCCCGACCGCAATGACCCGCCCACCGGGCTTCAGCATGCGCTCAGCGAGGGCGCGGCGGGTAGGGTTGGTGTCCTGCGCCTCGTCGATCAGGACCCAGTCCTGCGGGAAAAGGCGGAGCTTGAAGACGAGCGGCAGGTAGACCATGTCGTCGAAGTCGATCGGGTTGAGCATGGCGTTCGATTTAGCGAGGACCTTGATCGCGGCGGAGGCCAGCTCGGCGTCGCTGATTTCGATCCACTCGGGCAGGTCATCGGTCAGGCCGAACTGGTCGATCATCTCTTCCCACGCCTCGACATCGGCGATGTCGGTCAGAGCGCCGATGCCGCGCTGCTTCGCCATTGAGACCGTCTTGGCGAGGATCGTGGCGATGTCACCGAACACAGGGGCGAGGGTCCCCTCTTCAACGAAATGATCGATGATGTTGATCACCTTCTTGTCGTTGATGTCCTTGCCGAGGCGGTCCTTGTAGGCGTAGCGCAGAGCGTTGAAGCCCGCACTGTGGAACGTGCCCGCACGGACGTTGGCGAGGTGACCAGTGCGCTCCTTGAGCTCCTTCGCCATCTTCGAGTTGTAGGCGCCGAGGAAGATGTTGCCGCTCATCAGCTCAAGAGCTTTGACGAGGGTCGTGGTCTTGCCCGAGCCAGCAACGGCTTCGATGATGATGTTGCCGCCTTGGCGGTCGCTGACGACATCGAAGATGGCCTGCTGCTGGATCGAAGGGGTGAATGCCACGTTGTATCTCCTCGGTGTGCGATGCTGAGCCTCCTCCATAAGGACTAAGGATGTGCTTGTCAACAACTTACTTAACACTCTCGTCCCACGCTGTCAAGGCGACCGGGGCGACCTCCTTGGCGAGGTCGCGCATGGCCTCGGCGTAGACCCTGATCTCGTACTGGGCGTGCGGGTCGCAGCGCAGCGTCAGGAACTTCATCAGGTTGAGCAGATTGACCGTGGCGAACATCGTCGAGTAGGTCGACACCGGCAGGACCGATCGCGCCAACTCCCGGGGCCAGCCCGAGGCGAGCAGTACGCGGTAGAGCTCGAAAGCCCCGGCGCAATGTTCTTGCACCGTCTGTATCTCCCAATCCCGCTGAAGTAGTACCTCGCCGCTCAGAGGTTCGACGTCTCGGGCTTGTTTGCTTGAGGTCGACTGGGTGCCGATCAGTCTAGGGTCTGGAAGGTAGAACTCCTCGGGGAGTTCGCGGTAGCGGGCACTGAGCTCATTGAAGGACCACGTCCGGTGTCGGTGCCACTGGCGGAAGACGAAGATCGGAGCATGGACCTCGAATGTCATGGTGATGCTCTCGAAGGGCGTCGTGTGGTGGTTCTTCCACAGGTAGCGGATGAGGCGGTGATCGCTGCCTTCGTTCTCTCCCGCTCGCCACGCGGCGTTGTACGAGACTCGGGCAGCGCGGACGATCGACAGGTCGTCGCCCATGAAGTCGACGAGGCGGACGTAGCCGTGGTCGAGGAGATCAATTCTCTTGCGTAAATCGGACATTGAGGGTCAGCTCCTGTGCTTTGCGGTTGGCGATTTCGCGGTCGAGATACCAAGCCGCTTTTTCTAAGTCTTGCACCGAGGCGCCCTTGAGGTCGGCCCGCCAGATGTACTTCAGGGCGTTGCCGAGGTTGAACCCCATGTGCTCGGTGATCTGGATGCACTCGATACCGCTAGGATGCGAGGTGTAGTGCGGCGGGTGGTTGACGGGATCGCTCACGGTTTCGGCTCCTGTTTCAGCGCCCAGCGGATGAAGTTCATGTGGCGGAGAGCCCAGCGCCGGGCAGGTTCTCGCTTCGCCTTGAGCGCGGCGATCTTGTCGTCGAGGGTCATGCCTTCGAATGCCGAGTACCAGCCGAGCGATACGGCTTCGTTTGCCTCGTAGGCATCGTAGTTGGCGCCGTAAGCCGTAACCGCGACATAGGTCTCGATCGCGTGACCCATGAGCTCGATATGCTTTTCGAGGAAGAGCGCGGGAAGGACCAGACATTTCCACTTGAAACCCCACTCGTAGCGTTCCTGCGCCAGCACAGCGGCCCAAAACTCACTCCGGGCGACCTTGGGCTCGATCCGGATGCGCAGCGGGTTGTTCGCGGCGTTTGCGCCGCCGGAGACAGGGCCGATGAAGATCGGTGGGAAGAGGGAGATCATCGTCATTTCTTGTACTTCCTTTTATATTCGCTGAGGGTCAGGTATTTACCGTCGGCGTAGATACCCCAGTCGACCTCGTTGCAGTCCTTGTCGGAGACGTTCCACCCACTCTTCTCGGGCCACTCGTCAGCGATGTCCTGACACGCGAAGTAAGTGATCGCCTCGTTGCGGCCAAGGACCTTTCCCTCCGCCAGAGCCTCGCTTCGGACGGTGTAGTCACTGACCCTGCTCAGCAGCGCGTAGACCAGTGTCGCAAGGACCGCCCCGAGGATAAGGCCCAAGAGGACGCCATCGCCGAACGTGTTTGTCTTCTCCTCGCTCATGACGGCATTAGCTCCTTGGCGCGGTAGATGACCGCGTCGAAGTAGTTGGAGAGCGCGGGGCGGTCGGCCTCGCCGATGATGGAGATGACGTCCTCGTCGGTCTTGGAGAGCTTGGCGAAGGTCGCCCGGTCGGGCTTGTAGGCAGGCTGGGCGACATGGGGGTCGGACTTCGCCGGTTCGAGCTCGGCGGCGATGCCCCAAGGATCGTCGTCCGATGTCTCGCGCGGCTCTTCAACGTAAGCGACCGTCTCGACGGAGATGACGTTGCCGCCCACGCGGTACGTATTCAGGAAGGCCATGAGACCGGCCTTGTCGACCGGGACGTTGACTTCGACCCAGTTTTTCGGGTCTCCACTCTCTTCCTTGGCGGATGCGCGGGCATCAGCCTGTGTGCCGGTCCAAACGCCAGCGGGGGTCTTGTAGAGTATCATGATTTTACTCCTTCTTCGGTTATGCCTGCGGTGAAAAAGCCAAAGGGGTCGCGACCCCAAAAGGCGGCACGGATGCCGGGGTATAGATGAGTGCTGCGCCAGCGTTGCGGATCACGGAATGCTTTTCGCAACGCTGCGGCTGCTTCGCGGGCCAAGGCAAGTTCGACAGTGATAACGCTCAAGGTTCCCGCGAAGCGTTGCGCCGCCTCGAAGGAGGCAAACCGTCGCACTTGTCCGTTCGGAGTAAGCGGACGCCACCATTGACGATCAGGCACTTCGTAGCAGACCGACCACTGGCGGGCGCGCCCCTGACCACTGCAAGCGCGGAAAGGCGCGGTCAGCGATAAAGGAGGGAAATTCGTCCCCTCCTCGCGGTTTCTTTGCCTCGTTTTGCGGTTCATCTCAGTCCTCCACCAGCTCGCCGCCGCACTGCGTCGGGCAGATCATGTCGTCGACGATATTTGATCGGGCAGTTCTGCAAGAAAATCCGCAATCCGGGCAAGCCAGCTTGATCATGCGGGTAGTCTGCTTTTTCTTGCCGGAGCCGCCGGTCAGTTTGCTGTGCGGGAGCGCGCCGAGTTTGGCGATGATCGGGTCGGCCTATGCGTGCCACTTCTCGCCCTCGGTCGTGGCGGTCATCTTGCCTTCGAGGCCGAGCTTGGTCGCAACCTTGCGGAAGGCTGAGCCGTGACCCGCTTCGAGGCCGACCGCTGCGTGGACCAGCTCGTGCGTGAGGATGCCGCAGACCCGCTTGGGGTCGTCGATCGAAGGAACGATGAACATCTCGAAGGTGGCGTCACCGCTGGAGCGGCTGTCCCAGCACTCGCCGATGCGGTTCGAGCGGAGGCCCTTGGAGGTGAAGCCGATCGAGGCGCGGACCTTCTCCGGGATCGGGGCACCGATCTTCGCGAAGTGAGGGCGGGCCTTGGCGATGAAGGCGTTCATATACTGCTCGCGGGTCTTGATCATGCGGTGTCTCCTGTCTCGGAGATGCTGGTATAACGGGTAGGCGGGTGCCTGTCAAGAGACTACTGAAAATTAATCTCTTTGAGCGCGATCCGGTTCTGCACCTCGCGAGCGACTTCAACGTAGCGGCGCGAGGGCGTCTTACTCTCTTCCTGCCCGGGCCGGAAGGCCGCCCAGACCTTGTTGCGCAATCCGATCGGCAGCGCATACCAGTGCGGGCGGCAGCCCCAAGCCGCAGCCGGAACGAGCTTGTCGCAGCCCGGCCAATGGCAGCGGTGCTTTCCGGGTGGGGCGTGTAAACGTTCCCGAACATAGTCGGCCTTGCTCAAAATCCTAACTCCTTCAGCAGCTTGCTCTCGTCGAGATATTCGAGGATTACCGTGGCTGCGGCGGCCCGGCGGGGCTTGTCGTCTGCCGCGTGGAGCCATGCCATCCGCATGAAGAGCGGCAGCTGCATCCAGTGATCGACGCAGAGCAGCTTGTCGGCGGAGAAGCCCTCGCACTCGGGGTAGGCGCAACTCATCGCTTGGCGGCCCAAAATGCGACGATCTGGCTCTTGGTCGCGATTTCCTGCGCGAAGTGATCCATATCGAGAGCCTTGACGCCCCGCAGCTGTTCCCAGAGCCAAGGGTTTTGCAGACTGACGAAATGCACCGCGTCACGGGGACGGCCCATCTTTGCCAACTGATCGCGGAAGTACCAGACTGCGCTCATGCCAGCGATGATGTAGACCCCGCCGTCAGGCAAGGCTTCCAGCTGGCGATACGTCCGACCGGAGGCCCGTGGGCCTCGGGACAAAGCGGGAAGGACGGCTATCGCCGCCGGAGGAGTCCAACGAAAGCCACCGCCCGGGCCTTTTATACTCTCGATGTCGTAGCAGCGCTTCAGGGCGTAGATCGCCTCGTAGAGCGGGCGGGAGACGCCCGTCAGGTGGCGAAGCCTCTTCTCGGTGAGACAGACCCCGGGATGGGCCTTGAAGACTTCCAGCACTTTGGCGGCATTGTCGAGATGGACTTGTGAGGTCATATGTGTTTTTCCCGGATAATACCAAAACAGAGGCGCTGCATGAAGCGATGAAACCGGTTCGGCTGCGGCACAGCTACTGTCCAGAGTTTGGTGTCACCGATCATGATACCACTTGAAGGTCGATGTCCACGCCAAGGGCGCCCTTCAGGGCGTCGCGAGCCGCGACGATGTCGATCGCGGCAGGCGGGGCGCGGTCATCTACGACGCTCAGCGTGACCCGATATTCCGGGTCCTTGAAGACGCTTATTGGCAGCGTCACGGTGAGGGCGATAGCTTTCTCATAGCGGCCCGTAGTTGGTCGGCCCCGCGCCATACGGGCGCCGCCCCGCTCGTCGAATATCAACCACAGAGGGTACTCTATATGGTCGCCTCTGCGGGCGCTGAACTGTTTCGCCATTATCTGCTCCAGTGCTTAGTGCCGAGGGTGACATCGCCGGGCTCGGCGTAAATCCACGCCTTACGCCTCGTATCGTGTAAAACGGGCGAAGAAACCCGTCGTCTGGTTATTAGTTGGAAAAAGACACGGCGCTGTCCTCCGTACATGATTTCGAGCTTAGCCCACCAGACGAAGTGGAGGTGCCAGTTCGCGTCGTAATCTTGGGTCATGCGCGCCTCCGATCGGCGGCTTCGAGGACGAGTTCGTCGAGGGCGGCGAGGACAGCGGCGCGGAGTTCGCGTATCGGCTTCTCGGCGATCCGGGTGGCCTCGGCTTCGCGATCGAGACCGAGGGCGGCGTAGGCGTCGGCCAGCCGGGTTTCCGGCTTTCGGCGGTAGTCCAGTGAGAAATAACCGAGGATGCGGAGACAGTCCCGGTCGTTGTACTCGCGGAAGTCGTCGGCGACAAGCGGGCGGTTCGGCTCCAGTTTGTGACCTCGCCGATGGTAGGCGACTGCTTCAGCGGGCGAGAGAGCCCAGCAGCGCTGTTTCACACCCACAAGGGTGAATGTCAGGGGCTCAGGCAAGTTCACGCTCCTTCTCGAAGGCGATCATGTCTTCCTCGGAATAGGCGGCGGAGCCGTAGGCCGGGAAGGTTTCGACCCAGTAGTTCAGATCGATCTTGCCGCCCTCGGCCAGCGCCTTGCGAACGCGTGCGGCGAGGTCTTCGGCGCGGGCCTTGGCGATCGCGCGGAGGTCCTTAAAGTTGACGATCTCCTCGCCTTCGATCCGGATGGCGTAGCGCTTGCAGCCGGGGAAGCTCATCTCGTGAACCCAACGCTCGCCGCGCTCATTCTGCGCCATGACGTAGAAGACCTCGGCGGTGAAAGGCTCGTTGTCCTCAGTCGGACCGAAATTCGCGGCATCGGCAAAAACAGAAATATCCATAAAAACCTCCTGTGTCGGAACCCGCCGTATAGGGGGATAAGCGGAGCTTGTCAAGCACCTACTTATCGTCCATATTCATCCCGCGATAGTGCGGGACGCCGTTGGGGCTGGGGTATTCGATGCCATCCCCTTCCGAAAAGTTAGCGGGGCCTGTGTCAGAATAGTAAACGATCACGCGCGTAGGGTGAACAAGACGCTTTGCCTCGTATTGACCAGCCATATATCCAAACGCAATGGCAATCAGCGACAAGACGGTTGCGGGCGGGTTGAGTTTCATGGCTTGACTTTCATGCGCGCTCGACATGCCCGAGACTTCGCAGCGTTAAGTTCCGTCCATCCGGCGCTGGTGGGGGCTGTAGGGTTGAGCAAGTCCCAGTTCGCAGCGCCACCTGCCTCACTGATCGTCCGCGCAACACTCTCGACGGCGGGGGTCATTTCCCATTCCTTATTTCATAAACAGATTTTGTCTGGGCTTCTTGGCAGCGATGGCAGTAACGCGTTTGTTTCCAAACCTCGTTTGCACCAACGAAGACAGTCCCCCATTGTGACCACTTATGTCCGAACCAGCATCTCATCTTACTCCCCTTTCTGTGCAAGCGCGCGTATGGCTGTGGCTATCTGATAAGCCATGTTACTCTGCGAGAGGTCATACGGCACAATTTCCGCCGCAATCGCAGCGCATTCTCGCGCCATTTTCAGTGCATCATCCATGTTTTTTCTCCGGTGCTTTTGGATAGCCATAATCGCGCGGCTCGGTAAGTGGCCTGCCAGTTGTTCCGCACCAGCCGCATGTGCCGCCGACATGAAACGTCATGCAGTGGCCTTGTGGCGCGCGACCATGCTTCCTGCCGCAATCGGTGCAAATCCATGCTGGATAGTCAGCCATCTTGCTTGTCCCTTGCCAATGCGCGGAGGGCCTCTGCTGTTGCCTTGCGTGGGCATGTCGGGATGTTATCAACTGTGCGTGAATAAAGCGTCATCGCGGCATCGAGTGAGCCGGTGTAGTGCCGAGCGCCGGGGTCGCGCGGGTCCATGCTTCGCCCAGTGTTGAGCGCGATGCAGATGTTCATATCAACATCACGATCCGGCCCGCTCAACGCTTCAACGCGATCCGCGAGTGCTTCAAGGTCAGTTAGATGTGGCATCTTGTTCATTGTTCAATCTCCCCAAGTGGTGACGCGGCGAGCATTGCGGGTATTGCCTCTCGGACATGAGCCAGCCACCTATCTTTTATTTCTTTGTGCTCTTTGTCCCAAATCGGCTCTCGTTCGTGTGACGCCGCGAAATGAATATATTGGGCAAGCGTTGTGGCCTCAACACATCTTTCATCCGGTTCGCTCAACACCTTGCGGACAGCAGCGAGGACGGCCCGCGCTTTGCGGTGTGCTTCGGCGCTCGGCTTTGTGTTTCCAAATTGCAGCGGCTCAATGATGCGCGCGCATTCTTCGATCAATTCATCCGGTTGCATCTTGTTTCTCCGTAAGTTGCTTGACGAAACGGGCAAGGCGATGGGCTGCCCAATGTGTTTTAGCGTAGGTATTAGTGATAACTTCCATCGCGCATCGCACCTCCCCCGGCACGTCGATCACCGACCGCTCGGCATGACTATGTGGAAGATCAAAATGTGGGCAACCTTCGTCTTCGCAGATCATGCCGTTCTTCTCTTTTTGCAGGCGCTCGGCTTCTATCTCCGCGCGGAGTTCGTCGAAGGCTTCGTTGATCCAGCCAAGTGCGTCATCAGGAGTGTAGTCCCCCATCATGCCAGACAGCTTGCCCCACAGCACTTCCGCACGATCCGGCTCGGGCTCGGCAGGGGGTTGCAGTCTGGCGAGAAGGGCGTCGATTTTGCTGAGAAGCGGAGGGTTACGAGCATCGCGTGCCTCCCGCAACGTCTCGGCCATCTCCTCAATCAGCGCCGCATCGTCCCGCTCGCGTTCGTCAGTCATGATTGCATCCACTCATGCGGCGCGACAAGTTGCCCGTCGCCAAGCTCATCAGTTGATCGCAGATAGGCAATCTTGCCCGCGTCGCTGATTTTACAGGTGCCACCATTTGGCATGCTTTCAAGCCAGCCGCAGTGCATGAGATGGTCGATAACATCGCCTTGCGGCTGTTTAAGATCGCGGACGAGTATCCAGTAATTATCGTCATCAAGCCGCAGCAAAGCACCGCTTGCCAGTTCGGCCACGACTTCCCTCAGTCGCTTTTTTAAGCCTTTTTCGTATTCAGTCATCTTGGTTGCTCCTTAGGTGGTCTTGGAGGGCGAGGCCCTGCAACAGCACACTCACTATCGCAGGGCCGTCACCTTACTGCTTGAGTTGTTTCTGGCTTTGCTTCTCGCTTGCGAGTGAGCACATGGCGTTCGCCGCGTTGCAAGCTGCTTGGGCGAAGTGCATGGCGTTATGAGCCTCTGGCGCTTCACTCGCTTTTTTGAGTAGTTCCTCAACATATTTTTCCATGGGTTCTAACTCCATAAGGATTTAACGGCGCTTGTTACGAGACTGCTACGGTACGCCGATTTGACCGCAGCATTCCCATCACCCTCTCCCTTCCGCCGCCGCGAGGGCTGCGCGCACACGCTGAATTGAGCCTTCAAGATCATCTAGCTCGCGCAACAGCCACGCCTGATTAGTCTCGCGCCCGTCAATCGGCAGTTCTGGATTGTAGCTATCCAAGCCCCACCGCTGCGTTTTTCCAGCGGCGGCCAAAACTTCTCCGCACTCTTCGACAAGGTGTGCGATGGCGAACGGAACTCCGGGGCGAAGATATTTTGTGTCGGCCATTTTATTCTCCTGTGTGCGCAAGCAAATTATCGACATGCTCCCGCCATTCCATGAATGCGTCCAGCGTCTTGTCCACGACATTGCAACAAGCCACATCCCAAATGCCGTATGGTCGCAGTGCCTCTCGCAAAGCCTCGACCAGTTGTGCGGTCAGCGGGTTGGGGGTGGCGGCGGTGGCTGCAAGCACATATTTCACCCAAGGATGCGGCCCGTCTGGGCAATCACAGTCTTCCGGCGCATCATCTTGGCACCAGTGCCGATCGTCATAGCTGCTTTCAAGGCAGCGCGGTGCGAGATATATGACCTCATGCTCCTGCACGTCAGCAGCCTCACGGTCGCTCTTGTCTGGGGTGATGGGTGGAGGGGTCATTGGTCTGATCCTGTTTCTGGAATAGCGCCTCGAACCTCTACGGCCATTCGCTCAAAGGTGCGGGCCAGTTCTTCGCGGCGCTCAGGAGACCGGGGAAGCCAGAACGTAACCGCGCTTCGATCATCGTCCTCCGGCGGGTGGTGAAGCATGGGGCTGGAGTGAAGCATAAGCTGCACCGCCGAATATATCAGGCCGGTGTTGCTTTCCTTTGCGAACGAGTTGATTTCGTTGGTCAATTCTTGGCTGTAAACATTAATTCGCATCTCACTTCTCCCCAAGGATCGCGCGTTGCATGATTTCTACATCGCGCAAATTGCAGGCACTCAAAAGTTCTTTATTCGCTATGGCTAGCACCTCATCACTAAACACCGGCTTCGCGCGAACGCCTGCTCTGGTGGTGAGGGAGGATGATGGCCCGACCCACTGATGTTCGGTGGCCTTGGGGTCGGTCAGCAATTGCCCAAACGCCGCAATGAATGCTTCGGCGTCAACCTTCCGTGCAAAGCGTAATCCATCGTTGGAGTCCTTGTTAAAAGACAGCATCCCGACAAGCGCGCGACGGCCATAGGGGCTCCATTCTTCATCCCTGCTTTTAGTTTCTCGCCAGTGCGGATGTGGGTCTTGAATGCCCATGTAGTGAATGTGAGGCCCGAACGTAGTTTCAACAAGCCAGCCCGTTTCCTCCGGCACGTCGATCACCGGGCGCTCGGCTTCTATCTCCGCGCGGAGTTCATCGAAGTGGCGGCGAACTAGAGACAATTCATCCTCGCTCTGCACTTTCCAAAACTCGTCCACCAGCACTTCCGCACGATCCGCCGCGAGGGCTTCCATTGTCCGCTCACACATTCCGCTGTCGCCGTATTCATCGGCTGGAATATAGCCGTGTTCGGGGTCGGGTGTGGTTTGAGCAAGGTGCCAAGCGTGTTGTTCCTGCAAAGCCTCAACCAGTCGCGCGGTCAGCGGGTCGGTGGTGGGCTCGGCAACGGGGATGGCGCGGATGGCTGCGGCAGCACATTCTTTGCCAAAGTTGAATTGCTCCATTGCCTCCTTGCCCCATATGTATCCAGAGGGCAGGGACGCTTCTTCGCACACTTTCGCAGCCGCCTCGATTGCTTCGCGTGGTGTGGATGGTAGGTCAGTCATCGCACGAGGCTCCAACCAATCGCCGCTGCGATCAGGATCAGCAGGATCGGGACGTAGGGTGGGCGCGGAGCGCGAGCCTCGTCGGGGTTCCAGAAGGTGTATCCGTCCATCATCGCATCGCCTCCTGCGTCTGACCGAGTGAGAGTGCAAGGTGCTCCGGCTCCGCGCCGTTTCGCAAAAAAGAAACACCCAAAGATTGAAGAGGGGTCACATCCACACCGAAGCCGAAAAGCGCCGAGCCATGACTTGCTGCTTCTTGTCTCCCGTTCTCTCTCAAAACACCGAAGCGTAGTCGGGCCCTCACAAATACGACGGAATGGCAACAAAGTAGCGCGCGCTGAGAAACTAAAGTTTCCGTATGCGAAGGGATCAGGAGAACAACGCGCCTAAACTTGCCCTCTTCTATGCAGCGCTCAACCCACCGACCGCGCGCCTTACCATAAGGCGGGTTGCAAAAAACGCTGGGGGCATCCCATGGTAGCGCAGCGCCGTCCTGCGGTAGGCAGTAAAAACGATCCGCCTTGAGGGGGTTATCCGCTTCTGTGCAGGGGTCGAGGCCAATACCACCTAGTAGGCGACGTATAGGATCGACTACATACTCCGGCGTCAGCATAGCTTGGCGACTGTGGCTTTCTGGTCGATAGCGTTTGGTGTTATCGAAACGAAAATTTGCGCGGCTCATCGCGGCACCTCATGTGTCTGACAAAGTTTGACAGGAAAAACCGTCACTTGGGGAGCTCCGAGACCGGTGCGTCGCTGGCTTCGCAGACGAGTTTTCCGTCGGTGATCGGGCGTGCGAGGGTGAAGGTAGCTACGCCCCCGGCAGGGACGCGCTGGAGGCTGAAACCGACACCCCCGGCGAGATCGCCCTCGGCGTCGAGCACGCGGCAGGTCACGACGATCAGGTTGTCGAGGATGGCGGGCTTGCCGCTGACAGAGTAAGGCGCCCGATAGGTGGTCTCCCCAAGGCCGTCTTCGCGCCGGATCGCCGAGAGGCTGCCGATCGTGATGGCGATGTGCCCCTTGTTCTTGCTGGCGTAGCGGAACGTATCCGGGGCCTTGGCGACGACAGTGCTGGGCTCGTCACGCAGGATGTCGTCGACGTTGTCGCAGGCCGCGAGAGCAAGCAGAGCGACGAGGGAGAGAATGTGTAAACGCATTGTCAGATTACTCCGTAAGCGAGGTAGTGGCAGAGGCAGGCGAGAGCGTCGGCCTCCAGTTCGAAGGTGCGGACGGTGGCCCCGCAGACAAGCTGATAGCATTCTCCCGGCATCTGGGGACGGTGTATGGTTCCGGCGGCCTTAGGCACGCGATCGTCGTGACCGACGACAGTGTGGCCGTTGTCGATGACGGTGAAACTATGCATGGCGGCGGTCCTTCTTGTAGACCATCTTGAGCTGGTGGAGCTTCAGGAGGTTGGCCTTGCTGGTGCCGAGCGATGGTCGCTTGCAGCGCTGCTCCTTGGGGTTCGGCGGGCGAGACCAGCGACTGGTGCCGCCTTTCGGGTGCGCGGTGCCGGGGCCCTGACGCAGGGCAGCTGCCGGGCCGGACCGACCGGTGACAGCAGCGAGGCCCGCGAGTAAGGATGCTTGTCTCATTCGGGGTTACTCCTATAGATGAGGCGTTTCAGGGCCTCGGTGGCGAGGGTGAGTTCGTAATCGATGCGTTCGTGTTCGGCAAAGGCCGCTTCGCTGTCCCAAGGGATCGTGCCTTCAAAAGCCTTATCTGCTACGGCATTAGCGAAGCGATTGATCGTCCGAGTAACGACGGCAGCGCTAGGCGGCGTGGTAGCTTTGCTACGCACGGATCAAGCCTTGGGCAATGAGGTCCTGTGCCGTGCGGCCATACCCGCCTTGCAGCTGGTAGGCGATGCGGGTGTCGTGGAGGTACTGCCACGCCTCCTGCTGGCTCTCCTCGGTGATGAGCTCGGGGTCGGCAAAGCCTTCAGCGATGCTGCAGGCGGTGTAGGTGTCCATCTGGGTCGTTGCGGGCATGTCGGTCTCCTGTTGCAGTCTCTCCGGATGGTCGTCTCCCAATGTCGGGAGCTCACCTTGACCCGCAGAGCGGGATGGCCCTCCGGCGGGCCAGTTGTAGGGTCTGATGCTATCCTCGGGCCGCCTGTGGGGTCGTAGGGGGAGGCAAGGCGGCCTCTGGTGGTATCAGTCCTCCTTTCCTTGGGTGAACGATTGGTGGTAGTCGCACTCCGGATCGATGCAGGGCTCCAGATGGGGGCCTTCGTCTTCCATGCGCTCGATCGCTTCGGACCAAGCGGACTGCGCGGGAGTGATGTCTCCGCTGCCGTAATCGCACACATGGATCGAGCGGCAATCTCCGCCGAAGCTGTGGGTCGGATGATCGAAGGTGAGAGCGAAGCTCCCGCCGATCAGACCGGTTACGCTCTCGTCGAGTTCCAAGCCGAAGCGCTTGGCGACGCGGAGGGCTTGCTGTTTGCTGGCCATGTCAGCGGGCTCCGATCCGGGCGAGGTAGTTGGTGCCACTCAGGTCGAGGACCCCAGTCGCGGCGTGGGCGAAGGTCGTGTGGTTGAACCGGGGGTTGTCATCACCAAGGACGTCGGCGATGTTCTGGACGATCGCGCGAACGGTGAGCTGGTTGGCCTCGCCTGAACCGGCGACTTCGCGGATGGCCTTGGCGATTGCGATGTAGTCCTTCTTGGTCATGACGGGCTCCTGTTCGTTGGTACAGCCGGGCTTTACAGACCTTGAGCGGGGTTGTCAAGTGGCTACTTAATCTTTTCCCTGATGATCGTTCGGGCGGCGTGAAGGGCCGGGACCTGAGTGCGGACTTCCATGAGGAGGTCGATCAGGCGGTCGTCGGCGATGAGCTGGGCGCAGGTGTCGCAGGCCTTGGCGAGGTCGAGGGCAGCGGAGACGGCGGCCTTGTTGGTCGCTTGCCGTGTAAACGCCATGTGCGCCACTGCGTCGCGCTCCAGCCTGTCGATCAGGCCGGGCTTGTCGAGCCGGATGGCCTCGCGCAAGATCGAGAGAGGGCTGTCAGGCTGGGTCATCATCGGGTTTCCTGTCGTTGCTGGTGATCTGGGGGCCGTCAAAGCCCTCGTCGGTGTAGAGCAGGCTGGAGCCGTCGGAATAGCCGACGCGCTGGCGGATGACGCGGCCTGCAAGGTCGGTCTTACGCATGATCAGCGTTCCTTGCGGGCCCTGAGCGAGGACGTAGGGGTGCTCGCCCGCCGGGTGGTTGGGCCTGCGCCGCGCGCAGAAGCCCTCGCCGGTCAGCATGTTGTAATGCGTGCAGCGTCTCATGATCCCGGCGGCTTGTTCGGCGAGGTTCATCGTTCGTAATCCATGACGTATTTCTTGGCCTCGTCTTTCGTCACGTATTTGCCGTCCCAGTCGAGGTAGATGAGTTCGCAATCGACGGCGTCGATCAGGTCGCAGAGAAGTTTCTTCTCCTCTGGCGTGTCGCGCTGCATCATCACGCTCATGGAGCGAGGGGTGGCGAAGAGCTTGTCGGCAGCGGCTATCGCTGCGTCGCTTTCGATGCGCCAACCCTTGAGGGCGCCCCACTTCAGGGTGAGTTCGTCGCTCATACGCTGAACCCCGGGTGGCCGCAGTATGCCATGAGGCGGGCGGCTTCCTTGTCGCCTGCGAGGGCGGCTGCGTGGACCAGCTGGGCGGCTTCGATCAGCCAGTGCTCCCAGCCGAGGTCGGCTTGGGCGACGACGTAGCGGATGAGGTCATCGTCGTTCGTGCGGACGTGGCGCCAGTGACCCGTGTTGCGGGCGAAGGCTTCGGCGACGATGCGTCGCGCGCAGTCGCGGAGGTGGGCGGGGTTGAAGTCGGGCTCGTCTGCCTTGAGGTAGGCGAGCGCGAAGCCATAGCCGTCCGGATAGGTCCGGTTGTTGGCCTTGGCAGCGGCGAGGCACTGATCGAGCAGGTTATGAGACATTGACGGGCTCCTTGATGGAATTTTTGAGGGCGTTGACATGCTCCTCGGAGGAGGGCGGGATTTTTCGGAAGTGGGCGGCATCGTAGTGGGGCTGGCTGACTGGATACTCGCGCAGACCGAGGAAGAGGGTCGGCAGGTCGGGATAGGGCGAGGGGTGGACGCAGTTCACCGTGACGATGTCGCCCTTCTGCGGGCCGTCATGGGTCGGTATCACGAGGAAGCCGAAGACGACGTCGCCCCAGCTGCCTCCGTTGATGCAGATACCCTTGTCGCCGGGTTTCCAGTCGTCAGCCATTGCAAACCTCCTAAAAATTCTCGGTGTAGAAGGCGGCGATGAGCTGCTCCAGCTTCTCGACGGAGAAGTCGCCGCCTTCGCCACCGGGGGTTTCGATCCACAGCTTGTGAGGGCCTTCATAGCCGTCGCGGAGGACGAACCTCCCGATGCGGAAGCCGGGTGGGAGCATTCCGCCGGTGACTGTTCTGCCGGGCATCAGGTGATCTCCTCGTCGATGATCTTTATCTTGCCGGAGCGGACGCCCTTGGCGAAGATACCGATGGCGCCCCCGCTCTCGGCCCACTGGTCGAAGGTGATGGTCTTGGGCAGCGATGAGGTTTTGCGGGGCATGTCAGCGACCCTCCGCTTGGAGGATCGTGACATCGCGGTAGCAGGGGTCGCTGCGGTACTTGTCGGCGAGTTTCGCGGCCAGATCAGGGCGACCACACCAGCCGAAGTTGTGGTAGGCGGTGTCTGCGTCGATGCGGACGACTTCAGCCTGATAGACCTTCTCGGCGTAGGCCCTAGCGTCCGGGCCGTGCTTGGCTATGAACTGCCCGCCACAAGCGAACCCTTCCTGCTTGTGGCGATCAGCGATTTCCGGGCTCATCCATTTGGCGGGTGTCCAACCCTTTGAGGCATAATCCGCATGCAACTCGTACTGCTTGATCGAAGCCTTGAAACCCTCGGTCTTGGCAAGGGTACGGGCGTAGGCCTGATCGAGCCGGGCAACCACGGTGTGGGTGTAGACGCGAGCTGAGCTGCGGGCGTGGACGGTGCCGTCGGGGTCGATCGCGCGGTACTTGATCTTGGCCATGTGGGTTCTCCGGTGGTGTCGTTGTCGGATATAGAAGGTGGAAGAGCGGTTGTCAAGCGAATACTGAAAGGGGTCTGCGCAAACGCGGCAAACGACGCATTTGCCGCAAATGCCGCACGCCCGGCAGGCGCAGGGAGGATGCGCGCAAAAAGGTATTATACCGCATTTAACCCCCTAAAGGGGGTAAATGCAGTATACCGTTTGCGCGCACCCGAGCCCCCGGCTTTTTGCGGTTTTGAAAGTGGATACTTAAAAAATGACGTTTGCGCGGATATGGAGACCTCGAACAGGGAGGTGCCGGGTGGTGACGAGAGGGAGGCTTGACAACGCAGCGAGGGAGGAGCAGACAGGCGGGGCTCACGACGAGCTCCCCCTGACAAACTCAGCCCCCGGTATCGAAGCCGGGGGCGCCTCTTGACAAAGAGGAGGTGACGCGGCAACCTCGAACACGGATGGGCTTGGACTTGAGTGCTGGTCGTTTCTGACGGAGGGCGGCAGGTGCACCGGATCGGGTTTGCTAGGTCGCTGGTGGGTCGGCTGTCCAACACCCACTAACTGATGCAGCGCTTGACAGGTAGTAGCCGAAGAGGTAATCGATGGGCATGCAGATGCACCCTAAACTGGCGATTTCCGACAACCCGTTCAAGCTCTCCGCGAAGGAGTTGCGGTTCTGCCACGAGTATTTCTACCAGCGGATGGAGAATGGCGCAGAGGCGGCTAGGCTCGCCGGGTATCTGTCTGGGGACGCTGTGCGGATCACTGCATCGCGCTTGTTGCAACGCGTTGACATCCAGAACCACCTCGCCCGTATGGTCACTTTGAACAGCGATGCGAAGGCTCGCTACGAGATCACAGCTGACCGGATTGCGCGGGAATACGCGGCGATCGCGTTCAGCCACGCAGTCGATTACGATAAGATCATGACCCACGGAGACCTGTCGAAACTGAGCTACGAGCAGCGCGCTGCGATCAAGTCGCTGAAGTGCCACCGCGACGACATGGGCAACATCACGGTGCTCGACGTGCGTCTCCACGACAAGATGCAGGCCCTCGACAAGCTGGGCCAATCGCTCAAGATGTGGGACGCCGGGAAGGCCGGAGACACGCACATCCACATCAATGCCGAGGCGACGCGGGCGATGATCGACGACATCCAAGGCAAGCTGCGCAGGCTCTCGGGCCCGCCAGAGGGAGAGATAATCGATGGGTGAGTTCGTCTTTGGAATGCTCGTCGGCGCGGCCCTGTTCGCGCTCTGGCTGACACTACGTGACTGAGCTTCTCGCCCTTCTCGGCGGCGCGTTGCTGGGCTGGATAGCGGCCAGCACATACCTGTTCTGGTGTCAGCGCCGCGACCGCTCGGTCTTCATCGGGGCGCGCTGTGGTCCTGCGACGACGAGCGAATGTCCGTCTGGCTGGTATCCCCTGCCTGTCTTGGCGATGCAGAAGCAGCGCGATGAAAAGGGCGTCGTGCACTGCAAGGAAATTCCTACTAAGGTGTTTACACGCTATGAGTGATGTCGTCTCCTTGGCCGAGCGTCGCTGGGAAACCAACGACGACCCGAAAGCGCACAAGCCACATGACATGCTGCGGTTGCTCGCTGATCGACTTGAGCATGGAGACCTGAAGGACGCGGAGCCTGTAATCGTGCTGGTGGGCGCCGAGCCTCCTGACGGGGGCTTGGGCAAGCGTCTGCGCTATATGCAGGCGGGGTCGTACGATCACTTCGGCCAGCTCGGCCTTATTACCAGCTGCGCTCACATGCTCGATACGTAGTCAATGACGACCGTTCTCCCCATTAATTCTCGGGCGGAAGTGCAAGGAGAGCGCGGGGACTGCATGGGAGACAAGGACCAGCCGCCGGGCTCGTTCGACTTCTATGTCAGCTCAGCGTCCGGGGGCAAGCCCGCTGGTCTGCTCTTCATGTGTCCCTGCGGCTGTGGGCAACTCAATTCGGTTTCGTTCCGCGACACCAACGAAGGCGAGAGGCCGTCATGGGTCTGGGATGGCGATGAGGACAAGCCGACGCTCACACCCTCAATCAATATCCTTCAGACGAACGACAAGGGCGAGCGCATCGGCGAGCACTGGCACGGCTACCTCATAGCAGGTAGGTGGAGAATGCCGTGAACGCGATCGCCTTTCCCCGCGAGCAGCTTGAGGCTCTCGGCCCTATCGACCTCGTTGCGCTCAACTGGCAACTCGACTGGCGCCTGACTGCGCGACCGAACCAACTCGCGCCAGAGGGCGACGAGTGGGACTTCTGGGGTGCGATGGCGGGACGGGGCTTCGGTAAGACGCGGCTCGGCGCCCAGTGGCTGGCGGAGCAGGCGTGGAACGATCCGGAGAATTTACCCAAGGCGGTCATCGCTCCGACACAGGCGGATGTTCGTTTTGTCTGTTTCGAGGGGCCTGCGGGGCTAATGAACATCGTCCCTCCCGAGCTCGTCGCCAAGTATAACGCGACCGACCTCATCCTTACTTTGGTCAACGGCGCGGAGATAAGAGGCTTCAGTGCCGAGAAGGCGGATCGCCTGCGCGGGCCACAGCACTCCGCAATTTGGTGCGATGAAATTGCTGCATGGCAGCGCGCCGAGGCGACGTGGGACATGGCGATGTTCGGCTTGCGTCTGGGCCAGCACCCTCGTGCTGTGTGGACCACGACGCCCAAGCCGGTGCCGATCATTACTCGGCTCACCAAGGCCAAGCGGACGATCATCACACGCGGTACGACCTATGAGAACCGCGCCAACCTCGCGCCGACTTTCTTCCGTCAGCTGGAGCAATACGAGGGCACGACGCTGGGGCGTCAGGAGCTTGAGGGCGAGCTGATCGACCCGAAGGAGAGTGGCGTCATCCGGCAGAGCTGGCTGCGTCTGTGGCCAGCCGACAAGCCGCTACCAGAGTTCCAGTGGATCATCATGAGTCTCGACACGGCCTTCACCGAAGCGACGATGACCAAGGGCAGCGACGGCCTCACCTCCGCCGACCCGACGGCGTGCAGCGTCTGGGGCGTGTTCCAGCACGAGAAGCGCTCGAACGCACTGATGCTCGACTGCTGGCAGGAGATGCTCGGCTTCCCCGACCTGATCAAGCGCGTGAAGAAGGAGCTCAACGTCCACTATGGCGATGATCAGGACCGGGCGATGATCCGGCCAATGTTCGGTTCCGACAAGCCACTGACGTCCGGTCGCAAGCCCGACATGCTCATTATCGAGGACAAGGGTTCAGGCATCAGTCTGCGACAGGCTCTCACCCGCGACAACATCTTCGCCTATGCCTACAACCCGGGCCGAGCCGACAAGCTGAGCCGTTTACATATGGTCTCTCCCGTGTTCGCGCGGCGGCAGGTCTGGGTGCCGGAGAGCGCAAAGATGCCCGGCCAGCCCCGGACGTGGGCGATGCCGCTGATCGACCAGCTGTGCAGCTACTCGGGGCCGGGGACGACCAAGCACGACGACTTCGTCGATACGGTCTCTCAGGCGTTCAGGGTCTTACTGGACAAGACCATCATGTCTGCTGTAAGGAAGCCGACCGAGGGCAAGGAGCCAATCGTTCCGCCGCCACCTAAGTACAGCAACCCGTACGCTGCCTGAAGGGATCGCAATGGCAATCAAGGACGACGAGTTGGAGCCTGCTCTCGAAGAAGCCCAAGAGCCTCAGCCAGAGGCGCCGGGCGAGGAGCAGGGCGAGATCGTCCCCTTTGTGCCCAACGACCCGGACGTCACCGACACGCCTGACGGCGGCGCGATCGTCAAGCTCGGCGAGGACGACGGCAAGTCGGTCGATACCAGCTTCTATGAGAACCTCGCCGACACGATCGAGGAGAACAAACTTGCCTCGCTCTGCACCGCCACCATCGAGCTGATCGAGCTCGACAAGGAGGCGCGCAAGAGGCGCGACGAGCAGCAGGCCGATGGCCTCAAGCGCACAGGGCTCGGCGATGACGCGCCGGGCGGTGCAGACTTCGAGGGTGCGTCGAAAGTCGTTCACCCGATGCTGACTGAAGCCTGCGTCGACTTCGCGGCCCGGGCGATGAAGGAGCTCTCTCCATCAGGTGGTCCGGTCAAGGACTACATCCCCGGCGCGGCTGAGGACGCGAAGCTCAAAAAGGCCCGGCGTAAGGTCGCGCTGATGAACTGGCAGCTGACGGTCGCCTGTCCGGACTTCCGTTCCGAGCTGGAGAAGCTGCTGACGCAGGTGCCGCTGGGCGGCGCCCAGTATCTCAAGGTCAACTGGAGCGAGGATCGCAACCGTCCGACCTTCGAGTTCGTCCCGATCGACAACATGATCCTCCCCTTCGCGGCGACCAGCTTCTACACCGCCGAGCGCAGGACGCACCTGCAGCGCATCACCGACCTTGAGTTCAAGCGTCGCATCCGCTCAGGCATGTACCGCGAGTGCGATCTCTCGCCCCCTTCGATGATCGTCGAGGATGACACCGCCTCAAAGGCTGCGACCGAGAAGATTTCGGGTAAGGAAGACCCGGGCCAGAACCGCGACGGTGAGCGCATCGTCTACGAGGTCCAGATGTGGCTAAGCATCGAAGGCGACGAGGACGACGCCCCCAAGCCCTACATCGTCAGTATCGATCTCTACGCCCAGAAGGTCCTCGCCGTCTATCGCAACTGGGCGGAGAAGGACAAGCAGGACACGCCAGAGGCGCTGCTCCACATCGTCGAGTGGCCGTTCATTCCGTGGCGCGACGTCTATCCGATCGGCTTGCCCCACATGATCGGCGGGCTGAGTGCTGCGGCGACCGGCGCGCTGCGTGCGCTGCTCGACAGCGCGCACATCCAGAACGTGGCGACGATGGTCACGCTCAAGGCGGGACCGATCACCGGGCAGAACATTGCGTTGAAACCCGGCACGACGAAGGAGATCGACGCCGGTCTGACGGTCGACGACATCCGTAAGGCGGCGATGCCGCTGCCGTTCAACCCACCCAGCACGGTCCTGTTCCAGCTGCTCGGCTTCCTCGGCGAGGCGGCGCGCGGGGTTGTCCGCACCACCTTCGACGACACCTCCGACCAAGGCGCCAACGCGCCCGTAGGTACGACGCTCGCACGTATCGAGCAGGGGCTCGTCGTCTTCTCCGCGATCCATGGGCGTTTACACACCGCGATGTTCCACGTCCTCCAGATCGTTCACCGCCTGAACGGTCTCTACCTCGACGATAGCCGCGTCGACGCCGATGTCGGCGAGGACTTGGCGAAGCAGAAGGACTTCAACGGTCCGATTGACGTCGTGCCGGTCAGCGACCCGGAGATATTCGCCGAGACGCAGCGCTTTGCGCAGGTGCAGGCGGTCACGCAGCGCGCCCAGCTCATGCCGCAGCTCTACAACCTGCGCGCCGTCGAGGAGCTGGTGCTGCGCATCCTCAAACTGCCCAACGCCGACGAGCTCCTCGTTCCGGCTACCACACCGACCATGCAGAACTCGATCAACGAAAACGTGGCGGCGGTCATGGGCCGACCGATCGTCGCCTTTCCGCAGCAGGATCACCTCGCGCATCTGGAGGCGCACCTCGCCTTCTTGCAATCGCCGCTGTTAGGCTCCTCGCAGCTGATGGCGCCGACATTCCTTCCGATCATGGTCGCGCATGTAAAAGAACACATCGCTATGTGGTATGCGTCGGCTGTCCTTGAGATGTGCAACCACGTCGCCGGTCAGGACGTCAGCGACCTGATGAAGGAGCACAAGAGCGACGAGGAGAAGCAGGCGTTCGATCGCATGGTCGGCGCAGCCAGCCTCAAGATCGTCAACGGCGCCAAACTCGAACTCAAGACCGTCCCGGAGATCATGGACAAGGCGCTGGAGATGCTCAAGCAGTATCAGATGCCCCCGCCGATGGACCCGACGCAGGCGGCCATGGCCGAGACCCAGCGCAAGAGCGCAGCCGATCAGGCGAAGCAGGCTGGCGACCAGCAGAAGCTGCAGGCCACGGTCGAGAAGCTCAAGCTCGATGGGCAGAAGTTCGCCGCCGAGCAGCAAGGTGCGGATGCCGATCGCCAGCTCGACGCACAGGCGATGCAGGCCAAGGCTGCGCTCGACGAGCGCGGGCTCGCATTGCAGCAGCAGGCCCAGCAGCTCGAAGCCGCCATGACGCAGCTGGTTCAGGATCGCGAGGACGCTCGCAAAGCCTCCGAACTGGACAGCCGCGAGCGTATGAACGAAGCCGACAATCGCACCGCCAAGGAGCTTGCAACCTTGGAGGTTGTCAGCGATGAGCGTTTTGATGTAAGCACTGGCACTGGTATCAACCCCAACCCATAGGAGCACACCTTGGGAGACGTACACTTGCTGAAGACGGATGGTCGTCTTCTTTCCGCGCACGAGATCGGTATGATCGACGCGGTCAACGAGGTCGAGGCCTCAGTCAACGATATGATCGACGGTCTGCGCGTCCTGCCCGGCGTCGATCAGCGGCGTGTCGCTATCGCGGCTACCAGCCTCGAAGAGGCGTTCATGTGGATCAACCGGGCTATCACCCGACCGGCTCGTCCTACCCTTCAGCCGGGTGTTGGACCTGAACAATGAGCAAACCAGACACATCCGAACGCGCCAAGAAACTCGCTATGGGGCAGAACCTGCCGCTTGCTGAGCCCACCGCCAGTCCGGCGGAGATCGCGGCTGCCGAAGAAGACCGCGTCGTCATGTTCTACACCGGAGAGAACAGCACGCGTCGCGAAAAGGCGCCCGGCGAGACGCCGGACATGACCGACAAGCTCAACGCGACGATGGTCAAGCTGATCGAGACGGGCATCGCCAAGATCGACCAGAGCACCAACACCGTTGACTGGCCCGATCGCCCTGCCGACAACTCGGGAACTCGTGTCAAGGTCGAGGAGATGAAGGCCGCCAAGGCGAAGACCGAGAAGCAACTCAAGCCCGCCAAGAAGGCCGCGCCCAAGGCCAAGGTCGCCGCCAAGAAGGCCGTCAAGGCCAAGTGAGGATCGAGGTACTCAGACGGCGGCTCGACGAGGAGATGGTTCGTGCTGGCAGGGAAAGCCTCACGAAACCCTCCTCGAAGGACGCTTATGGGTACGGACACGCATGCGGTTTCTTCGCCGGATTATCCCACGCGCTGGGGCTGATAGATGAGGCGTACAAGGGCGAAGAAGCCGCCGACGACAGACTTTGAGGAGCACCAAGTGTCTGAATTTGCAAGTAAAATAGGGTTTGGCTACGATCACATAGAGGAGGCGTGGCCTATCATCGATCCGGGTATCCGGGTCGTCGGTTCGCGCATCCTCGTGCAGATCAGGTCGCCTAAGCTTAAGACCGCAGGGGGGCTTATCCTTCCGGCGGAGACCGTGGAGACCGAGCTCGCCAACACGCAGGTGGCCAAGGTGATCGGTGTCGGGCCACTCTGTTTCCGCAACCGCAACACCATGGACCTCTGGCCTGAAGGGGAGTGGTGCTCCGTCGGCGATTTCGTTCGCGTCCCGCGTTACGGCGGCGATCGTTGGGAGATGCCGACCGGTGACGAGCGCACCGCTCAGTTCGTCATCTTCAAGGACTTGGACATCATCGGTCTCGTGACCGGCGACCCACTGGCAATGAGGGCTTTCCTATGACACATGAACGCAACGACGAACCCGCTCAGGATCGCAACGCCCAGCTCATGGCCGCACAGGCCGAGGGCAGCGAAGCCCGAGCAGCACGAGGTGGCTTCGGCTTGGCGCCGAGCGTGGACGATCGGCCAGAGCAACCCATTGCCCCCCGCGTCCCGGTTCCGTACGATCACGAGACAGGCCGCTGGGCCGACGACTTGCCTGCCCCGGGGAGCGAAGTCTTCAGAACGTACGAGGGCTATGACGAGCTAAGTGTGCAAATGGACCAGTTCAGCTTTAGCGGCGCGCTGGAAGCGCTCAAGCAGGGTCTGCGCGTCCAGCGCGCAGGCTGGAACGGTAAGGGCATGTTTCTGTTTTTGGCACCGAACGCCACTTGCGTTCTTAACGACAGACGCGAACCTCTTGATCCCCACATTGTTATGTCGACGGTGACGGGCTCGCTCGTTCCGTGGCTCGCATCGCAAACCGACATCCTCGCCACCGACTGGCAGATCGTTTAACAGGAGCACGAACATGGCTGACGAAGAAAACAAAGAGGACGAACTCGTCGTTGTCGAGGTAGACGAGGAGGGCAAGCCGCCCGAACCCGCCGCCGAAGAAGGCAAGGAGCCGGTCGTCAAGGCGGCTACCGACGAGGACCACGACGATGACGAAGACGAGGATGAACGCCTCGCCGTCTCTCAGGACGACAGCGACGCGGAGATATCCGATGCCGCTAAGAAGCGCAAACGTCGTCGTCAGCTCCAGAAGCGCGCGCGTGAGCAGGCGGATGCCGAACGCGCCGCTCTCCTCGAACGTAACAGGACGCTTGAGGACCGTTTGACGAAGCTCGAAGGTGTCGCCGTCGGCCAAACGGTCAACACGCTCGACAACCGCATCGATAAGATCAAGGACGATATTCGCACGGCGGAGAACATCATGGAGCATGCTATGGAGGCGGGTAACACCCGCGACCACATGGCTGCTTTGCGCATCCGTGACACCGCGAAGGACGAACTCCGTGAGCTTGAGGGCGTCAAGAAGACCGTCACCGCGCAGACCGAGACGCAGGGACGTCCGGAAGCGAAGCAGCAACAGGTCGCTACGCTGGCGTCTACGTGGGCGCAAGCTAACGCGGCGTGGTTTAACCCTCGCGGGGGTGATCCGGGGAGCGATCTCGCGCTACGGATCGACGCTCAGATGACGCAGGATGGTCTCTTCGATCCGGGCACCCGAGCCTACTGGCAGGAGCTGACAAAACGTGTAAACGCGCAGCTTTCCGAGGTTGATGACGGCGACGATGCGGACGACGCATCGCCCCGCAGAGCCAACGAGCGCAAGGGTCCGCCACTGGGCAGCGGCAAGAATGGCACCCCCGTAACAAAAAAGAACGAAGTATACGTGACACCTGCTAGAAAGGCTGCTATGATCGAAGCTGGCGTATGGGATGATCCCGTCCGTCGGCAACAGTATCTCAAGTCGTATCAGGATTACGACCAGCAGCATGCAGCGTCTCGCTGAGAAGGAGTGAAGACATGGCTGATCGTGAAAATGAAGATGAGAAACTGAAGCGCGAGCTCGGAATGGACGATATGAGAGTTGATCGCTCGTCTCAAAAGGCTGACCCGCGTAGCACCGAAGAGCGTGCTATGATCGACCGTGAGGTCGAGGCCAACCGTGAGATTACTGAAGATGATCGCCTTGAGATGTTCCGGGAAGAACTGTTTAACGACGCACTTCCGAATTTGCCCGAAATTCCCGGGTACCACACTTGCTGGCTGACAACCACGAACAAGAACGACAGTATTCAGCGCCGCATTCGGCTGGGCTACGAGCCCATCAAGCCTGAGGATGCGCCCGGTCTTGACTTCATGACAGCTAAAAGCGGAGAATTTGCTGGCTTTGTCTCTATCAACGAGATGCTGGCCTTCAAAATCCCCCAAAGCCTCTATTTGAAGTACATGCAGGAGGTGCATCACGCAGCTCCGGCCCGTGAGCAGGAAAAGCTCGCGGACACCATGGCGCAGATCAAGCAGCAGGCTGAAGCAAAAGGTGCCGACGTGATTGAATTCGAGGGTAATGCGGAGCTGCGTGAAGCCCAGCCCCGTCAGGGCGTATTTGCCTGACGCGGGGTTAACCGCAACTCAATCATGAGGTCCTCGAAATGAGCGCAACTTCTGCTCCGTTCGGCCTTCGCCCGGTAAATCACGACAGCGGATGTGTTCTGCCTGTTGCTGGTACGATTATCTCGGCGTACGGCACGACTATCTATCAGAACGCCCCGGTCAAGATCGGCACGTCTGGTGGCATCGAACTGGCAGCCGCCGGGGAAAGGGCCATCGGCTCGTTCCAAGGCGTCGAATACACTGATAGCGAGGGGCGGCGTCGCGTCTCTAATCGCTGGACGGCATCGACCGCTGCAACCGACATCATCGCCTACTACACCCGCAATCCGGGTATTGTTTACGAAGTCCAGTCCAACGCCGCACTCGCGGTTACTGACGTAGGTAAGCAGTACGACTGGGGAACGGCAACGGCTGGCGACGGCACGACCGGGCTCAGCTCGGTGGTTCTCGATGTTGCCTCCTCGGCGGCCAATGCGGGGCTTCGCCTCGTGGGCATCAACCCGGGTCCAGACAATGCTTTCGGCGATACGTACGTCAACGCGCTGGTTCAGATTGCTGAACACCAGAACGTTGCCGACATCGCTGCTTATTAAGGAGGGCTGAGAAATGGCTACCCCCATGCGTTCAACCGACTTCCGGTCGATTGTCGAGCCTATCCTGAACGAAGAGTTCAATGGCATCTACGACCAGAGGGCCGATGAGTGGAAGCAGGTCTTCGACGAGAAGCCCGGCATCCCTCGTTCCTACCATGAAGAGCCTGTCCTGTACGGCTTTGGCGCGGCGCCCGAACTGCCTGATGGCATGCCGGTCACGTACCAGAGCGGCGGCGTGCTCTTCCTCGCCCGCTACCTCTACAAGGTCTACGGTCTTGCGTTCGCGCTGACCAAGGTCCTTGTCGAAGATGGCGATCACATCCGCATCGGCCAGACCTACTCCCGCCACCTCGCTCAGTCGCTGATCGAGACCAAGGAGACCTTGGCCGCCAACATCCTCAACCGGGCCTTCAACAGCTCGTATCTGGGTGGTGATGGCGTCTGTCTGGTGAGCTCGGCTCATCCGATCGTCGGCGGGACCTTCTCGAACGTGTTGTCGACGGCAGCGAACCTGTCGCAGACCTCGCTTGAGCAGATGCTGATCCAAATTCGTGGCGCAGTGGACAACAACGGCAAGCGTATCCGGCTCACGCCGACCAAGCTCGTCGTTGGTTCATCGAATATCTTCCAAGGTGAGGTTCTCCTCAAGTCGGCGCTCCGGGCTGGTACCGCGAACAACGACATCAACCCTGTGAAGTCGATGAACATGCTCTCCGGCGGTCAGGCCAATCTGGCCCGGCTGACGAGCACCACGGCTTGGTGGATCAAGACCGACGCTCCCGAAGGGCTCAAGATGCTCACCCGGCGCAAGCTGGAGAAGAGCATGGAAGGCGACTTCGAGACCGACAGCATGCGTTACAAGGCAACCGAGCGTTACGGCCTCGGCTGGACCGACCCGCGTGCGGTCTTCGGCACCGCCGGACTGTAGGGACCAGAGCCGGGGGCTTCGGCTCCCGGCTCAGCTCTTAGGAGATGAAAAATGGGTAATGAAGTGACCCGGTTCCCGAACGGTCTGACAAATGCTGCGGTTGGTAGCATCTTTGCGGATATGCCGTTTCTGGACCCGACGAAGTTCCACAGCTACTTCAACGATTTCGATAACTATACGGCGGGTGACTGGGTCGTAACCGAGACCGGCGTTGCGGCCACCGAAGCGTTGACGGCGGGTGATGGCGGGCTTCTGCTCATCACCAACACGGCGGCGGATAACGACATTGTGGCCGTGCAGAAGACACCGGCTGCGTTCCTGCTCACTGCAGGCAAGCGGGCGGCCTTTGCCTGCCGGTTCAAGGTCAGCGATGCGACGCAGTCCGACATCGTTATGGGCATGCAGATCGTCGATACGACGCCGCTGGACGCCACGGACGGCATCTACTTCCTCAAGGCAGACGGGGAAGCACTTCTCCAAGCTGTCTGCCGGAAGAACGCCACGACGGGATCGACGTCGAACGCGAATATCGGCACACTCGTCGCCGACACCTACATCGAGCTGGCGTGGTTCTACGACGGCATCGACAAGGTGATCTTTGCGATCAACGGAACTCCCGTTGCCTCGCTCGACGCTAGTTCGACGTATCTGCCCGACACGACGTTGACGCTCAGCATGGCTATTCAGAACGGTGAAGCCGTCGCGAAGACCATGACGATCGATTACATCATGGCGGCATTCGAACGCTGATAGATCGGGGTCGTCTCTGGGCGGCCCCGACAGCATGAGGACGAATTTATGCGGCCTATTTCAGTCACCCAGACCGGCGCGGGCAGCTCGGCAGCGATCGTGCTCGACATTCACGGACGACCGGAAGTCTCTCTTCAGTGCGTGGTTACAGGTACGGTCAACTACGACGTCGAGCAGACCCTCGACGATCCGGCCAGTTCTCCGACATGGTTCGATCATCCGGATACCAATCTCGTAGCCGCGACGGCGAGCAAGCAGGGCAACTACGGGTACATCCCTCGCGCCTTGCGTCTGACGGTTAACTCCGGCAGCGGGTCTGTGGTCCTGACTGTAATTCAGGCGGGTATAACCGGGTAGGGCATGGCGAATACGAGCGGTCTTTATCGCGGCGCTGCCGGGCTCTACGGAGGGGATGTGGGGCTGATCAAGCCATCCATGATCTTGTCGACCGGCACAGGGCTGGCGGCTACCACCGGCGGAGGCGCTCCATCGCCGCCGCCGTCAGTCGGCCAGCTTGATTTTTCCGACGCTAATCAATCCGGTTGGTCGTGGTTTTTCTAGGAGAATAACAATGAAGCGCATTCTCTGGCTTCCGACCCTGCTCTCGCTATTCGTAGCGGGACCCGCAGCGGCAGCGGACAACGTCACGGTCAAGGACGCGGCAGGCGCCACGGTCACCACGGCGAGCAAGGACGTCACGGGTGTCCAGTTCCGCAAGGATATTTGCGTCACACTCGCAGATACCACGATTGACTGCTTCCTTGAACTGAACGCTGCTTTGCGGGATGAGGATACAGCATCGGCATCGGCTGACAAGGGGTTGCCGATCTTTGCGGTTCGTGCCGCCTCACCTGCCAACACGTCCGGCACAGATGGCGACTATGAACCGTTGCAGATCAGCGGCGGCAAGCTCTACGTGCATGACTCGCTCGCCGGGACGGGTGCCGATGCCGTGATCGACACGGGCGCTTGCGCGACATGGGAGGGCTGTTTCCGATCGATGCGTGACAGCCTCTATACGCTCAAGACTGATACGAGCGTCCCCACGGTCGCGGGATTTGCAGGAACGGCCACGGCGACGATCACGCGTCCCGCCGATGCAGCCCTCTATGCGGCGAATGACGCCTTTTCAGACAGCACGACTGCGCCAACATCGGGCGGGTTCACGCTGGCCAGCATGTGCCGTGCGTCCGGTGGATCGGGCGTCCTGACCGATGCGACGTTCATCTATTCGACAGCCCAAGTCGTCGCGGGAACGATCTTTATCTATGATAGCGCGCCAACGGCCCAGAACGACAATGCAGCTTGGTCGGTAACGGATGCGGATCAATTGAAGCTGGTCGGGACCATCCCGTTCGTGACCGTGGCTGACGCGCTCAATTCCTATCACAACGTCCAGAACCTCAACATGGGCTACACCTGCTCGGGCACGGTCAATCTGCGCTACATGGTCAAGATAACGACAAGCTACACGCCCGCGTCTGGCGACACGCTGACGATCCGCGCCAAGTATATCCAGAGCAACTAGGATGAAGAGGTTTCTTTCTTGGCTGACAGCCCTGTGTCTGGTGTTGCCTTACGCGACACCAGTTCAGGCGCAATCGGCGGCGTTGCAGCATCTCCTGCGCTACAAGCGTTCTGGATGCACAGGCTTTTCAACCAACGGCGTCATCTTCGACCTCAATCCGGCCAATCTCTCGACCCTGTTTCAGAGCATTACGGGCATTACGGCTGTCACGGCTGACGGCGATCCGGTGGGCACCGCGCAGAATGCCATCGGTGGCGGGTTCGATCTGACGGCTGTGGCCGATACCAGCGTGAGGCCGACTTACAATACGGCGGGCGGGTTGAGTTGGCTGACGTTCACGACTGGAGAGAATGACGTCTTGCGGCGGTTGGCTGCGCTCGGTCTCTATTCAAACGGCGCGACGACGATTGTTGCGGCGGTGCGCGCTGTGGCAACGACCCAGACCAGCATTGTCGGTGAAGGGAGCGGCACGACCAGCACTCCGCACTATTCGGTGACGCGCACGAACAGCACCGACTTCAACGACTTGCAGGCCAACTACACGACTGACGGCGGCACATCGCCGCTCAACAACGTGATCCTGTTCGATGAGGCTTTTCCGGCGAATACCGACAGCGTGATCGTCATCACCGATACTGGCTCATCGATCCTCGCTTATTATGACGGGGTCGCAAATCCCGGCGGCGCGACCAGCTATACACGCGCGGCAACGACGCTCGACCGGTTCTCGGTGGGCGCGCGCGTCCGGCTGACAACGGACGGATATTTTGTTGGCCGCATATCGCGGATCAGGCTCTATAATCGCGCGATGGGCGCGCCGGAGGTGGCCAACGAAACGTCATGCGCTAAAGCAACACAGGGGCGCTGATATGAAATTGCTCTTCATCCTGTTTTCCCTTGTGATTGCTTCATGCGCCCAGCCCGCGTTTGCGCAAACATGGACGACCAGCGAACGGGCGGTCAGTTATCCGGTCGATAACCCTGAAAGCATTGTCCCGCAGATTGGCGATGGCACGAACGCGAGCGGCGGAACTCCTCCCGCTTTGGCTTATGAGCCTGCCGACATCCCGACAACCGTCAGCCAGACGGGGTGGACGTCCACCACAAGTGTTGTCGCGCCAGTCGGCTTACAGGCCAAGTTCCGCACGACTTCCAATGTCAGCCATGTGGCAACCGTTGATCCTATCAGGGGTTTCGGCAAGAAGCCCTATGGCCATTGCCATACGTTTTTTGGCAATGGCGGGACGAACGAACGCAGCGATTATACAACTCTGCGAACTAACCAAGCTATCGGTTCAACAATCGGCGGCGGGCCGTTGAACCTAACCGCATACTGGTTCCCGTGCGTCATGAAGGACAACGCGCTTGGCGACGGCATCACGCGGGTCAAGAAGCCGAATTACATCATCGTCTATTATGTCGTCGAATATCCAGATGTTACCCGCAATGTTCGCCTGCCGAGGGGCATTCGTTATATTCTCGGTACGAATATGGACGATCCGAACGAGGTCTCTTGGAAAGCTGAAATCGCAGCGGCGAACGCAGCGGCGGTGTCCGGGGGAGGCGCCGGGGGATGGGCCTATAACGCGATTGGTGGCTCCGAGAGCAATGGCTGGCACGGATGGGTGTGTGAAAACACGGGCGAACGCAAACGCTTCCTGACCAACGCTGACGGGTCAAGTTCGTTTGTAGCAAGCGGCGGGGCCGGGGGATCATGTCCGTCAACGAGTAAGATTTATGCGGAGCTTGGCGCGCCGCAGTGCTGGGACGGCAACAATCTCGCCAGCCCCACCGGATACAAGCATTTCCGGGGGTTCATTCGCCAGACAGGCACAGGGCGCTCGAATATCTGCCCGACCGGATTTTGGTTCGTCCCTCGCCTTGAAATGAAGATCGTTTTCTCGCACCAAGGCGCTGCCGATTATACGCAATGGTATTGCGCGAGCGACATGGCTGCGGCGGCAGCGGCAGGGGACTCGACCTATGAGACCCAGCATTGCAAGTCGATGCATACCGACTGGTTTGGCGCTTGGGACTACCCGACGATGACGCAGTGGATGGAAAACTGCAACGGCGTGAACGGCGCTCAAGGCCATGAGTGCGACTATTCGACGATCAACACGACAACGCGGCTGATTACGGATAGCAATTCGCCGGACGGGTCGCGCAATCCGCAAGTCAATCTGGGCCATGACTTCACTGGCGCATTGGCCACAGACTGGCTTACCCTTTCCGCCGAGTCTGCGGCCAAGACCAAGTTGCGTTTCAGGAGGCATTGATGCTTGAATTTCTCGCCGTTGCCGCGTTGTGGCACCTTGATTATCAGGTAATGGACAAGCGCAAGGATTTAGCCAAGACGCTTGACCGGCCCTTTGCGACCGGAGTTTTCACGTCGAAAGCCGAGTGCGTGGAAGAGGGCAAGGCGGGCGTTATCTATTTCAGGAAATACATCCCGACCGGCACACCGTTCAGGCCAGAGATGAAATTCAAATATACGTGCAAGCTGCGCAAGCCTGTCGTCAAGACGCCTGCCCAGTTAGAGGAAATCCATAACGGCCACCACGGACACTGACATGAAACGCCTCGCCATCCTGTTGACTTTTATGTCAACCAGCTTGGGTCAGTTTTATCGCTTCATCCCAGCAGGCGCGAAACTCTTCACGCGTTATTGGCGGGGCCACACGGCACACCTCATGGAATATCCCGCTCCACTCCACAGGCAGCGGATATTCGCGCGAATAGCAGTCATACGAAACGCCGTAATTATCCGGCTTCGTCCTGCCCAAAAATCGCTCAGTTGCCATCATGGGATATTATCATGCGCCGCCTGATTATCGCAAGCCTTTTTGTCTCAACCAGCGCGCTCGCATCCGACAACTACACGCAAGACGCCCGCGCCCTGTCCGCCGCCGCCCTGTGCGGCGCAACGAACGTCACATGCCAGCAAGCCTATGTGTCGGGCGCGAAGGACACTACAGCGGCCTACAAGCGCGTTCTAAGCACGTATAAGGCCATTCGGGCTGCGGAGGTGCCGCCCCCTCCGCCTCCACCCGTTCCCCCTCCTAGCCCCCCGCCTCCGCCTTCGCCGCCACCCGTGGAAGTGATCCCGACGCCGGGGCTCGCACCCGTAGCGGACGGCTGGGACGTTGCATCCTTCCTGCAACCGGCATGGGGCACGGGTGCTATCCCGGCGAGCGCAGTGCCCGACGTTGTCGGCGCGTTTCGCTTCATCTGTCAGGCGGGTCAGCTCGCCTATGATGACCCGATTGTCTATCCGAACCAACCGGGCAAGTCGCACCTGCACCAGTATTTCGGGAACACCGGGGCCAATGCGGCCTCCACCTATGCCAGCTTGCGCACGAGCGGTGAAAGCACTTGCGCCAACATCATGAACCGGTCGGGCTACTGGATGCCTGCCATGATGAACGGCAAGGGCATGGTTGTGCGGCCCGACTATATCTCGATTTACTACAAGCGCCGCCCCAAGAATGACCCGCTTTGCGCCAAGATCGGAAAGGCGTGTGTCAATCTGCCGCGCGGCCTTCGGTTCATCTTCGGCAAGAACATGCTGGACATGGCCGCCAAATCGACCGGCGCTGGCTATTTCGACTGCAACGGGACGGGCGCGGTGCGCGGTCACTATCCCGACATTGTGACGGCGGCGAAGGGCTGCCCCATCGGGGCGCAGCTTGGTGCGATCATCGCGGCCCCCGAATGCTGGGACGGCAAGAATCTCGACAGCGCCGATCATCGCAGCCATGTCGCCTATTCGGCCTGGATCGGGCAGTCCTATGCCCAGTGCCCGACAACGCACCCTTACGTCATCCCGACTTTCCAGCTTGGCGCATGGTTCACAACGGACGCCGATCTTGATCGCTCGGGCGTCTGGGACGGGACGCATAATTCTTGGCACCTGTCATCGGACAAGGCCGACGCGATGGCGGGCATGACGATGCCTGTTGCCAAGCCGGGGACGACCTTCCACGCGGACTGGTTCGGCGCGTGGAACGACGCCGTCATGGCCATGTGGAGCGACCAAGGCTGCATTGACAAGCTGCTCAATTGCAGCGGTGCCGATCTGGGCACCGGCAAGCAGTTGAAGCCATATCAGCCTGACCGCTGGATTGCCGTGCCGCACTTGGCGGCCATCCCGGTACGGCCTTAAACCTTGGCGGCGCTGGCGGCTGTTCAAGGCTTCGATCCCGGTTCACCCCTAGACATGGCGCTCGCGTCGCTGTATGACAGGCTTCGCGTTAAGCCTGCTCTCGTGTAGCGGGCTGCCACAAGAGGCAGCAGGCTGGAGCACATGGCTTACTCAGATACCATAGGTCAGACAGTCTTTACGACACGCAAGGTCATCGATCATGCGTTTCGTCGCTGCAAAGTACCCGCTGCCAAGATAACCGGCGAGCATATCGACATCGCTAAAGACCAACTATTTCTCCTGCTGCACCAGTGGTCGGCAGTCGGGGTCAATCTGTGGTGTCAAGAGACGCTAACCCTGCCGCTTTACGAGGGGCGTGCGCAGGTAACGCTTCCAGCAGGCACTATCGACGTCCTGAACGCCAGTTTGCGGCTCCTGCAGCAGCCAGAAGGTACCGAGACAGACGCGGCCAGCTCCTACCAGATAGAGTTCGATGAGGACACGCTGATCACGTCGATCGGCATTCTCTGGAACGGGGCGTCGACACCGGTCAATCTCCAGCGCAGCGCGGACGGGGTTACGTGGACGACGATACAGAGCGAAAGCCCGACGGAGGGCAGCGGTGAGTGGTCGTGGTACGATCTGAGCGAACTCATTTCGACCACCTTCTTCCGCGTCGTGACTGTGGCTGGAGCGCTCAACAGTGACACCGTTTTCTTCGGGAGTTTACCTAGCGAGACATCGCTTTCGCGCATGAACAAGGACGAATACTTCTACCTGCCGAACAAGGCGTTCCGCAGCGCGCGTCCGCTCCAGTATTGGCTTGATCGCCAAGCAGACAGCACACTTATGAACCTCTGGCCCGTGCCAGACGAGGATGATGGCCGCTATCAGCTCCGGATGCAGCGCCATCGCTCGATCATGGACGTCGGGACCCTGTCGCAGCAGGTTGAGGTCCCTACGCGGTGGTACGAGGCGGTCGTCGCAGGGCTGGCGTGTAAACTCGCCCGCGAGATCGAAGAAGTTGACATCAACATGCTCAAGATACTCGACCCCGACGCCAATGCGGCGTTCACCTCGGTAGCGCTGGAGAACCGCGACAACAGTCCGGTCAACATCGACCCCGGCATCTCAGGATACACCCGCTGATGCCTCGCTTTCTGAACACCTCGGGCAAGGCTACGCTCGGCATCGGCATCTGTGACCGGTGCAAGATGAAGTTCCCTCTCGATGAACTTTTCAGCGATCCCAACTCGCCGGGGTTGAAGGTGTGCCGCAAAGACGTCGACGACTTCGATCCGTGGCGCAAATCGGCGCGGCAAGCGGAGCCGGTAAATCTCCGCTTCGTGCGTCCGGACGAAAGTGTTTCGCTATGACCCGCGAGTGCTCCCGTGCGGTCTTCGGCGACGCTGGCGGTTTTTCCTCCCTGTTAGCCGCCAGCGTCGTTTGCCGGGGAGAGGTCGCGTGACTATATCCCCGCTCATGCAAGTCGTTATTCCGCTGATTGTGACTTTGCTCGGCGGCAGCGCGCTTGGCGCGTGGTTCACGCATCGTAGGGAACTACCAAAGGCACGGGCGGAGGCGCGCAATATGGATTGGGTGCGGTTTCAAGGCGAGATTGCGCGGCTCGACAAGAAGATCGAGGCTTTACAGGTTCAAAATGGTGCTCAGGAAGCAGAGCTCTCCTTGATGAAACGAGAGGTAGAAGACTGCCACCAGCGCAAAGACGAGATGATCGGGATCGTCGAGGCGCAGAATGTCAGGATCGCCGCACAAGACGTGAAAATTCAGAACCTCAAGGCCGAACTGGCTAAGTACCGGGGAGGGGAAAAATGACCGCGCTCACAGTTAAAATTCTAGGTGAGATTGTCAGCCACGAAGCGATCATCCGCGAAGCCTACAAAGACAGCAAGGGCATCTGGACGTGGAGCGTCGGGATCACCAGTGCGTCGGGTCACGGCGTCGAGCGCTACAAGGACAGTCCGCAACCGCTCGATAAGTGCCTTTCGGTTTACGGCTGGCTGCTCAAGGAAAAATACCTACCCGATGTCGTTGCCGCGTTCGGCGGAGCGATCCTGACGGAAAGCCAGCTTGCGGCTGCATTGTCGTTTCACTATAATACTGGAGCGATCAAACGAGCGTCGTGGGTGGATAGCTGGCTTGCGGGGAACATCGGCCTCGCTAAGCAACAATTTATGGAGTGGCGCAAGCCTCCCGAGATTGTCGAACGCCGCGCAAAAGAGCACGATCTGTTTTTTGACGGTAAGTGGTCTAGCGACGGCAAAGCCACACTCTTTGAGGTTCGTAAGCCGAGCTACGCCCCGAAATGGAGCAGCGCGAAGCGGGTAGATATAACCGCCGCACTCGCGGCAATCGCAAAAGGAGAATAGCGGTGGACGAAGTCACCTCGACGATCAACATGCCCGACCACCCTATTAGGCAGTCCAAGACCTATCAGCTTTTCAACCGGCTTGCTCGTCCGACGCATGACTGGCTTGTTGCGGGCGGTGTGGGCTGGGCGGTGTGGTTCGGGCCTATGTTCAAACTCCCTCTTGATGACGGATACCTTGTGCAGGTTCTACTCTACGGCGGCGCGACGTTCGGTGTTCGCACCCTCGAAAAGATCAAGGGCGTGGCATGATCCTAGACGTCTTCAAGAACCTCGTCATCCCGCCGTGGGTCCGTATCGCGCTGAAGATACTACCATGGGCGTTGCTGGCGCCTTGCTTCCTCCTTGGCCAGTGCAGTGGCGCACGGAACGAGCGGGCCAAGGTTGCGCTCGCGATTGAGAAAGCCAACACCAAGGCGCTGGAAACTGACGCCACGGCGAACGACCACGCCAGCTCGACACGGGTTGAGGATGCCGTGCAAAACGCTAACACGAAAAAGGACCTCTACGATGCGATTGCCAAAGTTCCGGATAGCGTTCCCGGCCCTGCTCGGGTCGCTCTTGGTTGCCAGCGCCTGAGAAAAGCGGGTAAAGAGGTTCCGGAGGTTTGTAATTAAAAATGCCTAAATGGGTTCCTTGTCCTTTTTATGAAGATACTCATCAAGTTTCCGATGCAGGAGCGGTGAGATCAGTGCGCCGGGCGGGGGTACGAAGTGGGATGGTGTTAAAACCGTGGGTAGACCCTAAAGGGTACGTACGAGTGACTGTCTTAGGTAAGACCTATAAGATGCACCACCTAGTGCTCAGGGCTTTTGATCGCGGTCCTGAAGAGGGCGAGGAAACCGCGCACTTAAACGGTACGCGGCATGACAATCGCGTAACAAATTTGCGCTGGAAAACTCCGGTCGAAAACAGCGCTGATCGTGTTAGACACGACAGTTGGCCCCGAGGCGGTCGTCACGGTAACGCTAAATTAAGTGACCATAACGTTATTCAAATACGAAAAGCTAGAGCAGCAGGAGTTGCTTGGAAAGATATAGCTTTAGATTTTCCAGAAGTTAGCTTGTCAACAGTAGTAGAAGCAGGGAACGGAGCTACTTTTTGTCACTTAAATAAGGAGCATTATCATGCGGTTGGTAGGGGTCTTTTTGGTGCTTCTCGTTTCGGGATGCGCCAATACTGTCGTAGTTCGGAAACCCATATATCCGCCTGTAGCAGATATGCAAGCAGCCGTTGAGGCCAAGCCGGTACCCACAGCGGACATCCTTGTCAGCGAGACGGCGGCGGCGAAGTATGATGCAGACGTCGAGTTGTGGGGCGATCGACTGCGCGATGCTGGGCTCCGCATCTGCAACTGGGCCAAGGATAACGGGATGAAAATTGTGTGCCCGTGACCGTGTAAACGTGGTAAAGGATTTCGATGGCCGAGACGATGACCTTCACCTCCCTGAAGGAGGATGTGCAGAACTATCTGGAGCGGGGGGCGAGCAGCACCACCGACCCCATGGTCTACGACCAGATACCGCGTCTGATCGCGCTGGCCGAAACGCGCATTGCGGTCGAACTGAAGGTCCTCGGTTTCAAGCGCGTCGTCACGGGCACGCTCACCGCCGGAGTAGCGGCGTACGACAAGCCTGATCGCTGGCGCGAAACGCTCAGCATCAACATCGGCACGGGCGCCACGAACGAGACCCGCAAGCAGCTCTTCGCGAGGGCATACGAGTATCTCGTCGCGTACTGGCCGGATCGCACGGATACGGACGAGCCGGAGTTTTACGCCGACTACGACTATGATCACTGGCTGATCGTGCCGACGCCAGATGCTGCGTATCCGTGGGAAATATCCTACTACGAGAAGCCGCAGCAGCTCGACGCCACCAACGAAACCAATTGGCTGACAGACATCGCGCCGAACCTGCTACTCTACGCCACACTGCTGGAAGCGGCGCCTTTCCTCAAAAACGACGCACGCCTGCAGGTGTGGCAGCAACTCTACGATCGGTCCATGGCGGCGATATCCGGCGAGGATGTCGATAAGATAATGGACCGCAACAGTTCGCGAAAGGCAGCCTAGATGAGCAGTTTCACTGACGTCTTCAGCGGGAGCAACATCTACAGCTCGGATGTGTCACTCCTTTCGCTCGCGCTCACCGCGAACACAACGATCGAGTGGCCCATCTCGCGCGGTGAAGGCTCCACGGTGGCGGCTCGCATTATCGAGGTTACGCCAACCGGCGCGTACGCTATTACGCTCCCGGATGCCACGCTCGCGGGCAAAGGGGAGACGATCCTCTTCAACAATCTCGGGCCGAGCACGATCACGATCAAGGATGCCGACGGCACCACGATCGCGACGATCGCGGATGGTGAGGTGTGGCAGGTCTATCTGGCCGACAACGCCGACGTCGGGGGTACGTGGCGGGTATTCGAGTATGGTGCGGGCTCCTCGGCGGTGCAGGCAGCCTCACTGGTCGGCTACGGCCTCAAGGCAGTAGGGGCCACCCTCGCACAGTCGATGACAGTCAACACGTTCAACACCACGTATACGATCGGGGCGCCGGATCGCTCCTCGCTCTACGTCTGGACGGGCGCCGTCGGAACCCTTGACCTGCCTTCGGCCAGCTCGATGGGGGATGACTTTTTCGTTGCTGTTCGCAACGGAGGCACCGGTAACCTCACGATCGACCCATCGAGCACCGAGACCATCAACGACGCGACGACGCTGGTGCTTCTGCCCGGGGATAGCGTCATTGTCGTCACTGACGGCACGGAGTGGTTCACGGTCGGCCTCGGGCAGGATGCTGTGTTTGCCTTCGATTTCACGTCCATCGATCTCACGGGACAGGCTTCCCCCTACACGCTGAGCGGTAGCGAGCTGAACCGCATCGCGTACAAGTTCATCGGTGTGCTGACGGCCAATATCGAGATTGTCGTTCCGACGACAGTGCAGCAATACTGGGTGGATAACCGGACCACCGGGGGTTCGTATACGCTCAGCCTGAAGACGGCGACGCAGGTTTCGGCGGTGGGGGTGACCCGCAATGCGCGGGGTATCTACTACTGCGATGGCGCCGACGTAATCAATGCCGACACCGCGTCCATCTCGACGCCGATCGGCATCAGCGACGGCGGCACCGGAGGTACGACGCAGGCGTCGGCGAGGACCGGGATCGGGGGCACAGCGGTCGGGGTTGCGGTATTTACCGCAGCCAACGAAGCCGCCGGGCGAACAGCTATCACCGCCGCCAAATCCGGCGCTAATACCGACATAACCGATCTCGCGCTGAGTGGCGCAGCCAGTATCGGCGGGGCGTTCGCGGCAAATGGCGGCGCTACGCTGGGCAACGCCTCGGGCGACGCACTGACGATCAACAGCAACACCGCCGATATCCCGAACGGGCTCAACTTGACCACTGGGGGTCTAGGTCTCGGAACGACGCCTGCGGTAAAAGTCCATGCAAACGGAGCGGCGATCGATGAAGTTGCGCGTTTGCAGGCTACGGCCAGTCCGTATGTGTCCTTCTATCAGGGTGCAGGTACCCTGTTGGGTAGCGTGCAAGGAACTACAACGCAGCTTGCTGTTATAGCGGCGGGTGCGCGGATTGTCAGTTTCTACACCAACGGTAATGAGCGGGCGCGCATCGATAGTTCCGGAAACTTCGGTGTTGGTAATACGAACCCGGCAGCGCCTATGGACATTACTACGTCGTCGGGCGCGGCGGGTATTAGTTTGCGCGGGCGCTCAGCGGACAATGTTAGCGATTTCGCGCTCAAGTCAAACGATGGTGTAACTACCTACGGACAAATTCAAGGTCGATCAACTGATCTGCGGTTTGTCGCCTCTAACACTAATACCCTCACCTTTTATACCAGCGCTACTTTGCGATTGACTATCGGAGCTACGGGGGACGTCGCTATCGCGGGCTCAGTACTCACTCTTGCCGGTAGTCAGGTGGCACTACTCGCATCTCCGACGTTCACTGGTACGCCTGCCGCGCCGACGGCAGCCCCGGGTACGAACACCACCCAACTGGCGACAACGGCGTTCGTCGCAGCACTCGGTGCGCTCAAGGCCGATCTGGCCTCCCCCACCCTTACTGGCACACCTGCTGCGCCCACCGCTGCGCAGGATACATCGACAACTCAAGTTGCGACGACAGCTTTCGTCGATCGCATGCGCAACATTCCGCGCTCGACCACGGCTACGACGGCGGCGATCGGGGATCGAGGCAAGTGCATCGCGATCACCGCGAACATCGACATCCCGAATGCTGTCTTTGCAGCAGGAGACGTGATCTCGATCTATAATAACAGCGCGGGAGTACTCACCATCACTCAAGGGGCAAGTCTTACGCTGCGGCTGGCTGGGTCTGCGACGACTGGTAACCGCACGATTGCGGCGCGGGGCTGGGCGACTATCTGGTTCAACACTGCTTCGGAAGGTATCTGCTCAGGGCCGGGGGTTACCTGATGTCGGGTATCATGATGGCCTTTGCGGGCCTAACAGCCACAATACTTTCTGCCAGCGTTACGCCTTCGACGACGAGTGGTAGCGATAGCGGGTTTGCGCCTTCAGGACTGGTGACAAGCAACAGTGCTACTGTCACGCCAATCAACGCGATCGGAAGCATTTCCTACGCATGGTCGAGAATATCTGGGTCGGTCGCTATAACCGCAGGTTCGCCCACCGCAGCCACAACGACTTTTTCAGGAATAGCGGACAACGGAGTTCCAGAAACCGCGACGTTCCGTTGCACAATCACGGACGCATCGACAGGGCAAACTGCGTCTGTCGATGTTCCCGTCACTCTTAACTGGATCGATCTCTCGTGACTGATGAGACCAGCCCAACCCGCATCCTATCGGACCCCGGGATCAAGCGCGACGGTACCCAGCTAGAGGGAGGAGGGTATTCCGATGCCTTATGGTGCCGATTTCAGCGAGGACTTCCGCGCAAAATAGGGGGGTATCAAGCGGTCAACAAGTATCTCAACAGCATTCCCCGCGCGCTGCACGACTTCACACAAGACCTTACGACATACATTCATGCGGGCTCAGATACAGCAGTAAGTCGTTTCTTCATCGATAGTAGCGGCAGCGCAAGCGTGATAACAAATCGTACTCCGGGCGCGCTTACGATCAACGAGGATAATCTCTGGCAGTTCGATGCGCTATTTCAGGCGGGAGGGGCCACTCGGCTCATCGCGCAGGTAGCGCCGAACCTTTCCGATATAGCAAACAGCCTCGGCGGCGAACTCTATATCGGCGACGTCCTCGGCACGGCAGCGTTGACGTCTGTTACGATCCCGGTGGGAGGTAGCGCGACCGGGGGCATTTGTGTGCTCCACCCTTATCTCTTCTACTTTGGAAACGACGGCTATACTGGTTGGTCGGTGGCGGGAAACCCATCAGACCTCGCCAGCGCGGGGTCTGGTAGCGCTAACCCCGCCACGCAAAAAGTTGTTCGCGGGCTACCGCTGCGGGGAGGCCCCGGCAGCTCCCCCTCGGGTATCTTCTGGTCTCTGGATGCCGTCTTTCGTGCGTCTTTTGTCGGTGGCAGCGCAATCTTCGCTTTCGACACGTTGGCGACCGGCACATCGATCATGTCGCCGAACAGCGTCATTGAGTATAACGGTGTCTTTTACTGGTTGGGCGTGGACAGCATTCTGAGCTTCAACGGTGTTGTTCGCGAAGTTCCAAATCTTATGAACTCGAACTGGTTTTTCGATAATATCAACACCGATTGTTTGCAGAAAGTCTTCGCCTTCAAGGTGCCACGCTTCGGGGAGATATGGTGGTGCGCTCCTCTTTTCGGCGCGACCGAGCCCAGCCACGCACTGATCTACAACGTCCGTGAAAACACATGGTACGACACCGAACTCCCGAATGGTGGCCGGTCGGCGGGCATCTTCCCTTCTGTCTATCGAAGGCCGTTGGTAAGCGGCGTCGAACTGGGAAGCGGCACCGGCTACAAACTGTGGGTGCACGAGATCGGCACAGATGAAGTGGACGGGGTCACCTCCCAGCCAATTCAATCCTATTTTGAAACCGGTGAAATCGCTCTGCCTGTGTTGCAGGGCAAAGACGCGGCTTTGCGGGTCGTTTGTGTCGAGCCCGACTTTGTTCAGACCGGCGAAATGACCATGCAGATACTCGGTCGCCGCAACGCGCGGGCACCTGAAAACGACGGAGACATCTACATCTTTAATGATGTTTCGACCGAGAAAGACGCGCTGATCCTGCATACGAAAGAGCAACGCAGGCTGCTCCGGTTCAAGTTCGGGAGCAACGCCCCGGGCGGCCATTACGAGATGGGCCACATCCTCGCGCACCTCGGAGAGGGGGATGGCCGGGCGACATGATCGATCCGCAAAATATGAGCTTGAAAGACTGGGCGGATTGCGTTATTCTGGACCTCCCAGATGCGTGGGCTTTTGGCCGGATCGATGACGAGGCTGATTGGCGCGAATGGGCGACAGGTCTTCTGCGTGCGGCCACTTACAGCGCACGCAATCTCCCCCACCCATATGACTTTGCTAATTGGCGTGACTGGGCTATCCGCGTCACGCCGTTGCTGGAGACTGTGAGTGCCTAAAATTACCGCAGTCGACCCAACGCAGATGAGTGCCCAAACCGGAGCACCCGTTGCTGTGTCCCCCGACAACAGTCTCGCCGTTACCCTCCCGAGGTCCGAACGCTCGCAAGCGCTCATAGACTATCACGACATCGCTGCGAACGATAATTTGCTCGCAGGTGGTCGCATGCGTGTAAAAGCGTCCGCCATGAGTGCGGCACCTCGCGTCAGTATCAGGGCGGACGGCGGCAAGGTCGTCTCCGCAGCAATTGACCCCAACAAGACTTACATCTTCAAGGATAGGAAGACTGGTGCGATCGAAATCATGGGCGTCGGCGAGGTTGGCGCTCGGGCCGCAGCGGCGCGCGGGCAGGCTATCTCCTCGGCTAACAAAAAGAACAAGTCCGACTGGCGTGTCTACGCAGTCGACGACCCCAATTCCGCTGAAAATACGTGGGGCAAGGCCGTTCTGTACGACAAGCACCACAAGAGCGTTATCGGAAAGATCGCGAACTTCGCAGCTCCAGTGATCGGTGGCGTGCTCGGCAATCTGCTTCTTCCCGGTCTGGGCTTCGCGCTCTCAGGTGCGATCGGTGCGGCGGGGGGTTCCGCGCTAAGCGGCGTCGCGCAAGGCAAGAGCATCGGAAATATCCTGAAAGGCGCGGCGCTTTCTGGCCTTGGTGCTTATGCAGGGGGTAGTATCCTTGGAAATGTCGGGGGTGCGGCAGGAAAGGTTACCAGTAATCTTGCTTCCAGCGCGATCAAGGACGGTCTCGCCAACGGCGCGCTGGGTGCGCTGAGTAGCGCGACAGGAAACGTGGCGGGTAGCGCGCTTGGCAGTGTTGCAGGCGATCTTGTGGTCAACGGCGTTCGGCAGGCGGCAACGTCAGGAATTGGTAGCGCGCTGGGCGGCGCAGCGGGAGGTGCGCTTGGTTCTCTCGGCGGGGCCTACGTGCCTCCGAGCAACGACATCGTTGTAAACGCTCAGCCCGGTGCGGCAGCAGTACCCCCTGTGGCCGCTCTCGGCATCCCGGCGGCGGGGGGTCTTGCGGCCAGTGTCGCAGGTGGCAGCACAACTCCGCCTCAAGCGGTAGAGGGGCAGCCCGACATCACAGTAACCGCGCAGCCGCAGCCGTCCTTCCTGAATGCGCCTGAATTGGTCACCGGCGCCCTCTCCCTCGCCGGTATTGATCAGATGCTGCAAAATCTGCCATCAGTCGATGGTAAGGGCTTCAAGCCGTCAGCCACGCAGATACTAACTGCACTGCAGCTCCTTGGAGTCATCGGTGGGGCGGGCGGGGCGAGTGGTGGTACGGGGGGCGGTCAGGCTCTGGCGCCGGTCTTCTCCAAAGCTCTTCCAGCTCCGGGTGCAAACTTTGGCAACCGCACCCCTCGTGCTGTCAACACGGATTGGGCAACGTACGCCACCCGGCCAGAGGAGAGCTTCTTCAGTAACGTCCCGCCGCCGATCCGGGGATACGCTGAGGGCGGGCCGATCATGGATGACTTGCGTGTAAACGCTATGTCTGGCGGCCATAACAGCGATGTGCACGCAAGCGTCCTGTCCGATGGCCGCAGCGATGACAGACCGATCATGGCGAGTGACGGCGAGTATGTGGTCGACGCAGAGACCGTGGCCTTGCTGGGCAACGGCTCGCCGGAGGCAGGCGCGCGTAAACTCGATGAGTTCCGTGTCAATCTGCGCAAGCAGAAGGGTGCAGCCCTCGCACAGGGTAAGTTCACGCCTCCGGCTCGGATGCCGGAAGCCTATATGGGGGCCATGTAATGGCGTTTCTCGACTTCCTCAACGACGGCAAGGCGGTAACGACGCCCTACAACTCGACGTCCCAAACGGCTCTGCCGGACTGGTACAGCAACTACGCCATGCAAGTTCTCGCTAACCAGCAGGCAGTCTCGAACACGCCGTACACCACATTTCAGGGCCCGAGGGTTGCAGGCTTCAACGCTGATGACCGGAACGCTTTCTCGCTCACGCGCGATGCCACCACCGGCTACCAAGGAGCACTAGGCGCGGCAGGTCAGGCGATCGGGGAAGTTAATCCGGGTGGTGCTCTCTCAGCGGCCACGCCCTATCTCCAGCAGGCTGGCGGGAGGTTCGCCGATCACGCCTCGGAGTATATGAGTCCCTTTAACGACCTTGTTGTTAACCGGATCGGCGAGCTCGGCAACCGCAACCTGATGGAGAAAATTCTCCCGCAGATCAACGATACATTCATCGGCGCGGGCTCCTTTGGTGGTTCGAGGCAGGCAGAAGTCTCGGGGCGGGCCATCCGCGACGCCCAGTCGGAGATAAGCGCCCAGCAGGCTCAGGCTTTGGCGCAGGGCTATGGTCAGGCTGCGGACATCTACGGCGCCGATGCCGCTCGCGCTTCAGGCGTAGGCGGTCAGTTCGCCAGCATCATCGGGCAGGGTAACAACACGTCTCTTGCCAAGGCTGGTGCCCTCGGGTCGCTGGCCTCGCAGACACAGAACCAAGGTCTCACTGGCGCAGGTGCTTTGGGCTCCGTGGGGGCGCAGGAGCGCGGCATGGTCCAGCAGAACTACGATACGGCCTATGCCGACTTCCTTCGCCAGCAGGGCTATCCGCAGGAACAGATCGACGCGATGACAAAGACGCTAGGCGGAGTTCAGCCTGCTGTTCCGAAAGCGATCGTCGAAGCGGGCATCAAGCCGACCGGCGACTTTACGCCGTCGACTGCGGCCAGTATCGGTAGTATCGCTAGTCTGGCAAAAGGTTTGGGACTATTCTGATGGTTGCGCTTGCCACAGACATCCCCGAAGACGACGAACTGGACACCGTAGAAGCTGGTCCGGCGCGGCTCCCCGGCGCCGACAGCGATCTCATGGCGACGATCACCAAGCGCCAGCAGGCTCGCCAACAGCGTATTCAGCAGATTTACGAAGCCGCTGAAGCCCGACTACGCGCTCAGCCAACGGGGCCGACCGAGCAGGAGAAGTGGCTGGCGCTGGCCGCCGCCCTTGGCAGGCCGACCCGCACGGGTACGTTCGGCGAAACGGTCGGCAATGCCAGCGAAGCGCTTCTCGGCCACCAGCAGTCCGTCACCAAGGCTCAGCGCGAACGCGATACTGCTCTCGAACGGCTGCGGATGGGTCGCGCGGAGAGCGAACTGTCGGGCGACGATAACCTCGACAAGCTGGCGATGCAGTATCTCAAGCCGATGCGTCTGGCGTTCAACCCAGTTACGGGTGCGGCGCAGAACCCATACACGGGCGAAGAAGTCAAGCCGCCGACGGGTAGTGGACCAAACGACGTGACGGTTCCCACGATCGTCCCGGGGAGCGATCCTCGCGTCGGCGGCGATCCTGCCAAGATGTATACGATCTTCCCGGCACGCATGGGCAAGCCCCCCGCGTTAGTCGAGGGACAGAAGACGAACGAGATGGAGACGCACACCGACCTCAGCGGCGTCGTCTATCAGCGCCGCAAAGGATCGAGCGACCCATACACGCCTGTTCCGCTGGTGGGTGGGGACAGCGATCCTGACGCCGAGAGCCGCGAATTGGCTCGGGCATATGGGCTGCCGTTTACGCCTCCGCGCGTGCCCACTGGTATGGGTAAAAAGGCGCGTGATGCCTATCTCGGCAAGCGGGCAAATGATGGCCAGAGCCGGTTGTCCGAAGTTGCGGAAGACGTCAACATGGCACGTAACCTCGCGAACGAGGCCGACAAGTTCATGACGATCGCAAGTCGGACCAAGACAGGTCCCGCCTACGCCTATATGCCTGCCATCGCCCGGCCCGCCGACATCAACGCTCTCGACACGATCGCGCAGGGCATGATCCCGTTGCAGCCGCGTACGCCGGGTGCCATCTCCAATTTCGAGGCCGCAGGTCTCGGAAAGTCGACCCTGTCGCCGAACTCGTCGCCGCAGAACAACGAGATATTGGCGCGCAAATACAAGGCACTGGCGCAGCTTTCCACGGAGTATCAGGAGTTCCTCGATACGTGGTCGCAGGTTCACGGCGGCTCGATCGATGGGGCCGACGCCGTCTGGTCTCGCTACCTCAAGAGCAACCCGCTCTACGATCCCAAGCGCGGAGCCGTGGCTGCGCCCAATCCGAGCCGTCGCTCTTGGAAGGGGTGGGCCAAGCAGACTTACTATGGTAATGCGCCCGCCAAGCCAGCATCCCGGGTCAAGATCATCAGCGTGGAGCCCGTAAGGTAGTGGCTGACACTCTCATGCGCTACAAGGTCGAATATGACGGGAACCTCTACGTGCTAGAGGCTCCCAGAGGCATGTCCGCAGAGGAGCTGGTTGCGGAGATACAGGCGCAAAAGCCCGAGATACAGGGCCGCACTTTCCAGATGAACCCTCCGGATACCCCGTTTGAGGGCAAGCCGCCGACCTACGAGCCGGATGTCGAGGTCGACCTGCCAAACGCTCCTCAGGCGAATATGGATCAGCCGGAAGACATCAGCTTTCAACCTCGCGACGGCACGCCGCTGAACCTTGAAACCGAGACGCCAACCGCTCCCGCAATCGACGCAAACCTCGGGCAGGCCGATCTCGGCAACCGGGCTCGGGCGGTGCTTACCGGGGCCACGGCGAGCTTTGGAGACGAGTTGGAAGCGGGTGTCGGGGAGTTGTTACGTGGCGACCCGGCGCTGGCGGATCGCTCCTTCATAGATCGCTACCGGGAGCGTCGCGATAAGGTTCGGGAGGATTACGGTCTCTATCAGTCGCGCAACCCTGTCGAGAGCGCTGGTCTGGAAATCGGCGGAGCGCTTACTACTGCTTTCATACCCGGAGTTGGCGCGGCGGGGCGAACCTTTGGTGCTCTCAGCCGCGTCAATCAGCTGAAGAACCCTCTCGCACGCGTGGCTACGATTGGCGGGGGTGCCGGAGCCGTGTCCGGTGCGGGGGCCGCAGACGAGATAAGCGACATTCCTTGGGAGGCGGTCAAAACAGGTATTATCGGAGCAGCAGTCAGTCCGCTTGCCTTGCTAGCTGGCAAGGGTGCGGGCGGTGCTAGTCGCTGGGTTACGAACCGTATGTCCGCTGCGCCGCTCGCGACCGCTGAAGAAGCGGCAGGGGATGTCCTGCACGCGGCTATCCGCCGCAGCGGCAAGACGCCGACCGAGATCATCAACCGGGTAGCAGAAGGCCGCAGGCAGGGCATTCCGACCATGATCGGCGATGAGTTGGTCGATAGCGCCGACGCCGCGCTGCGCGTTCCCAGCGAAGGTCGGGCCGAGCACTTGCAAACCCTTGTCGATCGACAGCTGGCCGCACGCGACCGCACCCAGAAACACCTGAACAAGGCTTTCGGGAACCCGGAAGAATTTTACGCGACCGAAGAGAAGCTCCTCGATGCCGGACGTCGCCGTGCGGCATCGGCCTACGATAAGGCCTACGCGATCGGTGATGTTCGGGACCCGCGCATCATCGGGATACTGGCGGGCAAGAATATGCGGAAATTCTGGAGCCGGGCTAAGGAGATCGCCGATCTCGATGCTGAAGCGGCAATCGCACGCGGGGAAGACCCTGCGCCCTACCAGCTCAAACCGCTTTTCACCGAGGTTATGGACGGCGCGGAACACTCGCCGATCGTGCGTACCGATGCCGTGCCAGATGTCCGCACGCTCGACTATATCAAGAAGGGTATGAGCGACGAGATCGACGGTCTCTACCGGGGCACGAGCAGCGCGGGCAAGCAGCAGGCAACCGGCATGAAGGAGCTGTATAACGCCTTCGTGAAACGGGTTGACGAAGTCGTGCCCGAATACAAGGAGGCTCGCAAGCTCTACGCGGGCGATCTTGAAGTGCGCGAGGCTCTGGAGGCCGGGCGAGGCATCACTAAGTTGGTTCCGGCACAAGTCAGGAAGCTGCTCAAGGGCGCCTCGACAGGCGAGCTGGATGCCCTTCGCACGGGGGCCTATGAAGGTTTCCGCAAGCTGATCGACGACCCGACGACCAACCGTAACTGGGGCAAGATATTCTCCATGCCCGGCAAGTTGCGCGACAATCTACAGGCGATCCTGCCGAAGAAAGAGTTCGATCTCCTGCGCACCGTGTTTGACCGCGAGGGTGAAATTTTTGCGACGTCGGGCGTCCGCATGGCCGGATCGCAAACGATTGGCCGCAAGGAAGCCGTCGACGATATCGATCGCGTCATTCAGGATAGCGATCTTGTCGGTACAGCGAGCAGCCTCGCCACGTCCACCGGTCGGCTGCGCATGGTGATGGACTTCCTTTCCAACCGCATGATCAACCCCGAGAAGCGGGATCGCGTTTATACACTCCTGAGCAAGGTTTACCGTGCGGGCGAGCCCGACGACATCATGGAGGCGCTGGAGTTGCTCAACAGCACCAGAGCAACGTCTGTGGCGGCTCTTGAGGCCAGCGAGGCGGTTACCCCTCGTACCGCTGCTGCGCTTGGCTCGGTGGTGGGTGCGGACCCGGTACCGGGTCAGGCGACAGGGGCGATCGGAACCGACTTCGCGCCCATTGTCGACGACGAGGAAGGCGCTGACGTAATACCTGCCACGGAGGCAGGTACTGACGCCGCCCTCCATTTTGAGATACCGCCGACGGGGGTGCCCGAGGTGGATGCTATCGTTCCCCGGTTACTCCAGCAAGAGAGCGGAGGAAACCCGACCGCAGAGAGCCCGGTCGGCGCCTACGGTCTGATGCAAATCATGCCCGAAACGCAGCGCAAGCCGGGTTTCGGTCTTGAGCCCCTGAAAGACGGCAGCGCCAAGGAGAATTTGCGACTGGGCACGCAGTATCTGGCGGCCTTGTATCGGAACTACGGAAGCGATATGACACTAGCTCTCATGGCTTACAACTGGGGCCCTAATCATGTGGATGCTTGGCTGCAAGGAGGTAAGAAAAGTGCGGTTCCCGAAGAAACCAAAAACTACGTCCACGCCATACTCGGCACGGAAATTCCCTGACTTCGTAGTTCCCGGTCTGAAGCCGTGCTATCAGTTCGATGATGACGCCGATGTAGCGATCTTCAATGGCTGAGAACTGGACCGGCGCTCTGGCCGATCTGGCCGCGCGTCGGGGCAAGGCACCCGCGATCCTGCGCGCGCCCAGAAAACCGCTGAGCAGGACTGCGATGAACGCTGTGCGGGAGCGGCGAAAGCAAGCGATCCTAGCTCGCGGCGGACAGGTGATAGAGGTGCCTTCGCGCAACCCCGTGGGACGTCTTTACGACCAACTGGACCAGTTGCTGGGTCAGGACCGGAACAACTCCTATGGTGACCACACAGTTACCGGAGCGCTAGAAGGGTTCACAGGCGCCGACACCATATGGAGCGAAACCTCCCGTGCGATAAGAGGCAAGGCAGTCGCGGGAGACTATCCTGATCTGGCTTTGAACGTGGTGTTGAGCGCCCCGGGGATCGGTCTCATCGGCAAAGGGGTCAAAGCCGCAGCCCCAGCCGTCAAAACTGGAATACGTAATGCGCGCTCAATGCTTCCGACGGTTCCCGGACTTCCTGCCGTACGAAAGGTGATCGATTACGCCAAAGGCGCTAAGCACTACGAGCTGGTCGACGGCAAACTCGTTCCCCAACCGCTTTATGACGTCGATGAGTTGCCGGGCGGGATAAAGCGTGTGCGTCGGGCCGATACCGGTGCGCCCCGCATCGTCAGGAACCCGCGCGCTGAAACTGCCGAGAACATCGAAGAGCTGCGCGGTATCTTGGCTGATCCCGAACAGAACATCCCTGCACAGGTCGCAGATAAGTACACCCGGGAGAGGTTCGGCCACGGCTACGACACCGGGGTGCCCGCACCGAAGACATCACTCGAAAAGCAGGCGGGCATAGGCCGGGTATTCAACCTCGCCGAGAGCGGCGATCCGGCCTACAAGCGCGCCATCTTCGAACGCTACGGCGAGACGATGCCAGAGCTGGTCGAGGGCGCGGGCGCGCGGAATTACGATCAACTCAATGAGGCCGCGTATCGCTCACTCAACAAGGAGGTGCGCGATCAGTTTGACCGGTTGCCGGTGCAACTTACGTATCACAACGGCGGAGAGGAGTAGGGTGCCCCCAGCGAGATGCTGCGCGACGTGCTTGGTAGGGGCAATCTTAACGTTTTTGCAGGCGGAGACAAGCACCCCTTCCTCAGCGCTGTTGATCCGGATACGGGGCTCACCGGTAACGAAATGTTCAGGGCGGTGCATGACTATTTCGGGCATGGCACGCGCGGTGCGACCTTCCGCCCCGGCGGGGAAGAGCTGGCCTACGCTTCGCACCACCAGATGCTTTCTCCGCTGGCGCGTATCGGTCTCCTTGCCGAAACGCGCGGCCAGAACAGCGTGGTGAACTACACGCCGCTCAACGCCGATCTCATCGGCGAGATGAATACAATTCAGGCTCAGCTGGCGAACGGTATCGGTGACCCCGCGACGCTCAAGGCGAAATTACGCGCTCTCGGCAAGGAGTTCCGCTACGCCAGTCAGGAGCCAGTAGTGCTGCCGCCGGAATATCTGGACCCGGCGACGCAAGGCGGCGTGCCCGACTATGTTCGCCCCCTGATCAAGCCAGACCCGGCTACGATGCTGCCGCCTACCCGGGGCGTCCATTTCGGTCGTACCAGCGGTATCGAGGTGCTTGATCCGACGCATTACGGCGGCGGGCACCGAGGCGCCGAGTATTCACTGGTCAAAGGTCGGTCACCTAACCGTACGCATCTCTACCTCGACCCTGAGAACGTGGTGACAAAACCTGAAGAGGCTTTGGTTTCGCGCAGGTTCAACACTCACAAGTACGAGGGCGAGCTGTCTGATCTTTACCCTAGCGGCGACGATCCCGCCGGGCTGGTCGCGCTGGCAAACGCATACGGTCCTGCGAAAAATAGCCGAGGCCCACTTATTGAGTTTGAAAACCTCGTCCGCGACTACGGCTATTCAGGTTACGCAGGCAAGGTCGGCGGCCTACCCGCTGCGGTCTCCTTCGTTCCGGTGCCTGTGCGCCAGCTCACGCCACCCACACCCAAAACCGAGAAGCAGCTTCGGTTGGAGCAGTGGCAGCGGGAGAGGGGGCTGCGCCCATGAGCTGGCTCTCCACCCTTGTGAAAGGCGGCGCGAAGCCCGTCATTCGCTCGATCGAGGACATGATCGCGCACGACCTCGTTGTCCGCGCGCCACGCCCCCGTATCAAGCCCGTCGTCAATCGCGACAACCCGGGAGGTGACTGGCTGAAGCATCAGCAGGAGCGGGCCGCAGCCAGTCGTCATCCGGTCTCCGGGGCGGTCACAGCGTACACTAAGCGCCCAATCGAACTCGACGCGCGTAAGATACGTCACTTACCCGGAGCGATGGGCGAGCGCCGCGTTCGAGGCGATCACCAGTACGATGCGCTTCATGAAGCGGTGAAGCGCAGCGGCGGTCTGCACGAAGAAGCCCCGATCCTGATCGGCGTCAACCATGCGGGCAAGCCATACATCATCGAAGGGAACACGCGCACCGCAGTGGCCGACGATCTTGGCATCCGCGCAGTGCCCGCCGAGGTGCGCTATTTCGCTGGTGGCGAGAAGTACGCTGACGAGTGGGCGCCAGACCTGCTAGAGAAGTACATGGCGCCCTCGGAGCTGATCAGTAGCCCCCGCTTCCAGAGGTGGTTCGACGACAGCTCTATGGTCGACGACTATGGCGAGCCGATGCCGTTGTTCCATGGTACCAACAAGGATTTCAGCTCTTTTCATAGGCCAGAGGGAGACGTCGGCGTTCATGTGGGTAATCCGGGTCAGGCAAATGATCGCATGGATGCGCTCCGCACGCGCTGGGCCGACAAGGGTGAGGACACCCCCCGCGTTCTCCCGGTCTACGCCAACTTCAAAAATCCGTACCGCATGCAGGATATTGGAAATTTCGATCTCGACAATATGGGCTACCAACTAGACAATAATATAGGCGGGATATACCAATACGACGACCTAAGCGATGTGCACAGTCGCTTGGAAGATCACGGCTATGACGCCATCGTGTACAAAAACACCGGAGAGACCGCAGGCGCGGCGCCTCTGCGAGAAGCTGCCGATGCGTCTTTTGACGAGCTGTCGAAATTGCGGAACAAGTACGGGTTTCATCAGTCGGTCGACAGCTACCCAGACGTCGAGGAGGCGCTTACCCGCTACCACGTCGCGGCTGACAAGTACCGGCTTTTCAGAGAAGGTAACGCCGAAGACAGCTACGCGGCCTTCTACCCGACGCAGATCAAGTCGCGCTTCAATCGTGGGACCTTCGACCCCTACGATCCTGACATGAACAAAGCTGAAGGCGGGCTGATCGGAGCGCCTAAGCCGAAAGCGTGGAAGGGTCGGGTCATGACAGAGCTGCGCGGCCTCGTCGGGCCCTAGCCAGCACCGCTTCCTGCACGGACATGCGGCCTTCCAGCCGGTCGATTACGCCCTCCTCGACCGTGTCCTTGGCGATGATGCGGTGGATGAACATGGGCCGATCATAGCCTGCCTGCTTCTGCCGCTGCGGCCCGATGCGCTCGATGATTTGCAGGTAGTTCTCGGTCTTCCAGCCGACGTTGAAGAAGACGAGGATGTTGCCGCCGTCGGCCATGTTGAGACCATGGCCCGCACTCTCAGGGTGTGTAAACAGGTAGGGTATTTTCCCGGCGTTCCAATCGCGTAGCATCTCCCGGCTGCCGTCGAAGGCCTTGCCACGAGGGAAGCGCTTCAGGAGCCGCGCCTTGTCACTGATGAAGTCGTAGGCGACCAAGACCGGCATGCCGTTCGCCTCCTCGAACACACTCTCCAGAGCGTCGAGCTTGGCGTCGTGGATCACCTCCCATTCGCTCTTCTTGGCGCCCGCCTCCTTGTCGAGATAGATAGCACCTGCTGCGACCTGACGGCACTTGGTGGAAAGGGCGGCGGCGTGAACGGCGGTGACGTCACCCTGCGTCATCGCCACGAACATCTCGCGTTCGAGTTCGTCGTAGAGCCTGCGTGCCTTGGCTGGCAGTTCGATGTAGATGTCGTTGATCAGGGGCTTGTCGACGGGCAAACCTTTAACCGTAAGAGTTACATCGGCTATGGCGCCCATGATCCCCTCGAAGGCGTCCTCATGAGGCGCGATCTGCTTGTACTGACGACCTTCGCTATTCTCTTTCTTGACCTGATAGAACCATTTGTGCTCGAAGGCGCCGTAGCGGTAGCCCAACCGATCGCCCTCGTCGACAAACCACATTTGGCCCCACAGGTCCTGCAAGCCCTTCGGTGTCGGCGTGCCGGTCAGACCCCAGAAACGGGAGGAAGTGTGCGCCACCTTGCTCAGCGCTCGGGCCCGTTTACCGCCCTGCCGCGTGCGGTAGCTGCGCAGGCGAGTAACCTCATCGGATACAATTGTCTCAAACGGCCACTTCTCGCGAAACGCCTCCTGCAGCCATACGAGGTTGTCGTAGTTGGTCGTATAGATGTCCGCCTCGATCCCCAACGCCCGCTCGCGCTCGCGCTGTGTGCCGATCACCGGCTGGATATTCAGGTGAGAGAGATGATCCCACTTTTCGACCTCATCGGGCCACGTATTGCGGGCGACGGCCAGTGGGGCGATGACCAGCGCCGGGTAGACTGTATCGACCAGATCGAGAGCGTCCAGCGCGGTGAGCACCACGGACGTCTTGCCCCCGCCCATGGGCATCCAGAGGAGCCCCCGGGGCGTGTCGAGCAGGAAGTTCCCGCCCTCCGCTTGATAGTCGTGCGGGACGAACTTCATCTCAGGATCGGGTTGGCCAAAGCGTGCGCGATGTCACGATCAACCTCATCGAAGGTTGAGGGCGTGTAAACAGGTATTCCTGAAGCGCGGAGGATGTCGTGTTCGTTGACTTGCTGCTGAGTGGGCTTCTTTCCCGGAGCCTTGATCTCAAACATGGCGATGGTGAGGTGTTTCCATATGGCCAGCCGGTCGGGACAACCCCGCCGGGCGACGTAGGTGAGCTTTCGCTCGAACCCCCCGGTCTCAACCACTCGGCGCTGAAAGTACCGTTCAACATCGCGCTCCCTAACCTTTCCGGTATCGGTAGGTTTCGAAGCCCTTGGCGGCGAGCGGAAGGCCAACAGCCCAGTCGGGGTGCTGGCACATGCACCACTCAAGGGTGGCGACGGGCCAGTTCGGCGTGTCCGGGACTTCGGCGATGAGCTCGTCGTGGACGTGCAGGACAATGTTTGCTCCTTCTGCTTCTGCGGCCTTCATGCCGTGTGCAAAGACGTCGCGGCTGGCGGCCTGTACGATATTCTCGATGAGCTTGCCGTGGTACGTCTCAACCGTGCCCCAGTACTTCTTGAAGGGGTCGACACCATCGTAGCAGATGGTATCCCTCCATTCGATCGTCTCGTTGCCCTCGGCATCCTTCCAGACCTTTTTGCGGGGTCGGATACGAATGTTGGGATAGCAGAGGTAGCGACCCGAGGGGAGCCGAATACGGAGCCAGCTCTTGCGGCGATCGATCTCGATACCGCGCACTTTCCAGACTGGCGTATCGTTCTCGGGGTGCTGAATGCAAGCCCACACCGCATCGCTGATCGCGTACCAGAGTTTCAGGATCGCCGGGTGGGCGTGTCGCCACGCCTTGACGATGTCGATCACCTCCGCGTCGGGCAGATTAACCCCGTAAATAAGGCTCATGGTCTGGAAGGCTCCAAGCGCGCCCCCGAACTGAAAGGCGAGCTCCATGACCTTGCCGACCTGCCTGAACTTGCCGTCGCCGTGCGCTTCGTTTTCGAGAACCGCGTCAATCGAGATGCCAAAAGCTCGTGCGTACGAGGCGACGTACAAGTCGGGGCCGGTCCCCTTGTCGTAGTCGCGAAACGCTTTGAGTTTCCACTCCTCCCCCGCCAGCCACGCCATCATGCGACCTTCGATATTCGAGAGATCGGCGATCACCAGTTTGTGCTCAGGGGCGGAATGCACCACACCTCGGATCGCGGAAACGCAGAGATCGGTCGGGTTGTCGAACAGCAGGTCCTCGATCCCGCACTTCATCGCCTCGATGCCGATATCGATGATGTGGTTCTTCAGCTTGGGCCGTGGCAGGTTGTGCGGCTGGAAGATGCGGCCACCCCAGCGTCCCGTGCGAGCAGCCCCGCAGAACTGCGTCGTCCCTCTCAGGCGTCCGTCTGCACTCGTTGAACGCAGCAGGGCCGTGTACTTCGTCGGGGAGGTCGAGGCGCCCTCCAGTCGCAGCGTGAGCATCTCCCGGATATCATCCGGGAGTTCCTCTTCCTTGAGCAACTCGGTGAGGGTGCCTTTCTTCAGATCGTTGACGAAGAAGGCCTCGGGGTCTCTGTTCAGGAAGCCCAGCACGCGATCACGCTGGTTGAGCGAGGTGACGGCGCCTTCGGTCATCTCGTTGGCGCGTTTGTCGAGCGTCAGGCCCTGCTTGTCGAAAGTTCGTAGTGCTGCAGTGGCGAGCTCCCGGTCGACGAAGATACCACGATCGTTGATCCTCTGGTCGAGCAGCCACAGATCGCGCTCTTCCCGGGTGAAGTTCCAGCGCGGCAGTTTCTTGTATACTTCGCGCATCGAGAGGATGTCGCTCTTTGCGTAGTCGAGGAATTTGGCCCACTCCTCGGGGTGGGTCTCGCGGGTCGCCCGGCGCAGTTTCTGCTTCTTCGGACGCGGCTTGCAGAAGAACAGGATCAGGCGTTTCCCGTCCTTGATCTTGGCCTTGTCGGCGTCGAGCTTGTAGATGTCGCAGAGCTTGTCGAGGCTGCCCGGCAGCGAGTGAGCCAGAGCCAGAACCATCGTATCGATGATCTTCTCCGGCGGGAGGATAATGCCGTGGGCGGCGCAGACCGTGCGGTCGAAATAGCTATTTTGGATGACGATGCGATCGGCGCGTTCAATCTCGTCGATCAGTGGCTGGAGGCTCTCTCCCGCCGTCACGTCAATGCAGCTTACGTCGTCATCGTTGACGGCGTAAGTCGCCACCATGATCTCACTATCTGCGGCGTAGGTGTGCGTTCCATACCCGATGGGGGTCTCGCTGAACGTCTCCAGATCGAGGTACAGGGTTCTCTTCTCAGGTGAGGGTTGCGGCATGGACCTCTCTCGCAGACTGCTATTGGCTTAACCGGGTGCGAACGAATTTCCCGCAACCCTCGCCTGAGAAGAGCTGGGTCCCCCGGCTTTCCAAGGGACCCAACAGTTCAGAAGTTGATACCGAGGGCGGCGCAGTAGGTGTCGAGGATAGCCCTCGTCTCCTGCCGGTCGTGCGGCTCCTGAGCGCGGAGCTTGATGACCTGCCGCATGATCTTCGCGTCGAAACCACGAGTCTTGGCCTCGCTGTAGACATCCTTGATGTCGTCGGCGACGCCCTTCTTCTCCTCTTCGAGACGCTCGATGCGTTCGATCAGGAGCTTCAGCTCGTTGTGGGCCACGGGATCGGAATTATCCCCGATACTGGCAGCTTTCGCAGCCATTACATGAAGTCGAGGTCGTCGACCTCGACCTCCAGATCGGCGAAGTCGTCGGCCTTGGCGGTGTCACCGCCGCCCGAGAGCCGCTTGCCGTTGCCAGCGAAACGACCGCCGAGGATGTTGCAGTTGATCCTGCGGCCATATTCCGGGTCGTCCTGCGCCCAGAACTCCACCTTCGGGAAGATGAACGAGCCCGGGTAGAAAAGCTTTTCGATTTCCCGGGGGTCGGTCACCGCCTCGTTGGTGGCGTCGAACAGCACAGGCTGCTTCTTGGCACTGTTCCGGCAGCCGAGGTGATACATGCCCTCGAAGCCTTCCCACGGCTCATCGTTCTTGTCAACATACTCGTTCTCGCTGTAGCAGACGAGCTTGTCGCGATAGAGCTTGGCGAGAATTTTGTCGACGAGAGGGTTGCCTTCCTTGTCGTTACCCGGCCACTTGTCGGTGGCGACGCGGACGATCTCTTCCTTGATCTGCTTGATCACGGCCTTGTCCTTCGGGTTTATGATCAGGCGGCAACCATAGGCAGGCTTCCCGTCGCCAATGGCCTTGGGCTCGGCGAACGCCGGGAAACCAACACCAAGTTTCGTTTTGATAGTCATAGACATAATACTATTCCTCACTAGGTAAATCGGCGAAGTCACTCGCCTCGGCGCCTACAGTAATTGCAGGCCGTTTATCTGAAGCCGGAGCCACAGATGGCTTTCCGGGGCTGCGGTTCCACAGCCCGCTGAGCTTTTTGTAAAGCCCGGGATTGGTTTTTTTCCACTTCTTGTCAGTTGTAGCGGGGCCTATGACTTTCTTGTCATAGATGTCGTCGTCCGGTATTTCGCTCTCTCTGAGCGTGGAAACGACGGTCTCTTCGTCCATCCACTTGCGGTCGCCCAGCTTGCCCTCGACGACCTTGTAGGGGCCGTCGGCGCCGATAACAGGCTGGTTCGAGAAGAGGCGGCGCTCGGTTTCCGCGCGGACGCCTTTCATGAATATCTCGGTCAGGGCAATACGATCGAACAGGGCGCCCAGCTCTTCCCCGCTGATACCCGGCTCGGCGTCGAGCATGGCGAAGTCGGCCTTGTGGATCGCTGCCGTGGCGCGTTGCAAGGCTTCGCAGCCCGCAGCCCGGGCTGCCGGACAGAACTTGCACTGATGCTCGCCGGGGGAGAACTCCGCGAACTCGTCAAGGCAAGCCTCGGCCATGTCGGCCAGATCGGCGCCGAAGGCGAGCAACTCGGGCAAGGTGATCGTCCACTCGGACGGGCGGCCATCACCGATACGCGGCTGAACGATGACCACCGTGACCTTCTCGACCTTGATCAGGTCCTCGAAAGCGTTGACTGCGCCCAAGGCGTAGCCCTGCATCTGTTCGTTGTTCTCGGCGTCGACACGAACGCCCATGCCGTATTTGAAGTCGATGACGACAAGCCGGGTCGGGAAGACGATGATGACGTCGGCGGTGCCGGTCTGATCTTCAATCTTGATATACTTCGAAAAATCGACCCGCTGCTCGACGAGAACCATGCCGTCTTCTCCGGCGTATTCCTCGACGATGTGCTTGAAGTCGATCGCATGCTGAAGCATGAACTTGCTGACCTTGTGCGGGCCGTGGTCGGTCGGCATGAACAGCGTTCCGGCCTCCACGCCCGCTGCTGCCTTCTTGACGCTCAGCTCGCCGCTGACGAGCGCGGAGCACAGACCGTGCGCCGCCGTCCCCTCATCGGCGTACTTGTCGCTCTCGTTCGGGAATTTCTCCGAGAACAGGAGCGATGCGTGGCACCGGAAGAGCCGATGAAACGAGGAGGGGGAGAAGCGGGCGTGCTCAGCCATCAGTCGGCCTCAGCGATCAGGTCTTCAGCCATCTTGAAGGCCTCGGCGTACTGAGACTTCTTCAGGTCGGCGCCGTGGCCGACACCGAAGTGCTGCAGGATGCCAGCGGCCTTGGTCCGGTCGAGATTATAGGCCTTGGTCAGACGAAGCATCGCCTTTTGCAGGTCTTCATAGGTGACCTCATCGGCGCTTTCATCCTCTTCGACGACCTCTTCGACGACCTCTTCGACGACCTCTTCGACGACCTCTTCAGCCTT
>ERZ1292630.214-Hain-H41-02um-R3-214-length-63508-cov-10_pt1 | contig 63508 bp, 55 predicted proteins | sample MGYA00564408_ERZ1292630 | MGnify/ENA primary metagenome ERZ1292630 (study PRJEB36523, sample SAMEA6512641) | groundwater metagenome | collected 2019-01-08 | study: AquaDiva: Metagenomics assemblies of 32 groundwater samples
GGCCCCCGTCAATTCCTTTGAGTTTTAGCCTTGCGGCCGTACTCCCCAGGCGGAACACTTAATGCGTTAGCTTCGGCACTGGCGGGGTTGATACCGCCAACACCTAGTGTCCATCGTTTACGGCTAGGACTACCGGGGTATCTAATCCCGTTTGCTCCCCTAGCTTTCGCGCCTCAGCGTCAAGAACAGGCCAGGAAGTCGCCTTCGCCACTGGTGTTCCTCCCGATATCTACGCATTTCACCACTACACCGGGAATTCCACTTCCCTCTCCTGCCTTCGAGTCGATCAGTATCGAGTGACCCTCCCCAGTTGAGCCGGGGGCTTTCACACTCGACTTGAACGACCGCCTGCGCGCTCTTTACGCCCAGTAAATCCGGACAACGCTTGCCACCTACGTATTACCGCGGCTGCTGGCACGTAGTTAGCCGTGGCTTATTCGCCAGGTACCGTCATTATCTTCCCTGACAAAAGAGGTTTACAACCCGAAGGCCTTCATCCCTCACGCGGCGTTGCTGCGTCAGGCTTTCGCCCATTGCGCAAAATTCCCGACTGCTGCCTCCCGTAGGAGTCTGGGCCGTGTCTCAGTCCCAGTCTGGGTGATCGTCCTCTCAGACCACCTACCGATCGTCGCCTTGGTGAGCCGTTACCCCACCAACGAGCTAATCGGACGCAGGCCCCTCCCGAAGCGCCTTGCGGCTTTACTGGTGCGAATGCACGCACCACCACATGCGGTATTAGCCACCCTTTCGGGCAGTTATTCCCCACTTCGGGGCAGGTCACCTACGCGTTACTCAGCCGTCCGCCACTAACGATCGAAGCAAGCCTCGATCGTCCGTTCGACTTGCATGTCTCATGCACGCCGCCAGCGTTAATCCTGAGCCAGGATCAAACTCTCCGACAGTTTGCGCAGCCTTGCGGCTGCGACTTGGTCAAAAGGGTCTGACCGCTCGCACATCCTTTACCCGGATTTCCTGTCACTCTTCAATTGTTAAGGTGCAACGTTCGAGGCACAGCGTGCCACCGGCGCAGAGTTCCAATGATGGAGCGTTGCGTTCAAGGTGTCAAACGGGCACAGGCGCCGGGATCGCATCGCGGTCGGCGGTGGCGCCTCCCCGGAGGCGGCACGAGGGCGAAGGATAGGTGAGCCTCGGGAAGCCTGTCAAACGCCGACGCGGCCGGCTCGACGGAGATCCATGCGAGAAGAAGCGCACGAGGGCGAACGACGCCCGCCAACGCCGGACCGTGGTCAGATCGGGCTGCTCTCCACCAGCAGGACGCAGGCCGCGCCGGCGAGCCAGGCCAGCACGGCCAACTCCGTCGTGGGTGCTGCCCCGCCGACAACGACCAGCAGGCCGTAGACAAGAAGGCCGACGACCGTTGCGGCAACGACCTTGGCGAGCCGGAGCAGGACTTCGGCAACCAGGTTGGACACGATCGATCAGACCGCCCGACGACCCTGCAGCGCCCGGATGAGCGTGATCTCGTCGGCGTACTCGAGGTCTCCGCCGACAGGGATGCCGCGGGCGATCCGGGTCACGCTGCCGACTACCGACCCGAGGCGTTCGGCCAGGTACATGGCGGTCGCTTCGCCCTCGAGCGTTGGATTCGTCGCCATGATGATCTCCTCGAACGGAGCACCATCACGTTTGGCGGCGTCGGCCCGCGCCAGCAGTTCCCGGATCCTGAGCCGGTCAGGACCCACGCCGTCGATGGGCGAAATGGCGCCGTGGAGGACGTGATACAGGCCCTTGAACTCCGCCGTCCGCTCCAGCGCGAGGACGTCGAGTGGCTCCTCGACCACACACAACCGGCGCTGATCGCGTCCAGGGTCGCGGCAGAGGGGACAGAGATCCGCGTCGCTGATGTTGAAGCACTGCGTGCAGAACACGACCTGATCTCGAACGGCGATGAGGGCGGCGGCCAGGGTCCGCGCCTCGGCGTCGGGCGCTCTCAGGATATGGAAGGTCAGTCGCTGAGCGGTCTTCGGTCCGATGCCGGGCAGGCGCGCGAAGGCCTCGATGAGTCGCGCGACGGGTTCAATGACCGGACTTGCCACGTCGGACGGCCCTAGAGGCCGGGGATGCGCAGCCCGCCGGTCACGGCGGCCATCTTCTGCTCGGCCAGTTCACGCGAGGCTCGGAGGGCATCGTTCACCGCCGCAACGACAAGGTCCTGGAGCATTTCGACATCGCCCGGATCGACCGCTGATGGATCGATCGTCACGCTCACCAGCTCTTGCTTGCCCGTCACCGTGGCGCTGACGACGCCACCACCCGCCGACCCGTCGACCGTGGCCGAGCCAAGTTCGTCCTGGACTCGCAACATCTGCTGCTGCATCTGTTGAGCCATCTTCTGCAGGTTCGCCATGCCCATCGGGTGCGCTGCCTCCTCCCTGTGGTTGTGTCAAGTCTGCGCGATTGCCTGCCGGCGTGCAGCCGTGACTGCTCGTCGACGGGCCGCCCCGACCTCAGCCGACCTCCCCGACGTCGGCCGGCTCGTCGGCAAAGATGCGGCGAGCCTCGGCAAGGACGAACTCCGCATCCGCGTCGGCGCGGACGGGGGCTACGCGGTCGAGATTGGTCGCGACACACCTGACGGACACCGAGTGCCCGAGGAACTGGCCGATGCCGTCCTCCAGGTTCGGGCGCCGACGCGTCGCGACCTCTCGCAGGAAGGCCTGATCTTCGGGAAAGCCGAGGGTCACCACGTTGCCCTCCACCGCGATCGGGCGACAGACCGCGATCAGTGGTTTGGTGGGCGGGTGCTGGCTGATGTGGGCCACGATGCTCGGCCACAGGTCGCGCAGCCGTTCCAGATCGCCGTCTGGGCTGATCGGGGCGGGTTCGTTCGCGGCGGGTGCGGCGGGTTCGTTCGCGGCGGGTGCGGCGGGTTCGTTCGCGGCGGGTGCGGCGGGTTCGTTCGCGGCGGGAGCGGCGGGCCCGGTGGGCGGCGAAGCTGGATCCGCCGCGGCCCTGGCATCGCCGACCGTTGCCTCCGGGACGGCGACCGGGCCAGTCGTCGCCCGTGTGCGGGCCGGCCGCGGCGAGGGCGCGATTCGGGCTGGTTCGGCTGCAACTGCCGGCCCAGGCGGCTCGGTCGTGGCCGGTTCGACCTTGGGCGACTCCATCGGAGAACTCGTGCTGGGCGCATGGTTTTCGGGCGGCGCCTCCGTCGCCAACGCCGACGTTCGTGGCTCTCCAGTGGCGGGACGGGCACGAGACGGTGGTTGGGCCGGCGAGCGTCGGGCGTTCATCGCCGTACTGTCGCGAGTTGGCGACCCGGGGACGATCTCGGACGCGGCCGACAGGAGTGCCAGCTCGAGTTGCAGCCGCAGCCCACCGATGCCGGCACGGTTCGGGTCGATCGCCGCGAGGCGTCGCGCGGCAGTCGCAAGGCGCGCGACATCGTGCGGAGACGCCCCGTCGGCCGGCGCACCGCGATCGGGATCGGCGAGCGCGGCGCCGATCGACTCGCGCAGTGCGTCGACGACCTGGTCCAGGAACGCCCTGGTGTCTCGCCCACGTTCCTCGAGTGCATCGAGCGTGTCGATGCCGACTCGCGGATCGCCATCGACGAGCGCACGGATGAACCCGTCGACCGCCTCGGCCTCGGCCAGCCCAAGGAGCTCGCGAACATGCGTCTCGGCAAGCCCGTCGGGCGCCGACGCAAGCAACTGGTCGAGCATCGACTCCGCGTCGCGCATGCCACCCGCGGCGAGGCGTGCGATCAGGTGGATCGCCGGCGGCTCGGCCAGCCGCTCCTCCGCCGCGAGGATCCGCTGCAGCTTGCCCTCGATCTCGGGGACCGTCAGGCGCCGCACGTCGTACCGCTGGAGCCGCGACAGGATCGCCGGCGGGAAGTCCTGGGGGTGGGTCGAGGCGAACATGAAGACGACAAAGTCCGGCGGTTCCTCGAGCGACTTCAACAGCGCGTTCCACGCGTCCCTGGTGATCTGATGGGCCTCATCGAGGATGTAGACCTTGCGGCGCAACTGGCTCGGGGCGTAATTGAGGCGGTCGCGCAGTTCCTTGATCTCGTTGATGCCGCGATTCGACGCCGCATCGATCTCGATCACATCGAGGGTGGTGCCCTCCCGGATGACGACGCACTCGGGGCACCGATCGCAGGGGTCGCCGTCGCGCAGGTCCGTGCAGTTCAGCGCCTTCGCGAGGATGCGCGCGAGCGACGTCTTGCCGGTTCCACGCGGCCCGACAAACAGGATGGCGTGGGCAACCTGGCCCAGGCGAACGGCATTGCGCAGCGTCTCGACGACAGCCTGCTGGCCGACCATCTGCTCGAACGTCTGCGCGCGCCAACGCCGATAGATGGCCTGATGCGGCGCGGTCGGCGTGGCGGACTTCTGGGCGATGGACTGGTTCACGGCGCTCCCGCAGGCGGCGTAACAGGCTGAGGTGAAATGCCGTGCACCCTCCGTCGATCTGGGCGCTTCCGTGCCCACCACCAGGTGCGGCTCGGGCCAGGCCGATCCGCGGCACCCGGCAAGGTTCGCTTAGTGCTGCTTCCTTCCGGACCTGACACGGTTCGCGAGTTGCCGCTGCGCGGGACCCGACCCTCAACGTCGCTCGAGGTGGCAGCGTTCGAGAGCGGAGACCTCGGGAGGGAATTCAGCCCTGCTGGAGCGGATTGCAGGTTCAGGGCACCGCTAGTTCCCCGCCTAGCACGGCGCAGGAAGTCTATCAGGGGTGGCGGAGAGGGCGGGATTCGAACCCGCGACGGGTTGCCCCGAACCGCATTTCCAGTGCGGCGCCATAGTCCACTAGGCGACCTCTCCCCCGCACGGCGCAATCCGGTCGGGGCGTTCCCGACCGGCTGTCGAATCAGGGCTGGCGGAGAGGGCGGGATTCGAACCCGCGGTGCTTTCGCACACCGCTTTTCGAGAGCGGCACCATCAACCACTCGGACACCTCTCCGCGATCGAGGATACCAAACTCGCGACGCGAGACCCTCCAGGCCCTTCGGCCGACGAACCGCCCCCCGACGCTATGAACGTGCGAGCCCGACAAACAATTCCTCGGCCTCGTCGCGGCGAATCCCGCTCACCACGCGGAGGCGACGGGAAAGGGAGCCGTGATTCGCCAGCTGGAGGACGGTGCCCGCCGCCCCATCGGTGTCGTTGGGGAGCGCATAGACGAGCGCCTCGACGTCAGCCGCCAGCAGGGCGCCGACACACATCGGGCAGGGTTCGACCGTGACGAAGATCGTGGCATCGGCAAGCCGCTCCCGGCCGAGGCGGCGCGCGGCCTCGCGCAGGGCGAGGATCACGGCGTGGGCCGTCGGGTCGCCCGTCTCCTCCACCCGGTCGTGCGCGCGGGCGACCATCGCGTCGCTCACGACGGCCACCGCCGCGTGCGGTCGCTCTCCTCGGGACAGCGCGGCTCGGCCCTCGGCCAAGGCTTCGCTCATGAACAATTCGTAGTTCATCTGGCCGCGATGATACAGGGCCGGACTCCGCGCTAGGATTGCCGGCGCGATGGCACGACGACCGCGGATCGGGATTCTCACGGGCGGCGGCGACGTCCCCGGGCTCAACAGCGTCATCAAGAGCGTCGTCTACCGGGCGTCCGAGTTCGGGTACGACGTCCTGGGGATCCGCCGCGGATGGGAAGGCCTCACCCACGTCCGGATCGGGCCGGACCTCGATCCGACGTACGTGCGGGCGCTCGATCGGTCGAACACGCGCACGATCGATCGCACGGGCGGCACGATCCTCCACACGTCGCGGACCAACCCGCGCCGAATGCGCCGTTCGGCGCTGCCCCCCGGCCTCGACGACGCGACGATCGCCGCGACCCAGGTCGACGAGGGCGTCCACGACCTCACCGACCTCGTCCTCGGCAACATCGCGTCGCTCGAGCTGGACGTTCTCGTCACGATCGGCGGCGACGACACGCTGTCGTTCTCGCGTGTGCTGACCGACCGCGGGGTTCCCCTCGTCGCGATCCCCAAGACCATGGACAACGACGTCCAGGGCACGGAGTACTGCATCGGCTTCTCCTCGGCGATCACCCGGGCGAAGGAGCTGATCGATCGGCAGCGGACGACGCTCGGGAGCCACGAACGGATCGGCGTCTTCCGCATCTTCGGACGCGACGCCGGGTTTTCAGCCCTGTTCACGGCGTACGTGACATCCGGTCGATGCGTCATCCCCGAGGCGCCCTACGACCTGGACCACCTGGCGTCGGTCCTGCGCCTCGACCACGAGTCCAATCCAAGCCGCTATGCGTTCGTCATCACGGCGGAAGGGGCGAGGTGGCATGGCGCGCGGCTCGCCGACATCGGCGAAGCGGACATGTACGGCCATCGCCACAAGAGCAACGTCGGTGAATCACTGGCCGCAGAGCTCAGGGAACGGACGGGGATCGATGCCGTCGCCTCCGAACTGACGTACGACCTGCGCAGCGGCCAGCCGGATTCGATCGACCAGATGGTCGCCACGACCTTCGCCAACGTGGCCATGGATCTCATCGTCGAGGGCACCGTCGGCCGGATGGTTGCCGTTCGGGACGGGCGGTACGCCCACACTGAGCTCCCGCCGCCCGGTTTGGGCCCGCGCACCGTGGACGTCCGAACGATGTACAACGAGGAGCGCTTCCGGCCGCGCTACGACGGCAAGCTCGGGGCCCCGATTCTCCTCGTCGGTCTCGAAGCGACCCTGGGCTAGTCGGGCAGACCGGACCGGCCGCGGATCGAGCGGGCCAGCGCGGAGACATCGTCGTCGGCATGGCCGCGCTCCATGAGCTCGACCTCCAGGCGCTCCGCCAGTTCGGTTACCGGAAGCTGGGCGCCGACGTCGCGAGCCAACTCCAGGGCGATGGCCAGGTCCTTGTGATGCAGGGCGACCTTGAAGCCGAGCGGGTACTCGTTGGCGATCATCCGCTCGCTCCGATTGGCCAGCACCCAGCTCTGGGCCGCACCGCCCGACAGCGCCCCGACGACCTGCTCGACGTCGAGGCCGGCCTTCATGGCCAGGACGATCCCCTCGGCCACGCCGATGTAGGCGCCGGCGAGGATCACCTGGTTGACGGCCTTCACCGCCTGCCCCGAACCGATCGGGCCCACGTGGGTGATCGTCCGGCCCATCGCCGCGAGGATGGGCCGCGCCCGCTCGACTGCTTCCGCCTGACCGCCGACGAAGATCGTCAGGGTGGCCTTGCGCGCGCCCTCGCTGCCGCCGGAGACCGGGGCGTCGACCATCGCCACGCTGCGCTCGGCGAGGCGGTCGGCAAACGCACGGGTGGCCGAGGGCGAGATCGTCGAGCAGTCGATCACCAGGCTGCCGGGCCGAAGGGCCTCCGCGGCACCGCCGGGTCCGAACAGGACGGCCTCGACGTCCGGGGTATCGGACACGCAGACGACCGTGACGTCGGCGGTCGCGACCGCCTGGGCCGGGGTGAGGGCGATGTCCACGCCGGCGGCCCCGAGCTCGTCGAAGGGTCGCCTGGTCCGGTTCCACGCGTGAACCGCGAAACCGGCTGCGGCCAGGTTGGCGGCCATTGCCGCACCCATGGTCCCGAGGCCGAGGAACGCGACGTGGTCGACCGGTTCGGCCACTAACCCGTCCTTCCGTCGCGGACGAGGGCACGCCCGACGGTCAGCACTTCGTCGACGAGGGCGTCGGCGTCGATGAGGCCTCCGCGCGGGTTGATGAAGCACGGCCGGATCGCGTTGTGTCCACGGACGCGCGTCGTGGATGGGATGGCGCGGCCACGCGCTCGCACCGCGTGCACGATGTCGTCGTTCAGGGCATCGATCGCCGCGTCGTCCGCCCAACCATCGGGCCGGAAGCGGAAGCAGCAGATCGACAGAACCGGCTCGGCCAGCAGTTCGAGGTCCGGTTCGCGACGGGCGTGGTCGGCAACCCGGCGGGCGCAGTCGAGGTCCTTGCCGATCCGCGCACGGATCCCGGATGCCCCGACCTCCTTGAGCAGCGCCCAGACCGCGAGTCCGCGGCTCGGCGTCGAAAAGTCGACGCCGAAGTCCGGCGAACCGACGCCGAGCTCGTCGAACGGTGACCCCGGGTCGGGCCCGGTCGTCGGCTGGAACTGCGCGTAGTCGCCGCGGTGGACGGTGAGCGCCCGGCCCAGGATATCGGCATCGCGGACGAACGCTGCACCCGTGCCGACCGGCGTGGCCAGCCACTTGTGCGGATCGACCGCCAGCGAGTCGATCTGCGCGAAGTCGCCGTAGAGGTGGCGGACGCGCTCGTCGAGGATGCCGAGGGCTCCGTAGGCGCCGTCGGCGTGGAACCAGATTCCGCGGTCGTGGGCGATGGTTCGCATCTCATCGATCGGGTCCACGAGTCCCGTGTTCACATCGCCGGCGGAGGCGACGACGGCGACCGGCGTTCGACCGGCAGCAATGTCCTCGTCGATGGCCTGGCGCAGGGCATCGAGGTTCGGGCGGCGAGCGTCGTCCACGTCGACGTAGTGGACGTTGTCGCGGCCGATCCCAAGGATGCCCGCGGCGCGACCGATGACGTCGTGGACCTGGGTGGTCGCGTAGATCCGGGGCGATGGCACCGCGCCGATGCCGTCACGGGAGATGTCGATCCCCAGCCGCTCCCCGGCGTGCTGGCGCGCGGCCGCGAGCCCGACGAGGTTCGCGACGGCGCCACCGCTCACGAAGACGCCCTGGAAGTTCGGCGGGAGGGTGAGCAGGTCGCGCAGCCAGCGGGTCGCGAGGTCCTCGATCGAGTTCGCGGGGTGGACCCACCAGCGCTGGGGCGCAGTGAACGCGCCGACCAGCGCTGCGGTCGCAGTGATCGTCGTCGGCGCCACGGTCACCCAACCCGTGAACCCGGGATGGCCGATCGGCAGGCCGTTGGCGATGACGACCTCGTCGAGGAGGCGAAGGACCTCGTCCGCGCCGACACCCTCGGCCGGCAGCGGCTCCTCGATCTGGGGCAACCAGACCGAGCGCCGCGCGGCGCCGCTGTTCTGTTCGAATCGAAGGAAGGATTCGAGACCGGGGAGCACGCGCTCCAACGCCTCGGTCAGGCCGTCCGTTCGGGCGGCTTCGGTGTGCGTTGGCGGCATCGGTTCGGTCGTCGACATGGCGACTAGGGTACCGGAGCCTTCGACCCCGATGAGCGCGCAGCCTCTTCGACGTGGCGCGGGATCATCGTCGCCGCGAGTGCGGCGCCGACGAGGCAGGCAAGGACGCCGACCAGGATCGATGCCTGCAGCGAGATCGAGGCGAGGACACCGGCAAGTGCCGCGCCGATCGGGTAACCGACGAAGTTGAACGCCATCGAAACGGCGAACGCCCTCCCCATCCACGCCGTCTCCGTCCGGCGCTGGCGGATGGTGAACATCGCCACGTCGAGGGGCCCGTTGGCCAGGCCGAGCAGCGCGGACGAGAGGACGACCAGTCCCAGGCCCGCGGCGAAGGCCGCCGGGTCTCCGGTCGCTCCGGCTGTCGATGTGCTGGCGGGCAGGAGCAGCGCTGCGGCCGGCGCGAAGGCGGCGAGCGAGATCACGATCATCGACCACTCGCGCCGATGGGTATCGAGTCGCCCACTGAGGAAGGCCGAGACCATCCCGGTGATTCCGGAAACCGCGAACACGAGGCCCACGGTGATCTCGCTCGCGCCGAGACGGTTCAGCACGATCAGGGGGACGACGATCGTGACCATGCCACCGGAAAGGTTGGTGACGGAGATCGCAAACCCGAGGCCGCGCAGTGTCCGGTTCCGCCACGTATAGAGCATGCCGGCCCAGGCGTCGACGAAGAGGCGGCCGGTGGAGGCGCTCTCGAACGGCGGGTCGGGGACGCCGCGAAGCGAGATGGCCGCCAGGCCGAAGGCGAGGCCGATCGCGAGGAGCGCGACGGGTCCGCCAAACAGCGCGACGAGCGTCGCCGCGATCGGCGGCCCGAGGATCGTGGCCACGACGTAGCCGTTCGCATCCACCGCGTTGACGCGCTCCCACAGGTGTTTCGGGACGAGGATCGGAAACAGGCTGCGCAGGCCCGTGTGGCTCAGGATCCCGGTGAGCGACGAGATCGCGGCGATCAGGACGAGCAGCCAGGCGGGGAGCGCGTCGGCGAGCGCGAGCGCGCCGAGAAGGAGCATCGCCACGAGAGCGACGATGTAGTCGATCGTGATCAGGCGGACCCGGCCGTGGCGATCGAGGAGTGCCCCGGCGACGGGACTGACGACGAGGCCGGGAAAGACGCTGGCAAACGTCACGAGGCCGGCCAGGGCCGGCGAGCCGTACTCGGTCAAGGTGAACAGGACGAGGGCGATGCTCACCATCGACTGGGACACCCGGGCGACCTGCATCGCCACGAGGATCCGACGCAGGGTCGGGACGGCCAGGAGGGCGCGGTAGGAGCGGTCGAGGCGCGGCGATGCGGGTTGCGTCGTCTGGGTCACGAGCGGGAATGGTAGCGGCGCCGGTGGCGCTGCACCTTGACGTGGGCGTGCCAGGGCAGGACGCTGACGGCACGATGCGGCGACGCCTGGTACTCCTGCTCCTTCTCTCGGCGACCGTGGCGCTTCCAGGGGGATGCGGGACCGGAGATCCCGCCCCGACCGCGGTCGTGAACGGCCAGACCTACCTCGTGACGGTCGCGCGCGGCATCGCCGTCAGCGAGGACGACCTGAAGCCGTATGCATTGGTCGAACGATTCACGTTCCCGGAGCAGTTCGCCGACCGTCAGGCCTACACGATCCGAGGGGTGCCCGGCGAGGACTTTCTCCTCGTTCGGGCCGCTCCCGGCCAGTCCGATGACGCCGGTCCCTGGGGTGACTACCTCGCCCTGATGAGGGACGCGAGCAAGCCCATCCCGGCGTTGTGCACCTGGTTCGAGACACTGCCGCCGACGTGGTGCTGAGGTCGCCGGGACGGGGCGGCGTCACTTCGCGAGGTTCTGCACGATCAAGACGGCCGCAGGCGCCAGGATCACGATGGCGGCAGCGGGCAGGGTGAGGAAGGCGAGTGCCAGGATCGCTGCCGCGCGGGAGGACGTTCGGCGAAGCGCCCAGGCGCCCAGGCCAGTGAGGAGCAACGCGATCGCCAGGAAGCCGATGCCTGCGGGTAACCCCGCGATACCCGGTGGGCTCGCCAACACGGGGTCCATGAACCCGGGAACCGCGAACAGCTGAAACAGCAAGATCCAGAGGGGCAGAAACGCCAGGACCATCCGCGGGGCATGGGACGTGCGTGTGGCGATCTCGGGCACGAATCCGTCAGGCGGCATGTCGACGGGTTGCGGCACGTACTGCTCCTTTCGAAGATGGTGGCCGGGGGCTGTGACAGCGACATCGATGATGCTGCGAGCCCACAGGGATGCGAGAGACAAGGGGTCGCCCGACGCCGCGGCGTCGCGTGCCTGCTCGCCGAACACGCGGGTCATCTCGGATCCGTAGCGGTCGCGAAACGCGCGCGGGTACAGGCGCAGAAGCCCGCGAAAGAGGACCTCATGGCGCGTCATGGCCCGAACTCGCGGATCCATGGACGGGCCCGTGCGACGTGGGCCTCCATTCGGGCGACCTCGCCGGCGACGACCCGATGACCGGTCGCCGTCAGCCGGTAGTAGCGCCTGCGCTCATCGTCACGTTCGGGGTCCGGCCTCTCGTCGCTCTCTTCGATCAAGCCGCGGTCCACGAGCCGTTTGATGTTCGTGTAGAGCGTGCCCGCTGCCAGGCGAACGGCACCGTCGCTCTGTGCCGCCACCTCCGACATGATCGCGTACCCATGGCGCTCCTCGGGGCCGATGGCGAGGAGGATGTGGATCGCGGCCGGAGGGAGGGGTGCGTTGCCCGTTTGCACTCCCCTACTATATCCAATGTGGATAGAGTGTCAACGGGCTGCTGGCCGCACGTGGCTGCTGGCCGCAAGTTGGGGAGTGTGGCGCGCCCGGCGGGACTCGAACCCACGACCTTCAGGTCCGCAACCTGACGCTCTATCCGCTGAGCTACGGGCGCACATGTGGCTGCATCGAGGCTGGCGGAGAGGGAGGGATTCGAACCCTCGGAGCAGGTTACCCCACTCAGCGGTTTAGCAAACCGCCGCACTAGGCCTCTATGCGACCTCTCCGTCGCGCAGCGGGCGGCATTCTACCATCCGGGCTCGGGCGAACCTCCCGATCCATCTCGATCCACCCCGGAGGACGACTGTCGACCGGCACCGGCAGCCGCAGGCTGGACGCGCACCGCCTACTCCGCCCACCGCCTACTCGGTATGGGAGTGGTAGCGCACTGGAAGCCGCGTCGGGCGACCGGATCCGTCCGGTTTACGCGGAGTACGGGTGCCGCGATGCCCGAGAGCGGCGATCGGTGCTCCGGCACTCCTACAGCTGGTGAACGCGCAGATGGAACGCGCAGATGGAACGGGCAGATGGTTGGGTCGCGCGGTGCCCGCCTGGCGATTCCGGGTCCGGACGTCTTGCGGACCAAACACCGTTCGGGCCCGCGTTGACACCGAACCACCGGTGGGCTACCGTCCGCCCACGCACATGAAGCACTGGTTCTACTTTCGACGCCCGGCATGAAGGCCCCAGGTCCGTAAGGACCGGGGAGCACGGTTCGTGCCGGGAGAGCAGAGGCGCAAAACCTCTGCTTTTTTGTTGCTCGTCAACGCGAGCGGGCCGCCAGCACAATCCGGTCGGCGATGGGACGATGCGTGACGATGACGGTGGTACGAGCGGCTACCGATCGCAGGATCGACTGACCGACTGACCGACTGACAGGAAGGATCGACGACACGATGTTCGTGGTCATGGCTCCAGCGGCAAGCGAGGCAGAGCTGCTCGGCGTCAAGAGCGTCATCCTGGCCGAGGGTCTCAGCCCGTACGAGCACGCCGGTCCCGATCGAATCGCGATTGCCATCGTCGGCGAGATCGGGAAGCGCAAGGCCGCCCTCATCGAGCGTCTCGCCGCGCTGTCGGGCGTCGCGTCGGTGACCCCGATCAATCGACCGTTCAAACTGGCGTCGCGCGAGTTCCAGCCGGAGGACACGGTGATCCGCGTCCTCGATGCCGTCGTCGGCGACGGTGGCCTGACCGTGATGGCGGGCCCGTGCTCAGTCGAGAGTCGTGACCAGTTGTTCGAGACGGCTGCCGGGGTCAAGGCCGCCGGTGCCACGATCCTGCGCGGCGGTGCGTTCAAGCCGCGGACCAGCCCGTACTCGTTCCAGGGTCTCGGGGTCGAAGCGCTCCGCTACCTCGCCGAGGCACGCGAGGCGTTCGGCCTTCCGGTGATCACCGAGGTCATGGAGCCGAACCAGGTCGACATCGTCGCCGAGTACGCCGACATCCTCCAGATCGGCACGCGGAACATGCAGAACTACTCGCTGCTGACCGCGGTGGGTCGCGTAGCCCGGCCGGTGATGCTCAAGCGCGGCTACGGGGCCACGGTCGAGGAGTGGCTCATGGCCGCGGAGTACATCATCAGCTCGGGCAATCCGAACGTGATCCTGTGCGAGCGCGGAATCCGGACGTTCGAGACGTACACCCGGAACACGATGGACCTGTCGGCCGTGCCCGTCGTCCACAGCCTGACCCACCTGCCGGTCATCGTCGACCCGTCGCATGCGACCGGCAAGCGCTGGCTGGTGAAGCCACTCGCGCTCGGCGGCGTGGCGGTGGGCGCTGACGGCGTCATGGTCGAGGTCCACCCACGCCCGGACGAGGCGCTGTCCGACGCCGAGCAGCAGCTGACGATCCCGCAGTTCGCCGACATGATGGTGTCCGTCGGCGTGGTCCACGGGTATCTTCGCGACCAGCCGCACAACCCGGTCGATTCTGCGTCCGCGACGGCCGGCGGCGACGACGCCCTGAGCCGGCACTAGCAGTGTGAACGGCCTCGAACCGGGCGTCACAGCCGCAGGCGACGCCGGAACCATCACACCGCGCGACGCCCTCGTCGCGCCCGCCGCGCGCCTTCGCGGTTCGCTCACCCTGCCCGGCGACAAGTCGATCAGCCATCGGGCCCTGATGCTGGCGATGCTGGCGCGGGGGGAAAGCCGGATCGCGCGCGCCGGGGACGGCGGCGATGTGCGCTCGAGCGCCGCGATTGCCGCGGCATTGGGGGCGACCGTGGAGCGTTCGCTGAACGACGACGGAACGGCGGACTACCGGGTGGTCTCGCCCGGCGCCGACGGCCTCCGCCAGCCGGCAACCACGCTGGACTGCGGCAACTCGGGCACCAGCCTGCGCCTCTTCGCGGGGATCCTGGCCGGTTTGCCCCTGACGAGCGTCCTCGATGGCGACGAATCGTTGCGACGGCGCCCGGTCGCCCGTATCATCGAACCGCTGCGCTCGATGGGCGCAGTGCTCCGCGCCCGTGACGGCGATTCCCGTCCGCCCCTGACCGTGGTGGGCCGTTCCCCGCTTCGGGGAATCGATCACGTCGCCCGCGTGCCGAGCGCCCAGGTCAAGTCGGCCATCCTCCTGGCGGGGTTGCGAGCCGAGGGCTGGACGAGCGTCAGCGAATCGGTCGCCACGCGCGACCACACGGAGCGGATGCTCCGGGCGCGCGGCGTGCCGGTTCGTCGCGACGTCGCACCGGACGGCGCGGTGAAGGTCGGACTCGAGGGAGGGGCGGACGTGCAGGCCATCGACGAGCGGGTGCCGGGGGATGTCTCCGCCGCTGCGTTCTGGCTGGTCGCGGGCTCCATCCATCCCGATGCCCAGTTGACCATCGCCGGAGTCGGCCTGAACCCGACCCGCCGGGCCATCGTCGACCTCCTTCGGGCGATGGGTGCGGTCATCGACGAGCGCGCGAACGGCCGCAAGGGTTCGTCCGAGGACGATGGCGTCGGGGAGCCCGCGGCCGATCTGACGGTCCGGTCCGCGGAGCTTCGCGCCATCGATGTCGGTCCAGCCGACGTTGCCGCGGCCATCGACGAAATTCCGATCCTGTGTCTTGCCGCGACGCAGGCGCGGGGCACCACACGAATCCGGGGCGCCGGCGAGTTGCGCCACAAGGAGTCGGACCGGATCGCCGGGATTGCCGCCGGTCTGGCGGCGCTCGGGGCGCGGATCTCGGTGGACGGCGACGACATCACCATCGACGGACCGACGCCGCTTCGGGGCGCGGCGACGGACAGCCTCGACGATCACCGCCTGGCGATGACCTTTGCGGTCGCGGGCCTCATCGCGACCGGGTCGACCGCGGTCGCTCGATCATCCAGTGCCGCGGTCTCCTATCCAGCGTTCTTCGTGGATCTCGAAAGGATCGGCTCATGACCAAGCGTGTCGTCCTCATCGGCCACCCCGTCGCCCACTCGCTCTCCGGGGCGATGCAGCAGGCGGCGTTCGACGCCCTCGGGATCGGCGCCACGTATGAGCTCTGGGACCGCGCCCCGGTCGCGCTCGCCGATGCCATCAGTGAACTTCGGAGCGGCGAATTCCTCGGCGCCAACGTGACGATCCCGCACAAGGAGCGGGTCGTCCCGATGATCGACCGCCAGACCGACGACGCCCAGGCAACCGGCGCCGTCAACACGATCACGCGCGAGGGGAAACGGCTGATCGGCCACAACACCGATGTCGCAGGCTTCAAGTTCGCTCTCGACCAGTTGGTCGGCAAGCAGAAGATGCCCCGCCAGGCGGTCGTGCTGGGCGCGGGCGGCGGCGCACGGGCGGTGGTCCACGGTCTGATCACCGAAGGATTCCAGCGGATCATCGTCTTCAATCGGCACCTGCATCGCGCCGAGGGGCTGGTCCGGCACTTCTCGCGGAGTGCCGCGCACATGGAACTGAAGGCCATGCCCTGGCACGATTCGATCATCGAGGCCGAGCTGGACAAGACGAAGGTGCTGGTGAACGCCACGTCGATCGGACTCGTGGGCGACGACATCCCGGTCCCCGCCGAGATCCTCCCCGCGGATCTCCTCGTCCTGGACCTGATCTACCGGACGACCGCCCTGCTTCGCGCTGCCGAGGCGACGGGGTCGCGGACGCAGGACGGCGAGTCGATGCTGCTCCACCAGGGCGCGGCCGCGTTCACGCTCTGGACGGGGCAGGCGGCCCCGCTCGACGTGATGCAGGCGGCGTTGGCAGCGGCTCGTGCCGTGGGGCTGCGATCGGCAGAGGGCGAGCCCACCGGTGCGCCCGGCGAGACACCCGCCGACGACGCGACCGGAACGCCGGCCGCGGTCGCGGCGGGAGAGTAGCCCCACTCGGGACGGGCGTGGTGGGATCGTTTCGCTTTCTCACGGCCGGTGAGTCGCACGGCCGGATGCTGGGAGTCACCCTGGAGGGCGTCCCGGCCGGGCTGGCGCTGAGCGCGGATGTCATCGCCGTCGACCTGGCCCGTCGCCAGCGTGGTTACGGCCGGGGCGCACGCCAGGCGATCGAGCAGGACCGCGCCGAGATCGTGTCCGGCGTCCGCCACGGTTTGACGCTCGGCTCGCCGATCCTGCTCCTCGTCGCAAACCGCGACTGGGAGAACTGGACCCGGGTCATGCAGGTGGCGCCACTCTCCGAGGAGGAGGCCGCGGAGCTGGCCGCACTGTCCGAGGGAGGCAACAAGCGGGCGACACCGGTCACTCGGGTGAGACCAGGGCACGCGGACCTGGCGGGCGCGCTGAAATACGGGTTCAGCGACGTCCGCAATGTCCTCGAGCGGGCGTCCGCGCGGGAAACGGCCGCGCGGGTCGCCGCCGGAGCCGTGGCGCGCGCGTTCCTCGCCGAACTGGGGGTCGAGGCCTGGTCGTTCACGGCCGAGGTGGGCGGCGTCGCCGTCGATCCGGCAGCCTGTACCCGCAGCCGTGCGGAGGCAGACGCGTCGCCGCTCCGCTGCCCCGATCCGGGCGCCGAGGACCGGATGATCGCGAGGATCGACGAGGCCCGTGCCAACGGCGACACCGTCGGCGGCGTGTTCGAGGTCGTGGTTCATGGCCTGCCGATTGGAATCGGCTCCTATGTCCACTGGGATCGCCGCCTCGACGCGGCCATTGCTGCCGCTGTGATGAGCATCAACATCGTCAAGGGCGTGGAGTTTGGCCTCGGGTTCGAGCAGACCCGGCGGTTCGGGTCGGCGGTGCACGACGTCATCGAGGGCCGCAGCGACGGTGGCCGGTGGGTCCATCGTTCGAACAACGCCGGGGGGCTGACCGGCGGCGTGACCAACGGCGAACCACTCGTCGTCCGCGGCGCTGTGAAGCCGATCTCGACCTTGGCCCGCCCCCTCCCCTCGGCCGATCTGATCACCGGCGAGGCCGTCGACAAGGCGCACTACGAGCGCAGCGACATCAGCGTCGTGCCGGCCGCCGGGGTGGTCGCCGAGGCGATGGTCCTCGTCGCGCTCCTCGATGCCGTGCTGGCCAAGTTCGGCGGCGACTCCCTCGATGAGACGCGCGACAACCTGCGGCGCTACCAGGAACGCCTCGAACGCCCGGTCCCGGCCCCCGCGGTGGGCGGGACTCGGGCCGCGACGCCCGCCCACGGACAGACGACCGGCACGGACGTGGCCGGCTCCGGCGGCGACGACTGAGTCGGCGATGGACGTCGTCCTGGTCGGATTGCCCGGCAGCGGAAAGAGCGTGATCGGCCGGCGCGTCGCGCATCGTCACGACGCCGCGTTCATCGACCTCGACGAGCGGATCGAGGCCGCGGCGGGCCGCACCATCCCGCAGCTCTTCGAGGACGAGGGTGAAGCAGGCTTTCGCGCGCGGGAACGGGCGGCCGTGGTCGCGTTGGGTCACGCCGATCGCGATCCGGCGATCAAGCGGGTGGTCGCGACGGGTGGCGGAACGATCGTCGACCCGCGCAACCGGTGGCACCTGTATCGCGGCCGCCTGCCGATCTGGCTGGACGGCCGACCGGAAGTCCTGGCCCAGCGCCTGCGGCGAAGCACCAATGTGCGCCCGCTCGTCGCCGGGCGCGACCCGATCGGATCGATCCGCGATCTCGGTCGCAAACGAGAGCGGTTCTACGGTGCGGCGATCCGCGTTCGCGGCGTCGCGGAGGTCGGCAGGGTCATCGAGCGCGTCGATGAGATCATCGCCACCCATGGGTCGGCGAGCGCTGGCGGACACGTGCTGCTGCGCGCCGACACCGCGATCGGGTCGATCGTGCTCGGAGAGGGCATCGCGGCAAGCGAAGTTGCGGCGGCACTTGTGCGGCTGGGGGCGCGGCGCGCAATCCTCGTGTCGGAGCCCGGCGCATGGTCGGCCTTCGGCGAGGCACTGGCCGGCGCCCTCGAGAGAGGCGGCCTCACGACCGCGCGCGTCATGCTCCCCCAGGGCGAGGCGGCCAAACGCCTGTCGGTCGTCGAGAGGGCTGCAGGCGACCTGGCGGCACTGCGCGTCGAACGCGGTGAACCGATCGTCGCGATCGGTGGTGGGGCCGTCGGTGACGCGGCCGGATTCCTGGCTGCGACCTATCTCCGGGGCATTCCCGTCATCCACGTCCCCACGACCCTGGTCGCGCAGATCGACTCGTCCATCGGGGGCAAGACCGGGGTGGACCTCGACGCCGGCAAGAACCTCGTCGGGGCGTATCACCAGCCGGCGGCCGTGGTCATCGACACGGCTGCCCTGCGAACGCTCCCGGAACGCGAGCGCCGGGCAGCCCTCGGCGAAGCGGTGAAGATGGCCGCGCTCGGCGATGAGCGCCTGTTCGAACTCCTCGAGATCGGCGGCGAGGCGATCGCCCGGGGCGACCCGGCCGCCTCCGAGACCGGTGCCGTGGCCGAACTCGTGGAGCGTGCGGCGTGGGCCAAGGTGGAGGTGGTGCTCGCCGACGAGCGCGAGGCAGCCGGCCGGATCGCCCTCAACCTCGGGCACTCAGTGGGCCACGCGATCGAGGCCGCGGCCGGATTCTCCGAGATTCGGCACGGCGAGGCGGTCGCCCACGGCCTCCGGGCCGCGTGCCGGATCGGGGTCGCCCACGGCGTGACACCCGCGGACCGCGCCGAGAGGATCGAGCGCCTTCTCGATGCCCTGGGGCTCGCCACGGAGCAGCCCGCGCTTGGCGCGGACGATGTGCTGGGCCGGCTCGCGGTCGACAAGAAGCACGCATCCGGTCGCCTGCGCTGGGTGCTGCCCACGGCGGGCGGTCACGAGGTCCGCGACGACGTGCCGGACGAGGTCGTCCGACGGATCGTCGACGAGCTCCTCGCCGCCTCCGTTGGGAGCGCGGAGCGATGACCCGAGTCCTCGTCCTCCAGGGTCCCAACCTCAACCTGCTCGGTACCCGCGAGCCGGAGATCTATGGGCGCCAATCGCTCGACGAGATCCACGCGGGGATCGCTCAGCGAGCGACCGAACTGGGACTCGAGGTCGCCTTCTTCCAGTCGAACCACGAAGGGGCGCTGATCGATCGGTTGCATCGCAAGGACTTCGACGTCGCGATCGTCAACGCCGGCGGGCTGACCCACACGTCCGTCTCGCTCCGTGACGCGCTCCTCGGCGTCGAGCGGCCGTTCGTCGAGGTCCATCTGTCCGATCCGTCGACGCGGGAGGCGTTCCGCCAGGTCAACTTCCTCGCCGACATCGCGCTCACCTCGATCGTGGGTCAGGGTGCGCCCGGCTATCACCTCGCACTCGAGTTCATCGCGGAGAACGTGGCCGGCCATGGCTGAGCGTGAATCCCCCGAGATGCGTCGACTCCGGCGCGAGATCGACGCCCTCGACCGCAAGATCGTGCAGTTGCTCAACGAACGGGCCGACAAGGGCCGGGCGGTGGGCCGAGAGAAGGAGGCGAACGGACGCCGTCGGATCCGCGACGCGGAGCGCGAGCGTGAAGTCCTGCTCCGGGTCTCGATGGCCAACGCCGGTCCGATCCCGCAGGCCGATCTCCTGGCGATCTACCGACGGCTCATGGCGGCGACGCGGGCGCTCGAAGCACGCGATCGTGAGCGGCTCGCGGACGGCGAGGCCGGCGACGGCGACTGACCGACCGTCCCCGCCAGGCGCCGGTCGGCCCTCGATCGACCTTTCCGGCATCCCGCGCGGCGCGATCACGCGGTTTGCGCCCGCTCCGACGGGCTACCTGCACCTTGGCCACGTCGCGAATGCCATCTACGTGTGGGGCATCGCGCGGGCCGTCGAGGGTCGTGTGCTCCTCCGGATCGAGGATCACGATCGGCAGCGCTGCCGTCCGGAGTACGATGCGGCGATCCTCGAGGACCTCGCGTGGCTGGGATGCGCGGCTGACGAAGGCCCGATCCGGCAGTCCGATGACGATGAGCCCTATGCCACCGCCCTGCTGCGACTCGGGACCGATGGGCTGGTGTACGCCTGCGATTGCACGCGCTCGACGTTCGCTCGCTGGGTGGCCAGGCATGGTCGGTCCTGGGCGGGCCCGGGCTGTCCCGGGAGGTGTCGCGAACGCGGGCTCGCTGACCGGCCGGGACGGGTGATCCGGCTGGTCCTCGGCGATGGCGAGGAACGGTGGGACGACGTGCTGCTGGGACCGCGGTCCGGGCCGGTCGGGGTCGCCGGCGATCCGCCGGCGCGGGACCGCCACGGCGACTGGACCTACGGCTTCTCGGTCGTGGTCGACGACCTGCGGCAGCGGATCGACCTCGTCATCCGCGGTCAGGATCTCCTCGACGCCACACCCGACCAGATCCGGCTCGGCCGACTCCTGGGACGAGCCGGGCCGCCGTTGTTCCTCCACCACCCCCTGATCCTGCGCTCCGACGGGACGAAGCTCTCGAAGGCCGATCGAGACACGAGTGTCCGGGAGCTTCGGGCAGTCGGCGCGAGACCGGACGATCTGCGCGCGCGGGCCGCCCTGGACATCGATCTCCGGAGCTGATCGATCACACGCAACCGATGAACGGATCGCTCGAACGGGGCCACACTTCGACACCGCCGGTCGGGGTGAGCATCAGGAGGGTGTCCTGGTCCGCCGAGCGATAGAGATGCCAGCGCAAGTTGCGATACCCCGTCTGGACGGCGTCCTGCGGCAACTGCGTCTCCTCGCGGTATCGACCGATCGTCTTGCCTGCGAAGATCCCCAGCGGGTCACGCAGGAACAGCTGGTCGCCCATCCACAGCCAGACGGTTGACTCCCAACCACAGTGGCCGGGACCGGTGCTCGTGCGGACGGTACTGGTCGGAACGCCGGTTGCATCGAACCACGGCGCGTTGTCGCTCGTCCGACCGGCGGATGGGTCAAACTCGACGGCCGGGCAGGCCCGAAATGCGGTGACGTACCACGAACCTGGACCTCCCTGCGTGCTCTTGCCCTCCATGAGGATGATCGCCTTGAGCCGGCCGTCCACCGTGGCGACGTGGCGGGTGAAATGCGAGAGTCCATCCTCCCACGGGGTCGTGGGCTCGATGCGCCAACCGCTGAGCGGGAGGTCGACGTCCTGGACGCCGTACAACCAGATGGAGGGCGAGGCCGTTCCTTCGCGTCCGACGCGGGGACCCTCGCCACGCTCGTATCCGATCGGCGCCGGCTCGGCATCGCACTCGAGCTGCCCGATGAGGTCACGTGCCCAGTCGGGTGCCTCGAGGTCCGCGGGCGACGCCACGACAGTTGGGTCGAGCGTCGGCGAAGGAGCGACCGTCCCACCGGAACCCGGCGAAGGGAACCCACTCGCGCCGGCGGGCTCATCGGACGACGGGCGGGCAACGGTTCCGATGTAGGCCGCGCCGAGTCCAACCGCGAGAACGATCGCGGCAGCGCGTACCAGCGAGGGTCCGCGGCGGCGGCGCCTCGGTGGCAGCACCGCGACGTGCCCGGCGAGCGCGGCGAGCACGTCGCGGTCCGTGCGACCTCGGTCGCGAAGCCAGCGCTCGAGCAGGGATTCGAAGTCGTCGCTCATCGTCGATCCTCGGCGTCGTAGGCCGCCCGCAGCCGCTTCAGCGCATGGTGGACACGCGACTTGACGGTTCCCTCGGGGACGCCGAGGTGGGCGGCTGTCTCGGCGACCGGCAGGCCCCAGTAGTGGTGCAGGGTCAGGAGCAGCCGATCGCGGGCGTCGAGGCGCTCGAACGCCCTGGCCAAGGTGCGCTGTTCGACTGCCCGATCGAGCTGGCCGTCCGGTCCCAAGTCCTCGATGTCGAGCTCCACGAGCCGCCGGCGCCGCTTGGCGATCCGCAGCGCGGCGCGGACGACCTGCCGGCGGAACCAGGATGGGAAGGCCTCGGGATCGCGAAGGTCCTCGATGCCCTGCCAGGCCGATAGCAGCGCCTCCTGGACGGCGTCGGCCGCGTCGGCAGTCGTGCCGGTGACGATCCTGGCCGCCCCGACCGCGTCGGAGAGATGGGGCTCGACCAGCCGACCAAACGCATCACGGTCCCCTGAGCGAGCCGCCGCGACAAGCGGGGCGAGTGTCGGCTTGGCGGTCGAATCCAGGACAGCCTCCATGGAAGGTAGTGGCCGGGGGGCGCGGTTCGGTTCAATCTTCGTCGGAAGGCGGTTCGGTCCGGTCCTCGATCTCCCAGGCGTGATCGAGGGCGTGCCAGGCGATCCGGTGCGCCGCGTAACGGGCGGTCCAGCGACGGCCGGCAAGCGGCGATCCATCGGAGGGCGCGCGAAGGACCGTGAGCACCGCCTCGCGCATCGCGGCGATCGCGCCGGGATCGTCGGGGGCCGGCGCTCTGACGCGAATCCCCATCTCGCGGGCATACGCGTGGTCGGACTCCGTGACGTGGGCGACGATCCTGTCGCGGTCGCGTCCGCCGCCGCGGGGACCCTTGCGCAGCTCGGCGGGCGCCACGGCTACGACCGCGTCGAACTCCGCCCAGGCAGCGGCGACGATCGCGGCCCGGCGTGTTGCCTCCGCAGCGCCCAGCGTACGGTGGTCGGCTGTCGTGATGCGACTCGGGACGCCGAACTCCGTCCCCGAGGAACCTGTCTCGTTTTCGGCGACCTGCAGGATGACTTCGGGCAAGCGGAACGATCGCGAGGATCCGGCGAGAGCATGGCCCGCGCGGTCGAGCGCGCGGGCGTACCGTGGCAGTGCGGCGAGGAGGGCGTCGAGCGCGAGCTCCTCGGTCTTGGCGGACCGGGCCAGACCCGGCCAATCGATCGCCGAGCCGAAGGTCTTCTTGGGCGTTGCCTCGATGGCGATCGCGAGGAGCAGCGTCATCGATCGGTCGTTGCGGTTGCGAGTGCCCGTACCAGCCGTGCCATCGCGGCAACGTTGGTTCCATCAGGACCCAGCGCATCAACCAGGGCGGACGCGACGATGATCCCGTCCGCCCCGGCACGGGCGAGCGCACGGGCGTGGGCGGGACGGGAGACACCGAATCCAACGGCGACGGGGACCGGCGAGACCGCCCGAACGTCTCGGACCAGGCGGGCCACGGTCCGCGGCAGGCTGGTTCGGGCGCCGGTCACGCCGACAAGCGACACGCAGTAGAGGAAGCCGCCGGATCGAGCGGCGATCATCGCGCGACGGGCGGGCGCGGTCGTCGGAGCGACGAGGTAGACCAGGGCAATGCCGGAGGCCGCCGCGATCGCCTCGAAAGGTCGGCCTTCATCCGGGGTGAGGTCGGCGATGATGAGGCCCGCGACGCCCGATCCCGCGAGGCGGCCCGCCGTCTCGGCTCCATCCCCTCCCCCGATGATCTGGTTGGCGTAGCCCATGACAACGACGGGCGTATCCGGGCGGGCGGCGGCGATCTGCCGAACCAGGTCGAGCGACCGCTCGAGGCTGGCGCCATTGCCGAGGGCGACGCTGGACGCGCGCTGGAGCGTGGCGCCGTCCGCCAGCGGGTCCGAGTACGGGAGGCCCACCTCGAGCAGGTCGGCGCCCGCGTCGATGGCCGCGACCGCGGCTCGGAGACTGGTCTCCGCGTCCGGGTAGCCGGCAACCACGTACGGGACCAGGGCGGCGCGGCCGGCCGCACGGGCCCTGGCGAATGACGCCGCGATCCGCAGGGCGCCAGGGGTGTCGTTCGTGTGCGCGTACGTGCCGGGCGCCGCGGGGGAGCTCATCTGATCCCTGCCCACGGCGCGACGTCGGCGAAGCGCTCGAGCGCGGCCATGTCCTTGTCGCCGCGGCCGGAAAAGCCGAGCAACACGAGCGTCTCGGCGGGCCATCGTGGGCCGTGTCGGGAGCCGGAGCCGCTCGAGCCGGCGCCTTCGATGTCGGCCAGCAATTTCGGCAGCGCGGCGATCGCGTGGGCCGTCTCCAGGGCGGGGAGGATCCCCTCCGCTCGAGTCACGGTGCGCATCGCGGCGATCGCCTCGCGGTCGGTGGCGGTCGCGACCTCGAGGCGACCGGCGGCGTAGAGCGCCGCGATCTGGGGCCCGACGCCCGGGTAATCGAGGCCGGCGGAAGCCGAGTGGGCCTCCACCACCTGACCATCGCGGTCCTGGAGCATGAGCGAGCGGCTGCCGTGGAGGATCCCGGGCGTGCCGCCGATGAGCGCCGCGGCGTGGCGACCGGTGGCGACGCCGTCGCCGGCGGCCTCAGCGACCGCGAGACGCACCGAGGGTTCGCCGATGAACCGCGACAGCAGCCCGATCGCGTTCGAGCCCCCGCCGACGCAGGCGAGCGCAAGGTTCGGCAGGCGACCCTCGACGGCCTCGAGCTGGGCGGCCGCCTCGTCGCCGATCGTTCGCTGGAGGTCACGGACGATCGTGGGATACGGGTGCGGGCCCATCGCCGAGCCCAGGACGTAGTGCGTCGTCTCGACGTTGGTCACCCAGTCGCGCATCGCGTCGTTCACCGCGTCCTTGAGCGTGGCCGTGCCCGACGTCACCGGGCGGACCTCCGCGCCGAGCGCGTGCATCCGCTCGACGTTCGGTTTCTGACGCTCGATGTCCTCCGCGCCCATGAACACGACGCAGGGCAGGTCGAGGAGCGCACAGGCGGTGGCCGTCGCAACGCCGTGCTGCCCGGCGCCGGTCTCGGCGATGACCCGCGTCTTGCCGAGCCGCCGCGTGAGCAGTGCCTGGCCGAGCGCGTTGTTGATCTTGTGGGCGCCGGTGTGGGCGACGTCCTCGCGCTTGAGGTAGAGGCGGAGGCCCGGGATGTCGGCAGTGGTCGCGAGGGACGAACGGCCGGTGACGCTGGACCTGCGGCCGGTCGCGAGGCGCGCGGCTTCGGTCGCGAGGCGCGCGGCTTCGGCTCGGACCTCCGCTTCGAGGCCCGCGGCCCGGTACAGCGGCGTCGGTCGGCCGGCGAATCTGGCCAGAAGCTCGCGGAACTCGGCCCAGAACCGCGGGTCGTGGCGGAGGGCGGCGTACGCGTGCTCGAGCTGCTCGAGCGCCGCGATGAGCGTCTCGGGGACGTAGCGGCCGCCGAATTCGCGGTCGGTCCCCCAGCGGCCCCGGACGTCGGCATCGAGGAGCCCGGGATGGATCGGCGTCGGTCGGACCGGCGTATTCGGGCGATCGAGGCGGGCCTGGCGGGCCCGCTTGACGAAGAGCGCGACGCGCAGCGGATCCTTGACCGGCCGCTCCCCGGGGACGCGGGGAGCTTCCGTCCCGGACGCCACGTCGACACCGACCGCCGGCACCTCGCGCAGAGCACTCGCGACGGACGATGGGTCGAGGCCACCGGCGAGGATCACCGGGACCTCGCGGGCCACGGCGGCCGCGAGGGCGACGGCGGCGCGGATGCCCGTGCCGCCCGGGTGCGGTCCGCCGGCGGTATCCAGGAAGAGGCGCTGGACCCCGGCCGCGAGGTGCGCGCGCGCCTGGACGACGACCGCGTGCGCTGCGGCGGCCACCGCGACGGGGTCGCCTGTCGATCCGTCGATTCCCTCGGCCGGGAGATGGAGGACCTTCCAGGCCGGACGATCGAGCGCCCTCGCGACGTCGGGCGGCTCGCTCCCGTTGAGCTGGATCGCGTCGGCCTGGAGTGCGGCGCCGATCTCCCGAAGGTCGGCCACCGATCGGTCGACCGTGATCGCGACCACCGCGGGGCGTGTGGCCGGCGGGGCGATCTCGCGAAGAAGCTCGGCGAGTGACGCCGCCTCGGAGAGGCCCAGCTCACGAGGGGTGCCCGGGACGAGGTTGAGACCGATCGCGTCGGCGCCGGAGCGGACCGCGGCGCGGATCCCGTTCGCGTCCGTCACGGCACAGATCTTCACGAAGGGGCGTCGAGCGAGGTTGGCCGGGTCGGTCGGGAGCGCGCCCGCGGCGACGAACGAGCGAACGAGAGCGACCGGGTCCGCGGCGCGGACGAGGGTCTCCCCAACGAGCGCGGCGTCGTAGCCCACGCTTCGTAAGGCGGCGATCGTCGCGCTGTCGCGCACGCCGGACTCCGCGATCGCGAGTCGGTCGTCGGGCACTCGATCTCGCAGGCGGATCGCCCGCTCCGGGTCGACGGTGAGCGTCCGCAGATCGCGATTGTTGATGCCGATCAGGCGCGCGGTCGTGTTGAGCGCGTCGTCGAGCTCGCGCTCGTCGTGTGCTTCGACCAGCGGCTCGAGACCGAGGTCCCGTGCCTGATCGACGAGGCGCGCCAGGCGGCGACGCGGGTGGAGGACCGCGAGCAGGAGCGCGAGGTCCGCGCCCGCGGCACGGAGAAGCTCGAGCTGGCGCGACTCGACGACGAACTCCTTGGCAAGGACCGGGATCCGGACCGCAGCTCGCACCGCGGTCATGTCCGCCACGGAACCGGCGAACCAGTGCGGCTCGCATAGCACGGAGATCGCCGTCGCGCCGCCCGATTCGTAGGCCCGGGCCCGCGCCACGATGTCCTCGCCGTCCACGGCTATCGACCCGGCCGACGGCGAGGCTCGCTTCAGCTCGGCGATGACATGGAGGCCGGGGGCGGCCAGCCGTTCCGCCACGGGTCGGGGCACAGGGGCCGCCGCAAGGCGTCGACGCAGCGCGCCGCGGTCCAGGCCGGCGAGCTCGGCATGCACGTCCGAGCGGCGCCGGGCGGCGATCTCGGCGACGACCCCGCGGGCGGTCACGTGCCCGCGCTCATGCCGTCGGCGCCGGCGGACCGGCGGCTTCGGCCGCGCGTCGCTCAGCGCGCAGCCGTCCGAGCAGTTCTGCGGCCTGCCCGGCGTCGATCGTCAGGGCCGCCACCTCGACCCCCTCGTCCAGCGATGCGACCGCGCCCGCGACCTCGAGGGCCGCCCCGGCGTTGAGCAGCACGACGTCACGCCGCGACCCGCTCTCACCGCGAAGGAGCGCCTCGATCATCCGGGCGTTCTCGGCCGCGTCGCCGCCGCCCAGCCGCGTCGTCGATACCCGCTGGAGCCCGAGTGTGGCCGCGTCCACCGTCCGTCGCTCGATGCCGTCGGCGGTCACGTCGTAGAGCACGCCGCTCCCGTCGAGCGGCAGCTCGTCCACGCCGGCCCCATGGATCACGAACGTCCGCTCGGTCCCCAGCAGGCGCGCCACCTCAGCCATACGCTCGGCAACGGCGGGGTCGCCTACCCCGAGCAGCTGCCGTCGCGTTCCGGCAGGGTTGGTCAGCGGACCGAGGAGATTGAACGCCGTGCGCACGCCGATCTCGCGCCGCGTCGGCCCGGCATGACGCATCGCCGGGTGGAAGTTCGGGGCGAACATGAACGCGAACCCGAGCTCCCGAAGCGCCGCCGATGCCGACGCCGCATCGTGGTCGATCCGGATCCCCAGCGCGTCGAGGACGTCGGCCGATCCGGCCTTCGACGTGATCGCCCGGTTGCCGTGCTTCGCCACCGGGACCCCGGCCGCAGCAACGACCAGCGCCGACGCCGTCGAAATGTTGAACGTGCCGCTGCCGTCTCCGCCCGTCCCGACGACATCGATGGCGCCCTCGGGCGCCTCCACGCGCACCACGCGCTCGCGCATCGCGGCCGCGAACCCCGCCAGCTCCTCGATCGTCTCGCCGCGCATCCGGAGGGCGACGAGGAGCGCGGCCAGCTGCGCCTGGGTCGCCTCCCCATCCATGATCGAACCCATCGCGCCTCGCGCGGTTTCCATCGACAGCGTCTCGCCGTCGACGACCGCGGCCAGGGCCGCGCGAACCGCGTCGCTCATCGTGCGGCCTCGCCCGAGATCGAATCGCCGGACCCGGCAGGCTCGGCAATACCGTGGGTCGCGAACGTGCCGGTCGCGTCGTCGAGGATGGATGCCTCGCCCTCCCCGGTCTGCCGCAGGAAGTTCGCGAGCAGGTGAGGACCCTGCGGCGTGAGCACCGACTCCGGGTGGAACTGGACGCCTTCGAGCGGGAGCGTGAGATGGCGGATGCCCATGATCACGCGATCGACCTCGCTCGTCGCCGTCACCCGGAAGTCGGCCGGCAGCGTTGCCGGATCGATGCACAGCGAGTGGTAGCGCGCGGCCATGAACGACGGCGGCATGCCCTCGAGGAGTCCTGCGCCGTCGTGGGTGACCTCCGAGGCCTCGCCGTGGACGAGCGTCGGTGCTCGCACGATCGCTGCCCCGAAGGCGGCGGCCATCGATTGCATCCCGAGGCAGACGCCGAGGACGGGGATCTGGCGCTGCGCCGCAACCTTGATCGCATCGATCGACACCCCGGCGTCGTCGGGATCGCCGGGTCCCGGCGAGATGACGATCCCGCGCAGTTCGGACGCGGCGTCATCGGCCAGGGCCTCGACACCCGCCCGATCGATCGCGTCGTTGCGCAGGACCGTCACGTTCGCCCCCGCAGCCTGGAGCGCCTGCACGAGGTTGAACGTGAAGCTGTCGTAGTTGTCGATGACGAGGATCACGGGGTCGCCTCGCTGTGGCTCGAGCCCGCGTCGTCGTCGCGATCGACGGCGCGCGCCTCCGGCACGCCGGCCGCGAGTTCGATCGCCCTCCGCAGCGCCGCGGCCTTGTGCTCGGTCTCGGCGAATTCCGACTCGGGGACGCTGGCGGCGACGATTCCGGCCCCGGTGTGGATGTGGGCCTGTCCGTCCCTGAGGACCGCGCTGCGGATCGTGATCGCCGTGTCCATGTTGCCGTCGTAGCCGAGATAGCCCACGGCGCCGCCGTACAGCCCACGCCGCTCGCCCTCGGCCGCTGCGATCAGCTGCATCGCCCGCACCTTCGGCGCGCCGGACAGCGTCCCGGCGGGGAACACGGCGCGCAGCGCGTCGAGGGCATCCAGCTCCGGCCGCAGACGCGCCTCCACGTGCGAGACCAGGTGGAGAACGTGGCTGTAGCGTTCGACCTCCATGTACTTGGTCACGGCCACCGTCCCAGGACGGGCCACGCGGCCAAGGTCGTTCCGGCCGAGGTCGACGAGCATCACGTGCTCGGCGCGCTCCTTGGGATCGCGCTGGAGCTGCTCGGCAAGGACCTGGTCCTCCGCGAGCGACGCGCCTCGGGGGCGTGTACCAGCGATCGGATGCGTGGTCAGCTTCGATCCGTCGACCTGAACGAGGAGTTCCGGGGACGCACCGACGACCTCGAAGGACGGCGTCCGAACGAAGAACAGGTACGGCGATGGATTGACCCGCCGCAGCGCCCGATAGAGGGCGATCCCGTCGAGCGGCCGTCCATCTCCGGGGAGTGCCGGCAGGTCGAACGACTGGCGCCGGGCGAGGACGACCTGGATCGCCTCGCCGGCGGCGATGGCGTCCTTGGCCACCTCGACGGCCCGGATGTACTCATCGCGCCCGAGGCTTGTCTCAACCGGGGCCGGTGGTGCGGGTGCGGCCGCGGACGACGCGACGGCGCCGCCCGACGCCGCGGCAAGTTCGGCTGTGGATGGTCGCGCGGTGCGCTCAAGGGCCTCGAAGATCGCCGTCTCGGCGATCCGGTAGCGACCCTCGAGATCCGGCGCATCCGTGTGGAGCGAGGCGATCGCCGACAGGGTGTGGGTGAGGTGGTCGAAGACCAGGACGAGATCGGTCTCGATGAAGGCTGCGGTCGGCACTCCGACCGGGTCCCGCTCCGGCGTGGGGACCGACGGCTCGAACGCGGAGATCGCGTCGTAGGCGAGGGCCCCAACGGCACCACCGGTGAAGCGTGGCATGCCGTCGCGCGGCTCCACCCGGCGCTTCGGCACGAACGCGCGGATGGCCGCCAGCGGGTCGGGCGCTTCCAGGCTCTCCACGGGGAGGTCCGGAGCGTACGTGGGGACGGTCACCGGCCGGGTCTGAATCCGGGCGATCCCATCGCGGACCTCGAGGAGCCGCCGAGGTCCGACGCCGAGGAACGAGTAGCGGCCCAACCGCTCCCCGCCCTCGACGGACTCGAGGAGGTAGGCCGGGTTCCCGTCGTCGAGGCGCAGGAATGCCCCGATCGGCGTCTCGAGGTCGGCGTCGCGGGTGGCCCGCAGCAGGATCGTGTCCGCATTGCCCACGAGCCGCTTGGCCTGGCCGAGACTGATGGGTTCGCTGCCGGTCATCGTGATGGACCTGTCATGTCGGGTGCGACGCCTCCGGGGCATTGAAGAAAACGAAAACGACCTTCGTCCCCGGGACGAAAGGTCGTGCCTTCCGCGGTGCCACCCTCATTCGGCGATGCCGCACTCTCCTGACCGACGGGACGGCGTCTGCCGCCGATCGGCGCTGCCCGCTAACGCTGGCGCCCTGCGCCGGAGCCTACTGATCGTCCGCGCCGCCGGCCTGATGGTCGGTTCGACGCCCCGCGTTCGGTCCGGAGGCTCCCGGGTCCATTCCCTGCCATCGTCACCCCGGTTTCCACCAGCCACCGGGTCTCTCTGCCGACGCACGACGGGTACTCGTCCCGTTCATAGCCCGAATATTCGTGATGTGGCCGGGAGTCTAGGCGCGCCCGCGCCGACCCGTCAAGCTTCCGAGGCGCCGGCCCGTGTGGCGTACGCGACGGTGCGCCGACGCGATCAGAGGTAGCGGCGCTCCGGGTAGCACCACGTGAAGCCGCGCCCGACGGGCATCGACATGATCACCGGGTGATCCTCACCCTTGGCGTGGGCCGCCGCATGCCCGGCCTGCGACTCGCAGCAACCCACGTGGCCGCAGGTCGTGCACAGGCGAAGGTTGTAGTTGCTCCCGCATCCCTCGCAGGTCATCGAGCGCGGCTCGGCGATTGCGGCGGGCAGGTGTTCACATGTGGCTGCGACGGCAGGTGCGATGTTGATGGCGCGCTTGACGAGATCCATGGCGCCACTGTACTCGCAGGCCGTGAAACGCGGGATGGCGGAGAGGGTGGGATTCGAACCCACGGGGCTCTCGCCCAGCGGTTTTCAAGACCGCCGCAATCGGCCGCTCTGCCACCTCTCCGCGGGCGAGGATACCAGCGCGGCGATCGGGCCTCAGCGCGAAGCCGTGGCCCGCGCGACCGCGGGCACGCAAACGATGCCCACGCGGCTCCGCGCGGGAAGGCGTTACGTCCTCGTGGCGGGCCGATCGGCGATCCCGAACGAGCCGATCTTGCGCCGGACCAGTGGGATCCACAGTCCGCCGCCGAGTACCTGGGCCAGGATCGTGAGGAACACGACGAGACCGGACACGGACAGGGCGAGCCCGGGGACGGCCCAGGCGAACGCCCCGAGCCTCCCGAGCAACGCCATGCCGAGGTCGAGATCTTCGAAGTCGATGCTGCCCGGGCCGGCTCCCGGGATCGAGAACGTGTCCCCCGGGGGGCCATCGGGCGGCAGGTTCGCGGGTCCGGATCCGCCACCCCCGCCGGGTGTCGCGCCGGGGTTCGGGTCCGGCGAGGGTGGGGCCGTCGCGGATCCCGGGGTCGGACTCGGGGCCACGCTCGGCTCCGGCGAGGTTGGGGCCGTCGACTCCGCGGGCTGCAACGAGGTCGGGTTGGGCGTCGGCGTGGGTGCTGGCGGGACGACGCTGATCGTCATCGTCTCCGCGGCCGAGGTCGCGAGACCATCGAACCCGACGAACGTGAACGAATCGGGCCCGCTGTACCCCGGGTCCGGGGCATAGGTCCATGACCCGTCGGCCATGACCGTGAGCGATCCGTGGATCGGAGGGGCCGTGACGACGACCGTCACGCCGTCCCCATCGGCGTCGCTCACGCCCCCCAGCAGCCCAGGGGTCGGAACGCGCAGCGTCGTGTCCGCCGCCACGGACGCCGCTCCACTCGTCGCCGTGGGCGCAGCGTTGGTCACGTTCAGCGCGACCGATACCGTGACGCCCTCGAGGCCATCGGAGACGGACGCTGAAAACCCGTCGGGTCCGACGTAGTACGCATCCGGGACGTAGACGAAGGATCCGTCCGACGCCAGCGCCAGCGTGCCGTGGAGCGGCCCTGAGACGAGCGCGGCACTGAGCGCATCGCCGTCCGCATCGCTGGCCGCCGCGAGAATCCCGGCTCCGACCGACTTCGAAAGGGTCCGATCGTGGACGACCTGGTACGCCAGGTCGGACGCCGACGGCGCGCGGTTCGAGACGGCGATCGTGACCGTCGCGACGCTGGAGCTCAGCGCGCCGTCGGACGCGGTGTACGTGAACGCATCGAGCCCGGTGAAGCCGGCCGTCGGGACGTACGAGAGCGAGCCGTCGAGGGCGAGGGTGAGGCTGCCGCTCGACGGTCCGCTCGAGACGGTGGCGGAGAGCGAATCGCCGTTCCCGTCGGTATCGTTGGCCAGGACGCCCGACACGGCAAGGACGACGAGCTGCACATTCCTCCCGGTCGCATAGCCGTCATCTGCCGCCGACGGGGCGGTATTCGATACGGTCAGCGTGACCGTTCCGATGCTCGTGGCGATACCGTCCGATGCCGTGTAGGTGAAGGAGTCCGTGCCGGCGAATCCGGCGGCCGGCGCATAGGTGAACGATCCATCCGGCGCAAGCGACAGGCCGCCATTCGAGGGACCGGTCAGGACGGCCGCCGTGAGGCTGTCGGCGTCCGCGTCGGTGTCGTTGACGAGGACGCCCGGCGCCGAGACCACCGCGGCAACGTTCTTCTGAACGGCGGTCGCGTCGGCGACGGCCGCGGGGGGGGTGTTGGTCACGCTGATGGTGACCGCGACGGTGGAGCTCGAGGCTGCACCATCGAACGCGTGATACGCGAACGAATCGTTGCCGACGAACCCCGCCGATGGGGTGTACTGGTAGCTTCCGTCGGCGTTCAGGAACAGGGACCCGCCACCGGGCCCCGAATCGAGGACCGCGCTGAGTGCGTGGCCATCCGGGTCGGAGTCGTTGGACAGGACGCCCGGCACCCCGACGGTGAGGACCCGATCGTGGCTCACGCTCGCCGAATCCGCGACCGCGACGGGCGAGTTGTTGCTGCCCACGGTCACCGTGACCGGGAGCCCGACGGGACTACCGAGCCCCGAGGCGCAGTCGATCGTGTTGAACTGGCGCGCGGTCCAGTTGAAGGTGCCGATCTGCGTGGCCATCACCCGGATCCGCAACACGAGCTGGTCGGTGAGCGGCGACCCGAAGAGACGGTCGCCGTCGGAGGCGGCGACCGCGCTCACCGTGTTCGACCCGCCTGTGGCGACGCCAACGGTCCAGGTGGAGCCGCTCGAAACCGACTGGACGACCGCGCTGCTGACCGTGAACTTGGCGGGCAGGACGATCGTCACGCAGCCGATGGCTTCTGCCGCGGAGGTGGTCGTCGACGTGTTCGTCGCGGTGATCGTCACGTCGGTCGGGACATAGAAACCGAGGCTCGAGGTGTCACTCGAGACGGACCACGACTGGACGGCCAATGCCGCCGAGGGGACGACGAGCTGGGCGACGAGCGCGACGAGCGCAAAAGCCGCGAACTGCTGCCGCGTTCTGAACGGCAACCTGGTAGCGGGATTCGACGTCACGCGACGTGCGCGCGGGGCACCCACAGCGGGCCCCTCCCCGGGTCGGCGCCCGGGATCGGCGCGTTGGGGACCGTCTCGATCCCGCGGATGAACGCCGCAACCAGTCGCTCGTCGAGCTGGGTGCCGGCGGCGTCCCCGAGTCGTCGCAGGGCCTCGTCGACGGAAAGCGCCTTGCGATACGGCCGGGTGGTCGTCATCGCGGAGAACGCATCTCCGACCGCCAGGATCCGTGCCACCAGCGGGATATCCTCACCGGCAAGCGCGTGGAGATACCCCCGGCCGTCCCAGCGCTCGTGATGATGCCGGATGCCGGCGCGCACGAACTCGACGTTGCCGATGTTTCGAACGATCGAATCGCCGAGCGCCACGTGCTGCTTGACGATCGCATACTCCTCGTCCGTCAGCCGAGCCGGCTTGCGCAGGATCGCATCGGGGATGCCGATCTTGCCGACGTCGTGCAGCAGCCCCGCGGTCGTGAGACCGTCGATGAACTCCGCGTCGAGCCCGATCTGGTGTGCGAGGAACACGCCATACCGGGCGACATCCTCGGAGTGACGCTTCGTGTAACGGTCCTTGGTGTCGATCGCGAGCACGAGGCCGTGAAAGACGTCGAAACTCCGGGTCTCCTCGGTCACCTCGGGGATCTGGCCCGCGATCCGCGTGGCATCGCCCCCGCTCGCCTTGGCCTCCGCGACAGCGATCGCGACCATCGAGAGGAGCCCGGTGACCGACGTGGCGGTCTCCGGGTACGTCGCAATCCCTGCGCTGATCGAGATCGGCAGGCGCTCAACGGCATCGATCGCAAGGCTCTGGTCCACGAGGCGCCGGCGAAGGGTCTCGATCGCCGGCTCGATGCCGACAATGTCGCCACCGCCGGCGACGACCAGGAACTCATCGGGCCCATAGCGCCCCATCAGCACCCGATCGGACAGGAGGTCCCGCAGATTGCGAGCGACCTGGAGGAGCGCCGTGTCGCCGGCGTCGTGACCGTATGTGTCGTTGACCAGCTTGAAGTTGTCGATATCGATCAGGGCCACGATGATGGGCGACCCATCGGTCCGAGCCCAATCGATCGCCAGGGCCAGCTCTCCGACGAGCGTGCCGTGGTTCGTCAGCGCCGTCAGCGCGTCGAGACGCGTTGAGTCGAGGAGCTGCTCCGTCTGACGCGTGATCCGTCGCTGTGCCGCCCGGAAGGTCAGGAACAGCAGCAGCGCGACGACCGCGGCGGCAGACAGGACGACGAGGACGACGTCACCTCGCACCTGGTCAATCGCGGCGAGGATCGGCGACGCATCGCGCCAGATCGCGGCCACGCCATGGACGGAACCGTCGGTGCCGACGAGCGGGAAATACTCACGCAGGAGGTCGTCGCCGGGGATCGCGGGGCTGACGGCCCCGGAATCCGACCCGCTGACGATGACGGCGTCGACCGTCCCCCCGAGCGCCAGCGCGAAGGCGTTGCTCGGCGACGCGCGCGCACCGACCGCCAGGGGCTCACTGGACAGGCGCACCACGCCCTCCGGGTCGCGGATCTCGAAACGGAGGATCTCGCCCCGCTCGACGATCAGCGCCAGGCTTGCCTGGACCGTCGCGATGCGATCGGCCGTCGAGTCGCCCGCCAGGTCCTCCGGGCTCACCAGGCTGTTCACGAACGTGCGCACGGTCGCGGCATCGCTGCCGAGCGTGGCGTTCACGCTCGCGGTGGAGACGTGGACGCTGACGAGCACGGCCTGAGCCACCGCCGTCACGCCGACGACGACGAGGAGCAGGCCGAAGACGATGATCAGCAGCGTCGGCTTCGGGGGGCGCCGACCCACGCCGAAATGCGTCGAAGGCGCCGCAGGATGCGCCTGTGCACTCATGGTGGGAACAGTAGGGTCTCCGTCCGCCTGGTCCACCCGCCAATGGTCCTGTTCGGTCACCACTCGCGACCATCCGGGTCTGGGTCGCTGCCGGGGCCGGTGCCGGGTCGCTGCCGGGGCGCAGGATCTCAGGTCGGGACGGCGATCCGCTCCGAGGCCATGTACGGGCGGAGGACATCCGGGATGCGCACGGAGCCGTCGGCCTCCTGGTACGTCTCGAGGATCGCGGCCACGATGCGGGCCAACGCCAGGCCGGACCCGTTGAGCGTGTGCACCAGTTCCGGCTTCGCGCCCGCTTCGGGACGGTAGCGGACGGCCATCCGGCGGGCCTGGTAGTCCCCGAAGTTCGAGCAGGAGCTCACCTCGAGCCAGCGCTCGACGCCGGGGCCCCAGACGTCGAGATCGTACTTGCGCGCCTGGACGAAGCCCATCTCGCGGGTTGCCATGAGGACCACGCGGTAGGCCAGCCCGAGGCGCTGAATCAGGTCCTCAGCGCGACCGGTCATCCATTCCAGGGCCGCTGCCGACTCTTCGGGCCGTTCGAAGAGCACCATTTCGACCTTGTCGAACTGGTGCACCCGGAGGATGCCCCGGGTGTCCTTTCCGGCGGCGCCGGCCTCACGCCGGAAGCAGGGGGTGTAGGCGGCGTAGCGGACCGGGAGCTCCGTCGCCTCGAGGATCTCGTCGCGGTGCAGGTTCGTCACCGGGACCTCGGCCGTGGGAACCAGGTACAGGTCGTCGCGGGTGACGACGTACATCTGGTCTTCCTTGTCGGGAATCTGGCCGGTCCCCCTGGCGGAGTCCGCGTTGACGACGATCGGCGGCCAGATCTCGGTGAACCCGTTCTCGCGGGTATGGACGTCGAGGAACCACATGATGAGGGCGCGCTGGAGGGCCGCGCCCGCGCCGCGATAGACCGGGAACCCGGAACCGGCGATCTTCGCGCCACGGGCCAGGTCGATGATCCCGAGTTCCTCGGCAATCTCCCAGTGCGGGCGACGCTCCCAGCTGGCGTCGCCGGGGACGGCGTCGGCCCCTGTCTCGCCGACATGGGGCTGTCGACGGGGCAGCAGCTCACCCCACGTCCGCACGGTGACGTTGGCGTCCTCGCCGCCGACGGGAACATCAGGATCCGCGGGGTTCGGGATGCGCAGGAGCAGATCCTCCACACGCGCTTCGACCTCCGCCAGGTCGGCATCGATCGCGGTAATCCGTTCGCCCAGGGCAGTCGATGCAGCGCGGAGGCCGGCCACTTCCGGGCCATCGGGGCGGGCGCCACCCTTGATCGCCTCGCCGATCCGTTTCGACGCCGCGTTCCGCTCGGACTTGAGCCGATCACCCTCGCCGAGCAGGGCGCGTCGTCGCTCGTCGGCGGTCAGCGCCTCATCGACGATCGAGGGGTCCTCGCCCTTGTCGATCGCTCCCTGGCGGATCCGATCCGGCTCCTCGCGCAGCCGGGGCAGCCCAACGCTCACCGATCGATCGTAGCAGCGGCCTCGGCAAGACGGCGCGCGACGAACGCGCGGTCCAGGCTCGCGAGCAGCCAGCCCGCGCGCGGCCCGTTCTGCCGGCCGAGGAACGCGACGTACAACGCCTGGAACGCGCGACCGGCCGGCAGCCCGCGCGCCTCGGCGGCACGAAAGATCGCCTCCTGCCATCCCTCCCCGTTGCTTGCCCCGGCCGTCTGGTCGGCCGCCGGCAGGAGCGCGACCAGGAACGCGCGCTGATCGTCGTCGAGGGCGGCCGCCTCGGGAGGGAGACCCTCCTCCGCGACGGAGATCCGCGCGCGCTCCGGCGCATACGCCTCGAGCCAACCGGTCACGGCGGCCAGGCGCTGCTCGAAGATCGCCCGTTCTCGATCGTCGAGTGGGCTCCCCTTCTCCGCCTCGACGAGCGCCGCCACGTCGACCCCGGGTACCTGGCTGAGCAGGGCAAGGTGGGCGAACGGTGGTCGGAACGCCACCGCCTCGGCCTCCACGTCCGCAGCGGCGTCCCGCAGGGAGTAGCTGAAGATCGACTCGAAGCCGGCCGGGAGCTCGCCCTTGACCTCGTGCCCGGCCGTCGCCGCGGCCAGCCGGTCGAACTCATCGAACAGCCGGGGGATGGCATCGGTCCCGTCGGGGTCGAAGTCGATGGCATGGTTGGGGCGCGGACGCAGGAACAGCAGTCGAAGCTGTTCGGGTGGGACCACCTCGACGATCTGGTGGGCCGGCGCACCATGTCCCTTCGAGGTCGACATCTTGCGCCCGCCGATGTTGACGAACTCGTACGGGACCTTGAGTGGCGGCTCGCGTTCGAAGACCTCCCGGGCGATCGCGTCGGCGCGGTCGCGCGACCCGCCCGCCGTGGCCAGGTCCTTGCCGCAGGGTTCGATCGTCACGCCGAACAGGCTCCACTGGGCCGCCCACTCCAGATTCCAGGGAAGCTTGGCTCGCCCGGCGAACGGCGTCACCCAGCCGCTCATCCCGCACCCGTTGGCCCAGGCGACGAGGTCGGGCCGGCATTCGTAGAAGGCCCGCTCGCCGTCCCAGTCGGTCACGATCGTCGTTCCCACCTTGCCGCAGCGCTCGCAGATGACGCTGATCGGGTGCCAGGCGTCCGGATGCTGGACATTGGCCACTCGCCGGTAGATCTCGCGGACCTGGGCGGCACGATCGAGGGCCGTCCGGATGTACCCGTCCATCGCCCCGGTCGGGTAGATCTCGCTCATCCAGTAGTAGCGATCCGGGTGGATGCCGAGCCCGGCAAAGGTATCGATGAAGACCTGCGCGTGATGGCGCGCGTAGCTGGCGTGGCCGTCACCAGCCTGGTCCGGGACGTGGGCCAGCGGCACGCCCATGTAGCGCTCGACCGCGTCGGGCGTCAAGAGGGCCTGGGCATCCATCGGGTCGAAGTCGTCGACGCCGTAGAGCAGCGTGGTTTCGATGCCGTCGGCGCGAAGCGCGCGCACGATGGTGTCGAGGATGACGGGTCCGCGCAGGCTGCCCACGTGGACGGTCCCCGACGGCGTCTTGGAATCGTTGACGACCTGTGGGCCGCTCACCCGGGTCGTCAGCTCGTGGGCCCAGTCCATCGGCTGCCTTCGCTTCCGCGACGCGCCGTCAGGTGATCGTGACGATCGTGTAGGTGTCGTCCCCGGCCGGGACCGTGACGACGATCCTGTCGCCCTTCTTCCTGCCGAGCAGGGATCGCCCGACCGGGCTCTCGTTGCTGATCTTGCCCTGCGCCGGATCTGCCTCGGCCGAGCCGACGATCGTGTACGTCTCGGTCCCGTCGTCGGACTTGACCTTGACCGTCGAGCCGATCTGGACGAAGTCCGTCGAGTGGTGCTCGTCGATGAGCGTCGCGTTCTTGATGAGCGCCTCCAGGGTCTGGATTCGACCTTCGACGAACGCCTGCTCGTTCTTGGCGTCCTCGTATTCGGCGTTCTCGGACAGGTCGCCGTGCTCCTTGGCATCGTGAATCCGCTGCGCGACCTCGGTTCGCTTGGCGGTGACCATTTCCTCGAGCTCCTCACGGAGCTTCTTGAGGCCTTCGCGCGACAGGTAGGTGGGTTTGTTGTTCACGTCAGCGCTCCCCGTAGGGGTGTCGGATAATAGAAGAACTCCAGGCCGTCGCGTTCCGTTCGCGCGCCTGAAGTTCGAGCCGGTCGGTAGCCTACCGCGGGCCCGTCAGGGTGTCAAAGCGGGGCGTCGTGGGCCGTCAGGGAGACGAGGCCGTCAGGGAGACGAGGCCGTCAGGGAGACGAGGCCAGGGCCGCCAGGCGCGCCTTGACGCGACTCATTCCGTCGCGGGTGCGACAGGCCACGAACAGCGTGTCGTCGCCGGCGATCGACCCGGCCACCTCGCTCCAGCGCGCTCGATCAAGGGCGGCCGCGATCGCGTGCGCCGACCCGGGCAGCGTCCGCACGACCAGCGTCAGTCCCGATTGCCCGACCTCGACGGGGAGGTCACGCAGAAGGCTGCGCAGGCGATCCTCTCCAGACGCCTCGGCTTCGGCCAGACGCGCCGGCAGGGCATAGGCTCGTACCCCACCCAGCGAGACCTTCACGAGGCCGAGCTCGGCGACGTCGCGACTGATCGTCGCCTGGGTGGCCCGGATGCCACGCTCGCGGATGGCCGCCGCGAGTTCCTGCTGGGTCCGAATGTGGCGCCGGCCGACAAGGTCGCGGATGGCCCGCTGGCGAAGTGCCTTCATGACGTCCACGGTTTGACTCCCGCTCGCATCCTAGCGCCCCAGGCCGAGCCACCAGATCAGGATGACCGCGGCGAACACGATCCGGTAGGCGACGAAGACGGTGGTGGGCTGGGTACGGAGGAAGCGCAGCAGGCCGGCGATTGCGGCGATGCCGGCCAGGAATGCAGCAACCATGCCCACGGCAAGGACGCCGGCCTGGCTCGAGGCATCGAACCCGGCCTCCCCGGTCACGAGCCGCAGCGCCTCATAGCCGCCGGCGAGCGCGGTCACCGGCGTGGCCAGGAGGAAGCTGAATCGCGCGGCCGACGATCGATCGAGGCCGGCGAAGAGGCCCGCCGAGATGGAGATGCCGGACCGACTGATTCCCGGCACGAGTGCGGCGACCTGGGCGACCCCGATGGCGATGGCGATCGGGAATGTCACGTCGGAAACGGATCGGGTTCGGCTGCCGCGTCGGTCGGCCAGCCACAGGATGGCAGCGCCGATGATGAGCGTGATCGCGACAAGGGTGATCGAACGAAACGTCGTCTCGGCGAGGTCGTTGAGCAGCAGCCCTCCCGCGATCGCGGGCACCGTCGCGAGGACGAGCATCCAGGCCAGGCGGCGATCCGGACTCCCGGCGAACGAACGATCGCGGAGCGCCGCCAGGCCGGCCGGCACGAGGCGCAGCCAGTCGGCCCGAAAGTAGACGAGGAGCGCGCCCAGCGTGCCCAGATGAAGCATGACGCTGAAGGCGAGCGAGCCGATGAATGGATCGTCCCAGCCAAGGAGTATCGGAACGGCGATCAGGTGGCCGGAACTGGAGATGGGCAGGAACTCGGTGAGGCCCTGCACGAGCCCCATGACGAGCGCCTGAACAAGGGTGTCCATGCGGCCTGGTCAGCGGCCGGCGGGACGCCGGCCGCTCCCCGAACGCACTAGCGGATGAACAGCGGTGCCAGGACGAGGGTGATCGTCGCCAGCAGCTTGACGAGGACGTGGAGGGACGGGCCCGCCGTGTCCTTGAACGGATCGCCGACCGTGTCGCCGACGACTGCCGCCGCGTGAGCGTCGGACTTCTTGCCGAGAACGTTCCCGTTCTCGTCCTTGAGATTGCCCGCTTCGATGTACTTCTTGGCGTTGTCCCACGCCCCACCGCCGTTGTTGAGGACGGTCGCGAGCATGACCCCGGCGATCGTTCCGACCATGAGCATGCCCGCCACGGCCTCGTGGCCGAGCAGGATGCCGACGGTGATCGGGGCCGCGACCGCGACCAGGCCCGGCAGGACCATCTCGCGGAGGGCGGCGGCGGTGGTGATGTCCACGACCCGGGCGTAGTCCGGGCGCTGACTGAAGTCCATGATCCCGGGCATCTCCCGGAACTGGCGACGGACTTCCACGATGATCGCCTGGGCCGTCTTGCCCACGGCCCGGATGGCCAGCGAGCTGAAGAAGTAGACGAGCATCGCGCCCATGAGAGCGGCGACGAAGACGTTGACATCGGCGAGGTTCACCGACTCGAGCAGCTCGCCGCCACGGTTGGTCTGGATGAGGTTGACCTTGTCGATGTACGCGCTGAACAGGAGGAACGCCGCGAGCGCCGCGGAGGCGATCGCATAGCCCTTCGTCAGGGCCTTCGTCGTGTTGCCGACCGCATCGAGGCGGTCGGTGATCTCCCGCGCACCGGCCTCCGCACGACTGAACTCGGCGACGCCGCCGGCGTTGTCGGTGATCGGGCCAAAGGTGTCCATCGCCAGGATGTAGGCCGTGGTCATGAGCATGCCCATCGTGGCGACGGCGGTGCCGAAGATCCCGCCGACATCGTGGCCGGCGGCGTTCGTGAGGCCGGCCTGAGCGCCCAGCCAGTGGGACGCGATGATGGCCAGGCCGATCGTGACGGCGGTCACGAGGGTCGTCTCATAGCCGACCGCGGTGCCACTGATGATGTTCGTCGCAGGCCCGGTCCGGGACGCCTCCGCGATCTCACGGACGGGACGGAACGTTCCGGCCGTGTAGTACTGGGTGATGTAGACGAAGACGACGGAGGTCGCCAGGCCGACGATCCCGGCGAAGAAGAACCAGAGCCAGACCGGCAGGCCGTTCGACGTGGAGCCGCCGGTATTCATCATGATGTTCGTCGTGATCGCGAGGCCCACCACGGACAGGATCGTCGTGACCCAGTAGCCGCGGTTGAGGATGTTCATCGGGTTCTCGGTCTCGGTGCCGCGGATGAAGAACATCGCGACGATCGTGGCCAGGAGCCCGAAGGCCCGGACGACGAGCGGGAAGAAGATCCAGGCTTCCGGGCTGGGCCATCCGGCCGACTCGGCGATCGCGAATGCAGCGACGCCCAGGATCATCGCGCCGATGTTCTCGGCGGCGGTGGACTCGAACAGATCGGCGCCTCGACCGGCACAGTCGCCGACGTTGTCGCCGACGAGATCGGCGATGACGCCCGCGTTGCGGGGGTCATCCTCGGGGATGCCGGCCTCGATCTTGCCGACAAGGTCCGACCCGACGTCCGCGGCCTTCGTATAGATGCCGCCGCCGAGCTGGGCGAACAGCGCGACGAACGACGCCCCGAACCCGAACCCGACGATGAGGAACGGCGCCTCGGCAACGGTGACGTCGGCGATGAACGTCTCGTAGGCGGTGAAGATGCCCCACACGCCGAGCAACGAGAGGGCGACGACGAGGAAGCCTGAGACGGCGCCGCCGCGCATCGCGACCTGGACCGCCTCGACGAGGCTGCGGCGTGCCGCGGCCGCCGTGCGGACGTTGGAACGGACGCTGATCGTCATCCCGATGATGCCCGACAACATCGACGCGCTCGCCCCCACGAGGAAGGCGAGCCCGGTCATGATGCCGATGGGAGCACCCGCGAGCGCGGGCACGTCGGCGACGTCCTTCGTCTCGACGAGCGCGATGACGACACCGATGATCACGGCACCACCGAGGGCGAGCAGGGCGATCGTCGTGTACTGGCGCTTCACGAAGGCATCGGCGCCCTCGCGGATCATGTCGCCCACGTCGACCATGGCCTGCGTGCCGGTGTCGCGGGAAAGGACGTCGCGTGCCAGGTAGAACGCGAACAGGACCGCGACGATACCCGCCACGGGAACGATCAATTGGAGCGTTTCAGCGCTCATCAGGGCTGCAGATCCTCCTCAGTCGGGTCAGGTACCGGGGCGCGAGGCGCGCACCGCCCGCAGGCGGTTTGTCCACGGGAAAGAAAACGGCCGGGGACCACCTCGGGCGACCCGGAGCGGCCCGTTCAGGCCAGCGCGGAGTGTAGCAAGCGGCGAAACTCGGGGTCAAACGGCGCCGGCGACGGCGGGGTCAGGGCAGCCAGCCGGGCTGGACGCCGTCGGCCGTCAATCTGGCCACCACACCTGTCGAGACGCGGACCGTCCAGATGCCGTCGGACCCGTCGGCAGCCCCGGCGCCGCCGGCGCTGACACGTCCGAACACGATGGATCCCCCGCCGGGCGCGAAGCGCGGCCAGCGATCGTCACTGCCCGGACGCGCTGTCGTGATGGCCACCCGCTCGCCGGATGCTCGGAGGAGCACGACTCGGGTTGTCCCGGTCGGCGGGTCCGACTCGACGAAGGCGAGGCTGCCGTCGCTGCCGGCAGCAACCGATCCGGCGGCAGGCCCGAGCGACGTGCGAGCCCCGTCGGGCCGCACGATCCACGCGGCGATGGCCTGGCTGGACGGCTCACGGGCGACGACGGCGAAACCGCCTCGGGTGGCGACCCAGACCGGTGCGGCGTCGGCCACCAGCCCGACGTCGGTCGTGACGGGTTCCAGCCCAAAGCCGGGGTCCAGGTCCATCAGCCGGACGTCGCCGCTCCCCGTGGCCAACAGCAGCCACCGGCCCGTGGGATCGAATGCGGCACGTGTGCTCCACACCGACGTCCCCGGGCCGCCGGGATCGCCGTCACCCGTGAGCGCGACCGATCCCAGCGGTGGGGCCCCGTCGGGGAGCAGCTGGCGTGTCGGCAGCCCGCCCACCAGGGTGCCCGGCGCAGGTACCCGCCAGTACCCACGGTCGGCGCCGCTGGCGTCGCGACGGCCGACGACGAGCGACCGCCCATCGGGCGTGAACTTCGGGGCAGCCTCGACCTGCCCCGGCTGCGTGACGGCCGTCTGGCTGGAGCCGTCGATTGCCATCGTCGACACGACCCCCGCCGCAGCGAACGCGATCAGCGACCCATCGGATGACACGTCAAATCCCGAGATCGGGGCGAGCGTCGTCGTGAGCTGTCGCTGGTTGGTGCCGTCCGGGTTCATGAGCCAGACGCCGCGGGTCCCGCCGCGCGCGCTCAGGAACGCGACCTGGTTCTGGGCCGAAACGGTCGGCGAGCCGGTCGTGAAGACCCACGAGCGACCCGGCGCGACACGACCCGGGTCGCCCAGGCGGGCGACCTCCGGGGCAAGCGTCACCCGGTACGTCGTGTGTTCGGCGAGGGGAGCCGATGGGCTGAACAGCAGGACCCGCTGGCGTGCGGGATCGGGTGCCGCTCCCTCCTCGGTCGGTTCCAGGTCCGACGGTAACGCGACGACCTGCAGGGAGCCATCGATCGGGGGATCGATCGTCAGTGCGCGACCAACGGTCGCGGGGTCGATCGGTGCGTCGAAGATCACGGCGATCGGGGTCCGGACGCCGATGCCCGAGACCGTGTCTGCCGGCACGGTGGCCTTCACCGCGACGCCTGCCCGGACGGTCGAGAACCGCGAGGTGAACGGAGCGCCGAGCCGGTTTCCGCCGGTGTCCGCCGCCTGGCCGCCGATCGAGATCGAGTAGGTCGTCCCGAACCTGAATGGGGCAACCGATGTCAGGGTCAGGGTCTCACCGGACCACGACGGCCGGGTCGGGACGGGTGGTTCCAGTCGGATCGAGCGCTCGACCGACGCCGTATCCATGAGCCGATCAAATCGGACGACGATGGCCGTGTCGACGCTCAGCTCGGTCGAGCCGTCGGCGGGTTCAACGGCGACGACGGTTGGTGCGCCGACCGAGCGAAAGGCCCACGGTTCGAGTCCGCTCGTTGCCACGTTGCCGGCCAGATCGCTGAATCCGGGCGCGACACTGACCTCGAACGCGACATCGATGGGCAGGCGCTCGGCGGGCGTGAAGATCGCCGTCTGGCCATCCCAGGTAACGACGCCGGAGACACTGGGGACGATGAGGATCCTCGACTCGGCCGACGCGTGGTCCACTGCCTCACTGAAGGTGATGTCGATCGCGGTGACTGTTTGCGCGAGCCGTTCGGCTCCGCCGACCGTTGCGCTCAGCCGCACCTCGCTCACCGTCGGCGCGCGCCGGTCGACGAGCGTGGCGTTGTACAGCACCAAACCGAGGACGACGATCGCGACGGCGATGCTGCCGAGCGAGATCAGGCGACGCAACCATGCCTCCATGCTGCCATCCCGCGCCATCGGCGGGACCATGGCGCAGCCCCTATACTGCCGGACTTGTGACCCAACGACCCGCGCTCGGGTGTCTCTTCGAGATCGTCGAGACGCTCGTTCTCACCCTTGTCATCTTCTTCGTGATCCAGAACTTCGTCGCCCAGCCGTACCAGGTGAAGCAGCAGTCGATGGAGCGGACGCTGGAGCCGAACGAGTACGTGCTCGTCGACAAGCTCACGCCCCGATTCAGCGCGTACGAGCGAGGATCGATCATCGTGTTCACCCCGCCACCCGACTGGTCGCCCGATGATGGCACGCCGTTCATCAAGCGGATCGTCGGGATCGGTGGCGACAGCATCGAGATCGTGGACGGACGGGTCCACGTGAACGACGTCGCCATCGACGAGCCGTATCTGTACACCGGGACCGCCGGTCCCGAGCCGACCACGACCACGATCGATCCGCCGCGCTGGGAGGTCCCGGCCGGCGAGCTGTTTGTCATGGGCGACCATCGCTCGCACTCGGCCGACTCCCGGGCGTTCGGCCCGATCCCCGTGGACTCCGTCGTGGGACGGGCCTGGTTGCGCTACTGGCCCTTCGGCGTCTTCGGGATTCTCGACAGCCCAACCTATCCGGGACTCCAGATCGCCGTCCCGTGAGCCCCGTCGTCGTCGCGGCGGCCTTGGCGCTGGTCATCGGCGCCGTCGTGGCCGTCTCGGCCCGCGAGAGTCGCCTGGCGGTGATCGGCCTCGCGGTGGCGCTGGTCGCCGCGCCGCTCGTCGCCGATCCACTTCCCTCGGTCATCGGCCTGGCCGTCCGCCTCACGGGCGCGATCCTCGCCGCCTACCTCATCCGGGCGGCGTTGCGTTCCGGCGCGGTCCTGACCCTGGGAACGCACCTCGGCTGGCCCGTCCAGGTGCTCCAGGCGGTCGGGGCCGGGGCCATCGGGCTCGGGATCGCCATGGAGGCCGGATCGATCCCGGGGGGCGCTGGCAGCAGCGGCACACCGGACGGCGTCACGGCGGCGGCCGTTGCCGTGGCGGCGGGAGCGGTGGCGATCGTGCTGGCGGTGGAGCCGATCGTGTCGGCCCGCGATGGATTGCGCCTCGGCGTCGGCCTGCTCCTGGCGGTCAATGGATTCAGCGTGGTCCGCACGGCCCTGCTGGGGTCCGGCGGAGGGCTTGAGCACATCGTCGTCGCGGCGGCACTGGCATCCATTGCGGCTGGGACGGCGGTCGTGTGCCTCGGTGCCGCGGCGTCGGGTGGAGGGCTGGCCCTGTCTCACGTGCCATCGCCGATCCGCGGGCGGCGGCCGACCCCGGTCGATCGACCATGGCAGGACGACGACACCGACGGTGACGGACCTCGATGACCGTGGTTGCCGCGATCGGCATCGCCGCCGTCGCCGGGATGGTCACCTTGCTGTTCGAACGGCGGTCGCGGCTCGGCACCATGGTCGCCCTGGTCGGACTGCTCGGCATGACCGCTGTGGCGCTCTCGATCCGTCCGGACGAGACGTTGCCCGTTGGCGGCACCGCGATCACGGGATCGCTCTACCTGCGGTTCTACCTCGTCCTCGGCGGGGCGGCCGCAACCCTCCTCGTCCTGCTCGGGTCGGTGGTGGGGGGATCCACGAGCCTGGGAGGTGTGGCGCTTCTGGCGCTTGCCGGCGGCGGCCTCGCCCTGGGGACACCCGACCCGATCATCGCGATCATGGCATCGACTGCGGGCTCGGTGGCTGCCGCGGTCGTCGTTGCCGACCGGCGCAGCGGACCGCGGATCACGGTGGCGGCACGGGCGCTTCGGGCGACCGTGCTGGCCGGTCTGTTCGTGGCCGGCGGGATCATCTGGCTCGGAGCTGCCGCCCGCGGCCTATCGGTCCCCGGCATTGAGACCGTGGACGAGGTGGGTCGCTCGTTCGGGGCGGGGCTCGTGGGCCTTGCCTACCTTGCCGCCGCCTGCGGCGTGGCGATCCGGACGGCGGCGATCCCGTTCCACGGATGGGCTGCGCGGATCGCGGAGGCGACCCCGCCGGTCGGCCTGCCCGCGATCCTGGCCATCGGGCCGGCTGCGTTTGCGGTCGTGGTCATCGCCTGGCTCGACGGGTCGGTCGGCACGCTGGGCGAGCCGCTCGCCGTCGAGCGCTGGATCGTGCTGGTGGTGGCCGGCGCGAGCCTGCTGCTGGGCGCCGTCGCGGCCTGGTTGCACGACGATGTCGAACACGTCGTCGCGTACTCGCTCGTCCAGGACGCCGGCGTCATTCTCCTCGCGGTGGCCGCGCTCGATCCGGCCGCCTGGGAATCGGTCCGCGTGTGGATTCTCGCGGTGATCGCCGTCAAGTCGGCGCTCGCTGCGTGGGCCGCGGCCGCTCGACACACGTTCGGGACCAGGCGGGTCAGTGAGCTCAGTGGGTGGGCCAGGCAGTCACCCGTTCTCGCCGCGTCGTTCGTGGTCATCCTCGTCGCCGCCGTCGGGCTGCCCGGCCTCGCCGCGTTCGATGCACGGGCGTCCCTGATCGACCTCGTTGCCGACGGTCCGGTCCTGGCCCTGTTCGTCGTCGGCGGCCTCTCCCCGATCGGCTATCTCGGTCGGTTGCTCGTGACCGGCTTCGGGCGACCCAGCGCCTTTGTCCGGACGGCCCCGGGCCCGCGGCCGACATGGCCGGGACCGCGCCTGTTGCAAGGCCGCGCGACGCGCCTGGCCGACGCGGCGGCACGCGTCGGCGGCGCCGGCCTTCGGGCCGCGGCGAGGGCAATCCAGCGAGGCTCAGCGAGGATCGCGCCGGATCGCACGGCGGATCGTGCCGCCACGGCGGATGGTGCCGCCACGGCGGCGGATGGGGCGGCGCGGGCCACGCGGCTCGCCCCCGATCGCGAGACGCGAGTGGCAGGCGAGAACGCGGTCCAGGAGACAGCCCCTTCGGGGGCGAGATCACCGCTCCGAGAGGCGACGCCGATCGCGCTGCTCAGGGCACTCCCCGCGGCGTGGCGGGCCAATCGATCGCCGATCGCGGCTGCGATCGTGTTCGTCATGGCCTGGCTCGCGATCACCGTATCGGCCGGCGGTCTCGGAGCGCTGCCGGCCGCCGCCGAAGCGGCTCCCGGCAGCGGGCCGGTCGAGTCGTTCCTGCCCGGTGGACCCGGCGAACCATCGGCGCCACTCGATTCCGGAGGCGCGTCGCCTGGATCCAGCGCCAGCGTTCCGCCATCGCCGGTCGGGGCATCGCCCGCCTCGACACAGGATGCCGGCTCGCCGAACGTCGAGCCGGCGGGAGCATCGCCGGTGGCGTCGGGCCTGCCGACCGACCAGGCCCCGAACGCCAACCCGGCCCCGTCGTTCGAGCCGGTGGCCAGCCCGTAGGTCGCTGCACGGGTCAGGCTTGCGCCGAGCGCACTCGTGGCGCGGCGCGGGTCAGTCGGCGGGGGCGAACGCCCAGCGGTCGATGTCCCGATCGTAGTCGACGAGTTCGTGCGACTCGAACCAGAGGGCGAGCTCGGCGGCGGCCGTCTCCGGACCATCCGACGCATGGATGAGATTCTGGGCGGTCTCGAGCGCATGATCGCCGCGGATCGTGCCCGGAGCGGCCTCGTGCGGGCGCGTCGCCCCGACCATCGATCGGACCACGGCGATCGCGTTGGGCCCCTCGAGGGCCACGGCGACGAGCGGACTCGAGGTGATGAAGTCCACGAGGCCGGCGAAGAACGGGCGCTCGCGATGGACCTCGTAGTGACGCTCGGCCTGCGACCGATCGACGCGGACGAGCTTCATTCCAACGATCTTGAGGCCGCGCTCTTCGAAGCGGCCGATGATGCGACCGACGAGGAGCCGTTGTACGGCATCCGGTTTGACCAGGACAAGCGTCCGTTCGTTCACGAGTTGACACCAATCTGCGGAGGGATGGGGTTCGGCGCGAACCTTACCGCACCGCGCCGCGTTCCAGCAGCATTACCCGGCTGCCGGGTCGGCGCCAGCACCCGGAGCCTCGTCGTCGAGCAGGACGCCGACCGCCGCGAACGCCTCCTGCGCCTGGACCTCGCGCCCGACGATGCGATAGGCGTCGCCACGCACGACGCCGAACGCCGGACCGGACCGGTCGGCGATCAGGTCGAGAATGGCCGGGGCGAGGCTGGGCTCCATGCGCAGGACGAGGGCGAGGCGGATCGCGGCCGAGGCCGACCGGCCCTCCGCGAGGGCGACCCGGGCGGCCTCGAGTTCCTCCATCGGCTCCCGCAGCACTGCGGCCACGGCGACCCGAGTCGACGCAATCGGCCAGACGGCACGCTTCGGCATCCCGGCGAACAGGTCGTCGAGCGACCCGTCGAGGCGGTCCAGCGCGCGCGTCGCGAGACGGCCGGCCTCGGCGGTTCGCCCGATCGCGGCGGCCGCTTCCGCCGCGATCGCGAGCGCCCGTCCCTCGCCGCCGCCGCTCTCGAGATGCGCCGCGGCCGCGTCTCCGGCCCCGGCGAGATCGCCGCTCCTCCAGCGCACCTCCGCCAGGTCGCCCAGCGCTCCGGGATCGAGGGGGCCGGTGGCCGCAAGTGTTTCGAACTCGGCGCGCGCCAGGGGAAGCAAGCGCATCCGCAGATGCAGGCGGGCCAGCCGCAGGTCGGTCCGCCGAGCGTCCGCGACCGTGTCCACCGGAGGGGCTGCGGCCCGCCGGCTCATCCAGGGATCCGCAGGTGGCGCTCCAACCCTCGCAGGTGGCGCGCCGGCGCAACCACGGCCATGCGCAGCGCGTCCTCGATCAGAAGGTCTCGCGCAAGGCGCTGGATGTCCTCGGCCGTGACTGCCGCAATGGCAACGAGCGCGTCGTCGATGGTCATGACCCGGTCGTGGAGCGCCTCCTGCCCGCCGATCCACGACGCGACGTGGCGCGTCTCGTCCATCCGCAGCTCGATCCCACCGGCCAGGTACGAACGAGCCTTGCTCAGCTCTTCGTCGGGCACCGCTTCGTCGCGCAGGCGGGCAAACTCGCGCAGGATCGCCTCCAGCGCCGCCGCAAGGCCGGGTGGATCGACCCCGGCCGAGACCTCGAGGACACCGGCGTCGGCGTACTCCATCACGCCCGAGCTGACGTCGTAGGCAAGGGCCCGATCCTCCCGGACCGACAGGAAGAGGCGACTGCTCATCCCGTCACCAAGCACGGTATTGAGCACCGCGAGGGGCCAGGCGTCCGCGTGGTCACGATGGAGGGCCGGAACGCCGATGACGAGCTGGGCCTGGGAGGTCGACCGCCGCCCGACCAGGACCCGCTCGCCGGCCGGGAGGAGCGGTGCCGGAGCGAAGGCTGGAAGCATGCCGTTGCCGCTCCCGAATGCGCGATCGGCCAGGTCGACGGCCGTCTCGTGAGGAATGTCGCCGGCCACGGCAACCACGGTGTTCGATGGGCGATAGGCCGTCCGCCAGAACTCGTGGATCGTCGCCTCGGGCAGCGCGCGGATCCCCGCCTCGTCACCACAGATCTCGCGGCCCAGCGGGCCGTCGCCGAACATCGATTGCTGGAACAGGATCTGGGCGTACTCAGTCGGATCGTCGAGATAGCCGCGAATCTCCTCGATGACGATGGCCCGCTCGTGGTTGATCTCGGCATCGGCCAGGGTGGGCCGGATGATCAGCTCGCCGAGGACGTCCATCGCGACGGCCGCCTCGCGGCGCGGGACCCGGACCCAGTAGACGGTCGACTCGCGGTCGGTGGCCGCGTTGAACGATCCGCCGACACCCTCGATCGCTTCGCTGATCGCGCGCGTCGTGGGAAACGCCGCCGTGCCCTTGAACGTGATGTGTTCCATGAAGTGGGCGACGCCGGCCTGCTCGGGCGACTCCAGGCGAGAACCGGCCAGGACGTACGCGGCAATGGACACGGAGCGGGAAGCGGGCAGGCGGGAGCTGATGACCCGCGGTCCCGAGGGCAGGGCGGTACGTTCGAACATCGCCGGGATGGTACAGGAATCAGTAGCGCGCCCCGGCCGTCGGCCGGGGCGCGCTACGGATCGGATGGCCCGGTGTCAGCCGGCGATGATCGGCTCCAGCCAGGGCAGGAGGAAGAACAGGACGAACATGACGGTGACCACCCACATCAGCGGATGGATCTCGCCGAGCTTGCCCCGAACGAGCTTGATGAGGGTCCACGCGATGAACCCGGCGCCGATGCCGACGGCGATGTCGTAGGTCAGGGGCATGAGGATCATCGCGAGAAGGGCCGGAAGGCCTTCCTCGACATCCCCGACGTCGATCCCGCCGACCTGCTCGAAGAGCAGGTAGCCGACAATGATCAGGGCCGGAGCGGTCGCCACGGCCGGGATCATGAGGGCCAGCGGGGCCAGGATGATCGAAACGAGGAAGAGCACGCCGGTCACGACCGACGTGAAGCCGGTTCGGCCGCCTTCGCCCACGCCCGCGGAACTCTCGATGTAGCTCGTGTTCGAGCTCGTGCCACCGAAGCCGCCGGCGATCGCCGCGACCGAGTCGACCAGCAGGATGTTGCGCAGACCGGGCACCCGACCCTCATCGTCGGTCAGGCCGGCCTGGTTCCCGACGGCGGTGACCGTCCCCATCGTGTCGAAGAAGTCGATGATCGCGATGGAGAAGATCACGGCGACCGCAACGACGATCCCCAGTTTCTCGAACACCTCGGTGAAGCTGAGCTTGCCGATCGTCGAGAACGTCGCGTCCGACGTGAACGACGTCGGGACCGTGGCCACTCCGACGGCGAGTGCGATCGCGGTCGTGATGACGATGCTGAGGATCAACGCACCCGGGATCTTGCGGACCCACAGGACGATCGTGATGATCAGCCCGGCGAGCGCGACGAACGGGCCGTTGTCGACCGGGAAGATGAAGTGCACCGGCGGTGCACCCTCGCCACCCGCGATCAGGCCGGCATTGACGAACCCGATGAACAGGATGAACAGGCCGATGCCCACGGCGATCGCCCGCTTGAGCGATCCGGGGATCGCGTTCATCACCGCCTCGCGCAGGCCCAGGACGACCAGCAGCGTGACGATCAGGCCTTCCCAGAAGATGACGCCCATCGCGCCCTCGAAGGACAGGCCACGGCCGAGGACCAGGCCGAACGCCACGACGGCATTGATCCCGAGGCCGGCCGCGATGGCGATGGGGAAGTTCCCGAACACGCCCATCGCGATCGTCATGATCCCGGCGATGAGCGCGGTCGCCGCCGCGGTGGCGACCGGGTCGACGCCGGCCGCCCCGAGGATCGCCGGGTTCAGGAAGATGATGTAGGCCATGACCATGAAGGTCGTGGCCCCGGCTCTGATCTCGGTGACGAGGTCGGTCCCTCGCTCCGCAAACTTGAAATAGGCCGCAATCACGGGCGCCTCTCCTCCTTCTCCCGTTTCCGACGCCGGCCTCGAGTGGGTCGGTCGCCTTACCCTCCACGTCGCGATCGGTCGCCCGATCGCTCCGTCTCCACTCCCCCGCCCCCCGTTCCTCCCCTACTCCTCCTCGACCCGGTCGAGGCCGAGCAGCTCCATCTGGACAAAGCCGCTGGTATCGAACGCCAGCTGCCGCGGCGCCATCGGCGACTCATCGTCCACCGCGCCGACCGGGGCAAACTCGAGAACGATCCGCTCGTCGCCGTTGACCAGCTGATACACGAGCAGCTGGTCGGGGCGCGTCTCGAACTCGAGGTGTTCGAAGGAGTCGATGTTGATCGTGATCGCGATCGGGGTGAAAAAGGTCGAGATATCGGGCTGATCGACGACCAGGCGCTCGACCCAGCCGGTGCCGTGCGTGACCAGCTCCCGGCCTCGCAGGTAGCGGTAGGTGACCGTCTGCTTGAGGATCGGTCGGAGGACGTGCTGCATGTCGATGCGGCTGGTCACGACGCCGGCGTTGACGAAGAACTTCGCGTGCGGGTCGCTGGGCACCAGGGCTCTCGACTCCTGCTGTGGCAACGGGACCGGGACGTTGCGCGATCGCTGACCTCCCGGATGGTAGCGCGGCACGCAAGCAGCGGGAAGCCCGATCTGCGCGGGCGCCCGCGTATGATCCGTCCATGCTGCTGGCCCTCGACATCGGCAACACCAATCTGACACTCGGTCTCGTGCGCGCCGGTGTCCTCATCGCAACCCGTCGGGCGGCGACGGTGCAGCGCGCCACGGCCGATGAGCTGGAACTCCAGCTCGATGCGCTCCTTCGGCTCGACGACCTGTCGTTTGGGGATGTCGAATCGATCGCCTGCTGTTCGGTCGTGCCGGCCCTGACGGCCGGGATCGAGGCCGTTGCCGCTCGTCGCGAGCGCCCGCTGCTCGTGGCCACCGCGGGGACCGTCCCCATTCCGGTTCGCGTCGATCGGCCGGGAGAGGTCGGGCCGGACCGACTGGTCAACGCGCTGGCCGTGCAACGGATCCACGGCGCTCCCGCCATCGTGGTCGACTTCGGCACGGCGACGACGCTCGATTGCGTGGCTCCCGACGGCGCCTATGTCGGAGGCGCGATCGCGCCCGGCCTGGAGCTCGGCCTCGAGGCCCTGGCCGCGCGGACCGCCAAGCTCCCGCGCATCGAACTCCGGACGCCGGACCGTGCCATCGGCCGCGACACCGTGTCGGCGATGCAGTCGGGAACGATCTTCGGCTACCAGGCGCTGGCCAGCGGCCTCCTGGAACGCGTCCGCCGCGAACTCGCTGACAGTGCCGGCATTACCCCCGAGGCGGTCAAGGCCGTCCTCACCGGCGGCCTTTCGGCCGCGCCGTGGGCAAGCGCCCTGCCGGGCATCGATACGATCGATCCCGATCTGACCCTCAAGGGGTTGGCGATCCTCCACGCGGAGGTGTCCGGGGGCACGCCCCTGGAACTGGGGCTGGCGTGACCGTCGACGGTCGCCTCGGAGGGAGGCTGATCGCGCTCGGGGTGACCGGGTCGATCGCGGCCTACAAGGCCACCGAGCTGATCCGTCTGCTCGCGGCCGAGGGCGCGGACGTCGTCGTCATGCTCACGCCGTCGGCCACGCGGTTCGTGGCCCCGCTTGCGCTCGAAGCCCTGTCCGGCCACGCCGTCGAGAGCGACGTCCTGGCGTTGCTGCCGGACGGCCGAATCGGCCACATCGTGATCGCCGACACGTGCGATGCAGTCGTGGTGGCGCCCGCGACGGCGAGCTGGCTGGGCGCGATGGCCAACGGTCTGGCCGGCGACGTGGTGACGGCAACCTGCCTGGCGAGCTCGGCTCCGGTCGTCGTCGCGCCGGCCATGGACGGCGAGATGTACGCGCATCCGGCCACGACGGCCAATGTTGCCAGGTTGCGCGACACATTCGGCTACCGGATCGTGGAGCCGGAGGAGGGTCCGCTTGCCTCGGGTCAGCTGGGCGTGGGCCGCCTCGCGGCCCTCCCGACGATCGTCGCCGCGGTGGTCGCAGCGATCGGCGATCGGCCGGTCCGGACGGCCGACCCGGCGGTCCGGCCCGCCCGGGTTGCGGCGCCGCGGCCGGCCGATCTCGCGGGACGGCACGTCGTGGTCACCGCCGGCGGGACGCGGGAGCCCATCGATCCCGTCCGGTTCATCGGCAATCGCTCGACCGGGCGGATGGGGGTCGCCGTCGCGGAAGCGGCCCTGGCCCGTGGAGCCGAGGTCACCCTGATCGCGGCCGGCGTGAGCGTCGACCTGCCTGCCGGCGCCGCCATCGTCGCCGCGGAGACCACCGCCCAGCTCCGGGCCGCGCTCCTGTCCGCGCTGGGTGGCGCCGACGGTCGAGCCGGATTCGACGCCCTCGTGATGGCCGCGGCCGTCGCGGACTTCACGCCCATCGCGCCGGCCGACACCAAGCTCGCGCGCGGCGCGGGCCTGCGCCTGGACCTGGCGCCCACGCCGGATCTCGTTGCGGAAGTCGTCAGGATCGCGGCCGGCCTCGACTCCGCCGGTGCCAGCCGGCGGCCCCTCTCCCCTCGCCCGATCATCGTCGGCTTCGCGGCCGAGACGGGGTCGCTCGACCGGGCGGCCGGAAAGCTCCAGCGCAAGGGCCTCGACCTGCTCGTGGCCAACGACGTCGCCGAGCCCGGATCCGGGTTTGGGTCCGAGACGAACCGGGTCACGGTCTTCGACCGCGACGGCGATCGCGAGGCATGGCCGCTCCTCCCGAAACGGGACGTCGCCGACCGGATCCTCGACCGCGTGGTCCGGGCGTTGGACGAGCGCGACACCATGGGGCAGACTGAACCGATCGAACAGGAGTCCCAGCGATGAGCACCGAGTCCGCCCCGGTTCCCGACGTGTCCCCGGTCCGCCGTCTCACGGTCACCGACATCGCCCGGATGCACGCCGATGGCGGGCGGATCCCCATGCTCACGGCGTACGACTTCCCGACCGCCCGGATCCTCGACGACGCCGGCATCCCACTGCTGCTCGTCGGCGATTCGCTCGGCCAGGTCATGCTCGGCTACGACACGACCATCTCGGTGACGATGGACGACATGCTCCACCACACGCGCGCCGTGGCTCGAGCAGCGCGGCGGGCCCTCGTGATCGGGGACATGCCGTTCCTCTCGTACGCGACCCCGAAGGACGCCCTGGCGAATGCCGGGCGGTTCCTGCGCGAAGGCGGAGCCCAGGCGGTGAAGATCGAAGGCGGCCGGCGCAGCGCGCGGATCGTCGAGACACTCGTCGGGGCCGGGATCGCGGTGCAGGGCCACATCGGCCTCACGCCGCAGTCGATCAACCAGATCGGCAAGGTCCGCGTCCAGGGGCGGACCCGGGAGCAGGCACGCGCCCTCCTCGCCGACGCGCTGGCGATCCAGGAGGCCGGCGCCTTCTCGATCGTCGTGGAGCTCGTTCCGGAGCAGCTCGCGGCCGCGATCACCGAGCGGCTGCGGATCCCGACGATCGGCATCGGCGCCGGGGCCGGTTGCAGCGGCCAGGTCCAGGTCGTCACCGACCTCATCGGCCTGGGCGACTTCGTCCCGCGCCACGCCCGACCGTACGCAGCGGTCCGCGAGGCGATCGCGGACGCAGCTCGGCGGTACGCACAGGACGTCGCCGCGGGGACGTTCCCCGGACCCGAGGAGTCGACCCGGATGGACGACGCCGTCCTCGAGCAGGTCCTGGGGCGAGCCACTGACGACGTCGCCGACGACGGATCCGGACGGGGACTGCCCTCCGGTGGGATCCCGCTCGACCGCGACCTCTGACCCGTTGACTCGCGTCCTGCGCACGCGCCGCGAGCTGCGTGCCGCCCTTGCGGACAGCCGGCGTCCGGTGGGCCTCGTGCCGACGATGGGCTGGCTCCACGAGGGTCATCGTTCGCTCTTCGCCCGCGCCCGAGCCGAGAACGCCTCGTCCGTGGCGACGATCTTCGTCAATCCGCGCCAGTTCAACGAGGCGGCGGACTACACGCAGTATCCCCGGAATGAGGCGCGGGACCTCACGATGTGCCGTGACGAAGGTGTCGACCTCGTCTTCGCGCCGTCGGTCGACGAGGTGTACCCGACGGGCTTCGACACGATCGTCCATGTCGGCGCCGTTGGTCGCCCCCTCGAAGGGGCCGCGCGACCCGGGCACTTCGACGGCGTCGCGACGGTCGTGGCCATCCTGTTCGGCCTCGTCAAGGCGGATCGCGCCTACTTCGGGCAGAAGGACGCCCAGCAGGTCATGGTGATCCGCCAGATGGCCGGCGACCTCGCGATCCCGACGGAGGTCGTGGCCTGCCCGACCATTCGAGAGCCGGACGGCCTCGCCCTGTCTTCGCGCAACGTCCACCTGTCGAGTGAGGAGCGGGCGGCAGCCCCGGTCATCCATCGCGCGCTCATGGCGGGACGGGCCGCCTGGGACCGCGCTGAGCGCTCCGCCGACCCGATCCGTTCCGCGATGCGCTCGGTCCTGTCCGAGGAGCCGCTCGCTGTGGTCGACTACGTGTCCGCCGCCGACGCCTCAACCCTGGCCGAACTCGATCGGCTCAGCACGCCGGCGCTGCTCTCCGTGGCCGTGCGCTTCGGGTCCACCCGGCTCATCGACAACGAACTCATCGATCCGAGCTAGCTGGTCGGCGCCGTTCCCGCGACGCCCAGGACGCGATCGATCGACAGGTTCTCCGCCACGACCGACTTGATCAGATCGATCTTCTCGCGGTCCGCGGCGTGGGTCTTGACCAGCAGATCGTGGATCTCGGACGCGACGGAGTACGTGTCCTCGGCCACGAGCGTGGCGAACAGGTCCACGCGGCGGATCTGGTCGAGGACCTCGATCGGCGGCCGGTAGCCGCCCGTCAGGACCAGGCCCACGCTGCGTCGGTCCAGCTCGTCGGCATGGGCATCCGTGAGGGTCGTGATGACATCGTCGCGATCCCCGGGAACGATGACGAGCGTTCCCGGGCCGACGTGGGACAGCATGTGGAACGGCTCCATCGCGCCGATCGCCACGTCGTCAATCACCCGATCAAGATCCGGGCCGGGATGGATCGTCTCGCCGTGAACGCCCTCGAGGATCATCCCGAGGGTCGGATTGGACAGGATCGGCCGCACGGGGAGGACGCCGAGCAGGGCGATGCCGTGCTTCGCGAGTCCGCGCTCCAGCACGCGCTCGATTCCCGGTTGGGCATCGAGGTCGACCTTGTTCACGATTGCGCCGGCCACGGGGACCCCATGGGCCGTGAACAGCGAGGCGTTGAGGACGATCTCGTCGATCGGACGTCCGACGCCGCCTTCCGAGACGATGATCGCCGGGGCCCCCAGCATCGCCGCCACGACGGCGTTCGAGAGGCCGATGACCGCGCCGACGCCGGCGTGCCCGGTGCCCTCGATGAGCAGGACGTCGTGATCGCGATACGCGGCGTGCGCCACCCGGATCTTCGCCCCGAGGTCCTCGACCACGCGACCGTCGATGTAGGCCTTGGTGAACCCGCGCGGAATGTGAACCGGGCTCATCTGGGGATACGGCTCGGGAAGCCCGAACACGGTTCGGACAAGAACCGCGTCCTCGTCCGCCGGGTGCCCGTCCATGATGACGGTGCGTTGCCCGACGGGCTTCAGGAAGCCCGTCCGGAGGCCGCGCCGCATGAAGCCGTCCATGAGCCCCAGCGACGCCGTGGTCTTGCCGCGGTTCTGGCCGGTGGCGGCGAGGTAGAGCTGACGCATCGGGTCGGCGACGGTCAGCTGCGCGAGGTCGTCTTCCGCTCGATCAGCTGGACCGCATCGCGGAGGCGCGACAGGGTATCGGCGTCCACGGCGTCGGGCTCCAGGTACGGGCCGAGCCGCTCCATGGTGTCGACGACGAGACCCATGAAGACGCTCGCGTCGGCCACGAAGAACTGCGGCTCGTTGTTGTAGCGGACCAGGGTCAGCCGGCCCTGGAGAACGCGCCGCTCCTCGACGTGGGCGACCTGTGTCGCGAAGTTGTGGCCCTGGATCCCGTCGGGGTTGTTGAGGAAGTTCAGGGCGTTGTCGATCGCCAACCCGAAGCGGGCGCGCCAGGCCACCAGACGCTCGTGGAGCTCCGACGGGATGCGCACTTCGGCGACATCGTCGAAGACCTCGGGGGCCACGGTCAGGAGCCCGACCAGCGTGGTGCCGGCCCGTGGGCCGAGCATGACCTGGAGGCTGCGCTCGAGGGTGAACACCTCGGAATCGAAGCGCGGGCTGGTGATGACGTCGGTCAGCAGGTCCTCGACGTTGTCGAGGATGCCCGGCTCGGCGACGGCGTTTGCCAGGTGGAGGATCTCCTCCTTGAACAGGAACTTCTCTTCGTGATCGAGCATGCGCCGGATGGTAGCACCCGGCATGGAGGGGCTCCCGTCGGCGCAATCTTGCACCGACGCTTGGGCGCCGCCACCGAACCGATGGCTGCGCGCAATCCAAGGCCGAACGCGATGATGGCGACTGCCGACTGGACGAGAGGCCGGTGCCGTTGTGACAATCGCGGCCAACGACGGCTGGAGGTCGCGGTGCATCTTGCAGGCTCATCCGATCACTGGTATTGGTCGATGGACATCGAGCTCCCCGTGGACTTCTGCGTCCGTGCGCTTCGTCACGATGGGCTCCGGGTCTCGCCGTTCGACCAGCACCCGGACGGCGATGGCAGCCTCCGGGAGAAGGGGCTTGATGCGGCCTCGTGGCGTGCTTGGTTCGCCGCGGTCCTCGACCATCATTCGCGGTTGCAGGGGCTTACCACCACCGACGACTTCTCCCAGATCGATCGCCAGCAGGTGAGCGAGGTCTTCGACGCGTTCTCTACGCCGGCCCCTCGTCCACCGCGAGCTCCGGCGCAAGAGCGTCACGCTCGCCTTGACATGGGCTGAATACCGGGCGAGCTGCCCCGACGGCTTCGGGTACACCTGGTTCACCGAGCGGTACCGCGCGTACGCCGGACGCCTGGACCTCGTCCTCCGCCACGACCACCGCGCCGGCGAGAAGCTGTTCCTCGACTTCGCCGGGCAGACCATCCCGATCGTCGATGCGCTCGCAGGAGAGGTGTGGCAGGCCCAGCTCTTCGTGGCGGTCCTGGGAGCGTCGAACGACACGTAGCCAGCCGGCGGCCGCACGTGGCCAGGAAAGGGATCTCGTCATCGAGCCCGCCGGGCCGTCGCTCCGGATCGACGCGCACTCCGAGCGTCAGCTCGAAGTCCAGAACTTCGATCTCCTCAGGACAGCCGCACGACGTGTGCCCCTCCGACGTGTTCGTACCGGTCCGGCTGGCAGGTGAGGACGATGATCTGGCTTTGGCGGCCCGCGACGGCCAGGACAGCCCCCATGGCTTCGAGTCGCTGCGGGTCGGAGTTCCCGAGCGCGTCGTCAACGATGACGGGGACACCGCCATCAGGAGCCACGATCGTCGCGCACGCGAGCCTCGAGATCAGCGCGATCTGCTCTTGGGCGCCGACGCTCAGACTCCCGTACGGGATCGTCCGACCCTGAAGCGTTCGACTGACGACCGACAGGTTCAGGTCGTCGAGCTCCACCGCAAAGTCGGGGCCAAACACGATCTTCCCGAGGTTCTCGATCTCTCGCCGGAGCGGCGCCACATAGGATCGCCGGGCCGCTTCGCGTTCCGAGCGGAGCGTCTCGAAGAGCAGCTTCCGGGCCGCCGCGTGGGCCTGGTAGCGTCGCAGATCGGGCTCGGCCTGGTCCTTGTCCGCCTGCGCTTCCTGGAGATCCTCGGCGAGACCGTCTTCGCCGTGGTCGCGGAGCCTGGTCGTGACTTGCAGCAACTCGTCCTGGACCTGCCTGGTCTCGGCATCCACGCGCTCCAGGGCCCGCCTGGCATTGTCGAGCATCTCGCGAGCCTGGTCCGCGCCCTCTCGTGCCAGTTCGGTCCTGGCTCCTTCGAGCTCCGCCCCGAGAGTTTCCTCGGCTCCCTCGGCCATCCGCAGACTCTTCGCAAGGGACTCGTCCGAGGCCGCGGCGCGCTCCGCGGCAAGTGCGGCCTCGCGTCGTTCGAATTCCTCGGTCGCCAGTCGAAGCTCAGTGTTGCGCTCGCTGCGAGCGATCTCGATCTCAGCGAGTCTGGTACGTGCCCCTTCCCATTCCTGTTCGGCGGCCCTGGCGGACGGCTCTGTCTCGCTGAGGGCCCGTTGGGCCTCTTCCGCGGAACGGCGGACGTCATCCTCGTTTCCGCCTCCGGCGCCGGTGTGCGACTCCTCGGCCTCTGGCATCCGCCCGCGCAGGCTTGCGATCCGCTCCTCGAGAGCTTCCAACGTGAGATCGCGAAGGTTCTCTCGCAAAACGCGCTTCTGCTCGGTCACCGTCCGGCCCGCGTCCTCACGCGACTTATGCAGGCGCTCTGCTTCTGCGAGATCGGTTGCACCTGCTGCCCGGAGCAGATCCCCCAGCTGGCCCTCGGCCGCCTCGAGCTCCGTGCTGGTCATGTCGCCCGCTGCTCCCACCTCGACCGAGACGGACGCGATGTCGGGAAGAGTGAGCTCGATCGACTGATCCACGCGACGTTCCAGCCGGGTGCCCGCGGGCAGTTTCAACTCGAGTCCGTCAACGAGGCCGACGAGATCAGTGAACGCCTCCACGCGGACGAGCGGGCGGGTCGCCTCGAGCCGAGCGCGTGCAAGCTCGACGGTCCGATGCTGCTCCCGGATGGATGCCAGGAGAGCCGTGTCAACCGGGAGTGCGGCGTCCGCCGCGGCCGCCTCCAGCGCCACGAGGGCCGCCTTGACGCGCTCGCTGCGTTCCAGCAGTGATGCCAGATCGGCTGCGTCCCGCAGCTGCGAGAGACGAGCCTGTCGCTCGTCGGCCAGGGACTTCGCCACCTCTCGCTCCAGCCGGGCTGCGGCCACCGCCGTATCGGCGGCTGCGACACGGGCCTGGGCGACCTCGAGCTGCGGGCCGTCTTCCCGTACCGCAGCGTCGAGCCGTTCCTGGTCGGACTTGGCGGTCGCGACGGCCGAGATCGCGTCCTGGCGCGCCTTCTCGACGCGCCTGGCCTCATTGGTTGCGAGCTGCGCCGAGCCGAATTTGGCCTGGATCGTCTCGACCCCGGCCTCGAGCTTCGCAAGCGCGTCGACGCGCGCCTGGTGTTCGCCTAGTCTCGACCGTTGCTCCGCCCCTCGCTCGACCAGTCGACGCGCCTCACCCTCCAGGCGGACGCTTGCCTCGACGTCGGCCTCGATCGCACGGATGGCGTCCTCGATCCCGGCGATCCTCTGCGCTGCACCTTCGATCGTTCGCTCCATCTCTGCGACCACCTGCTTTCGCCGACCGGTTTCCGTCCAGTACTGCAGGTACTCGGCGTGGGCAAGCCCGAACAGCGTCACCTCCTCATCACCGGCGGGCGACTCCCCCGCCGAGCGATCGAGGGCGGCGGAGAGCGAGGTTTGGTCGGTGAGCGCTGCCTGACCGACGACGTCTCCCTGCTGCATGCGCAGCGCTTTCCATAGCGCCATGTCCACGGTCTCCGACAGGATGGTCTGGACTCGCTCGTGCGCCTCTCGACCCGTGTGGTTCTCCGGCCGCGGCCGAGTGATCTCCAGTTCCGTGACCCGGTCTCGGAGGAACCGCTTCTTGTAGCGAAAGGCGAACGGACCGGTTTCGGCCTCGATCGTGACCTCGGGTCCAACATCCCGGTCGACGGGCTTGACCGCCTGGATTCGCTGTTTGGACGTCGAGTCCAGGTCTTCGATGATCCGGTCGATGGCTTCGGCGATGCTCGACTTGCCGATCTCGTTCGGCCCTTCGACGATCGTGACGCCACTGGGAGCGAACTCCACCGTGCGGTCACTGACACCGCGATAGTTGCGGAGTGCGATCCTGAGGATCCTCATGCGCCCGCCCCACGCCCGTGCACGAGGCGCACCAGGAGCGACAGCGCATCACGGGCCGTCTCGGCATCGGGGTCGCCGCTTGCAGCCTCGGCCCGAAGTCGAGCGACGGCGGTCTTGGCGAAGCCACTGAGGCCAAGTTCGGCGAAGTCGTCGTCCTCGGGGCGGACGAGCAACCGGCTTGTGGGCTCCCACTCCTCGATAGATCCGAAGACCTCGCGCGCCTCCTCGATGATCTCCTGGAGCCGCGTGTATTGCGTCAGCGAGAGCACGCCCAGCAGGGTCAACCGGACGATCGACCGATCCTTGGCCGGCAGACGGTCGAGACGGTCGAGCAGCGTTTCGGGGCCCGACGCCGCGTCGAGTTCCAGCGTTTCGCCCACGAACCGCCACGTCCCGATCGGTCGTGGGGTCACCGTGCAGGTGCCGTCCCCCAATTCGACGAGCAGGACATTCCCCGCGTCCGTCTCGTCATGGGCGGTCGGTTCGGGCGCGCCCGCGTACCAGATCCTCCCGGTCTCACCCACTTGCGTCGTCGAGTGCCGGTCGCCGAGCGCGATGTATTGCACCTTGCCGTCGGCGATTGCGGCCTCGGCGGCACCAAGGCGGATGGTCGAAGGGTCGTGAAACTCACCCATGTAGTCGACGGCCCCGTGGCCGACGACAATCCGCACGCAGGCCGGGTCGGCGACGAGTGGGTCGCAGGCGGCCCCGACCAGATCGAGCAGCGGCCGCTTCGTCATCCACGGCGCGCCGACAATCTGGACACCATCTCGAACGTCCACCGGGTCGGGGCTGTCCAGGACGACCACGTTCGGAGGGACGGAGCGGAGAAAGGTCGGCGAGCGATATACCGTCGCGGCATCGAGCGGGTCGTGGTTGCCGGGAAGGAGGTAGACCGGCACCGGGATGGAGGCCATCGCCTGGAGAGCCCGGCCGACCGTCCTGGGTCGTACGCGGTTCGTCTCGAAGACGTCGCCAGCCACCACCACGAACTCGGCCTGCTCGGCGGCCGCGATCCGGCCGATCGCGGTCAGGCCATCGATCCGCGCTTGGGCGTATCTTGCCTGCGCGTCCTCGTCGAGGAAGCGCCGGGTCATCCCAAGCTGGAGATCCGCGGTGTGGATGAAGCGAACCGTTGGGTCCTCCCCGCCCTTGTCGGCGGACCGGTGCTGCCGTGATGTGGAAAAGATGCTCGGCCAGGTATCAGTCCCGTTGTGCGATGTCTGCAGCGAACCCTGAGTGTGAGAGAGCACCAAAGGTGCAGAGAGATCGCCACGAAAAGTACAGAGGCGAC
>ERZ1292630.65-Hain-H41-02um-R3-65-length-117434-cov-17_pt4 | contig 63301 bp, 114 predicted proteins | sample MGYA00564408_ERZ1292630 | MGnify/ENA primary metagenome ERZ1292630 (study PRJEB36523, sample SAMEA6512641) | groundwater metagenome | collected 2019-01-08 | study: AquaDiva: Metagenomics assemblies of 32 groundwater samples
AAAATGCTTTCATATCCTTATCGTAATCATACCACTTACAAGAATCATCAAAAGGGTTGTATCCAACAAATTCTGAAATTTCTTTTTCCATTTGATTTACTTCATATCGTGTATAATAACCCATAAATATTTCCTTTCATATTGTTTCAATAATAATTATATAACTGATTCGATTTAATTAGGCAAGTCTTCACATACGATTATTAAAATCATCAACCAGTTCTTGAACAGTAGGAATATCACTTGCTCCTACTACGTTCAACAAAGCAATCAACATAGTAGCATTTTCTTCAAGAATATCAGTCAGGCAAAAGATGCTGCCATTAGCATAATCTGTACCTAAATCCATGTTGAACATTACATCGCTAAGCTGTGAATTAATTGTCATTTTATATTTCCTTTCATGCTGTTTCGATTATTATGTGTAACTAATTCGATTAATTATGTCAACTATCTTTTTCAAAAAGATTAAGAGGGCTATGATATTCTGGCCCTGCTAGTGAATAATGATCAGGCAAGCTACAACGATATGCTTCTGTATAGGTCTTATATGGCCCTTGTATACCTTCTTCTGTGTTAATAAAATAACATAGTCCATGCTTGAAAATACCCTCACCAGCACTCATATATGTACCATAGTGATGAATATTAACATCTTCTTTATTTTCAAAGACAGCACAATCATTAACTTCTGAATACACATAATCAAAATTAATATTTTCAATAATTCCATTACGAATATTTTCTGACAAATCATACCATTTTAAGTCAGTATATTCACCTGTTTCAATTCCATCAGAAATATGATTGATATCAATTCTACTAAGCCATGAGCCTCCACTAAGTTCAAAAGGACTATAATCTTTTACAAAACATGAACCATCGGAGAAAATGACATAAAGTTCATCACTTACATTATTCTTGACAATCCGAAAAAGATATTCTGATTCGCTAAACTGTTTTTCATTTTCAAAAAGCTTTTCCATAATTATATATCCTTTGTTCGTTTCCAATGATTAAGCTATAGATGATTCGCCATATATTGTCAATATCTTAATTATTATTGATAACTTTTATACATCTAGCAGAACCATTACGCTCTAGCTTTTCTGTATCAAAAATCATCCATGAATGAATCATAGTACCAGTAACATCATTATAACGCTTATTATTACTTTTCAAGTTCTTAAAATGCTTTGACCTAAAATAGTTTTTACCCTCATATACGAAAGGAAAACCTTCTAGTACATAATGGCCTTTTGTATTATATGCACAAACAACAAACATATCTAAGCTGCTTTCATTAGTCGTTCAACCATTTCAATCTTTAGTGTGGCTTTGATTAAACCCTTTACAGGAGAGCTTTCTTCTATGCCTTCTACAGCCATAGCAATGAAAGTATCGTCAATAGTCTTATTGTGCTTGTCAGCATATGCAATCCAAGCATTACAAAGTTCATCTACTTCTTTTACAATATCCATATTATTCACTCTTTCTATGTTCTTTTATTAATTCTAGCATAACTCTCTTAGCTTTAGCCATACTCTTAATCCCTTTAGGCAAATTAAGATATACGCCCATATTATGATCAATACAAAAACGACTTTCGAGATCCCTATCGCTATATTTTCCTCTTTTACATATAAGGCAAATAGGCATTCTTGATTGGCCTTGTGGAATATCATAGAGATACCAATCACCACTAGGAAACTCTACCCATTCATAATATTCTGACATTTTTATTTCCTTTTGATGTTTTCAATAGATAATCAATAACATTAGCTTAGATATATGTCAAGATAATTAAGTAGGATTTCCCCAAAAAACACTAGCCATACAAGCAATGGAAGCCCATAACAGAAAAATACAACCAGCAATATACCCTATCTTATTAGAACGATTCATAGTTTTTGATTCAGATGCTTTTACCATATTAGAAGCGGATGCTCTAAATACAAGCGCACCCATTAGAAAATATATAATATTCATGATCATATTTAATAGCCTTAGTTTGGTGTGCCAGTAGAGACTCGAACTCTCACGCCTAAGCATTCGGGCTTAAACCGAACGTGTCTACCAATTCCACCACAAGCACATAATAAATAATTTTAACTGTCTTTATCTAACTCTTTGACAGTTATTGACTAGGCGTTCTAATCATGCCGCTTGGCATCAAGTTAGACCTATATTCAAGCTGTATTAGGCTACCACAGCTTCCGTATTTTCTACCTTTGGTTTAGTAGTACGTGGCTTACGAGGATTGCCCGAAGCTGTCCAAGGCTTACGTGGCGTACCAGCCTTAGTCAAAGCATTGCCAGCTTCATCACGTAGCATATTATACGGCTTAAATTCATGGCGATTGGTGAGCCGATCACGATTAATATTCTTTACTTCGCCTGTACGACTATTTTTCACCTTGACAAAAAGACCTTGCTTACCAAGCAAAATGCCTACAGCAGGACGGCCACGGCCACTATTTACCCGAAAACGGACTTCTTCGCCTACATTCAATTCTGATACATTCAACATATTTAATATCCTTTCATAGATTGTTTAAGTTTTTGTCTCTGTGTTCCTTCGACTATTTTGTGATAGCCGATTCGTTTTAATTAGTCAACACTTAATTATCATTTGTGATAATTATTTTTCCTGCTAGAGGATGATTCAACGGCTTAGAATCATTATCAAAAAATACGACCATATTATTCATGGAAGCCATGAAAATTTTTTGATTAAAATAAACTTGTGTACTATACATATTAGTCTTCCTCATAATCTGATAAAATTTCTACAGTTACTTTGATAGTCTTTCCTAACATAGTATTAAAACTACTATGATCAAAGTCTTCGCTATAGCTCCTAATTTGAATAATGATATTATTATCACAATCAAATTCTATTAGTCTACACATTCCTCCATCATCTAGGCTTAGTAAATCCCCATCAAAACTTTTTGGAACTGTAATAATTTTATTTACTATAAGTGACATATTAGTCCTCCTCTGTTTCTTCCATATACCATCTACCAAAGCTAGGATAGCCTGAACTAAATCCTGCTTCCATTTGCTCTTTTACGATACTAACCATTTCAAGTATATCAGGATTAACTTCATGGCTTAGCATGATGATAGTAGTTTTAGTCATTATCAAGATCCTTACAACGCTTAGTATGATCATCAAAAGCTTTAGCAAGCTGTGATAAAAGAAAAGGATCATTGTTAACTAAAACACTACCCCATTTAAGCATAGATTGGATAGCAGTATCACTAGGCATATTTTTAATATCAGCATTCATAATTAATTATCCTTTCAAGTTGATTATTTTTAATACCGAATCATTTAATATTTGTCAAGGGCTTTCTTAGCCTTATGACGATATTCAAATGTATCTGATTCGCTATAATGTAATGCAAGACCATGTTTACTAGCCAAAGCAAGTAAGCTATCATAATCATGTGGAATATTTTCACTAGGCTTTAAACGGCTTTTGATAGCAGTATTATCTGCCATAGTCTTAGGAATCCAATAGCCTTCATGAGCTTCTACTACATCAATATAGCCTTGCTCAAGCCTTTTAGCAGCTTCTCTTTGATATGTAAGCATATTAAATATCCTTTATCCAAATACCATCAAATCTATCATCTTTTGGATTATAGATCAATTCAAATTGTTGTACACCTTTGCCAGTACCATAATTAGCACTAATAATATCGCCCAATTCTGCCCCATTTTCTAAAGCAGATTTAACCAATTCATAAGGCGTACCCTTGAATGAAAAGTTCTTTCCATTAGCTGTTGCAAAGCAGATAGTATAAGCATTTATATTTCCTAGCTTCATCATATAATCCTTTATCGCTTTTGATATAATATTAATAGATGATTCTTTTAATTATGTCAAGCTTTGATATTATTTTGATGGTTTTTAATTTTATATGTCAATTCCATATAAAATTCATGGTACTTAGCCATACGAGCACGATCTTTTTCAGTAATACCTTTCAAACGTCTAATATCACTATTATGTGTTAGATCAGCCATCTTGACCCTCATAGAATCATAGTTACTAAAGACAGTCTCTTTATATTCAAAATAGCTTTGCTTAGGCTTCTTAGTTAGTGCATCAATAGCATATACAATACGATCAGAAAAGCCTTTTTCTCTTAGATAAGCAATATCATAACCTTGACCAGCACAATCTTCAAGCAAATCATGACCTACTGCAATACAATTCAGTTCCTCATCATCCGAACCTAAAATATTCATGACAGCCATACAGTGAAGAAAATAAGGCTTTCCTCCTTTGTCTTTTTGGTCGGCATGTGCTGTTGCACAAATAGCCATCATTTTACCTAGTGTTGACATAACTTGATCCTTATAAAATGGTGGACGTAATTGGAATCGAACCAATATCTCAGTTTAAGCTATTTTAAATAATAGCGGCGCTCTACCATTGAGCTATACGTCCTAATAAAATTACTATACAAGCTATGCTCTAATTAGTCAATAGGTAAATCATAATAGAGTCAATGATAGTTGACCAGTTCATACCAATAACCAAAGCTGTTACTAGACCAACGCCTAAACCCCATTTAATTGCTTTAATTTCATCCTGATACATTATATTGATCCTTAATAATTAAGTCAAGTCTGTTTTATATTCCCATTGTACTTTACCTCTAATCCCAATAAAATCTGCATCGGTAAATGAGTTGCATTGCCGAACCATGCTGTTATAGTGATTAATATTTTCAATAGGGTCAGACTGTATCCAATCATCAAAATCCATATCACCTACGATCCAATACAGATCTCTAGCCTGATCAAAACTTAGGCTATTCCCAAAATGAACTTGTTTAGAGAAATTGATAATTTTCTCTGCTTCAACCATATCCATAAATAATTCCTTTTTGTTTGTGTTTCAATAATAATTATATAACTGATTCGATTTAATTAGTCAAGCTTAATCAAATAGCCTTTATCGACCAATACATAATAAACCATAGAATGATTACGCTTGATATGCTTTGCCAGCATTTTCTTATAAAGCATAAACTGTGATTCTAAATAATTTGTATATGATACGCCAGAATTGCTGTTAATCATAGATGCAAATGTATCTGTAAGCCCTTCATGACCATATACTTTTGACATAATATAGTAATTATCTACATTACCATCAACAGATAAAATGTCAATGACAGTATTCAACAATATAATGTCAAGCTGTTCAGTTTTATTTGTCATCGGATTCCTTCCATAGGCATTTCAATGCCAGTCAAGGCTATTAGAGCATCTCTCATACCACGGTTGATTTCGCTAGTATCGCCATTAGGCCAAGTAAAGCTAGCTGCATATAGATGAGAAAAACCCCTAGAAGAACCACCACAAGCCTGTGCTAGGCTTTGCCAAAAATTGCTATGACGTATCGTCAAATCTATTTCTTTCTTAGTCATAATTAAATTCCTTTAAAATGATTGAACATCATGCCTTCTACAGGCTCCATTTCAGTATTGAAAATTTGGCCCCATACAGGCCCACCTATCATAGCTTTATCAAGATTCATAAGATCAGCTACTGTTTCAAGCGTAATAGACTTACATACACTTACCTTACCACTAGAAAAGGTTGCCACATAAATATATTTTACCATTGTACTGTTTCCTTTTTTTCTTGATGATTAAGGTATAAGCGATTTGATTTAATTAGTCAAGCTGTAATATATCCATTTTCCAATAAAAACGGAATCCACATCACACTACCAAAGAGAATGAAAAAAGGCGCACCAAACAAAAAGATAAGCATATCCAATACAGACTTGAACATCCATCTAGTCACATCCACCAACAATATAAAATTGATAATAGTAGCAAATATAGCACAAGCATAATAGATATACATCCACATAATATAATATTCCTTTTATATTATTTTTTATTGGAAAGCAAATATTCTAAAGCCTTTTCAACGTCACTATAAAGCCTTAGATCAATATCCTTAATTACACTACCCCAATCATCTAGCTTTGATACCCAACGCCCTTGAGGGCAAATATTAATGATAGACTTACGATTACCACCAAAGCTACCAGATTCATTATAATTAGCCAATACCATCTTGACATAATTACCCCCACTATCTTTCTCATAGCCTTGCTCAATAAGATAGTCTACTAGATTTTCTGAAATATGCTTTTCCATGTTCTGTCCTTTTCAATCATTTGTCTTGATAAAGAATCAATAGACTAACTTATTTAATATGTCAATAGATGATTTTAATAACCACAACCTTCAAATTCATCCTCATCATATTCATATTCTTCATCAGGAAGGCGTTGCATATCCTCAATAGACTTAAATACTGTATTAGTCAAGCCTTGATCATATTGATTGAGATTATACAGTGTTTCTTCAATAATAGTATCAATAGCCCTGTTAAGAGGCTTGTAATTAAAGTCAACACGACCAAAACCACAACAAACATAAGGTTCAATTTCTTTCAAAGCTTCCTTGAAAAATTCAGAACCATTAAAATAGTTGCTAAGATATGCAAATTCTTGTGACTTGTTATTACAAAAGCCATTATTATAGCATTCATAAGCGATACGATTAGCTGCACGTAGTAGCTCGCCTTCTACACAGTTACTAGCCCCAGACATAGGAATATATTTTTCATATAGCTTTTTATACAAAGCCATATCTTTATGTGTAATATTCCAAAACTTAGACATAATTTTTCCTTTCATGTTTATATACATTCAATATAAGATTAAATTTATTTTGTCAAGTGTTTTTGATAGCTTTCAAGGCTTCTTTAATAGATATTTTATCCCTTGAATTATGCTTATAAAGGTTCTTATCCATACACGATACAACAGTATAGCCAGCCTCTAGCAGTAATACCATATTAGAAGCCTGTCTAGGAGAGGCTATATAAGCCTTTTCACGATTAGACCATCTAGCACCTAATGCTTCAATCATATAGCACGTATCGCTCTTATAATCGCCCTCATTGACAATATGAACGCTTTTCTTGCCCTTAGCATATCGTGCATCAGAAATAGTATAATTATTCATTATAAATCCTTTGTTTAGTAAATTGTTTATAATTGATTCGTATAATTAAGTCAAACAATTTATTTTAATTTTATAATAAAAAAAGCCTAGCAAAACCAATTAGATTCTGCTAGGCTATAATGTTTACAATATTATAATCTCTTTTAATTACGGCTTATCTGCCAAGGCTCCAATGACATAAATTTATCCATATCAATTGAAACTGTTTTCATATAATCGTTACCAGTAACAGTAAGAAAGCCTTTCTTATAATTATACAAGTCAAGCTGAAATGATCTTGGCATCAGACTGCCCCTAAAATAACGATTAAGCATAGCTTTAAACATATTACTATTAGCAAAGTCAGCAAAAGGTTGCTTATTTCTAAAGTAATTCATATCACAATGTGACTTCTTGAAAGCTTTAGGAAACATGATAATTCTATCACCAAAAATAGAACTATATTTTACCTTAGCTTTGAACGTAATATGCGACATATCAAATAACCTTTAGTTTTCATATAACCTTAAACATTAACAGCCAGAAAGCCTAATTCAACAAAGACTTCTTTTGGGCCGTATCCACTCCAACGAACACCTTTGTAATCCCAGATTGAACACTCTTTTCCATCAGCGATAAATTTCCATGTGTTTGTGCTTTTTCCATCACCCGAACGCCCAAGGTTTACAACACCGGATAATTTTGCTTTTATATCATTCATAGTCAACGTAGGGTCTAGCGACCACATTTTGTAAGATGATATAGTACCTGGTGAGTTTTTGATAATCATGGTATAATATCCTTCATTTAAAATATAGTTTCGCTTCACAATACAAACGCATATCACCGTTCAATGAAATAGCTTTAGCTTTTGCTTCCACAATATCATTAGACGTATCCAAAAGAATTGAACGGTCTTTCTTATCAGTGATAGCATAAAGAGGCATTAAATAGTCCTTTGTGTTTGTTTCGATAACAAAGGAATAGATGATTCTTTTAATTATGTCAAGCTAATTTAATAACAGAATCAACAAAAGCACATATATTTTCAAAATGTAAATTTACTTCATATTCACCAGCACTATGCCCTCTTTCATAGGCTTCACTATAAATAAGGTTCAATTGCTTTTGCGTTAGCTTAGGATAGTTATCCGCCGCCCAAATATGTTGATGCCAATCTAAACAAGAATCAGATGATGTCTCATAATATCCTACACTAGAATTACCAAGTTTGTCAAAGTAATTTTCAGGTAAATCAAGATGAATATCATTCCATAGATATAGGTTTCTTCCATCTTCATAAAGATCACCTAAATAAGTTGCCTTTTCCATTGGAATAGGATCAGAAATCTTATTCCAAATATAAATATCATCACCAATATCTAAATTCATGAGCATTTTTCCTTATAAAGAACACATATTTTTAGCATTATCTTGCATGATATATTCACATACAATATCGCCTATCATAAGAACATAATCTTTAGCAGCTTTAAGTGTAGGATAATAAACTTGTTCATCATTACCAATAATAGTTATCTTAAAGCATCCTTGCTTGGTTTTAACGATAGTCGCATACATAACATCGCTAATCCGAAATTCATGTACCTTAGGCATTTGATTAGTTCCTTTGTTCGCTTCCAATAATTAAAACTACCCGAATCACTATATTATGTCAATAGCTTATTTAATATTTTCAATCATCCTATCTAACATGCTAGGCAATTTCCCCTGCATTTTAAGGCTTTTTACATAGCCGTCCAAAGCTTTCCTTTGCTTATCGGAAAGTAATGGCTTAACCATACCACGACGCAAAGTATAGTCCCTTGAATAGCCCTCATGATATAGCCAGCTATCACAATGCTTAATATTATCAGGCACTTCAATAGCCTTTACATGCACTAATTCACGATTGACTACCTTGTATAACTGCATAAGCATATTAAAAATCCTATTAATTAACAAAACTCTTCCATAGCTTCAGCCATCAAACAAGTTAGTTCATCATCATATTCCTGCATCCTTGACCAATCATCACCACTTAGCAATTCTCTTTGATCTTTTGTGATAAAAGCATAAGCATCATAAAGGTCAACAATGTCACCATCACTATTACGAGGAATCTCATTAAATTCTTTCGTGGTAAATTTTTCTCCACTTTCACGATTATTCAAATAATCTGTCATTTTATAATCCTTTGCTCTTGTTTCCAATGATTAATATATAATTGATTCGATTAATTAAATCAACCCAATTATTCATTAGTGTGTTCTTCAACAAAATCAGACATAAGAATATAATCCAAATCATATGAAGAAATATCATATTTCTTCATAGTTCTCTTTTCTGCTGAATCATCTTTAATCGAAAGGTAAAAAGATACAACCTGTTTTTCCCAATCAGACATAATATATCTCCTTATTTTGTGTTCCAATGATTAAGCTATAGATGATTCTTTTAATTAAAGCAAGCTAATTCTTCCAGCAATTACCAAAATAACTATTAGCCAGCTTAGACTTGATAGGCGTAAAAAAACAAGGATTCAAATTATAAGCCATAATCTTAGCAGAATTGATAGCTTCAGTCAAGCTAGCATAGCCATCCTTACGCATAATATATCCAGTCACTACGTTCTTACAATAACATGAATACGACTGTTTATTCTCATATGCACCTATAACAGCTATATGAGCCTTGTCAGCATGTTTATCTTGACGTATAAATGAATTTTCAAACATAACTATATCCTTAAACACATTCAGCAAACGTATCATATAGATCAGCCACAAAATCAGGTGCATCCCTGCCACATACAGCAAATGAACCTTCATTAAAGCCTTCTACACAAGCATCACCATATACAAAAAAGTCACCATTATCAATGTTATCTACAATATGATTAGCACACCATTGCTTGCCCTCATCCGATATAGGCTCAAAAGCCGTAGCACCAAAGGAAATACAATAACGCTCTACATGCTTTGCTACTTGAAGATTACGTTCCATTTCTTCCATTGTAAGACATTCAGACATAATATATTCCTTTCAAGTGTTTCCATATATTATATAACCGATTCGTTTAATTAAATCAAGACAATAATGCTACACATTCACCATAAGACATATAATGTAAACGCTGCATAAAAGCTAAACTAAGACTATCTGTACTACATAGCTTTTGTGCTTCATAGTTTTTAATAGCATTTGACCAATAATCATTGACCTTATCATAATTATCCCTACCAATAGCACCAGCTATAATAGCCATAGAATTATTAATATACCAGTCATAGCAATCATTAACTTGCTCATCAGTATAATGATATAATATGCCATGAACAGTCATTGGTACATTAGACATAGCTTATTCCTTTGATTGTCTCTTAATATACAATTATTAGCTGATTCGTATTATTAAGTCAACCCTTCATTATAAGACATACCCTTTAACCATCTCATATCAGAATGAGAAGGACTATTAAAATATGACTGCTGACATACCATAGCATATGCATTACGATACTTATAGGGATTATCAATCCCTAAAGGATGTCCATCACGTATAGCATGTAAAGCATTCAAACACTCACATGAATGAATCTTACTACATATCCGATCAATAATATCATTACACATAATTCCAATTTCCTCTAGCAATTCCAATAATATACAATAACAATACATCTTAATTATGTCAAACAAATAATCATAAAGGATATAAAATATATTCCATACATAATAATAGTTGACAAAATCAACCATATATAATAAAACTAATCATCATAACATATACAAAATAATAAAGCAAATCATTATTTCAACCAATATATACACAACGTATATACAAAAAGAAGCTATAGAAAATAAATCCTACAGCTTCTTTATATAATAATTGACAAAATCAACCATATTACAGTAATACCATTAAATCAATAATATGATAGATTGATCCTAAATAATCTTGAAAAATGCCAATATACGCTCATACCAATACAATTTACGTACTTTACCAAAATAATCATAATGTATTTTAGTCTTTTTCATATTATACATCCTTTCATATTATATAATAGCTATATAAGCTTTGATTTAATTTGTCAAATCTTTTTTGGTTTTTTATAGTGTTTACCCATAATATTTTTATCATTGGTATGATGATATTTTGGTATAAATTTAGAGGGTTTTTCATCTCTATCAGACGCATTAAAGATATAAACACTAGCTATTATAGCTTTTTTATGGTTATTCATTTTGTATTCCTTTCATATTATATACAAGTTATGCTTGATTCGTATAATTATGTCAAGTTATATTATTGTATATGATATATTATTACATAGTTTTTATGGGTCGTCAATCCATTATGACGGGTTTTGGTATATTTGTCAAGTTATAATATATGATAGACGTAATATTATTACAAAAAAGCCTAACAATACATTGCAACCTTATAGAGATAATTGTGCCTTTGACGTAATATTATTACAAAATGCTATTATTTGGTTGAAATATGTTAGAAAAGTCTTGACAAGTTAGGTAAAAGCAGTCATAATTTGTTAAATATGGGCTAATTATGGTTAAAACGTAATAATATTACAAAAAACTATGCTTTGACATTGCATAGCCTAAGAGATAAAACTGCTATTGTTGTAATAATATTACGTTTAGCTATATAATCTATTAAATACTTAAAAATGGGTCAATTAAATCCATGATAAGTAATATAGTAAAAACTATGAATACACCTTTAATTACATCAATTATAAAAATAAGTATATCTGTCATGATATGGAGCCTTTGATACCATAGATTGACCATCCTGCGCCTGCTAGGAAGCATATAACACCGAATAAAGCTATAAAGATATAATTCATATTATGTTCCTTTGTTTTGATATACAAGTTATACAAGGCTTATGATATTAAGTCAATGACCAATTAATAGCTTGTATAGCAATTTCATTAAGATTGATATTAGCAGCATTAGCATCAGCAGTATTCTTGTTCAGGATTGAAAAATCATAAATTTTTTTCATTATGTATATCCTTTGCTCGTTTCCAATGATTAAGTCATAGTTGATTCGTTTAATTAAGTCAACAAAAAAGCCTATCAAAACCGATTAAAGCTTTGATAGGCTTAGTTAATATATTATATAAACCACCCCAAACTTCTCTAGGTCGATGCAAGACATATTGTCTATTTTATCAACTTCGCTCAATGGCTAGATAGGACAGTGCTTATTCTTAGTAAGTTTCACCATCCTATAATGGTTTATATAAACTTTTATAACTGATTCGTTATATTATGTCAATAGGAATATTTAATAAATAGTGTAGTTCGCGATATAACCAGTATCCAACTACATTAACAGCTTAACGGAGCATTGTCAACATGAATATTTATCAATCCAATACTTGTCAGTTTTGTAATAAGAAACTATATGGTAAAAGACTACCTATACATGAAAATGTATGCTTGTCAAATCCTAATAGAACTATTTTCAAACATAGTGAAGAATCTAAGAAACGTCAATCTATTGTCATGAAACAATATCTTAAAGACAATCCTGATAAACATCCTTGGAAAAATAAGAATAAATTTATATCTAAGCCATGTGAAAATATAAAAGACTATTTAAGAAAGAATAATATATCTTTCATAGAAGAATGGACTCCACTAGAAGATAGATATTACTCTATTGATATAGCTTTTCCTGATAGAAAAGTAGGCATAGAAGTCAATGGTAATCAGCATTATAATAGAGATGGTTCATTAAAGCCTTATTACCAAGAAAGACATGATCTTATAGTAGAAGCAGGATGGAAGCTTATTGAGGTACATTATACTTCTACATTCGATCATAATAATATTAAAGAAATAATTGACCTGGACAAACAACCAGATTATACAATATACTTTGAAGAAAAAGAACGTAAAAGACTTAATAAAGAGAAAAATATTAGTCTACCACTTGGTGTTAAAAATAGAATTAGATATGATAAACTAGCATTGCCTAGAATAGAATCAATAATGAAAGCTGATATAGATTACTCAAAATTAGGGTGGTTAACTAAAGCAGGAATAATCATAGGAATGAAAGCTGCTGGCACCAAAAAGTTTATGAAAAGATATATGCCTGAGGTATATGAATCAGCATATAAAAGAGGTTCGCCTACATATTAAATAATTTATTTGGAGGGCCATGAAAGAATCGAACTTTCCCTTTTAGCCTTAGAACGACCTAAGCGACCATCTGATGGCCCTCAAAATAAATTATCACACAAAGGTTTACAATAAATCATAGATTAATATTCATATATTCATGTATTCTTTTGATTATTCAAACTACCATAACTGTATAATTATGTCAATAGCCTATATCATATAAATAGTATGGATCGCGAAGATATCCCGTCTTCCATCCATTCTAGCACACACGAGAAAGCCAGCTAACTATGACTATTTTAGTTCTTTCTCTTTATCCTCTAACATAGTATAAACCCAATCATATTGATTTTTCTGTATTTTCCTTATTTCATTTTGTTTAAAGATAATTAAGTTTTTTACACCGCTCCATTTTGCTCTATCTCTTTCCCTCTCATATCCTTTTATTTCAAGATACATATCATAGTCTATAAGGTAAAAGTCAGGGAAATAAAGGTGTGTTCTCTTTTGCCAAAAATATTCAAATGGTATAGAAGGCTGGTTCCATTTCAAACCTATTTTATCAAAGGTCTGTGCAACTAAAAGCTCCCATGAGCCTTTAAGTATTATTCCATCCCTATAAGGAATATTTTTAACATGCCCTACAACATTATTTTTTGAATATGAATCAGGATTTTCTAGCACAGTTTTGTGCATAACTTTACTAAAATTTTCTCTATTGATAGGATTAGCAAAATATGCTTTACTTATTATACTTTGTTTTTGTTTTCTTTCTTCTGATACGAATCTCCCTGTAGAGCCTATTCTTTGTTTTTCTCTAAATTCAGGGCTATCAAAGAAAGCAGGTCTTATCCCTAAAGACTTAAGCTTTGCAGTGCCTGCTAATATTTTATTAGGATTTTCCTTACACATTCTTTCATGACAGGCTTTAGCATTTTTATTTTTTCTTACACTACCACAGTGTATGCAGGTTAATTCATTACTCATTATATTATTTCCCTAATATTAGTTGTTGTGTTACTATTTATTAGAGCTTATATGTCTGGTAGGCCCACTCTGATTCGAACAGAGATCTGTCGGTTAATGAGACCGATATTTTACCGTTAAACTATAGGCCCATAACCAAATACATTAAAAGCCTTTTTACAACATGCTTAGGTTGATATGAAAGTAGCACAAGCATGTCAGCGAAATGCTACTACCAAAATCTTTATTAGCTTATTCTATTTTAATATATTTGTCAAGTCTTATATAGGCTGTTACGATAACATTTAACTTACTGACATAATGTAAGCACCTATATAATTCTTTATTATCCTTTCACTTTGTTTCGATAATCAACCTATAACCGTATCATGATATTATGTCAATAGCCTTTCAATGTTTTCACAATTTTTTTACGATTATAAAATAGTGTTGATGCAATGATATCCATTACAATAGCACTGAAAAGCAATGTAGCAGTAATAGCTATAATGTCAAGTAAAATCATATCGTATCCTTTCATATTATATGATAGTTATAAATGATTCTTTTTAATTAGTCAATACTAAACATGACAGCATATAATTTTAATTCTTCATAGCCATATGGAGCAATAGCTTTGATATGCTTAGCAAGATCTTTGCCCCAATATTCACGTTCTTTGATAAGATCATCAGACATATATGTCAATTCCATATGACGTTTATTAATGCTAATAAACCACCGTGCAACAATATCACTTTTAGGATAAGCACATGCAAGGGCATATTGTACACCTGTATGATCATTATAGTTTTGCAATCTTTCTGCTACTCGACCAACAGCTTGTGCTACTGCAATTTGTTTTGCTTTTTCGCCAATAGCATTGTCTATAGCAGCTCTCACTTTATTTTTAATATCTTCCATGACTTGTTCCTTCCGATTGTTTCTATATCTATTATATAACTGATTCGATTAATTAAATCAAATTAAAAGATTGTATAAAAGCCAGTTTGTTCTGTGAAAAGCTTTAGCTATTGTGATACGATTGAAAGGCTGTGCAAGCCACATATCAGCAAGCTTAGGATCATATTCACGAATAAATTCTGAAGCTGTCTGTACTACATCACTAATCATGGCTATCTCCTATTTGATAAAGAATCACTATATTATATTATATTATTTGATATGTCAATCTAAATTTGATTGTCTTTTCATCCATGAGCAAATATTATGCATACTATCATATGCACAAAAAGGTAAGCCCTCCTCAGCACGTTCATTCAATAGATACATAGCAATATAATAATCTTGATCAGTATAATATGTATCATAAACTTCATTAGCCGATACTACATCTTTAGGTGTAAGAAAATTCATCCGAATCATATTCTATTCCTTTGTTTCTATATCTATTATATAAATAATTTTTATAATTAAATCAAGATATATTTTCTATTGACAAATTATTTTATTTTTGCTATTCTTAAATAGAATCAAATATTTTTTATTAGCTTTGATAGGGTCGTCAATCCATTATAATATATTAAAATAATTAAGTCAAATAAAATATACCCTCTAAGGTATATTTTAATTTTATACCTTAGAGGGTATATAGCTAGAGAATTTTCTTAAATTACAGTAACCGTAATATCAAATTTAACAATTTCACAATCTTCGCCATTAAAGTTATAGTCATGTGAAGGTGTATCATAATCAGCATTATACCAAGGTGTATTGGTAACTAAAGCTTGTAGAGCCTTATCAGTACTATCAACCATCCAAATATTATCATTATAGTAACCTATGAAAAACTGATCACTACTACAAAAATCTCCATCAGCATTTGAGCTAATACTATAAGTGACAATTTCGCCAGTTTTAATATTACGGAGTCCATACTTTTCCATATTCATAATCCTCTATTTGTTTCAATTATTGGTTTATATGATTCGTTTAATTATGTCAAATAAAAAATAGGCTAGAGATATTTCACTCTAGCCTATTATAGCTTGTTATGCGTCTGCCATCTCAAGGGCAGTCTTAAAGGCATTGACGCCTAGACGTTCACCTTGACCATACCAAAGGCTATGCAAGCGAGTCTCATCACTACGGCCAAGCAAATGGCTATTCATGAAAGTGGTGCAATTAAATAGCTGCCACCATGACCCTTCACCATATTCAACACCTGGCTGTGTATCCAATACTTCCATAGCCAAACGAGCATTTAGTGATAGCTCATCTTTCTTTGCTTCTTTCTGTGAAAGGCTAGGAAAGATAGACTTGAAATAGTTTTCAGCATTTTCTTTAGTATAACGCTTAGATGAAAGAAACATAGCACCTTCCTTATAGATAGCAAGCTGTGCTTTTGTGCAGCCCATTGCAGTCTTTACTTCATCTGCAATAAATTCACGCCTATGACTTACCTTGATAGCATTTTTTGACTTTTTACCTAGCGCAAGTGATAAAGAATTAGAACATTCTACGCGGAAAGATGTCATACGTACATCAACAGATTGACCATACTTATGTGGATTAGTAAACAATAGATATGAGTCAATTTGATCCTTATCACCAAACAATGTAAAAGATTCTTTTACTTTAGCAAGAGCAAATACAATTTGTCCGTTCTTTAGGCTTCCTGCTACTTCCATATCCATATCACCTTGAGCAACAAAATCATTAAAGAAATCAAATGCTGCTGAATTTTGATTAGGAATCCAATCATTAGATACAATATCAAGAATACTATTATCGCTTGAACGTACCAATGATGAATAACCTACATCTACTTGTTCACCATTGATAAGCGAATATGCTGGAATCTTTTCTACTGTCCAATCAAGGCCAGCCTTTGACATTACTTCAGAGGGGGGCAAGTCGCTTGGGATTACTGTGCCTAGCCCATGATAAGGACGCTTTCCGGCATAAGCAAAGCTGGCTTTACCTTCTACAAATTCGATACCTGACATTTTATAAACCTTTCTAAACTGTTTCTGTCTTATTGACATTTTTGGTTTAAAAGCAATTTTATATTATGTCAAGGGCTATTTCTAATAAATAGAATGTGATCCACGAAAATATGAGGTTTTCTGATCACTCTAACGCTATACGGAGCATCAGCATATATGACTATTTATAACCACACAGCAGGCGATAGAACGCCATTCACATACCTTATTAAGTTTATACCTACAGGTCAAGTCTATTATGGTAGTAGGACAGGCATAGGCTGTCATCCAAGTCAGCTATTTAATTATAAAAGTAAATTTAACTATACCACATCTTCTAAGTTAGTTAATTCACTATTAAAGCAATTTGGATACAAATCTTTTAAATATGAAATAAGAAAAATATTTAATTCTAAAGAAGATTGTATTTTATGGGAATCAAGAATACTATCTAAATTTAATGTAGAAGATAATAGTATTTTCCTAAATCTTGATTCAAAACAAAGATCTGATAAGGCTATTCAGAATAATGTTAAAACCATATGTGTATCTAATATTGAATCAAGTAAATGTATTAGAATACCATATAATATGCCTATACCTTTAGGATGGGTAAAAGGTAATATAAATGCTAATAGAATATCATCTATCAAAGGTAGAATATGGACATATCATCCTGAAACCTTGGAATGTAAAATAATAGAAAAATGGGATAATTTAGATGATGGGTATATTTTAGGTAGACCTAGTTCACATTCTAATTCTAAAACACTATTAAATAAAAAAAATATACACGTTACTAATGGTATCATTACTAAGCTTGTATCAAAATTAGAACCAATTCCTGAAGGATATATTAGGGGTAGAAGCTTAAAAGAAAAACCCAAAGGTAAAAGAAAACATAAGTATATGTGGATTAGAAATAATAAGGAGACTAGACAAATAATATTAGGTTCTAATATCCCTGAAGGATGGTGGAAAGGTATGCTACGTAACATATAAAACGAAATAGTTTTGATGTTATGATATATTATTCAAAATCTATGACAGGCAGGGGCGACGTTCCCCACCTTACTGATGTAATTATATTATAAACGATTCGCTATATTATGTCAAGATTTTTCTTGTTGTCTTTTCTGTCTTGCAAGCCTTGTATGACGATTAAAAGATGATTCCAATAGAGATTGTGTAGGTTTATAATTAGGATAGCGTTTATCTATACGTCCTAGCTTGATATAATAGACATTAGCAGCCCTTTGATGGTCAATAGCTTTCCAATCTATCTCATTACCTTTAGGCATAGTAAAGCCTTCTGGTAAAGGTTGATTTAATATATCATTAAATTGATCTAATGATATATTATCTTGAATATCTGTCATTTTATATAGTCCTCATACTATAATTTTTTATCGAATTATTTTACCATTATTGAAAACATATAGTTCAACACCACCTTTGGCTATAATTATTTCTTGTCCCTTTCTGGTATGACTTACAGACAATAGACAAGCTGAATCTTTAGCCAAGTGTATAGATTCACAGGTATAAATGGTTGAGCCTTTGTGGTCTTGAATATTATATACTGACATAATCAATCTCCTTGTTTGTTTCGATTATTCAAACTATATAATTAAAATAATTATGTCAAACTAATTCTTTGATAAATTGATTAAGCTTTGACAAATAATCCAAGGCTGTCAGAGCTTCATATTTATCAAAATTAATCTTTTCAACAATATATCTATCTTGTTTGAATATCTCTATAACGCCTTCAATAGTACCTTTCTTGACAATTACCCAGGAACCACAGCTATATTCTAATTCAGGGATATTAGACATATTCGATTCCTTTGGCTGCCTCTTGATATACAATTATTAAATGATTCGGATAATTATGTCAAATACTATTTAAAAATAATATCACTCTTATAGGGTCGTCAATCCATTTTAGTAAATTATAATAATTAAGTCAAGCTTCTTTATCAACCCAACATGACATAGTTGTAGTACGTTTTTTAGTATCAGGACATTCTAAAGTCAAAATATAATTAAAATAATTTTTAAATTCACCTTTAGGGCTATATGGCTGTATATCTAATATTCTAGCCTTATGATATCCTTTATATTGCCCACTGTCATATACTCCATTATAGGTTGTCCAGAATACATGATAGAAGTCTCCTATACTATAGTATTCGCCTTTAGACCAATCCTTATAATTCTTTATAAAATATTTTTCAGTCATCTATATTACCTTACTATTAAATTATTTTTGACATTAAATTAAGACAAGGGTTAGCTAGCATAAATAATATTAAGTCAGTTTCTTTTAAAGCCACTGCATTACAATACCATTTATTTGAATTAGATATATGATCATAATTCCACCAAGAGCTTGAATGTACATCTTTTATATGACTAATAACTTTTTTATCAGAAGTAAATTTATATACCTTATACATTATAGATTGCCATAATTTAGACAATCTTGACCCATTAATATTTTTCCGTATTTTCTTGTTTTAATTATTTCATTATTTAAAGCTACACCAAAAAATGCTCCAGAACATGAACCTGCTTCTTTAACTGATCCAATACATACGGATAATTTTACTAAAGCATCTAGACAATAGCTTTGACTTTCTAAGGCCATTACTAATAAATGAGGATCATTCTTAACTTCTTCCACTCTCATACCATAAACATCTAGCAGCTTAGTTGCTAGTGGCTCTATTTCAGAAGAGTCTATATTAACAAAATATTTAGTCATAAATCTTTAGCTCCTATTTTTATTAGAATAGCTAAACCTTTATATTATGTCAAGGCTTATCTTTATATTTTGTAAAAGTCAATAAGTTTTCATATTCTTCTTCTATCTTACAATCTTTTTCATCAATAAAATATAAATATCTAAATTTGTACTTTTAATAGAAAACGACTCTCCATAGTTATATGAACTAAGAGTAATATGTTCTCCTTGAGCTATAACATTACTTTAAAACATAATCATAACCTATTCCCTTTTTCACAATTTATGTGATATTTTACTGATATAGATATATAATGTCAATAGTCTAATTAGTGGATTCTAGCACAAGACATAATTTACAAAAATGATATAATTTTTTAGCCTTTTCATAGTCTTCTCTAGCTTCTTTCTCTGTAGCAAAGCATGATTGATATATTTCGCCTACACTGTCTTCTCTTCTTAATACAATATACATTTACAAATCCTATTTAATAAAAAACAATTGATAGCTTATATTAAAAGCTAGAATAAACATACCTATATAACCTATAGTAGCGAATAAAGCGTGAGGTATATCATAATTTCTTCCATGTAATATTGTAGAAAAATGTGGGTTATAAGGTCTATGAAAGAATAAATCACCTATCATACCTATAACAATCAATACTAGCCCTATTATTATTTCCATATTTTATATTCTTTAAGTATTGCGGTTTGTGTTTAATTATCCAAAAATTTATATAAGGAACAAACTATGCAATAATATATTTTTTATTTTATCACGAAAAGTATTTATTTTAAAGCAATGTATAAGGAACTTTTTATGTGATATTATTTATTGAATAGCTATTAAAAGATTAGTAAATATTTGGGTTAATCCTATAAACACAAGCAAACCAATTATTTTATTACCTTGTTCTTCTGTCATATTTGTTTCCTTTATTGTAAAAGATTTTCTAATTTATCATATGTTATGCTACTATAGCTCATATCATGATCATAGTCAAGTCCTAATTGTCTATTATAGGTATAATTTATACTAGCTTCATCCAATAGTCTGGTAATTGTCCAAAAATTAACAATTCCTCTATTAATAATATTTTTATCTTTTTCAGATGAAACGCTACTAGATGTTAGTCTACCAGCATATACAGTAAAGCTACCACTATTAACAAAACCTAAAATATTACCTTTTGATTCTAAGGTATATTTTTCTCTTATTAAAGGTTTATCAATCCATTGTTTATCTGTTTTATTACCTATTACTAATTCACAGTCTGCTTTATCATTACCAGAATATATATTAACAAATAAACCATATGTTTTACTATGGGATTTATTAGAGGTGAGAAATTCCATAGCACCATTATGTGCATTAGTCAAGTCACCACTGTATAGTATAGTTGTGCTATTATAGCCTGATGCTTGTCCCCATCCTACTCTTTGACCATTAATATCAATAGCAGACAAGTCTAAGTCAGTAGCACCCCATTCATTTTCCCAATATACTCCTGAACTTATTTCATTACTAATGTTTGATAAATTAACAACAGTACCGAATGGTAATACCCCTATAGTTTGTTTTCTTGATGTAGGTAAACCATAATCAACATTCTTGTCAAGCAAAATAGTTTTACCAGCAAGAGATAATTGAAGTCTTTTACGTAATACTACCATAATTTCTCTAACAACATTATCTATGCTAATAGTATTATATATTGGTCTATTATGTTCTACATGTACTTTACCATTACGAATGATATAAGCTTCAGTAGTATTTCTTGACTTCTTATATTCAAGTAAGTTAAGATATTTAAACAAGTCCCTATTAGAGAAGTTATTTAATAAACTATAATCGCTAATATTACCTTTTAGGGCTTCTGATACAAATCTTTTACTAATAGGTTCATGAATAGGAATATGAATTTTCTTTGATAGTCTACCAATAAGATTGATAATAGAAGCATTATTCTTATTTTTCATAGCAAGTATAATAGGCTTATGTCTATTAAATACATTAGCCAATACAATAGAATGCTTTTCAATAAAGTTAATTGATATAATAGAGCTTTTTACTGCTTTGATTACTTCTTTTGACTTAATAAGCAAAGGACTATTGGTAGCATTAAAGCAGATATATCTTACTGCATCATCTCCATTACTATATGTATCTCTTGTTACATCAAAGAGCATTACTTTCATTTCATTATTTTTTATCATATTAATATCATATGATAGATTATGATGACGAATAATATTAACTATATCAAGAGCATTTTTAACAGGAGCATTGGTATATAGATTATTCTGAATAAGTAATTCTAGCTCTTTAGTTGTAATACCTTGAACATAGTTAAGCGATATTACTTTACCTGAATATACTTCAAGATCAAATAAGCCAGGTGTATCTAAGCCATATATTTCATAATAATGTAAAAACTGTTTATTGAGCAATGTAAGGATGTCACCGTTTTCTCTTTCTTTTACAGAAAAAAGAGTATTCATATCTAATGACTTATAATAGCTATTCAATAGCTTTTCTTGATCTTTAGATGGATTAAAGTTAGTAATATAACCATTACTGATATTAGATAGATCATATTCTTTAGAAGGACTATCTACTACCATTACCTTATAGATATCTAATATTTCTTTATCGTACATTATTTTGATCCTTTTCAACTTTATAGCCTATTTTGGCTAATCTAATAAGCTCTGGTAACATAGTAGGTACAGCAGCGTCAAGCTCCATCATAAAATAATCGTGGATATCTTTATAAAAAGAGCCTTTTTCATTTTTACAATGTCTTTCAAACCATTCAATTTGATTTATATCTAACATTACTTTATTCCTTTATCCTATTAAGTAAAATATAGCAGGATTCATATAATAGTCAAGAGGTTTCGATCTTTCTTTTGCTTTATCTTCTGCATCTGACCAACCATGCACATTAGGCTTATGAATAAAAACTTCTATAATCTTTCTAGTATGTCTATCCCATACTATCCAATCATCAGAATTTATAGCTTTACCATATACCAAAGAATATTCTAATCCCCATGATATACCCTTATCAGGTAAACTATAGTTCTTTTTCATATTTTTCACATGCTATCATAATGGTAAAAGTTATTGTTTGGTAATTGTCTTAGTTTATTATAACTAAAGCACTTATAGTGATAGGAATCAAATCCACCCTCTGTAAACTTCTTTTTCTTTACAGAACCTTCATAACAATAACCCCCTTTAATTGAGGTTCTAGTGCCTTCTACATCAATTACAGCGTATTTGTCACCATCATATGATATAATCTTAATATTACGCTGTGGAGCCTTTGCATAAGGTTTATCGCCTAATTCTGTGATAGGATAGTCCGTCCAACCGTATAGTGCTTTCTTCATAATTTATTTCCTTTCATAATTTATAAAGAAGGTATATATCATGTAAGATATTATGTCAATAGTTAATTTTTGGAGGGACATAGTTGAATCGAACAACTATCAAAGGATTTGCAATCCTGTGTCTTACCATTGGACTAATGCCCCCCTATAGTTTATAATTTTACATATAGTATAGCAACTAAACAAAAAAGTAAAAATATATTAGCTATACCTAATACTCTGTGTTCTATATATTGAGCAGCTAAAGAATAGTTAGCTCCTAAAAAGAAGCAAGCTAGTAAATATACAATATAATTAAAAATACTTTCTATCATATTATGTTAATCCTTTTCTTTCTTTTCTTTCCAACAGATATGAGTACCGATGTACCTTTAGACCAATCAACTCTAAAATCTTCATAAACACAGCCTATTCTACCCATATCATTGTTAAAGGTAATGTCTAAATATATAGCTTTCTGGTTAATAAGCCTTTTTACTTCTTTATTAGATAGATTAAATATTTCTGCTATAGTTTTAGAAAATAAAGCACCTTCTTCTATAGATATATCAGTGCCATTACCTATATCATAAAATTCTTTAGCATGATCTAAAGCATCATTTAATAGTTTTTCACCATGAACTATTTTTGTTACTTCATTAGCTAAGACTACTTTCATAATATTTATATCACCTTTAGACATTTTCTCTATTTCTTCTAAAGGCAAATCAGTAAATAATTTAAGATATTCTTCTACCCTACTATCATCTACATTACGCCAATATTGATAAAAGTCTATAGCAGAATATTTAGCATTGTCAAGCCATATTGCACCATTTACAGTTTTACCCATCTTATCACCATTACTATTGGTCAATAAAGGTGTAGTAATACCATATACTTCTTTATTATTTAATTTTCTTATTAAATTAATTCCTGATATGATATTAGACCATTGATCAGAACCGCCAATTTGTAAATTACAACTATACCTTTCATTTAATTTCATAAAATCTATAGCTTGTATAATGGAATAGTTAAACTCTAGTGCTGACATACCTTCTTTAGAATCTAATCTATTTTTAATGCTATCCATAGAAAGCATAGTATTCATGTTAAAATTTCTTGTAATATCAATATAATCAGAAGCAGCCATAGTGTCCATCCACCAACTATTATCTACTAGTTCTATATTATCTTCTCTAAGCATATTACAGACAAGTTTAGCTATACTATTTAAGTTATTGTCTATAGTTTTTTCATCTAATATAGGTCTTGTATTATTTCTACCAGAGGGATCTCCTACTTTTGTAGTAAAGCCTCCTAATAGAACAATAGGCTTAATATTATGTTTAACAGCTAACCTTAATATCATTAGTTGTAGTAGAGAGCCTATATGTAAGCTATCAGCCGTACAATCAAAGCCAATATAAGGTATGATATTATTAGGAAGACTAGCTATATCTATAGTAGACTGCTTTATATAGCCTCTTGTTTGTAATTCTTCTATAAAGCTATTCATTAATTATTTCCTTTTATTATTTGTGTCGTTCTTTGCTATAGAAATCCTTGGAAGAGCAACACCCGTACCATAGACCCAATGTCTATCTTCCATGCTTCTGGCTCCGTAAGATCCTAATTCTAATTCACCTGAAACTATATCATGTCCTTCTGTTGTTTTTATAATTCTACACTCAACAATATTTGATAAGTAACTAAATGCGTCATTAAGTAATAATTTATAATTAGGATAAATATCTTCTGAATATAATTCTAGCTTAATAAAATAAGACCTAACAGAGTCGCTAATATTTGTTTCTTCTCTAAAGCAAGGTGTTATTGTTTGGTAAAGTCCTGAAGGATAATTATTAACAAGAAAGCCCTGCTCACCTGATCCTACAAGATTTCCTAAATCGCATATAATACCCCTTCCATTAAAAGTCATTTCTGAAACTGATTTACTAACTATCCAAGGAACATCTACAGGTTTATATCCTAATGATTTATAATAACTTTCAGCATTTGCTAATAATTGCCAATCAATAGGTGTCATTTTCTATGTCCTGATTTAAAGGCTCTTTTTGTTACATCACTCATTCTTTTTAAATCTTCTAATGTTATATCGGTATAATTAATCTCAAGATATGATTCGATTGCCCCTATAATATCACTCAGTTCAACTAATACCATTATTTTGATTTTTTGGTTCTCTGCATCAAATAATTCTTCTAGTTCCTCTTTAATTTTGGAAGATGTACCTAAAACCCCTTTTTCAATTTTTGCTATATGATATCCTGCCATACATTGTGCTCCTTCTTATTATTTCCTTAATTATAGTCTGCCTATTTCTATATCACTCCAAGGTATATTTGATTTACTCCAAATGAACCAAGAAATACCCGGATTATATAATACACCTGCCACACTATATAGGTTCACTATAAAAGTTATATTTTTTGTGTAATAGTTTTCTTTAACTTGTAAAATAAAGCCTACAGGTATCTTATTTTTCTTTATTAGCTTAAACATATTATATTCTTTATTCTTTCTATAGCTTGTTTACTATAATTTTCTGATAGTTCACAGCTTATCCATTTTCTATTCAGTTTCTCTGCTACCAACGCAGTAGTACCAGAACCACCAAAAGGATCAAATATCATATCGCCCTCATTACTAAAATTATCTATGAGCCTACTAACTAATTCTTCAGGAAAAACAGCACCATGATCTTTCATAGGTTTCTTACCCTTTTTAATTTGCCATGTATTATTCAATGTTCCTCTTGAGAAATTAGCTTTTTCAAATTGTCTTGTAATAGAATTATCAGAAAAAAATATAATTAACTCAAATTGACTATTTAATATTCTTTCGCCTATAGCTGGTTCTGAATTAACCTTATCCCATATTACTATTTCTTTTATTTTATCATGATATTTACCTAATATTTTAAATACAGCAGGTTTATTACCAGTCAAAACTTGTATATTGAAGCATACTAACTTTGATATCCTTAATAATTCTTCTATAGTTTTATCAAGAAAATTATAATAGTCTTCCATAGGTAAGTTATCATCAAAGTCATTATATTTAGTAGTTAATTCTTTTACAATTTGTCTTGAACAATATTTGCCTTTTCTTACTCTTAGGTTCATGTTATATGGGGGTGATGTAATAGTCAAGTCTATAGACTTATCTTTTATATCTTTCATAGCACCAAAGCAGTCTCCTACTATAAAAGTCCCATTTCCTATTTTATAGTCCATATTTTAGCCTCCATAATATTGCATCTTGTTCATTATTAAAATAATAATTATTAAAAGTATGATATATGATAAGATTATCAGATAAAGGGTTATTCATTCTAAATAAAGTATCTGTAAATATGCTATAATCAGTATATAAACAATATAAATTTTCAACAGATGCAATAATATAGTCACTAGTATATTTTTCACTATATAAAAACTTAGTGTCTAAAGTACCCTTTGCATTAGGATTATAATATAGCTTACCCATTATCCTTTAGGTGTGCTAGATAGTACACCCAATTTCCATTCTTCAAAAACTTGTTCTTGGTTCCAAATTCTTACAGTCTTAATACTATTTGGTGTTACTGTTGTACATACCATGGGAATATCAACTAAATATAAAATCTGTCCTACTTCATATTTTTGCACTTTATTATCCTTAAAAATTAAAATAAATAGATCATGAACATAAATAAATTCAGACCTAAGCCTTTTAAGGATAAACCAAATCCTATGAAAGTCAAGTCAAAAAATAGATACCACCAAGGTTTTTTTAAGCCTAATCATCCTGAAAAATATAAAGGTGATCCTACACAAATTTTTGCGAGATCATCATGGGAAATCAGTTTCATGCTGCAACTTGATTCTAACCCTGATGTGATAGAATGGGGTAGTGAGGTCACAGTCCTAAACTATATTTCTCCTATAGATAATAGACAACATAGATACTATACTGACTTCACCTATAAGAAGAAAGAAAATGGTAAAATAGTAAATTATCTTATAGAAATTAAACCTAAAGCAAAATGTAGTCCACCAAAAACACAGAAAAATATTACCAAATCTTATATATATAATGTACAAGAATGGGGCGTTAATAGTGCAAAGTGGGAAGCAGCAAAAGCATATTGTTTATCTAAAGGTTGGGTATTCCAAATATTAAATGAAGAACATCTTGGTATAGATAAAAAAGGGTGGGGTAAGGTAATATGAGTGTCAAAATATTTGATGATATACTAAGAAAAGGTTTAAGAGAAAACAAAGTACCACTTAAAAATGCTGCTTCTATAAATTGGTATAGAAATGCTGGTAAAGAGCTAAGAGGTATAAATGAAAATAAGCTAATGAATGCTGACAAAAATAGACTTGTTAGTAGACCAGAAATAGGAGATTGCTATCTTTTCCGGTATGATCCAAAATATAAAGATACTCTACCATATTATGATGAATGTCCTTTAATATTCCCTTTTAGTATTGAAAAAGATTCTTTTCTAGCATTAAACCTTCATTATATAAATCCACAAGATAGAGCAAAGCTTATGAATTTACTCTATACTACTAAAAATAATGAAAATCTTAACAATCAAACAAAGCTTATATTATCATACAAAATATTACAAGGCTTATCACAGACTAAATATTATAGGCCATGTGTTAAAAGATATTTATATTCTCATTTACAATCAAAGTTTATGGAAATAAGACCTAGAGAATGGGACATGATCTTATGGATGAGCGTAGCAAAATGGAAAAAGCGCACGGGAAACTATATTTATAGTCAGTCTTCTAAAAAATATTAGTTTTTTCTGTTCCTTTTAGGATAGCCCTTCCCTGATAACTTAGTTTTTATATGTTGTAATTTACTTGCACAGCTAACACTGCATGTTTCATTATTACTATAAAATACTTTATTACAAGCAGGACAATTTTTATTTTTATTATTCGAGGGATTTTTAATGCATCCTTTGATATGTTTTTCATAGCTATGGTCTGCTATTTCTTTTTCACAAAACATACATTTTGTTTTAGGGTGTCTATACCCTGTAACAGCAAGACTCAGTTTTTTTCTATGATCTTTAGTTTTAGGAATATTTCTTAGAGCTATTCCTACTTTTGCTGCATGTTCAGGACTTTTAGGTACTCCCTTTCTATCCCTACTCATCTTATTTCTTTGTTCATCAGTCCATTTTTTCCCAGTCTTGCCTTTCCTCCATCCTAAAAGTCTGCCTGAAGAATAACCCTCTTTTAAAGTAGCAGATGTTTTTTTACCTATTTCTATATATTTTTCAGGGGTCATAAAAATAGCACCTGCTACATTTGAATTTATCCACTTATCTGTTCTAGAAGCCTTTATTCTTCTAAGTACTTTATTTTCCCAAATTATTGCTTCATTAGCAGTATTAAAAGTTTTTCTTATTTGAATAACATCAGGATCACCATATTTCTTATGCAATTTTTTTACTTCTTTCGAGGAGGTAAAATAAGTTTTCCAGAGATTTATAGGGTTAGCTGTTTTGGTTTTAGCTCCATATTCTATTCCATAATACCATTTATTAAGGGCTGTCCATCCAACAAGATAAGCATAAGGTTGATAAATAGTCATAGGCTGATACTCCAATAAGTGTTAGAATGGTTAGGAAGTAGGATTCCGTGAACCATATTAACTATTTATTAAATGTATAAGCTATTTTTATTTCTAATCTGCTAAAAAATATTAAATATTATATTTCAACTTAAATAAAGCCCTATCTTGCTCTGTTTTAAAATAGTATATTATATCAATTAAATTTATATAGTTATATTTATATAATAAATCATCATTGCTCATGACATTAAATGTTCCATAGTTAGATTTTTTATTTTCAAGTATCCTATAGTTTAATCTAAAATACTTGGATTCATCAAATATATCGTTATATCCTGCTAAACTAAAGTCTATTATCTTCTTATTATAGGTATTACTATATAATGTTACCATCTGACTTCATTAGACCTCTTATTGTTTCTATCTCACTTCTTATGCGTCCTAGATAGCCTGTAGCAGCTTCTTTCTTCTCTACTTCTTTTATACCTGTTCTCATATCTGAAATAGATTCTAAAGTCTTTATTTGTTTAGCATATTTTTCAGACCATTTATTCATATTTTCTATAGACATAAAATAGAATATAGTATTACCATCTCTATATTCTATTTTATGTACGATAGAATCTTTAAGATTTTTAGTATAAAAATGATCAAGTAGTATCATATATTCGTAGTATTGTTTATATTTTTTATGTGCAGGCAAAGTCTAAATCCTTAATAGTTAGATTTAAAGAAGCATAATGGGAAGCCCTTTCATGGATTTGGTCTTCTGATAACCTACTATTTTTTAAATATTTAACCCATTTTCTATATAGTTTTTCTTGAACCTTTGTAGGCTGTCTTTTAACTCTAAGATGATTAAAGTCTAACATAATCATAATCCTTTATTAAATATTCTATTGAAGCTAGTAACTTATTTTACTCTTAGCCCTAATGATCGTTCTATAAGGCGTATGAGATAGCATATTTAATCCCTTGAACATACAGACCCTAGCTCCAATAGAATATATTATGTGGTTCACGATAGACTAGACGTAAATCCAACCACCCTCGCTATGAAAGGAACAAAATAAGCGAGCAATTTATAAAGACATAGGAATCGAACCTACTTTTGTATTAAAATACCTATCTACCACAGACCTTCTTGCAAGTCAAGGCTTGTCTTTAATCTTATTATTTATTTTACTTCCCAATAGGCATAAATGGAATTGGCCCGCCATTATTACCTACTACCATATAAGTAGGCACTTTACCTCCTGTATCTCTCCAAGCAAGAACAGCCTCATATTCTGCCAGCTTTGGACTAGATTTTAAAGCTTCAGATTTAATTTTCATAGCCTCAGCCACCGCAGTTGCAGTTATGACTGTTTGTTTTGCTTCTTCCTCAACTTGAAGAGTTTTATTCCTAGAAGTTTGAGCATTTTCTACAGCAGTTTGCTTACGTTCTACAGCCTTTTCAAATTCTTCACTAAACGATACATCACGAATAGAAAATTCTGATACAATAATTCCACGCTTAGAAAGATATGTATTAACAATGTCCTTAATAGTTGCTTCACTTACTGCTCTATTCTGAATAAGTGAAATAGCAGTGGTCTTACCAATTACTTGTTTAATACTTGATTCCACTACGGAAGGAATAAAGCGTTCAGCCCATTCACCTCTTGCTGATAGCCATACATCTCTTACCTTAGAGGGATTAAGTTGATATGTAATTGTATAGTCTACTTTAGCATTCTGAAAATCAGATGTATATGTATTACTACTATTATTCCATTTCAAAGGTGAAATTTGTAGTGTATCAAGCGACGTAGTGAATACATTATAAAAATGTAAGCCTGGTTCTACTGGCCCTTCTACTGTACCAAAATTTGTAAATACACCTCGTTCATCTGCTTCTACTGTACCACATGCTGTAAGTAGTCCTAGCAAACCAAGAGTACCTAGCTTCATAATATTATTCTTCATTTATTCTATCCTTTTTGGTTAAATTTTCTAATTTAATTAGTTGTGCTTCTAAAATATTTTCGTGTTCTATTAATTCTCTTTTATGTTCTTCTATCATAGCTAGCTCATTGTTTGATTCCTTTCTTATAAAATAATATAACTTTATTAGTGTCCATACTATAGCTGATATAGCTAAGCATGTCAATGCTAAAAGAAAAAGTAATTTAATCATTTTACCATCCCTTTATAATTACAGTATTAATATCAAAGTCGGGTAAAGATGAAATATTATTCCTCACCTTCAACATTTCATTGAATATACTAGCATCTATAGCACTCCCATTCCATAAGTCAAGCATAGAACCACCATTTAATACTGATATAGTTTTAATACCATATCTACAGTACATCCCATCATAAAGATAGCCGTATTTAGTTTTATCTTTTTCATTCCATATTAAATAATACTTAAATCCATTAAAATTTTTACTCTTATTTTCAAGTCTAAACGGGCCTTTTTTAATAGTTCTTCTTTTCCATTTTTCTATATCATCCACCATACAGCTTAGCCTTATAAAAATCTTCTATTTTATCAAAATATTTGATTACTTCTGATTCAAAATGTATTCTTTTGCCTTCCTCGTCAGAAGAACTATATTTGAACTTTCTTATACAGTCAAGCTGCTTTTTATAAGATTCTTTTTTCCTACTGCGCTGTTCTGAGTATATATCTTCATAAGCATCACTATAATGGGACATTATATTATTCCTTTTTACTAAAGCTTCTTACTACGACAAGCTTTTCTTCTTCTGTTAAATTATTCATTTTAATTCTTCTTTCTCTTTTTCTGTTGCTGGTCTAATAGTTTCCCATTCCCAATCTTCTCTATTTTTCAGCATATAATGAGCAAGATAGAGATACTTATCCTTTGATAATAGATTATCTAGTACATCATTATCATCTACAGAAAAATCAATATTATATTTTACTTTTATAGTAGCAAATAGCTTTTGTCTTTCTAGTTCTTTATCTTTAATCTGTTTTGCTTGTTCTAATGACTTTGAAAAGTCTAATCTACCTTTGTACCATGTATCTAAGTTGGTCTTTACTGTTTTAACCAGTGTTGCTCTTTTAGTATATTCAGAATCTACTGTTATTATATTTTTAGATATATCTCCAATATAACCAGCACTTTTAGTTATTGATTTAGGATTTCTTGCTCTAGAATTATAATCCCTTTCACTAAAATTTAAAGGAATACCTATAGAAGTCATAATAGAAGTAATTTTATCTTTTACTGTATTATTATGCTGAATAATTACTTCATTCTTAATCTTTATATCTTCTATAGTAGGAAGGTAGTTATCTAAAACCTTGCAAAGACTGATATATCTTGTTTGTGTTTCTTCAGGAGACTTAGTTTCATTATGATCCTTACCATAAGAATTATAATATGAAGAACTATGTCCAATATTATTTAAATCTTTAAGATTTTTAAAAAGAATATCAGGAAGAGTAGGATACACCTCAAGTTTTTTAGGCTTTTCATAAGTGTCGTCCAATTTTTTAGTAATATTTTCTATATGCTTAGTAAGATAATTTAAAGCATCTGTAGGGTTTGTTATGTAACTCATTTATTATCCTCTATCAATTTGATAACATCATAGTCTAACATTTAATCAATGTCAATAGGCGACTGAAAGCCTTTTCCTATCATATCAATTAAACCTTTACCAGCTTTGTCATTATCGCCTATTGCTATTAAATTCCATGTCTGATTCATTATATATAACCAAAATCTAAGTCTTTTAGGCGAAGATGTAAGAACAGCTATGCTATTATAACCCAAATTATATAGCTTACTTGCTTTAAACAAGCCCTCTACAATATAGATATTCCTATCTAATGGATTAAGTAAATCTAGACCAAATACACCATCTACTTCTCTTGGTAGATAGGTGTAATATTTTCTATATGCTTTAGGATCATTATTCTTTACTTTATCTTGGCTAGGATCATATTTTTGATATCCTACTATTTGACCAGAAAAATTATATAGTAAAAAAGTAGCTATATTATTTTCTAGATCAATAAAGCATCTATATAGTTCAGGATTTAGACCACGATTTTTAAGATGCTCTATAATATTCATAATTTTTACCTGCTTCTTCAATATCATAACAAGTAGTAATAGTCCAATCTGTTAATTGCTCTTTTAACATCATTAGCAAAGAATAGCCCATCATATTAAATAGTTCATGATCAAGTTTACCTTTTTTCATGTTTTTATTATAATATTCTTTACTATACCAGCAAAGCCATGAATCAATAGCTTCTTTAAGCCCTTCTGTAATAGGTAAACATTCATGTCCATAACCCATATGATTAAGCCATATACAGCAACCAAAATCAGGCCAAAACTCAAAAGCTTTCACATTTTCTATGTTTCTTGACATTATAGAAATCCCATCTTCTGTATTTGTTTGCCTGTGCCGTTATATATTTCTGAGATTGTATATTCTTTTTCTTTTTTCAAGTCAATACCTAATTCATCTGCAACTACACAAGACTCTTTATATGTAAGATGTCTAAAGTCAACAATATCAAAACATCTGCCAGGTCTAATTAAAGCACTGTCGATTCTTGACTTGTTTTCAATATTAGCAGTAAATATAATTTTCTTGCCCGATGTATCAACAATACCATCTGAAGTATTTAATAACTTATGAAGCATATTGTTATTATCTTTTTCTCTTGATAATAACATTGTATCAGCATCTTCTATAAGAAGCAGGTTATACTTTGATGAAATAAATTTAGAATATAATTGATCAGAGTCGAGTAATTCTCTATCATAAGTAATAAGTGTTTCTAAACCAAATTCTCTTATCATATATGCAATGAATGATGATTTACCTGTTCCAGGTGGGCCTAATAGAAGAAGATTAGCACTATTTGAATCAAGATATTTCTTAAAATAAGCTATAGGGTCATTATTAAACCAAGGATAGGCATTATTAGAAATTTTTTCTACATTTTTAAGTTTAATTGTAGATGTTTCTAATCTTCCTTCTGACTTATAACACCAATCAATAAATTTAAGTTGATCAGCTTTAATAGAAATAAAATAATCAAGATAGCTATCTATTCTATTAAATGGAGCATTGATATAAATGTTAATTAAATTGTTTTCTTTTTCTGATACTTGTGCATATATAAGACAATCATCATAAACTATTCTTATTTTTTGAAAATCAGGATTATATACATATGATATAATATTTTCTTTTACAAGGCTTTGTATGGTAGAAAATACCTCTGGTAAAGATTTACCCTTAAAGTCAACTTTAATACAAGCACCAATTTTATTTTCAGGGTCATATGATTTATCAATAATAGCATCATATCTAGCATTATTTCCTGAAGTATTTGTATAGTTAATCATCGTTCATCTTTCTTTCTAAATGTATTATAGGACTGGTTTTGCTAATTTTCTTTAATAATAGTTCTTCAGATTCTAGGTATGGGAAATTTATTTGACAAGCTAAGCAATATAATTTTCCTCTTAATAAATTTTCTCTAGGGCTAATAGATATCACTACAATCTCTGTTTTACATATTCTACACAGCATTCATATCTCTTTTATTATTAATATCGCTTAAAATAATATTAAATATTGTAGTATCTCCAGGGTCACATAAAAATGTGTATTGATAACGACCATCTCTACAGCTATCACAGTAGATTTCTAGTTTTATAATCTCATTATTAGAATGCTCTATAATTCTTAATTCAGTTTCACAATAATTACAATTCATATATTTAAATCCCTTATTCCTAGTATAGCACTATCTTTTATCATAGATTTATAAATATAGGAATAATTATCAAAATAGGTATTCTTACTACAAGATGAACAAAAAAATTTAGCAACTTTCTTATAATAATGTTCAGTTATTATAATATTAGAATGACAAAATTTACAATACATTAAATTACTCTAGATACAGAAAAGCCTGTAGGGTTCCACATAGACAATACTTCTGCAATTTCTTCTGCATCTTTTCTACTACTATATTTTTCTTCATAAAGATGTCTAAGAGAAGCATTATCCCATACCTTACCTGAATATGAAATATTGTCTCTTACTACAGTACCAGTCTTTTTTATAATATACATTTTTAATTCCTTTGTTGTTTTCGATTATTATGTTTTATATAGCTGTGGAAATTTTGTCAAGCCTTTTCACATATTCTCCACAACGATAATCTTTTTTAACTTTTACAGCTTTAGGAAATCTTGAACAAACACCAGAATCTCTGTTTTCTATAATTATAGAATCTATAATCCTTTCAATATTATCCAAATATGGCTTATATTTACATGGTCTAAAGATACTATGAATACCTTGTAATAGTCCTTTTGGCTCTGGATTATTTTGTCTATCTGATTTCTCTAAATAAGTTTCCTCATATTCATTTTTAGTAAAGTATTCGCATGTTGAGCAAGTCATTTTAATTGGTTTATCTTTTCTTCTTGGATTAGTTTGTTAAATGATACTTCAATTTTTTTAATAAGTTTTTTAGTATCATTAATAGCACATCTATATGTATCATTCATATAGGGATAAATTTCCCAATAAGGTGTTTCTATACCTTCTTCATTTGAATAATACCCTAAAGATTGATGATAATCGGCATATACTGATATTTCATGGCCTTTATATCTTACTCTAAAACGCATTATAGCACCACCAAAAGGCGGTATTATTTGTATGTCCCATTCACTAGGAAAATTGATATATGGAGCATTTTTAACATAATCTCTCCAGTTTTCTTCTGATTCTAATTTTGCTCTTTCTAAAGTCCTATTCATTTTAATTTATCCTTATATTGTATTTAAATTTTTTATTTTTAATGGTTTCTTGAACAATATAATCTATTTTTTCTTTATGAAAAGCACCAGATACTGAAGATAGAGGACAGTTACATTTAGGCCATATACAAGAAAAAATAAACTTTCCTGTATATACGTCTCTTTTCATACTCCCTGTATCATATAAAATTCCTTTTTCTTCAGGACTAATATATTGATTAGTATCTATCATGTGATTATTAAATAAATCCCTTCCATAACAGTTATGTAAACTAGATGCCATTATTTTTTCCTTATATTATTTAAAGCCCAATTTCTTACAGTAGTCCATCTTTCTTCAGAAGATAATAAAGAATTGCTTTCATCATTTAACCATGTTATTTCTCGGACAAGTTGGGGAGAAATATCAAATACTGATGCAATAGTTTCACAATCTTCAGGGTCTAATTCCGCCATATATAAACCTCTTTTTACTCCAAGACTACCTATAGCACATACACCATTTTCATTTTCTAATTCATTTACTATAAGCCTCTTTTCAGACATACTATCAAGTGCATCAACAAGATCAACTAAGAATGACTGTCCTCTTTTACCTCGAATTGCACTGGTTACCTGACCACGCCATCTGATTAAGTCCCAATTATCAATTTCATCGCTATAACAACTTCTACTCATTTTACTTTTCCTTTATTAATACCAGTCATAATAGCTGTTTTAATATTAGTCCTCTGATTAAAAGCAGGAATAATCACATTACGAATATAATTTCTATCATAACGCAAATCTTTATTACTTTCATCTTCGATATACCTAATATTCTTTTTCTTACATTCATCATAAAAAGCTTGTTTAGGTACATCAAGAAAAGGCTTATATCTTACAAATCCATTTTTAGTATTCTTTGTAAGCATAATAAGACTATCATGTGGATCACCTCTCATTAGCCTAATAAAGACATTTTCAATTTGATCATCTGCATGATGTGCAGTAACAATATGTTCAAATCCATTTTCTTTAGCAATAGACTCGACAAAAGCCCATCTACTATTCCTTGCCTCTTGTTCATCTGAAGATTTATCGAGATCAGTATTACTATTACAGAAAAACGGAATACCCCTATTAAGACAAATTTCTTCTACAAGATATTGTTCATTATCAGAAGTTTTTCTCATTTTATGATTATAATGTACTACTGCTAAATCTAATTTACTATTAGCAAAGAAGTCTAACATAAACATAGAATCAACCCCACCAGATACAGCAAGCAAATATTTATCTGATGTGTTAGAAATATCTTCTCTAATTTTGCGCCAATTAACAGTCATCATATTTCCTTTAGTTTACATTCATAACCACAAGTGAGATGAAAGCCGCAATAGTACCAATAAACCACTTAATATTATAGCCTTTAGGATAATCATAACCTTTACTATAATTAGGTAGGGTAATATTGCCATAATCATTACAGCTTCTTGAGCCTTGGATAGGAGTAGTAAAATAATCACGATTTTTCATATTATATTCCTTTATTTAAGTTTCCATCCTACTTTCTTATATAGGAGTCCTTTTCTTGTCAAGATCTTTATTTTGGATACCTATAAAAACAAAATAAATAGTAAAAAGATTATAATCAGGATTAAAATGTCAAAAATCGGCTATACTTATGCTTATACTAGATTACAAAATTTAGTAGGAGCTATATCAATTCCACCTATTCCTGAATTTATAACACAGCCTTCTATTACAGGAGATGATGCTGAAGGCTCTATACTAACAGCAAATACAGGAAGCTTTATTAATGGTACGTTATCATTAATAGAATGGCAAAGAGGTGGAGAACCTATACCTGGTGCTACTGGATTTACTTATCAAAGAAGACCTGCTGATGTAGGTCAAACTATACGTGTTAGGGTTTTTATAAGTGGTGCAGGTGGTATTGCTGAGGCTTTTTCTCCCAATGCTAATGCTACAATAGCTAACCTAAACTATACTTGTTTTGCAAACTATGATGGTGTTACATTTAATGGTGCTACAGGGCCATTAAGAGCAGGCAACTATGTTCCCACACTATTAGGTCAATCTGTAGGGCAAGGCTCATTAGCAAGTACAGGTAATAATGGCCTTATAGCTAATGGTAAACTATGGTCTGTGGCAGGTCTTGTATATACATATGGCCCTCAAAGGACTGATCAATCTGTAATAGCACATATGACATGGGAAACTATCATAGCTGGTGCTGTACAAGGTGTTATGTTAAGAGCTAATACTTCTACAGTAAACGGATATCATTTATACTATGTTCAATCTTCTGGTGTATGGAGGTTAACAAATGGTAATACTACTTCATTAGGAGGAGCGTTTACTGATATAAGTGATCCTATTACAGCAGGTGAAAGAAGAATAATAATTCTTAGTGCTATAGGTACAGATATAAAATATACTGTTTTTAATGCTGCTACTATGGCTGTAATAGGAACAAGATCAGGCACTAATGCTACATACACTACAGGATGGGGGGGATTAAGAAGTTTTGCCGCTACAGTTAATACAGAAACAACAGGTATAAATGTAGATTTCTGTTCTACATTTACCAGTAATCAAGCAGGCCATGCTATACTTGCTTATGCTCCTCCTACTACACCACAAAGTGTTACCTCATCTAATTTTATATCTTTTATATTAGGTACACCTCCTACAAATACTGGTGTAAGAGGTTCAACAAGTCTTGCTGCTACAATAACACCTAGTACAGACATAGTTTACTCAAATATACATGCAAACCACCCTGATTGTAAAATAGGTACATTTACTGTTAATCCCTCTGTAGAAGGTAGTTATACTGTTTCTATTACAAGTGATTTCCTTGTTCCCCTATTTCCTAAAGATTTCTTCTCTGTATCAGCAGCCCCACCTGCTCTATTAGCACCCTTTACTGTCTTTAGAGGTGCAGATAGTCCACTAAATGCAGGTGATGTCAATCTTAATAGTTTATTGCTTTCTAGTGGCTATGTTGATAAATGGACAGTTGGTTTTGTTAGTGGTGCTGGTGGAGGTGTAGCAGCAGATTGGGCTGGTATAGGTGTGGGTAGATCTCGTTTTCCTACAAGGGCTAATGGTGCAACACATACAGCAGCTAAATCATATGTATTTAGTTTTACAAGTGAAGCAGATGCAGGAATAACCATTAATATACCTGTTACTATAAGAGCAAATACAATTTCTGTATCTAAACAAACAGACATTGATACTGCTATGGGTACTCCATCATCTACTAATATAGCATTAGCAGGAAAAACATTAGAAATATCTAGGGCTTCCACCGGATTTTCTACTGGCCTAACATTAAACAGACATAATAGCCAACTTACATCTGCTAATCAATTAATTATTCAAAATGAAGACAATGCAATACCTTCAGTCTTAGGTGGTATATCTTCTCTTAATAATAATAGAGTAACATGGAATAATCTTAGAGTTAAAAAAGAAGATGGTACTACTATATGCTTTTTTACATCTTCTTCAAGCTTTAGTGTATCTGATCAAAATGCAGTAGGATTTATATTACAAAATATGGTGGTGGAAGGGCCATTAATTCCCAATCAATTAGCTAATGGTATTACTATAAGAGGTACAGCTAATGCTAATCCTATTATAAGAGACACATTATTAAAAAATGTTGGTAATGGTTTTGGTATTAGTTCTGGTGCAGCAGGCGTTAAACTAGCTAGTATATTATTAGAAAGATGCTATGTATTAGGTTTTTCTGATAATGCTTTCTTTTTTGGTGGTACTACAGGGACTTGTAGAGATGTAGACTGTATAGCAGAAAGACCAAGAAGAGATAGAAGATATGGTCAAAATGAAATAGATAATACACATCTTGACGATGATCAAGGGCCGGATGGTGAAGTTTATTCTAGAAGAGAAACAGAAAGATTTATAGGTCTACAAGGATCAGGAGATGCTGGCTGTCAGTCAAAATTTGCTAATGGTGGATCAGATGGGGGTTATGAAAGAAATATTATAGTATTACGTCCTTCTGGTTCCCATGCTTGGAGAAGATTAACAAACTGGCAAAATATGGTCTATGAAAGAGGTACGTTAATTCATTCAAGACAGCTACAGCACCCTGACGGAGCATGGTTAGGCAGTGACTTGGTACAAGGTGAAAATACTCCACAAGGCTCCCCTCCTTTAGGGATAGGTAGTGGTAATGCTACTAATAGTGCTAATCGTATATGGTCAATGGGTAGAGGTGATGCTAGTACATTCACAGGAGGTATAGTAGCAGGTGTTGGTATAAGAGCAAGACAAATAGGTCAAACTAATAATTTCTCTGCTGCTGATAATCCTGCTGACTTATTTACTGGTTGGACAGCTTTAGCTACATATGACTGGAATAATGATGTAACAAGAGAAGTAAGAACACAGCAAGTTCTTGATCTTCTAAAGCCAATTAATACAAGCTTATTACATTTAGGTGATGGTACGTATATTGGTGCAGTAGGTAATAATGCTGGTGTAGCAGAATGGAATACAGGTGGTGTCTATCCCTAATTACATTTTACTTGTTTGATATCACTTTCTGTGATCTCATAACATTTTAAATTTTTATTATTGTCAATTTTTGTTGAAGCTACAACAACCACTAATGATAACACAAAAATTAATACTATTATAAATTTTATCATATTTTTATTCACTATGAAATCCTATTATTGAGTTTGTCTAATTGCCTGTTCTATTTCTGTCAAAGAATATTCAATAGAGAGACAAATTTTTCTAAAATTAGATCTTTTCTTTGTATCAGGATCAGTATTTCTAAACCCTTCTACTTTTTCAAGCAAATCAATTTGTTGTGACCTAATATTGTTTAGCTGATTACGTACTTCTTCCATTTTATCTAATTCTTTCTTTTTGTTAAACCTATCTAAAATATTTTTTAAAAATACTAGCATCTATAATTACCTGTCCAGTAATAATCCTTATCAATTATATTATACTTTCTAAGAAAATTAAATATTTTTGTATCTTTTATTTTGAAATCTCTTTCAAATTCTGTTTCTTTCATTTCATCTGCTACATTCATATTATATTCTCTTAGCAGGATAAATGATAAAATGCAAGCACAATCTTCTTCAAACTGTGATAATCTTTTTGATACTGTGCTTTCAAGATAAACATCATCAGTAGAAAAGCCCTTACCTAAACCAAATTCTATCATTTTTCTTCTTTTAGGCGTACAAACTAACCAATGACATAATTCATGGATAAGATCATATACTGCTCTTTTATCTGGCTTGATTCTTATTATATTATTTTGATATCCATATCTATATTCTCTAGAATCAGAAACAATAATACCTAACCCTAATTCTTTTACAATACTCTCCATAAAAAGCCAAGCTATCGAATCATATTTCATAGACTTATTATTAGTATAGCTTGATAAAGAGTTAAAAAAGCTTTGATCATTCATATTTTATGACAGTAAAAAGATTCAATAAATTCAATATGAACGGAATATTTTTCAATTCTATTATTAGTAAAGTCTACCTCTAATTCTAAAGGAAAGTCATTAATACATTCACTTCCACAATTATTATATACTTCTTGAGCACATTGCTGTACAATCCAATCATCATTGTCATAATGAGTGCAAGTTAGCTCAGCCCATTCTTCTTCAGCATAAGAAAGACATCTATATTTTACAATCATACTATTAATAATCCTTTCATGTAATGTAAAACTGTTACAGGTAAGTTAAATAAGGTTCTATTATAGTTTAGTTTCATATCAAACTGCAACATATAATTACCACTATTATCTGTAAGACTTGAAACATCTTGAAAATCGTCAATACCAATATAAACATGCTTAGGCTTAAAGCCTTGGTCTAATATACTGAAATATTGCTTATAAATCCTATCATATAGCTCATTATTATATATGTCAACTCTCTCTACTGATATTTCTTCATCAAAATATGATTTAAGAGAATTAGACTTTTTTAAAATTTTCCATAGTAGATTCTTTATATAGATAAATCTACCACTAGGCTTAAATTCATAGCTATTTGTAGGTACTTTTGTTATTGATTTTTTACGAACATACATAGATATAATATTATTGCGTTGCATTAGAAACCTTTCCTAGCTTTTCTTTCTTCTTTATTGGTGGAATAGTTTTAATAGTCAAAGCATATTCAGCAAACAATAGTAAAATGCTAATAGCTATAGTATAGAAGCTTAAAGAAAGAAAAGGAATAAGATCAACAATCAAAATAACCCAAAAAGATAATCTAACCCATCCATAACTCTTTACTGGCTTATCAGGAAACATCCCCAATCCTATTAATCCACCTAAAGCACATACAAAAGCTATAGTCTGCCATATAACACTATCATTATAGTATAAGGATACAACCCAATACATAAACCATAATGATCTTGAAAAAGCATACTGTGTTTGGTTAGTAATTTGGCAAAGGAAAATTATAATAGGATGAAATAGCTTTAATCCTATCCATGTATCAAATCTAGTTATAAAATTACCCACAATTTAACCTTTCAATGAACCAAGGTCTAGCTTTGTTAGAAATAGATATCATAGTCAAGCTTTTTCTCATAAATAGATATAAAATAGGAAAATATATGTATTATTATGTTTATAGAATCACAAATAAAATTGAAAAAAAGCATTACTATGGCTCTAGAAGTTGTAAGATTCTTCCTTCTTTAGATTTAGGTATAAAGTATTTTTCTTCTAGTAGTGACAAATGTTTTATTCTAGATCAGAAAAATAATAAAGAAAACTATAGATATAAAATTATAAAAGTATTTTATAATAATCTTGAATCTCTTTTATTTGAGATAAAATTACATGAAAAGCTAAATGTTGACGTTAATCCTTCATTTTACAACAAGTCTAAACAAACAACAACTAAATGGTCAAGTTTAGGCAGAGTTTTCGTTAAAGACGAAAAGGGTAATAGTTTTTCTGTTTCTAAAGAAGATCCTCGATACATTTCCAAATTGTTAATACCTTTTGGAAAAGGTGTACCAAAGCCCGAAGGCTTTGGTGAAAAGGTTTCTAAAGGTTTGTCAGGTGTTCATAAAAGTAAACAACATGTTGAAAAAGCTTTAAAAACTAAAAGAGAAACAATAGACGAAAATGGATTGGATATTAACAAATTAGGATGGATAAAAGCTAATAACACTAAGATTAATAAAATTTGTGAAAATGGATTAAATGTAATAGAAAATAATAAAATTAAAAGTCATTTTACTAAAACCAATACAATAGATGAAAATGGTGATAATATTTACACTAGTGCAAGTAAACTGAGGGTTAAAAGACTTAAAGAGACTTTTGATACAAATAAAAAAACAAAATTTGAAAATATGATTATAAATACTAGAAAAACTAAAATTACAACTTTTGATGAAAATGGTAAAAACATTTATCAAAATGCCTCACAAAAGGCAGCTAATACTATGAAAAAATTAGATAAAGATGGTCTATCTACTTATCAGAAAAATGGTCATAAAATAAGTATTACTAAATCTAAAAAATCTAAAAGGTACGATGTATTAAGTATTAGGGGTTTCATATATAGAAAAAGCTTAACCCCTAAGCAAATATATATAATATCACGTTCATTAATTTATAAAACTAAAGAAAACTATTTAGGTAAAGCTAAATATGCTTCAACAAACTTTATTAGAAAAAATAAAGGCTTTTTAGTAGGTTTATATGTTGTTCAAATTATTTAATCTTTCAATAAAATATTTTTTAGACTTTAAAGAAATTTGCTTTTTCATATCTTTTAAGTTTATTTGATTGTCTACAATAGTATCCTCTTCTTCTTTTATTATATCTTCAATTATAAATTTAATATATTTTCCTAATGAAGTCATATCAAAAGGTAGACCTTGTTCCCTTGTAATATTGTCAAGGGCTTGTTCTAGTCTTGATTCAGTAACAGTCATATCAACAAACTCTTTAAGATTAGCTACCTTTTCAACGTCTATAGTTATAAATTTCCTTTTTAATAGGTTTAGATTTATTTTACCTGTAATTTTATTATTACCTCTTTGAATATGAGGAAAGTCTATAATTCTATCTTTACAATATAGTCTTAGCATTTGAAGATTTCCTTTTGTTTTTAATAAATAGATTATAACTAAATTAGGAATATTTTATGATTAAAAATAAATTTAAAAACATTGAACATTCGTCTCACCATTTAGAAAGATATTTAAAATTTCTATCTTACTGTATAGATATAAATAATCAACTTAGTTTAGATTGTCAACCTCTATTTCTAGAAAAACACCATATACTACCTAAACATACATTTCCTCAATATGCTAATATAACTTTTAACACTTGGAATTCAATTAAATTAACTCCTAGACAACACTATATAGCACATATAATGCTTTATAATATATTTAGGGGTAGGAACAAATATTTAGCTAGCTGTTCAATATATAGAATGAGAAAAGGCGTAGAAAAGGTTAATTCTAGATTATATGAAATAGTAAAACTTTACCAATCAAATAATATGAGAATCAACAATCCAATGAAAAATAAAGATACAGTAGAGAAGGCTAAACAAAGTCTTAAAAAATATTATGATTCTGAAGAAGGTAAGATTAAGAGGAAAGAAATAGGTTTGAGTAAAATAGGTATTAACAATATTTCTAAAGAGGGTATTATAAAACTTTCTAATTTATGGAAAGGGGTTAAAAGACCTAAAAAAGCAGGCCAAATAGAAAAAACTATTAAAAGTCAAGCTTTAGGTATTTTTCACACTCCTTTTGGAGACTTTTATTCACCTAATCAAGCTAGATTAAGTCCAAATAATCCTAACTTATCTAGGCATGTTATAAATAAAAAATGTAAAAATAATAGAGATGGTTATTCATTTACTTCTTTTAATAAAGAAACAAAGAGAGGAAAATGGGAAAGAGTCAGAAAAACTGATAAGTAGCTTCAAAAATATTATTATTTGACATAAAACTAATAATTTCTATTTTATCATCTTCTGATAAAAAGATTTGACTATTATTAATATGTAAATTTCCTTTTGACTTAAACATAAAGTCAGAGCTTTCATAGCCTTCTGAAATACATGAATAAACCCGCCCTTCCCCAATGTCAGATACCCCAAAGTATTTACCTACAGGACATTCTTTTTCTACAGCTAATGTAGCCTCAATAATATCATTTTGTGATAATGCAGGGTAATTAAAGTCAATATCTACTTCATGTACAGGAAACAAAAATACAGAATAAATATTATCTTCAGTATAGTTAATATCAATATGAGAAAAATCTACCCATTCATATGTATCATCTTGCTTAATAAGTTTAATACCAAAAACAATCATCATTTTAGGAAGTTTTGATACTGCTACATTCTTCTGGATTCCTTGTCCAGCCCATTCCCCGTATATACATACTGTAGTAACATCATCAGCAAGCTTTCCTAGCTTACCAAAAATATCTCTAAATACAGCTTCTTTAGACATAGCAAAAAGACAAAAGCCAGCATTATCTGAAGTAAGAGAAAGAATACGTCCTCTTGATTGATAATAGAAACTATCATCCTTAATCTTGTAGACAATTCCAGAATTACTATTATGGATACATATACCATTAGCAAAATAATTGCTATTTTTTCTAATAGTTAAATCATAACAAAGCCTTTTAGGTATTTCCTTTTTGTACAATAGTTTCATTATAAATCCTTCTAATTCTATTTAAACAATCGATTTTATTTGACTTCCAATCACTTTCCCATACGATTATTACTCTATAACCCAATGATTTTAGAAAGTAAAATCTTTTTCTATCATTATACCATTTATCTTTAGCATACATTTTTATTCCATTATTATAATCATTAGCCTGCCATTTTTTAGGATTACAATGCCAAAAATCCCCATTATATTCTATCACTATTTTTAGATCAGAATTACATTCATCTACAGATACACTACTTATTCTAACATGAGTCTCAAATCCCATGTCACTTATTTCATTATGTAAATCTAAATGACCTTTTGATTGATATCCTATTTTAAGTTGTTTATTTATTTTCTCCCAGTGTTTTTCTGCATAAATAGGACATTTTAATTTTTCTTGTAATCCATTACTTGCTCGCTTTCCATGTAATCTTCTTTCTTCTTTGCCTATTCCTTCCCACTTCTCTTTACTAAATCTTGAATTATTTTTTAAAGGGTCATATTTTTTAGCAGCTATAAGGCCTGCTTCAGAACAATACTTCTTTTTATCCTCTATACTAAATGACTTTAAAGCTTTAGTTCCTGCCTCTGAAATAATTTTCTTTGCCTTGTCTATAATACATTTCCTACAAATATCCTTACCAGAAGCTATTTTTCCTTTTCTTCTATTAATACCTTCTGTAATTTTTTGAGTATAATGTTCACCACATTTATCACAAGAACAAGTCTCAAATCCAATTTCGTAAATATTATTTAACCTTTTACATGTTTTAATTATAGTTTTAGATATTTGTACCATGAAGAAATCCCTATATACCAATGCTTCATGATTATTTATTATTTTACATAAAACTAATATCTTCTATAAAAGAATGATTAGTATTAAGATCTTTTGCTTCGATCCATCCCTCTTCAATTGTTAAAAATTTATGATCAGAGGTACACTTTATAGATGTATTATTATCAAAGAATAGCTCAACCCAGTTTTTATTATTATTTGATATTAATACTTGTTCTATAGTATCATATTCTATTTTTTTATCTATTTGATTATAGCTTAAAATAGAATGACCTTTTTCTAAATTTTTTATAAAGTCTTTATCACCATTAGCTAAAGATACTTCTGTTTCCCCATCAACACAGCCATGAGTTTTCACAGTTCCTCTAAATTTAAGCACAGGTAAAACTCTATTATAGTCATAGACAGCTTGATCATTTTCATCTTTACCATCATATCTTACCTTAGCTGTTACATTTCGAGTAACATGCCTAAACTGGTTAATGCTTGCGTACTTATAAAGCTTTGTCATTTCTTAGTCCTTTGTGTTAGTGATGATTCGTATTATGGATTCTGAAATATTATGTCAATACCAAAATTTTATAGATCCCAAGAATAGTGAGGCCCAAGACCTGCTCTTCTTTCCATTATATAATTACTGGGATGTTCTTCTATATTATATTTAAGTTTAAAAAGAATATAATTTTCTAAGTTTAAAAACTGACAATGGACACAACCTTCTTGTACATAATCAAACCATTCTAACAAATCATCACTTTCTAATATATCAGAAAAACTAAATTCTTCTGTATCCTTTACTAGCTTGTTTATCATATCTTATACATCAATCTAAATAGAACATAATTATTTTTATATTCAGGGTCATAGTAAACTTTTATATAAAATTCTTTTTTAGTCCAATTGGATTCAAATTCAGCGTATTCTATAAGATTTTTAAATTTTTCACGCTGATCAGTAAGTTTAAACCATTGTTTTTGTGTTACTTTAATTTTTTCAGATATAGTCATAAATTGTATTTCAATTTATATAATACCATATCTTCTTCTGTATCAAAGAAAAAAGTATATTCTCTTATCAACCCTGAATCAAAATATGTATAATATCTTATCAGGTTTTCATAGTTTAGTCCAAATAGGGATTTATGTCCTGTGTGGATCAATATGAAAAAGTCTTTAGGATTAACTGATTGGTTATAGGTAAAATCAAATTTATGACTTACAAATTTATGCTCGCCTTTGTCAAAAGTTTCTCTTTTTCTTTTATAAAACATTTAATGTTCCTTTAATACAAAATAAATAGTAACATGATAGACATTACAAGAATTGATAAAATTACAAGAAAAAATATTCAAGGTAAGGATATATCTTACTCTGATTTTTTTGTCAACTTTAATATCCATCCAGAAACAAGAAATTTATTAAAATATATAGATGATTCCGCTGTTAAACGGTCTATAAGAAATCTAATATTAACAAACAAAGGTGAAGCACCTTTCCAACCAGATAAAGGGTGTAATTTAAAATACATACTTTTTGAGCCTATATCAGATATATCAGAAGATTTATTAAGAACATATATATCAGAAACACTTAGCAGATATGAACCACGTATCTTAGTATCGGCTATAATCATAGCTTCTGATATTAAAAATAATCTTTATGAAGTATCTATCATATATGAAATTAAAACAAAAAATTCTCCTACATCATCTATTAACCTGACCCTTAACAGGATTCGATAACCATGTCAAGCAGTATAAATCTTACCTCACTGGATTTTGATTCCAACAAGGCTTCATTAAAAGCTTTCTTACGTTCACAAGATGAATTTAAAGATTATGACTTTGAAGGCTCTAATATAAATACTCTATTAGATTTACTATCACATAATACCTACCTTAATGCTTTTTATCTAAACCAGCTAGGTGGAGAAGCCTTCCTTGATACTGCACAAATTAGAGAAAGTGTAGTATCTCATGCAAAAGAGCTAAACTACCTTCCGCGTTCATTTAGTTCTGCTATAGCAAAAATAAATATTACTGTCAAGTCCACAGATTCACAGAAAAAATCATTAGTGGTTCCTAAAGGGACAAATTTTCTAAGTCGTATAGGGCAAGAAAGTTTTACCTTTTCTATTGCTGATAATATGGTAGCTACAAGTGGTAATGGAACCTTTTTATTAGAAAATGTTCCTATATATGAAGGCACATATCTTAGCGATACATACGCCATTAACTATGACGATCCTCTTATATATAAAATAACAAATAAAACTGTAGATTTGTCGTCATTATCTGTAACTGTGATAGAAGATAATGGATCTGTGCAGACTAGATATACAAGAGCTAATTCATTGCTAGGATTGGATGCTAATTCTACTGTATTTTTCTTGCAAGCCGCAAGAGGGGATAGTTATGAAGTATTATTTGGTGATAATATTATAGCGAAAAGACCAAAAAATAATTCTATAATATTATTAGAATATAGAATTTGTTCGGGTGAATTACCTAATGGTGCTTCTAAGTTTATTTCTACTGGTAGAATAGATGATGAAACGGATATAAGTATTACTACTGTTTCATCTGCTACATTTGGTAGTGTAGCAGAAACACTTAACTCTATTAAGTTTAATGCACCAAGGGCATTTACTACACAAGAAAGAGCTATTACCTCAGAAGATTATGAAAACTTATTAAGAATTAACTTTCCTGAAATTAGCTCTGTTTCTGCTTTTGGAGGTGAAGATGCTACACCCCCTCAATATGGTAAAATTTTTGTATCTGTAGATTTAAGAGATATAGATGCACTACCAGATATTAAAAAAGAACAATATACCAGATTTTTAAGATCTAGGTCTTCTGTTGCTATGGAACCTATTTTTATTTCCCCTGAATATACATATGTCAATATAAAGTCAAATATAAAATATGATGTTAATAAAACCTTATTAAGTCCTGAAGATATTAGAACATTGGTTATATCATCTATTATAGACTATAGCAATGATAATCTTAATAATTTTAATAGAACATTAAGATATTCTAAATTAATTAAAAGTATAGACGATACCGACTTATCTGTTATAAGCAACGATACCGATTTGCTTCTTATTAAATATATAAGTCCTGAAACTAATATACCTATATCATTATCTATTGATTTTAAGTCTAAGTTAGAAAAAAGCTCACCTTTAATAGATGAACATAATATTTCTGATTATCATACTATTACGTCATCTCCTTTTACTTATGGTAATCAGAATGGTTGTATATTAGAAGATGATGGAAGTGGAAATATAAGAGTAGTAGTTGCTGTTGGCGATAAACACAAAACAATAATCAATACAGGTACTATTGATTATAATACAGGAAAACTTAACATAAATAATTTAAATATATCAAAATATACTGGTTCTGAAATAAAAATATATGCTAAAACAAGTAATAAAGATATTATTTCATCACAAAATACTATACTAAATATACTAGAATCTGATATAGAAGTAACAGTAGAACAAGTAAGAGAATAATGATAGAAAATAAAATATCGCCTTTAGTAGAATCTCAATTTCCTTCTTTTTATAAGAAAGAAGGGAAGCAGTTTATAGCATTTGTTAAAGCATATTATGCTTGGTTAGAGCAATCAGGTAATGCTATACATGAAGCACGTAAAATACCAGAATATACTGATATAGATACTACTATAGATGATTTTATTATTCATTTCAAAGAAAAATACTTAAAAAATATACAATTTGATACAGCTACTAATAAGAAACTTTTAGTTAAACATGCCACAGACTTGTATTCTTCTAAAGGTACAGAACAATCAATTGATTTATTTTTCAAATTAATTTATGGGGCAGAAGCAGATATAATATTTCCTAGTGAACAAATATTTAGTACATCATCAGCATCATGGGAAAAACCAGAATACATTGAAATAAGTCTTGATACTAATAATTCTTCATATGTAGGAAAGCAGATAATAGGTTCTATTTCAGGTGCTACAGCTTTTGTTGAAAGATATGTATCAAGAAAGCTAGAAAGGGGTTATTCTAACATACTTTATATATCTAATATTAATAAATCTTTTATAAAAGATGAAGTATTAGGTGTTATAACAAATAATAAGCCTGTATATAATATAAATAATGCAATAATAATTGGTTCGACATCAACTATAGAATTATTTGATAGAGCTAGGGAATATAATATAGGTGATATAGTTAATTTTACTTCTTCTAATAGAGGTAATGGTGGTGTAGCAAGAGTAAGTGAAACACAAGATGCTACAGGAGTGGTAGATTTTAATTTAGAAGATGGTGGGTTTGGTTATTCTTTAGATTCTGAAACAATAATATCAGAAAAAGTAATAACCTATAGTAGTGCTATTACTACAGAAAATGACTTATTTGATATAAAAGAACGTGTATATCAGCCGATTTTAGATATAAGCTATCAAGGTAATACAAGCCCTAATATAGGTGATAAATTATATGGTTATATATCAAATATAAAAGTAGCAGAAGCAGATATTATTGGTGTTACTAAGTCAGGAAATACTTTTAATATAATAATCAGTCCTTTACAAGGAAATTATACTGCTAATACAATATATCATATAAATTCAAATACATTTATTTTTACCTCTAATACTATAATAGATAAAACTATATCAGCATTATCTTTAGGTACACCTAATACTGTTAATATATCTATCATACCTTCCTCTGATGTTTTTACTATAGGCGATCAGATTAAGCAAATAGATAGCATGAATAGGGTTGCAAGTGCTAATATTAGAGACTTTGATGGAACTACTATAAAAGTAACTAATCTTAAAGGGACATTTAAAAATAGTAATAATATATTAAATGATTCATATACTGTTGAAACAGGTAATATTGCTTTTACTACAACTACCAAAACTGTCACTGGTAATTCTACAATATTTGATAATTCACTTATTAATAAAATAATATATAATAGCTCAAATAGTACTATAGGTCAAATACAGTCTGTTTCTAATACTACTAGCTTACTATTATATGATTTACCTAATATATCCGGTAACGGTAATTTTTCAACTACAGTGTCAGCTAATTTAATAAAAAATAATATTACTACTACTATGACTAAGGTTGATAGTATAAATGGTAACTTTGGTACATATGATATATCAGAATATATTAATAGACTAAATTATAGTGGTGCTAATACACAAATTAATCTTTCTTCTAAAATATATCAGTACAATGCTAACAATATTACAGCAGAAGGTTTAATTCTTACTTCTACTATACCTGTTTCAAATTCAGGTCATATTACATATATTCCTATATCAGGTTTTTTTGATGATACTGAAAAAGTATATCTTAGTTCAAATACAGGAACATTTATTATAAATGAAAAAATTATATTAGAAAGTGGGGGAGACTTTATATCATCTAATTCTTATATATATGCTCCTAGATCTAATACTACTATATATAATCCTGTTACAAGCTTTGGAAGTGGAGCTGATTATAAAATAGGTTCTATTAATAACCCATATGATATAATAGTTAATACAGACTATATTATAGACGAAAGCCAAAAATTTTTAGATACTAAAAGAAAAATATTATCTATCACATCTAATACAGGCTTTAGTATTAATGATACTATAATACAAAAACTAGATAACATTAAATTTAATCCTTCATCTATAAATGCTAATACAGGCTTTATTCCTATTAATAATGCTTCTGCAAGGTTTCCTGTCTCATCTATAATTAAATATAATTTAGACAGTGGTAATACACTTATTACTGAGCTAATTGATAATAGTTACTATTATGTATATTCATCTAATAGTACAGGACTTATTCTATCTAACCCCTATAATCTTGAACAACCTCTAAACAATATTAATTATCCTGATTTTGCTAATAATATTATTTCTGAAACAGGACATAGTTTTCATAAAGAAGTAGGTGGATTAATAAGAAATATAACTTCTAATGATTTATATATAAAAAATAATCCAAAGCTTTTTGGTGTTTCAGGTGGAGTGTCCAATACAACAAGTTCATCTAATAGTAGTATATACCTTTTAGATAACCCTACAGTCAATACAGCTATTACAACTATTAGTGATGATATTTCTGTACTTGTAAGTGAAAAGCCTTATGCCTATACACAAATAAATTCAAATGCCTATGGATTTCCTAAAAATAAACAAGGTAATCTAAGTACGCTTATATTTAACTTGCTTGAGTTTTTTAGTGGTACTGTAGGGACTATATTTTCATTAGGCTCTATAAACCCTGGTACTGATTATAATATAGATCCTTACACAATAGTATTTAATCCTAATACAGTGGGCTATAATCTAAGAGACTATAAAATTGAAATAGAAAATCCTACAGGTATATTTAAAGAAGGTGAATTAGTCTTCCAAGACTCAATTGTTTCTAATATATACGATATTACTGTAAGCAATGGAGTTTTTTCTAATACTACCATAGAACAAACAAATATATTTAACTCTGGTATAGATGTTGATAGTACCACAGATACCATATATTATCCTATTATAACAAAAACATTTAATTCTAATACTAGCGTAGTATCAAATACTATCATTATAAACCAAGAATTTTTACCTAATGATATAGTCAAATACTATACTGATACTGGTAATACAGTTTTAACAGGATTATCTAACAACACACTTTACTATGTAACTAATCCTAATTCTACATCTATAGGCTTATCATCTACTGCTAATGGAGCAATATTATCTATAACTTCTTCATTAACAGAAAATGGACATAATATAAGACTATATAGGAATAGCTTTATCAACAATATTCCTGTTAAATATGATACTATTTCATCTAATGCTGTTACTGGTCTAGCTAATGGTAGTATATATTATATTAAAAATTCTAATACTATAGGGTTTTCTTTATCAGATACAGCCAATGGTAGTACAATAGACATAACAGGTTTATCTACAGGGACTAATCAAACGCTTGATACTGTATTAGGGTATAAGCAAGGCGATTTGGTATATCAAGAAATATTAAAAATATTTAACGCTAATACATCTGTTATTACAGCTAATAATTTTATTAGTCTTACTCCTAATCCATATTCAATTGGTAATAAAGTAAACTATTTTACTGATACAGGTAATACTGTAATTTTAGGACTATCTAATAATAATTTCTATTTTATTAAGACTTCTAATAGTACAGGAATAACATTATCCTCTACATTAGGAGGCAATACTACTAATATTACAAAAGGATTAACAGAAACAGGTCATAATTTACTAGCTATATCTAATTCTTCAATAAAGTCTGTTTATAATAGCGGTACAAGCCATGTTGTAGTACAAAATACTGATAATGGTATTGCTAACTCATATATCCTTAAATCTTATACAAATCCATTATTGGATGCAAATACTATATCTTTTGATCTTTTATCTTCAAGCAAAGAAAGAAATGCTATAGTTAAGTCTAGTAATAGTAGTATATTAAAGCTAAAAAGAATATCATTGGAATCAAACTTCACAGAAAATGAGTTAATATATGGGGAACAAACTGGTTCTAGTGCTTTAATTAAAACAATAGAAGAAGATGATGAAACAGAAATAATAGGACTAAATGCTATTGTAAGTGCTAATGTTGTTACGGTTGATGGACAGGTTAAATCATTACAAGTGATAGATTCTGGATTTGGTTATAGTAATAATGAACTTATTATATTTAATAATGTAACACAAGATAGTCTAGGTACAGGTAAAATTATTACTGATAGCGTAGGTAAAAGTCAGGGTTATTATAAAAAAAGAAAAGGTTTTCCTTCTTCTGATAGTCATATTCATGATGGTGATTATTATCAAGAGTATAGTTATGAGGTTCAAACTAAAATATCATTAGGCAAATTCTCTGAAATATTTAAAAAAGTAATGCACACAGCAGGAACAAAGTTTTTTGCTTCTACTTTAATAACTTCTAATGAAAAATCTCCTATTACATATTTAAATAGTGAATATACCCCTGAAATATTTTTTAATGCTAATACTGATATACAAACTAATAATATTTTAATTGAGGATAACCCTTTTATAGTTGATGATAAAGTTCAGTATTATACTGATACTGGTAATACTATAGTATCAGGCTTAGCTAATAATGATCTTTATTTTATTAAAACATCGAATACAAGCTCAATATCTCTATCAAATACACTACAAGGAAATACTATAAATATTATATCAGGTCTAACAGAAACAGGCCATCACATTGCTAAGGTAAACCTATGACTAACAAAGCTTTGATAACATCAAATTTTAATATTGAAACTGCTAAAGCTTTTATTGATTCTTTCGATACGAATAGCCTTGATAGCTATTATGTATTTCTAGGAAAACATTTACCTGTAGTTAATAATATAACAGAAAGCCAAAGCGAATATATTGATATATACAATAATATTGTTTTTTCTAAAAAAATACAAAAAACAGATGTTGTACATATGACAAGTAATATTCCTTGGAAAGAAAATAAAAAATATGATATATATGATGATAAAGATATTGATCTAAAAAATAAAGATTTTTTTACTATTGTTGATGATGATGGGGAATATAATGTTTATAAATGCCTTGATAATGCTAATACAGTTTCTCTAGTACGGCCCTCAAGGGCAGGTAATAGTATGGATAATTTTCCACATATTACCAGTGATGGATATATGTGGAAATATTTATATACTATAGACAAAATAACATATGATAAATTCACTACAAGAGATTTTATTCCTGTTACTTCAAATACAAGTATAATAGATAATAGTATAAATGGAACAGTAAATAAAATTAAAATACTAGATTCAGGTAAAAATTATAATAATTATATAGTAAATGGTATTTTTAGTGCGGGTGATTTAAGTATAGGTGGAGATAATACTATATTTGGTGCTCCTATTACAGCCTCTAACATAAATGATTATTATAAAGGTTGTGTATTAAGAATTAAATCTGGTGTAGGTGTTGATCAATATAGAAGAATAATAGGCTATGAAGGCTCTAGTATTCAAAAAAAATATCATATTGATAAAGCATTTGATATTCAGCCTTTATCAAATGATACCTATGAGATATATCCTTATGTTTATGTATGGGGAGATGGAAGCGAAACTATAGCAGCAGAAGGTATTGCTTATATAGAACCTACAGCAAATTCTGTTTCATCTATCTTTATATTAAATACAGGAAAAGACTATAGAGATGGTATGGCTACTATAGGTATATCTCCTAGAATTTTATTTGATAATAGTGAAACTAATAGTAATATTACACTACCTTCTGTAATAACACAAGATGTTAATTTTACACAAGCATTATTGGAGCCTATTATATCACCTAGAAAAGGTCACGGGGGTAATCCTATAAAGGAATTGTTTGCTAACAAAGTATGTATTGGTATAAGATATAATCAAACAGAATCAGAAACAATACCTTTAGAAAATGACTTTAGACAAATAGGCATTATTAAAAACCCTTTATTTGATAATGTAACTATATTTTATGATGAGATATCCAAGATAGGTAGCTTTTCTATAAATGAAGATATAGTACAATTTAGGCAAATAAAAATAAACGGCACATTTACTATAAATTCTAATACAAACATTATAGAAAAACTTGACCAAGGCAAATTATTTAGTCAAGCTACAATATTAAATGGAGGTCTTGGATATGATGGTACAGCCAATAATCAGCTAGTATTTAATAATTCTGGTACAGGAGGTAGCGGTGCAGCAGGTACATTTACAAATAATGCTAATGGTACTATAATATCCACTACAATAAGTAACACAGGTATAGGGTATATAAGTGCTCCTACTATATCAATCAATCCTACTGCTGCAGTAGGAGGCTCATTTGGTCAAATAGCGATAGGTCTAGCCAATGGGGACAAACCTTTACTCAAAGATAGTTTTAGTAGTGGTGAAAGTGTTCTTATAACATCTAATAACAATAGCTTTATAGGTGAAATAGATTCTATACCTGAAGATTTTAGAATAATATTAAATAGTAATTCTACTTTTACTTCCAATAATGTGACTTTATCCAAAATAGAAACATCTTCTAAGGGTAAAATAGTTTCGCTTAGCGGAGGAAGACTTACCCTTACAAATGTATCAGGTATATTTGAAGATGATAGTAGAATATTAGGTCTTAATACAGCGGCTATTTCTTTGATTAAGACTTCTAATAGTACATTTAATGCTGTTACATTAAATGATAAATCAGATAAAAGCTTTATTACACCTGTACAACTTACTAGATTAGAAGGTAATTTTACATCTGGTAGTTTACCCTTTATAGAAGATGAAACTATTGTTCAAGAAAGCAATATAGTAGAAAGTCAACCTTCAGGTAAATTACATCATTCTGAAATAAATGCAGGAACGGATGACGATATATTATATATTACAGGGACAAGAGGTATATTTGATTTCAATTCCCTTAATAGTAGGGCTGTAAAGGGTCTTAGTTCACTTGCTACCTTTGATAATATAAACAATAAATATACAGGAGACTTTGTTAAAGATAGTGGTCAAATTCTTTATTATGAGAATGTTGACCCTATCAGAAGAAGTGGAAGTAAATCAGAAGTTATTAAAATAACTATTGCACTTTAAGGTATATTACAATAATGACATTAAATACATCTTTATCAAATGCACCTTATTTTGATGATTATACACCTGATAACCAATATCACAGAATATTATTTAAGCCTAGTGATGCCGTACAAGCAAGAGAATTAAATCAGCTTCAGTCTATTCTTCAAAATCAAGTTGAAAAATTTGGTGATAATATTTATAAAAAAGGAACAATCATTGAAGGTTGTTCTCTAATATATCACGATTCGATTCCTTTTGTTAAAATAAAAGATAGTGCTTCAGATGGCACCCCTGTAAATGTAAGCGAGTATAATAATTTAAGTATAAAAAATTCTTCTAATGTTAATGCTTTTATAGTAAAAACAATAGAAGGATTTGAATCAAGTACACCTGATCTTAATACCTTATTTGTTAAATATAATAGTTCTGGTAATGATTCGAATACATCATCATTTAGTCCAGGTGAAACTCTTACAATTTATAGTCCTAATCAAAACTTGTTTAAAGTAAGAGTTATTGATGGTTCTAGTGGCTTTGCTAATACTGATACTATAGAGATTATTTCTGCTATTGCTGTACAAAATAGTTCTGGGGGTTCTACATTCCCTGTAGGAGCCTTTAACCAAAATGATACTATACAAAATGGTGTAGCTAATGCTACTATCATAGAAGCAAACAATACTTTAATTTCTAATGCACTTGTTCTTAAAATTAAACCATTAGTAGCTGATCTTAAAACAGCAAATAATATTAAATGGTCTTTTAGTCAAACAGAAACTATTATTAATGCTAATACTGGTAATACTGCTTCTATATCATCTATAATTGGCAAAAATGCTAAGGCATCTTTACTTACTAACTCATTAGGTAAAATAACTACCGTATCTATTACTAATCAAGGTACTGGATATAGTGTAATACCTTTTGTTGCTACATCAATAACAAGTAATTCAAATATATCTACATCAGATATTAACCAAACTTCATTAGTTGCAGAGAATTTTCTTACTTCTGTAGTTGTTGCTAATAGTAGTTTTCAACCTATAGGTACTGGTTATGGTATTACTGTTGATGATGGTGTAATATATCAAAAAGGCTTTTTTAGTAGTGTTAAAAAACAGCTTACTATAGTTAACAAATATTCTAATACAGGATTTACTAAATCTGTTGGATTTCTTACAGAAGAAAGTCTTATTAATAGTAATCAAGATCAATCACTATTAGATAATGCTACTGGTTCACCTAACTTTACTGCACCAGGTGCAGATAGACTTAAATTAAATCCAATACTATATGTACTAGAAAAAACAGAAGCAGATGCTAATACTGAATTTCTACCTATTGTAGAATTTACAGATGGATCACCTTATAGACAAAATAGAAATACCATATATAATATTATTGGTGATGAAATTGCAAAAAGAACCTTTGAAGAATCTGGTAACTATGTTTTAGATCAATTTAATCTAATTACTAAAGATTCTAAAGTATTTACAGAAACACCAGAAATATTCAAAATTAATATTGATCCTGGTAAAGCATATATTCAAGGCTATAGAGTAGAAACAACTACTAACTATAGTGCTAATGTTGCTAAAGGCACAGATTTTATTAATTTACCTAATTCTATAACTAAAATAGGATATGGTAATTATGTTAAAGTAAAAGAATTAGGCGGTATATTTCAATTTAATACTGGCGATTCTGTAAAGTTATATGATACATTTAATACCTATATTACATCTAATGCAGGTTCTACTATAAGCCCTACGGGTACTCTGATAGGTGAAGCACGTATTAGATCATTAATATTAGATAGTGGCGAACCAGGTACAAATAATGCTGTTTACAGGTTATATCTATTTGATATAGTTATGTCAACGGGTAATGCTTTTAGTGCTGTCAAGTCTATTTTTTATGATGGTACAAACAAAGGTATATGTGATACTGTTCCTGATATATATAATCAGACTTCTTTAGTTGATACTACAGGTACAGGACTACTGTTCAAGCCTATTAATGCTGTGAAGTCAGCAAATAATTTAGCCTATACATATAGAACATTAAATCAGAATAAGCAAGCTAATACTACAGGGTTTATTACTGTAACACCTTCTACTAATGAAGCATTTCCTTATACTGGTACTCTTAATAGTATAGAAAAACAAGACATAATTGTTATACCTCTTAATGATTTTCAGGGGGGTGCTAATACATCTGGTGGTATTACTACTACAGCATCTTCTAATACTATTACTGGTACGGGTGCTATGGACTTTCTTGCTAGTTTTAGAGTAGGAGAATTTATTAAACTAGCTAATAGCACTGCTAGCACAACTAAACAAATAACTAATATATCTAATACTACATCTATGATGGTTTCATCTAATGTCACATCTAATATGACAGGTAATGTAGTATCATATTTTCCTAAAAATATCCCTATATCATTAAATATAAAGGATAGTAGATCAGTAATTATAGCTGCTAATGGTCAAATGACGATTTCATTAGGCTCTGGTATTGCTAATACTACTGGTTCTACAGCAAGTGCTAATGTCGCTGTAGTCTATAATGTAAATTTGTCAGCTATAAATCCTGCTGTTAAAACAAGCAATAGAGATATATATAGTAGAATAGATAGTTCTAATAATATAGCTAATACTATTGGGCCTTGGGCTTTAGGTGTATCAGATGTATATAGATTAAAAAATGTTTATACTGCTAATAGTGCTACACATATTCATACATTTAATGCTAATACTAATGTAGGCAACAATTTTATTACCATTACAGATAATAGGTTTGCTAATGGTGATAGTATAACCTATACTACAGGTTCAGGAGGCACAGCATTAACAGGTCTCGCTAATAATACCCTTTACTATGCTGTAGCAGCTAATACCACTGGTATGTCTCTATCAGCTTCCAGAGGTGGGTCTACTATTACTCTTGTTCCTACCTCTAGCTCACAAATACATAATATTACTGGTAGACCATTATATTTTAGTGATAATACAAATGGTGTGACTGATGTAACCAATGAATTTTATATTGATAATAATCAAAAAGAAGATTATCTTGATATATCATATCTTTATAGAAAACCTAGACTTCCAAATATAGCTGCTAATACTGTATTATTAGTCAAATATGATTGTTTTACATCAGGTAGTGGTGTTAAAACGGTAAGTTCATATAACATAAATGATTCTGCTAATCTATCTTCCTTATCATTAAGTACATCTATCAATACACTAGAAATACCTGAAATGGTGGGAACAGATGGTAAATACTATGATATAAGGGATCAAATTGATTTTAGACCTTCTTCATCTAATACTATACCTTATACCACAGACGCAAGTAGTCTTGCTATTGTGAATCCATTAGAGCCTTCTAATGCTTTAAGATTTTCATCTTCTGAACAACTATTTCCTGTCCCTAATTCAAACCTAAATGTCAATATAACTCACTATGTCCCTAGAAATGATAGGGTAATACTTGATAAAGAAGGTGACTTTGTAGTAGTTAAAGGTGTTCCTAATGTAGTAGATACATTCCCTACTGAACCTGCTGATTCTATAACACTACAATATCTTAACATCCCTCCTTATCCATCTCTACCTTTTTCACTATCACAAGATACTGTAGAAATTATTGATACTAAAGTTGCTAATGAAAAATATGGTAAACGTAAAGATAACTTTAAGATTACTACGCCTATTGATAAAAATCAAAGAGCAAGAATACAGACTAAAAATTATAAAATGAGTGATATTGCTACTCTTGAAAGAAGAATGAAAGACCTTGAATATTATGTTTCATTCACACTTGCTGAAGTAGCAACTAAAAATAGATATATACCAAGTAAAGTAAGTAGTGCTTTAGGTTCTGATAGATTTAAGTTTGGTTTTTTTGTTGATCCATTTAGTGATTATAGTTTTTCTGATAAAGACAACCCTGAATATTGGGCTTCTATATCAGATGATGTTCTTTCACCCAAAAGAAGTGAACTAAATATAGAATTTCTTATAGATAATGCTATAACGGGTGATTTTATTACAGATTCTACTAATATATCTACACTACCTTTTATAGAATATGAAATAATATCACAAAATGATGCTACTATAGAAAAGACTTCTATAAGTCAAACAAGAGCTGTAGTATCACAAGAAATTGTAAGAGTTATAGAAAACCAAAAAAACTTTTCTAATAAAGACACAGTACCTTATGTATTTGATGAAAACTATTATACCTTCAGTAATACTTCAGGGCCAGTAGAATTATATCTTAAATCAAGAGATAATAATATGGCTATAGAGATATATCAGGCTACAACACAAAATGGCCCTTGGTTATTAAATACTTCTTCTGCTGCTGGTATAGGTATTACTCAAACCGATATAAATCTAAAAGGTCTTAATGTTTTAGGTGGAGGTAATAAGTTTGAGGGTCTTGGCTCTATAAATAGAAAATCATATGGCCCTGCTGGTGGATTTATAGAAGATCAATTCAAATTATTGTTTAACCATGATATTGCTAAAGGTATATTTTATAAAATAGTTATTTATAAAGGCAAAAATCATGGAGGTCAAGGCACTAAAGGCTCATACAGCTATGCACTATTCTATCCTTCAGATGTAGTATCTACTGTAACATCTACAATAGACAATAATCCTTCAAACTTTAATTATATTGGTGTAGTTAATACTGTATCTCCTGATACATTTACATTAAGTTCTTCCTTTAATGATTTAAATAATATAACAGATTATATCCCTTCAGGGGGATATGTAGCAGATGCACAAAAATTTAATATTATTGTATCAGGACTTAAAGCTTCTACAAAACATGAATTTTATTTTAATGGTGAATTAAAGACAGATAAATGTAGAATAGTCAGAAGTTCTTCTGCTTTTATAGGAGATTCATTAATATCAGACAATAGTGGTAATATATCATTTGATTATTATTATGATGCAGGAATAAATGAATCAACATCTGATGTATTGCAGCAGTATAAATTACTTTCTTCTATAGCAGGGACTAAAATATTTACTCTAAAAGACCCTAGTTCCTCATCATTTGCTGTAGGTAGTATTGAACTTAAATTTTATACATCTATTACGCCAGAATTAACAGGTTCGTTTGGTAGTGTTAATGCTCCTATAGATGTTAACGGACAATATAATTATGGTAATAATATTAATCAAATAGTTGATCTTAATCAGTCAATAAATAGTAGGTCAGGTGGAAGTAGTTCAAGAGATTGGCAAAATTCTAACGTCGAATTAGTTTAATAAAGGTATATTAATTGTCTGCTTATTTTGATTTAATACAAACATTTTATATTGTACCTGAATCAGTATCTAATTCTGCTGAAATAATGCTGTCTAGTTTAAACTTATATTTTAAGTCTAAGCCTATTATAGATAATAATATAAGTGGTATGTCAAAGCCCGGTATATCTGTATGGATATGTGAAATAGAAAATAATGAACCTGTACCTACTAAGGTTATTAAAAAGTCTATAATTTCTATACCATTTGATCAAATTAATACCTCTACTAATGCTTCTACTGCTACAAATATCAGATTTAATATGCCTGTTATTATAAATTCAGGTAAATTCTATGGTATTGTTGTTAAATTTGATGATCCTGCATTTGATATATGGTACAATAAACAAGGTGATATATTAGTAGATTCTAATGGGCCTACTAATATCACATCCACAGGCTCACAGAATAAGTTTGATGGAATTTTATATAAATCAACTAGTACAGGTAGTCATTTACCTTTATCAGATAGAGATCTTAAATTCAAGATTAATATAGCTAAGTTTATAGCTAATACAGCTAGTTTTAATTTATCTAATAAGCCTTATGAATTTTTTACTGTTAATTCAATTAATGGTAATCTTATAGGTGGTGAAAAAGTATATCAGGTTATATCACCTGCTAATGGTACTGTTTCTTTTTCTACCTCTAATAATGAAATTATAGGAACGGGTACATCATTTACATCACATACAGAAGGCCAATATATTATATTAGAAACAGGTAATAATAGAGACGTATTAAAGATTAATACAATTTCTAATAATACACATCTTACTACAGATGTTTTCCCTGCCTTTTCTAATACATCATTATCATATACATATCCTCCTATAGGAACTATATATTATACTGATTATTCTAAAAATATAGTATATCTTACTGATTCTACTGCTGCTAATAGTATATTTAAGTTTAATTCTAGTAATACTGTTAAGGGCGAGATATCAGGGGCTTCTTTTAACATAAGTTCAATAGATAGATATAAGATAGATGCTTTTACACCTA
>ERZ1292630.227-Hain-H41-02um-R3-227-length-61824-cov-7_pt1 | contig 61824 bp, 68 predicted proteins | sample MGYA00564408_ERZ1292630 | MGnify/ENA primary metagenome ERZ1292630 (study PRJEB36523, sample SAMEA6512641) | groundwater metagenome | collected 2019-01-08 | study: AquaDiva: Metagenomics assemblies of 32 groundwater samples
AGCAATGAAACAATTTCCAAGTGACCCTTGCCTTTTGCAATATCAAGGGCAGTCTGTCCATTCTGTCAAGAGAAATGAGATGATGATCAATAAAACGAGAAGAAAACGGAAACCTGATTCTTAATCCCAATTCGCGCATCTGCTGCCAACAAGATTTTAACTACTTCGACTCGATTATGGTGCGCAGCCCAATGTAGAGAAGTATAACCCTCCTGTAAAGACGAATGTTATCAATAGATAACAAATATATAATAAATAACAAATCAAACCACATTACTCGCGCTTATATTCGCTCCTCTGTTCAATAAGAGTTTACATATTTTATCATGACCACCAGCAGATGCATGCATAAGAGGAGTGGTCTTATACTAAAAACAAGACAATATCAATATAAGAAATTAATCAATCACAAACAAAAGTGGACCTCCAATGTTCGCGCTTCAATGTTCGCTTTTCGATCGAGTAATAGTTCACAATACTCTCGTTGATCGTTACGAACTGCTATTGCGAGAGGGGTGAGATTATACTATATGTTTGGATATAAGCAATTGTTAAGAAATGTAACAAACATTCATTTGTTTACCGGTGGTCTTAACGCTTCTATATTTGCTCCCATATCTAAGAACCATTTCACGGCTTCATCGTTTTTCGTTTCGATTGCGCGTGATAACAACGCCGATTCATTTACCAGTTCAATTATCTTCTTTACCTGCTTTTCGGTCAATGTATACTCTTTTGCTACATTTTTTTCCATGTCACAATGAATAATGAATTTATTTTTTTAAATATTAAGAAAGAAATCAGGATGATTTGTTAACAATTCAATAAAATCTTTATGATTTCTCTGATTGGCTAAATCGAGTGGAGTGTTCCCTTGTTTTGACTTTGGGTGTAGTTGTGCACCATTCGAGAGCAAAAGAATAGCTACCGACACTTGATTGTTCCAAGCGGCGTAATGCAACGCAGTCCTATCATTCTGAAAAAGCAATTAAGGAATAAATAAAGGAGAGAAAAGAGGAACATACATTATCGCGCGCATTAACATCAGCCTTTGTTAATAATTGACATCGATATCCATTCCGAGCCATGTACATAAGTGGAGTCCTTCCCCACGAATCACGCGCATTCACATCTGCTCTCCATTCGAGTAATAATTCGATACATTGACCCTCGCGAGCAGCTACGAATAATGGAGTGAATCCTATCTCGTCTTTCATTTCGATATCGGCTCCACCATCAAGGAGATATTCTACAATACCACAAGCTCCGTGTTTGACGGCAAAGTGTAACAAAGGGCAAAGGTTGGATGCGTAACAGAGAGAAAGAGGTAGATGTCTGAAGTGTTCAGGAATGAGCTGCTTCGCTTCTTCGTGTCTCTGTGTATCAATCAATCGGAAGATTTTTCTTCGTGCACTGTGTGTACTCTTTTTTCTTTTCAAGAGAAATCGCATCATTTTGTTTTTTTTCAAAAATAAACACTGTAAGAATGAATTGTGTTTTATTTTTTATTCCTTTTTCTTTTTATGGAAAAAGATGAATTCTAGTGAAAAGCAAGTTTTGAAATGATAATAAAAAGACGAGGATCATAGAGTCCATCAATAAGAAAGGGAGTAAAAGGGGTATGTTCAACTAAGCCTCGAGAAATGATTCCACTTAGACCGATAGTAAAAGATTGATCTAAGAATAATGATATCATCTCATAGTTACTCTCGCACTTTGAAATTTGTTTGGAAGTCTAAACAGGATCAAAATGAGCTAAAGTACAAACAAGGGGAATAACTAACCATAAACCTCATGTCGAGTTTTGCGCCTTGTTCGATCAATTTTCTGGCTTGTGGAACATCATTCGATAAAACAGAATCTTTCAGAGCTGCGTTATCAGGCTAGCGAATAATTAAGAAACGAATAATTGAAGAATTAACAAAAAACGTACATTAATAATCGCATTAATTACTTCAACTATTGAATTATATTTTCTTTTTCGTTCCATGTTTTTTTTCTAGAAGAATGAAGTGTGAGGGAAAAAAATAATCATAATTCATTTTCTAGAAAAAAAACACAATGAAACGAAAAAGAGAAGAAGAACAAAAAGAATGGAGCAAGATGAGAAATCTTAAACGTGTTCTTAATGCATTTCCTCTAATCAAAGAAGCAGTCGAAGTAGGGGATTGCAGAGTCATCGAGTATCTCTTGGATATGGGAGCAGATATCGACATGACGACTTCTGAAGTAAGAAATGAGTGTTATTTTCCTCCGTATATTGATCTTTGTTTTTCAGGGTATTGATACTCCTCTTATCGCTGCCATCCGATACAATCGTTACGAATGTTTCAAATTGTTACTTGCAAGAGGAGCCGATACTGAAGTACACGATGTAATATATTTTTGTCTATAGTTATTGTTTTATTTACTCTTTGTTTATAGGAACTCACTCTTTTGGAATTTGCTGCCGAAGAAGAACGGGAAGATATGGTATCGTTGTTGGAGAACCATATCGTCACTACAAACCTAAGTGGAGTGATTGTCAGAGGGTTGACTGACAAATCTGGATTCTCGGATTTTCTTGTATTTGGGATCTGTGATCCTCGACTTTTTATTATTGTCGTTCAATTTGCATATAATAAATAAACTGTTTGTTTGTGGTTTATTTTTTTCAAAAAATAAACCACAATAAACACAATGAAACGAAAGGTCGAATCAGAGAATGAATTGGATGAGTTGAATAAACGTCAGGCTGTGATCGATGAAGAAAAAACACAATTAATAGATCAGAAATGCAAATTGTTACTTCAACAGCATGAAGTAGAAGATAAAATAAAAGAACTTGATGCTCAACGAAAGCAGTTATCTAGGAATGATGTGATTAGCTCTATTCTTTTCGATTCTGATTTATTCCACGCCGAGTTGAAATACAAACCATCGAACTATGATCACGAGACGATCGGAGCGATAATAGATGCAGAACAATATGATTGTTGTCCGGATATGGATTATTGTTACAATGGGTTGTCTATTATCGAGTGGATGATTTCCTCAAAATCATCTATCCATGTTGATGCGTCCTTATTGCCTCTGTTCTTCAATCAAGATTTGTCTGCGCGTGGACAGACTAAGGATCGAATGTACAATGAGATTCATCAATATACCGGATTGAAACTAGACCAGACCGAACCAAGTGTAGCCTTGCGTAAGGCAGTGTTGTCAATGATTATAAAGAAATGGGATCAACTCAGTCCTGGATTACAACGCCGACTGGGACTCGCTCGTCTGGAATTGATGTTTCTAGAAGAAGAAAATGATTTTGTTCGATTCGTACCGCCATGGGTCACATCTGCGAACGACTTGGCAAGACTGGAATTTCATGGTAGTACGCGCTATCCATTTTGGATCAATCGTATATTCCAGTTGAATTGGATCAAATACATGGAATACAAACTTCATCTTGGAGTATTTGAATGCGACTCTCTGATCCGTGATGCATTCAATTGTCAACAACCGGATGTATCCGAGTTTCTAATTTCCAGAGGACATGGTACAGGATTATCAATCAAATGGGAGAACGTGAGAACCTCGGGAATGCTGTCGACTCTGATCTCGGCTGCGATTGACCAGGAATCGATGTTTTCTCATTTTTTGTATGAAGGAGTGTATGATCCCCGATTGTTAATTTGCATCTACAATTTCGCATTTAATGATATGTAAAATTCGAAATAATAATAAAAAGTCGAGGATCACAGATCCCAAATACAAGAAAATCAGAAAATCCAGATTCCTTAACTAGGCCTCGAGCAATCACTCCGCTTAAGTTCGAGGTCATAGCATGATTTTCTAACAAGGAAATGATTGTTGAGTGTTTATAATATTTTGCATGATCGAGGGGAGTCGCACCATCCTAACAGAAAATTTGAGATAAACCAATAGAATAAACAAAAACTGAGTACCATATTCTTATTATCGAATTGTACACCCTCTGCAAGTAACAGCTTCACTATTGGTATTCGATTTGCAACTACAGCTTCACGGAAAGTCGAATCATCGTTCTGTGAAGACGAAGATGAATGAATGACAGATAAAAAAGAGAAAAATCTTACATCATGATATGCGTTGATATCGGCTCCTCTTTTCACCAAAAGTTTACATATACTGATATTATTTTCATCACCAGAAATCATCAGAGCGGTGTTTCCGCGATAATCGCGTGCTTCGATATTCGCTCTTCGATCAAGCAATAATTCACAACACCCCTTGTTTCCTTCACGAGCTGCAGCGAGAAGAGGAGTATCACCATACTAAAATAAACGATATTAGTATATGAATAAAAACAAACTCTCTTCTTACCCGAGTTTCTTTCACTTCAATGTTGGCTCCTCCATCCAAGAGATACTCTGCGATTCTATAAGCTCCTCTTTTGACTGCTATTGTTAATAGAGGCCACATCCCAGGCCATACTTTGAAAGGTCGGGAGACAAAGAGAGGAAGATGCCGATCTTCGGGTGGAATTAATATCTGGGCTTCCTCGAACTCGTGTTGATCAATGAGACGAACAACTTCTAATAACTGTTCATATTTACTCGGTATTTTCTTTCTCTTTTTCACTTCTTCTTCTTCTTCATTCTTTCTCTTTTTTTGGTCCATTGTATTTATTTTTTGAAAAAATAAACACCTTGTTGGAATGAATTGTGTTTATAAAAAAGCAAATTGAGATACAATTAAAAAAAGACGAGGATCGCAAATCCCGAATACAAGAAAATCAGAAAATCCAGATTCCTTAATCAAACCTCGAGCAATCACTCCACTTAGATTCACTGTTACAATGTGATTCTCTAATAAGGATCTCATTTCAGGCACTTTTGATTCTCTTGCTAAATCAAGAGGAGTGTTTCCTTCATCATCTCTGGTAAAGCGTGCACCTTCCTTGAGTAACAGAATGGCGACGGAGACTTTGTAATTATAACGAGAAACATAATGTAAAGCAGTCCTGTTGCGAGTGGTGCATGCATTCACATCAGCTCCCCTTCCCAGCAGAAGTCTGCACATACTATCGCTTCCGTTAATAGAAGCTGACATCAACGGAGTCTTCTCACACAGATCACGTGTTTCGATATTGGCTCCTCGATCCAGTAACAGTTCACAGCACTCCTTGTTACCGTTGTTAACTGCTCTTGCCAAGGCAGTATATTCGAGTAGATACTCTTTCAGTTCGATATTAGCTCCTCCGTCTAACAGATACTCTATTATTTCTCTACTTCCCATCATAGCTGCATAATGCAACAAATGATATTTGTACTTATCATCGGAACGGCGGTATACCCTTGGACGTTTAGCATATAGAGGCAGATGTCGAGACTCGGGTGGAATGAGTTTCTTCGCTTCTTCAAACTGTCTTTTACTAACAAGACGAAATATCATTCCTAGGGTTCTTTCGCTCAATTCCACTCTTTCTCTTTTCTTTCCTTTCTCTCCTTCTTCTTCTTTTCGTTTCATTGTGGTTTATTTTTTTCAAAAATAAACCTTGTAGGAATGAAAAGTGTTTGTTTATTTTTTTGCTAAATCCAATGACGTTTCTCCATTAAGAGTTTTTACATTCACTAATGCACCCTTTGATAATAACAAATGTATCAATTTACGATGGTTGCTCCAGGAAGCGTGATGCAATGCAGTCCATCCGGCATTATCTGTGGCGTGAATGTTTGCTCCTTTTTTCAACAGAAGTTCACACATTCGCACGTTTCCACGAGAAGCGGCCGATATCAGAGGAGTCATTCCCCACGTAGTACGTACTTCAATCTTGGCTCCTCGTTCTAGTAACAGTTCGCAACACTCTTGTTGATCACAATCGACTGCACTGAGCAAAGGAGTGTAATCGTACTGTTTGTGTTTTTTAGTTTAATTCTCGAAAATAAAGAAAGCAAACTAACCTCTCCTTTCAGATTAACGTCGGCTTTCCCATCCAAGAGCCATTCAAGCATCTTACAATCAGTCATCGCTGCACGGTGTAACAAATGACAATTATCACCCACGTAATTTCCAAGTGGACGGATAGAGATCGGAAGATGTCGATGGTCTGAAGGGATAAGATCAGTAGCTTCTTCGAATTCCTGATGATCAATGAGTTTGAAAATTTTCATCACTTTATCTTCTTCCATTGAGATTTATAAAAAAAAAATTGTAGAATGAATTGTGTTTATATTTTCTTTCTTTTCTTTATTAAATATAAATTTTCTTGGTTGCATGAGAATTTATTCTAAATAAAACATACAAGAATCAAGATCGAGTTCGAGAGGTGGGAGTTGGCGACTCTCGAGTAAAGAAATTATATCAGTGTAATTATAATACTTCGCCCAATCAAAAGGAGTAAATCCGCCCTTGTCTTTAAGATCAGTTCGTGCACTCGAGAACAATAAAACCATTGAGATTTGATTAGTAATACAAGCCCAATGCAAAGCAGTCCTGTCATTCTGTAATCATAATTAAGAAACTATAAAGAAAGAACAAAAAAGAAACATACATTATCACAAGTGTCAATGTTTGCTCCTTTCATTAACAGAAGTCTACACGTGTTTTCGTGTTTTCCAATCACTGCTGCTATCAGACTCGTTCTCCCTGATTCAGAGCGTGCATCCATATTTGCTCCTCTGTCAGCCAACAACTCACAACAGTCTTCTCGGCCTTTCGAGGCAGCACAGAACAGAGGAGTGTATCCTAGCTGTGTTTATTGTGTTTTATTTTTAAGAAAAAAATAAACACGCGAGAATAAGAATAGACGATTTTACCTTGACACTTGTGAATTCAATGTCTGCTTTTTGGTCTAAGAGATACTCGATTACATCACGATCTCCTTCCCGAGCTGCATAATGCATCAACGGCCAGTCGCACCATCTGGGTTCTTCAGAGAAACAGAGAGGAAGATGTTGATACTCCAAAGGGATGTAAGTCGCAGCTTTCTCGAAATCTTTATATTTAATTTGACGATAAAAATTATCGATTTGATCTTCACTAAACCTAGCTTTCTTTTCTACTTCTCTAATTAACGCATCTCTCATTTCTGCTTCTAAATTCTTTCGTTTACTCATTATAAAAAATGTAGGAATGAATTGTGATTTGATTTTGTGTGTTTTTTTTTTCTTTATGATTTTTTTTTCTTGGTTGCACGATGAAAATGACCTATTTTTTATCGTGCAACCAAGAAAATGTAGTAAAAGTAAAAAACGATTAAATTTGTTTATTTTCCCTTTTAAATTCACAATTCATTACGATTTATTTTTTTTTACAAAAAATAAACCTCAATGAAGAGAAAGAGTGAACAAGAAGAGAAAGTAGAAAAGAAGTCGAAAATCAATGTTGATAGAAAAGTGTTAAATCTAGTATGCGCACTTATGAAGAAGGGTCAAACCACTGAAGCAAAACAATTAATTCCTCTTGACGCTCGACATCTCCCTCTTGAGTGCTGCTGTACTCAAGATCAAACTCTGCTACATCATTCAGTGCGAACTAAGAATTACGAGATGATAGAGTATCTCTTAGCAGGAGGAGCAAACATTGATTATATGAATAACGAGCGTTACTCGGTTGGTTCTAAGAATACTCCTCTTTTTCTCGCGGTTGAGCTCGGAGATGAAAAATGCTGTCAGTTTTTGATTGACAGAGGAGCAGATGTAAATGCGAATAACAGGGTATCAGACTTTTAGTTTTATCTCATTATCGTTAATTGAATATTGTCCTTTTTAGAACGGTGCTTGCTTGCGTAAAGCAATCAATAATAATGACATCCCAATCATCAAATTGCTACTGGAAAGAGGTGCACGTGTTGATCCTGGTGATTATTGGGGAACTACCTCTCTTTATCTTGCTGTTTGGCATGGATATGACAAAGTCGTCGAGTTATTATTATCAAAGGGTGCGCGACCTGATGCTGCTGTCATTGAGTTAGAAAAAAACAAATGTCGTGTGTTGAAAGAATTATAAGATGCACTCTTAACTAATGTTTGTTTCTTGTTTATTTCAATAAATCACATAAAAAAAAAGAAAAAAAAGGAGGTCACTCTTCATTCTTACAAAAAAATCAAATAATGAAACGAAAGAATGTAGAAGAAGAAGACACAGAAAAAAAACAGAAAGAAGACGTAAGTAAGGAGCAATTAGCCCAGATCGTTAAGTTGATCGACCGAGAGGATTTTGAAGGAGCAATTGAACTTATTCCTGCAAATGCTCGACATCTCCCTCTCATGATGGATTGGGGCGGTTACGACTCTCCTTTGTTGGTGTATGCAGCCAGTAGAGGATGTCGTAATATCGTCAAGTATCTCTTAAACGGAGGAGCGAATATTGAATGGACAGAACCTGAGGTAAGAATTATCTAAAGGCATTATTTATTCTAAAACATATAACAGTACGGATTCACTCCTCTGCATGCTGCGGCTGGACGCGTCAGACGAGACTGTATCGAGTTATTGCTCGACAGAGGAGCAAACATCGAAGCACGCGATAAAGAGCGGAGGACTCCTTTAATGCTTCTTTATGACCAAGGGAAAACGAGTGATTATGAAGCTTTGTTGCGAAGAGGAGCAGATATCGATGCACGTGATGCGACTGGTTGGACTGCATTACATTATGCTGTTAGCAATAAACATTTGACACAATCAAAGATATTGTTGTCAAAAGGCGCCCGATTTGATATTATAAATCAGCGTGGACGCACCCCTCTCGACATGGCAATAAGGAACAAATCAACCAGTTTCGTGTCGTTTCTGGAGTATCACAAAGCTGCTACGAATCTGGAAGAGATCATCTCTCGAGGCCTATCTGATTTTTCTCCTTTTACGACTTTTTTGATTGATGGAATTTATGACCCTCGACTCTTTCTCCTTATTGCCCGTTTTTTATAAATTGTTATTAAAATTTCATGGTTTCAAACAAGGACACTAATTCAAAGAATCCCTTTCGTTTGGCTAATTCAAGGGGAGTTTCTCCAAATGTAGTCTTGATCTCAGTGGATGCACCTGCTGCCAACAAGAACTTTACCATGGGAACATTGTTATGAAGAGTAGCATTGTACAAACACGTCCAATGGTATCCTTTCATCGAGTTAATATCTGCTCCTTTTTCTAACAACAATTTGCACATGACTTCGTCGCTACGGAAAGAAGCAGTCATTAGATTGGACTCTCCCCACCCATAGCGAGCCGCGTTATCCGTTGTATCTTCTTTCTTCTTTTCTGCTAAAGGGATAGAGAGTTTGAAACTACACCCGAACTCCTTCCATCCAGGAATGAGTTCGAGAAACTCTTTACATTTTTCATTTTTGATTTCTTCGATTAGATCAATTATATCGTCTGTTTCTTGTTCTGGTAATATCGTGGGGAATTTTATAAAAGCTCCTCTCTTTAAGAGATATTCAACATCATCCCAACCTCCTGTTCGAGCTTCAGGTGGAATGGAGTCGAGAAGCTCTTTACATTTTTTATTCTTTACTTCTTCCAATGAGACGATGAGTTGATCTTTTATCTGTTGTTCTTCTTGTGTCAAGGGGGATTCGATGACAGCTCCTCTATCTGCGAGATTCTCCCAGTCTTCTTCGATTTTAATCGATTCCTCTTTTTTTTTTTTTTCGTCCATTGTAAGAATGAAAAGTGATTTTTTTATTTTTATATTTTTCTCATGCAACCAAGAAAAAGAGAACGTCACTTTTTTTTATAAACACTTTTCATCACAATAATGAAGAGAAAAGAAGATACCGTGTACGAGTGTAAAAAAAAGATACTAGCTGACCCTCCGTTTGACTCGGACGCATTCTACGCTGATTTGATCTACAAACCAGTCCCCGAATATAATGATCAAGCGATCACCAATGCGATTAAACAAGAGAATTTCAGCTGGCTTAACGAGTGTTGTCCGGATCTCGATTATTTACTCGGTTCCCGATCGATCGCTGATCATTTGCTGTGTCCATTGTATCGAGCTCCGAACAACATCTGCATCGAGTTCGTCAAACAACACTCCATGTCTCTCTTGTCTCTGTATTTTGTTCCAAAACTAATACTGGATGAAGCTTTGGAGAGTCGAATGTTGAAAGAATTCCGCACACTCGTTGGACCACGTGTAAATCTTGGTCCGAACAATCATAGAAACGTCTTGTCCAGAATCCTGAGACGATGGGATGACCTTTCTCCAGGTGTACAGCGTCAGATGGGATTGATTCGCATAGGATTGATGCAAAAGGATGAAATGAAAAACATTATCAGATTTATTCCTCCATGGATTACCAAATTTTCACAATTACAATTTTCTAATTTACGATGTGGATGTTAATGTTATTTTTTTTTATAAATCATTTTCCATTCTACCGATTTGATGAAACGAAAAAACAACCAATCAGAAATAATAGAAAAAAAAGAAAAGATTGAAGAAGAATCCTCTGAAGAAGAAGAAGAAGAATTGGATGATGATTATGAGTTAGACGGATTTGTAGTAGAAGAATCCTCTGAAGAAGAAGAAGAAGAATTGGATGATGATTATGAGTTAGACGGATTTGTAGTAGAAGAATCCTCTGAAGAAGAAGAAAAAGATGGAGAAAAAGAAGGAAAAGAAGGTAATTTAATATTCATCGAAGAAGAGGATGATTCTTCTTCTTCATCTTCTTCTTCTTCTTCTTCCTCAGAGGTGATCACAAAAGCGATAATAGATGAAAGTTCAACTACAGACGAGATGCCAACTCATTCCGATTTACATAATGTTATCGAATTGATGAGAGAAGGCAATGATGAACAAGCAATGACTTACATCCCTTATCGATTTCGCCATCTTCCTCTCAATTGTGGAGATGAGGATCCTCCTCTGTTGGTGCGTGCTGCAGCTCTCGGATGCTGTGATATGATCGAGTATCTCTTGGATGGAGGAGCTGATGTCAACATGAAAGATCACCTTGGTGATACTCCTTTACTCGCTGCAGCTTGTGAAGCCCAACAGTCCTGTTACGACTTGTTACTGGATCGAGGAGCGGATATCGAAGCGCGAAACAACGAAGGACAGACTCCTTTGATTACTCTCTATGATCAAGGGAAGACGAGTGATTATCGTGCTTTGTTGCGAAGAGGTGCTAACATTGATGCATTCGATGATCTCGGCAATACTTCTTTGCATTATGTCGTTAAAGCGCGAGAATTCCTCGTTATGAAGGTGCTGCTATCAAAGGGTGCACGATTCGATATTAAGAATAAACTCGGAGAGACTGCTTTCGACATGGCACGAAATGACGAATGTGATCACATGACTGCGGTGTTTGAACATTATACAGCCGTTTCGAATTTGAAAGGAGTAATATTGAGAGGCTTATCTGAAATATCTCCTTTCTTAGACTTTCTCGGTAAAGGGTTGTATGATCCTCGACTCTTTTTTATCATTACTAAGTTTTATTAAAACAACATTTTGCACTGCTTCTGTGCTACAAGAAAATCCGTCTGTTTTCGTTTGCGACCTGATCTTCGAGGCTTGGCTTCTGGAACTACAACAGGCTCCGGAGTTTCAGATACTAACATTGGAACTTCGGGTTGAACATGTTTTTCTTCTGGGAGTTCTTCAAGCTGGACACTTGGCTCTACGACTTCTTCTTCTTCTGGCGTTTCAAATACGATGGACGTCGATTCTTCTACACTTTCTTCTTCGAAAAATTGCCGAGTGTACAAATACTCAATATCTGACTCCTCTGCTTCTATCACTTGATAATAAACTGCATTTGGCTTTTGTTTCAGTTTAACACTGTACAAATACTGAACGTCTTCAAATTCCATTGATGTTAATTTTTTATAAAAAATAAACTCTTTCTATTGAATGAATTGTGAATTCAAATTTGTACTCTTTCCCCTTGTGATTTTCATTTTCTTGGTTGCACGATAAAGTTTATTATGTTTTCTTGGAGGTTTATTTTTGAGACAAAAATAAACCGTTGCACGATAAAAATGTAGAGAAAAAATAACACAAGAGATAAAAAAAGAATATTTCTTAATAATGGTGCAGATGACCAAGCTGCAATTCTTCAATATCGGTGATCCATTCTGGGATCAATTGAGAGAGATTCGGAGTGTCGTATCCTTTACTCACACCCAATCGGATCAACCCCAGTCGGCGCTGAACAAAAGCATTCAGAGTGTCCCACTTTCTCAATATAAATGATAAAATGGGTCTGTAGGAGCCTTGGTCCCAAGTGTTCAGTATTTGATTTGGACCGACATATTCACGAAGTTCCTTGATCATTCGCTCCTCGATTATCTTGTCGAGAACTATTGGCGACCGTCGAAAAAATTCCATACTGGCTGATCGGAAGAACACGGGCAATAAAGAAATCTCTGGGTGTTCGAGGATGAACTCGTTGCATCCATCGTTATGCGGAGGTCTTCGATTACACAAGAAGTGCTCAGCGATCGATTGAGCATCGCATAGACTGTAATTGAGATCTGGACAATAACGGACAAGCGCCTCGAAGTCTAGAGATGCAATCGCCATTTCGATCTCTCGAGAATGTCCGTACTTAGGAATTGGCTTGTAGATCAGTTTTGCATGGAACGCATCCGAGTCAAACTCCTGAAATATGAGCTTTCGATTGACCGAAGGGTTGACTTTTCGTTCTTCTTGTTGTTTCAGTTCGGCTTTGCGTCGCGCCAACACACTCAAGTTGAAGTCCAAAGCAGCTTCACGCTCCACCAAGGACTTTCTTTCTTCAACCATCTCAGTCTGTCTGGCCTCTCTTGGATCATCTTGTTGCATTCTCAGTTCAGACTTAAGTTTAATGATCTTTCGTTGTTCTTTCTTCAGTTCGACTTCACGCTTCATCAGTTGATTATGTTTTTCATTCATATTCAATTTCTTCTTCATCGTGTTTAATTTTTTTATGTTTGTAGCAATGAATTATGAATTTAAAAACTTTGCTTGTTTCTATTTATATCTTTTTTTCTTGGTTGTACGATAAAAAGTAGTACATTTTCTTGGTTGCACGATAAACTTAGGTCATTTTTATCGTGCAACCAAGAAAAAAAAGATATAAATAGAAACAAGCAAAGTTTTTAAATTCATAATTCATTGCTACAAATAAACACAATGAAGAGAAAAAGTGAGCAAGGAGAGAAATCAGAGAAGAAAGTGAAAATCAATGTCCCCAAGGGAGTTTTGAACAAAGTATGCGCACTCATGCAGAAAGGCAAAATTGTTGAAGCTAAGGCGTTAATCCCACTTGAAGCTCGACATCTTACTCTATCATGCGGTAGTACCAATGACGACCCCTTGTTACATTATTCAGTGAAAATTAAATGTTACGATATGATCGAACATCTTCTGGATGGAGGAGCAGACATCAATTGTGGGCGTACCAGAGGTCTATTCCGGGGCAAATATACTCCTTTGAGCATTGCTGTTGAACACATCGATGAAAAATGCTGCAAGTTGTTACTTGATCGAGGAGCAGAGGTTGCAGATCACGACTTGGTTCAAGCAATTGCCCACAAGCAGCTGTCAATATTCAAACTGCTAGCGGCAAAAGGTGCATGGATTGACGCGAATTACCAAGGAGGGACTCTCGTTCATATTGCTGTTGATCGCGGAAGCAACGAATGCCTCGAATGGTTATTGTCGAATGGCGCCGTTGACACTCACAACGATTGTAACCAGACTGCCCTTCGTCGTGCTGTTGAACATGGACAATACAAGTGTGCCAAATTGCTACTGGATCACAAATCGGACGTCAACGCTGTTAATGACGACAAGCAAACTGCTCTTCATATTGCTGTTAAACACAAAGCATACAATTGTGTCGGATTGCTGTTGGATTACAAGGCGGATGTAAATGCACGTGACGACAACCAGAGGACTCCTCTCCATTATGCCGATGACTCGACATGCAAACTCTTGTTAGCTAGAGGAGCGGACGTTCATGCAATTGATGCTGAACGTCATACAGTTATGCAATGTGCTTTTGAAAGAGATCAATATTCTACTGTCAAGTTGTTGTTAACAGCTGGTGCGAAACCTACTGAAACATTGATTCGATCGGTAGAATGGAAATGCGATCCACAAAAATTGAAACAGCTGCAGGATTGTGCAGAATTGTTATCACAATTGAAGAATCATTAATTCTTCTTGTTTATTTCTCTTCAAACTACGAAGATTTGTTCTTGTTATTAAAGAATCGTTGATTCTTTTTTTTATTATTTCTTTTTCAATAAATGTTTGTGTTTTGCGAATACAAGAAACCCTGCATTCAATGAACCATATACAAATTGATACAGAGTTTTCAAGGTGCGTGGTTTAATCGCAGGTATTTGTTTGAATAATCGAGGTAGGAAGATTTTCAACTCTTCGAAACCGGACAAGTGTAGAAATTTCTGATTGCCAGGATGACGTCTGATTTGAAGCACGGTTCGTTTCACGAAATCGATATTGTCGTTATTTGCTTGACTGAGCAATGATTCTAAAAAGTCGTTGGTCTGATTGCTGAATATTGTTCCATTTTGCACTTTTATTGACGCGAAGTTCATTGCTGCCATCACAATATCGTAGGCAGCAGCCACGGTACCATTAATATCTCGTTTGCATTGGATAGCTCGTCCATAATTGGTAATATGAATTTTGCCATTGATGCGATATTCAACAAAACTCTCAAGATAAGTGAATTGATGGAAGATTCCGTCCTTGTGCATCAGAGACATCGCTTTGAGGACTCTCGGCCAGATCGGAGCAGCAACTGGTGGGTGATTCCAGACGCGAAAGATCTCTGTATTCATATGCGTGGTAATAAATCCATACTTGTCATCTAATTCCCCGTATCTGATTCCGGTTGGTCCATATTGATTTTTCTCCGCCTGGATCGTGAAATCGACCACTGCATCGAGCTGATTAATTGGTATTTTCTGGAGTACTGAATATCGATCAAGACGATATTTCTTGGGACTGGGACGAGGATGTTTAACCTCTGTCTCCATACTCATCAGTACGTCCGGTGTGTAAATGTCATGCGCTGTTAGAGATGGTTTTACGAACATGGCTGCAGTCAGTTTGTGTTTGAGTACCCAATTCAATCTATCGAATGCAGGATTGATCGCTGGCACTTGTTTGAATAGTTCGAGTACAAACTTTGCCGTCCCATCACGCGGGTAACAGTTAACCTTGGTTACTTTGTTTGGTTGGAGTTTTTTTTTATCGGTTTTTGACTCTTCGACCTTTTTGAATCGAAACACTGTTTCTCGAACAAATTCAAACGCTTCTTGATCCCACACTGAATCTAACAATCGGGTAAGATGAGACATTTGTTTGTGCGAGATTTCGTGTTTGCCAGGTGTCATTTTTATGCCGACTAAGTACATCGCCGTCTTCATCACATCGAATGCAGCAGCCACAGTACCAGTGATGTTTTTTCCGCAATCGAACGCGAACCCGAAATCGATGATTCGAAATTGATGTATATCCTGATAATAAATGAAATTTCCAGTATGAGTATCTTGGTGAAATATTCCATCCTTGTGCATCATCGCTAATGCGCTTAGAATAGCCGGACACATGCGAGAGATCTGTTCTGTTTCAGCTCCATTCATTAAAGATGTTAACGGATAACCCTTTTTCATGGTAATGAATCCGTAATTGTCCTCTTTGCATTCTCCAAATTTTACGTTGATTGGACCATACCCTTTCTCGTCTGCGCGGACTGTAAAGTAAGTCTCATCGAAAAACCCTTCTCGTAGAGTATATTTATCAAATTTAACGATTTTCAACACAGAAGCGTCCTTTGTTAAATATACTGAACCGTAAGCCCCTGCAGTTAGCTTCGCTCCTCTGTTATCACCTTTGGATACTTCGCATGGTGCCAAGTGCGTTCGTTTACATTCATCCCCCAATTGCTCATGACAATAAAGATCCATTCTCTTTCTCTCTAAAAATTCTTTTTTTTTCTGTTTAAGCCGTTTTCATATATTAATATATATGGTTTTTTCCTTAAACTAATTTTTATCATGCAACCAAAAAAGGAAAAAGTGATTAAAAGAGAAAATAAACAAATGTCATTTCATTATTCATTCTAACGTGTTTTTTTTCAAAAAAAAAACACGCACAATGGAAAATAGAATGAAGAGACAATTAGAAGAAACAGACAAAACAGAAGAAACAGAGAAGAAATTGCTTGTGAGTGAAAGCAAGATTCAACAAATCTTTGCTTGCGTAGACGACCACCAATTTCAACAAGCGATCGATCTCATTCCTGAAGACGCGCGTCATCTGCCTCTTTGGTGTGAAGATCCTCCGAATTTCTCGTGCAGTGTCTGGCCTTTGCTGGGATATGCTGCCACGCAAGGAGCTTGTCCTGTAATCAAGTATCTTCTGGATGGAAAAGCAGACATTGAGCAGTTGGCACCAAATAGACACACTCCTTTACTTCTAGCAGTTCGAGCAGGTCACGTTAAGACTATCGAATTGTTACTCGATCGCGGAGCTAACATTGAAGCACGCACTCACAAAGGAAGAACTCCTTTGATGATCGCGGCGGCTAGTCACGCGCGTCAATCAATTCTCGAACTCTTGATCGAACGAGGAGCAGATATTGAAGCACACGATAACGTACGTTCGATTTTATTCTTCTTTAAAAATTACTAACTTTCTTGATAGGAGGGAAATACTGCTTTACATCGTTGTGTTCGCTCTGGGTATGATTCTGATAACCAAATTTTGATAGACGCGGGTGCACGCACCGATGTCAAAAATAATGCAGGTCAAACTCCTCTTGATCTTGCAAATCGATCAATATTTCCTGATCCCTTGATTTATATCCTTGAACAAGGTCTGCGAACATCTGCCAAGTGTCATCAATAAATCTATTGCTTTATTTGTTTGTTCATAAAAATAAAAATATTTTTATAAGATCGTACATTGAGATCCACGATCATGTCTACATTCAGTCATAACAGAATCACCGTAAAGATCGTCAGTAGTAATAAATCCTTCAACGTACAATGCTGCCATCAATCGATTATTGAGAAACCAGTCTAGATCCTTTCCAGAAGGCTTGACTGCTGGCACTTGCTCGAATAGTTTGTGTATGAACGCGATCACACCATTACGCCAATAAGAATAAAGCTTATTGACATAGGGCTGTATTTTTGTTGGTTTGAATTTGGTAGTTGTGACATCACCTTTTACACTGATGAATTTGAAAACATTGTTCCATATAAATTCAAACGATTCTTGATTCCAATACTCGTCTAAATATCGAACAAGTCTGGAATATTGTTTAGTAGTCATGCTTTCTCCTCCAGTTTTCGTCTCTAATCCGATTAGTTGTAGTATCGCCTTAGCAATGTCGTATGCAGCGGCTACGGTGCCTGTCAGGTCTTGTCCGCACTGAATGGCAAATCCATAATCAATAATTCGAACTTCTCCGATATCTGGATAATAAATGAAGTTTCCAATGTGAGTATCCTGATGAAAGACTCCATCTTTGTGCATCAGAGATAATGATTTGAGAATTCTACGACACATCGTATCTGCCTGAATCTCAGATGATCGCCATTTTTTCAATGGTATACCCCTTTTCATGATCACAAAACCATACTTCTCCTTCTTGCATTCTCCGTGTCGCACCTCCATTGGTCCGTATTCATTCTTACATGCACGAACTGTGAGATCGACTTCGTTGAAGAAATCTTTGCGTGCAGTCTTATTTTCTAATTTGACGATTTTTAGAACTGATTCACTCTCTTTTCCCGACAGAAACACTTGACTGTAGAGTCCTTGCTCGCCCAATGCATCTCCTCGATCGAGTGAAGCTTCACATGAAAGCTCTTTTTCCTCTACACTCATTTACAATTTTCAAATAACAAAATAAATATAGTATTTTTTATTTATCTATAGAATGATACACTGCGATTCGCGTTCATGTCTACCTTCAGTCATGATATCGCGTGCATTTACATCTTCATCATCATCATCGTCTTCAAGATTCATCGTGGCTATCAATTTGGTTTGAAGAAACGAGGTTAAATCGAGATCAGACTTGGGTTTGATTGACGGAATTTGTTCAAACAGTTTACGGGTGAACAAGATCGCTCCTTTCTTATCGTACCGAACCTTTGTGATTGTGTCTGGCTGTAGTTTCTTGGTGTCTGCGAGTTTACTTGCTCTCGTAAATCGAAAGACAGACTCTCGAATGAATACAAATGATTCTTGATCCCAGTAAGCATCCAGGAGTCGGGTAAGTAAACTCATCTTTTTATGAGAAATCTCAACATCTTCTTCCGTTCGTATCTCGATGATCTGCATTGCTGCCTTAATAATGTCATATGCGGCAGCCACAGTACCAGTGATATCACGTCCACATTGAATTGCAGACCCATAGTCGATAACACGAAATGTCTTATCGATGATGAAATTTCCGGCATTAGTGTCTTGATGAAAGACTCCGTGCTTATGCATCAAAGACAATACAGCGAGAATTTTTGGAAACATTGTCTCGATCTGTCCCATCTGTGCCGCAATTAATAGCTCACTTAATGATGTACCTCTTTTCATTGTAATGAATCCGTACGTGTCGCCTTCTCCGTACTTGACATCGCTTGGTCCATACCCTTGTTCTTCTGCACGAATTGTCAGACGGACTTCATCAAAGAACGCGTTACGACCAATCTTGTGAAATTTGACGATTTTTAAGACACGGTCTTTTCCTAATGCGAACACTTCGCCAAATTGCCCTTGTTCGCTCAATCTCTTTCCTTTATTCTCGTAATTTGGAATCTTCCTCTTGATAATATCCGTTTCGTCTTTGATTTCTTCTTTCATTTCCGAGTCTTCATATATGGCACTCATTTACCAGATCTAAAAGGGAAGAATAAATATAGTTGGTTTGTATGATCAATCGAAACAAACCAACAAACAAAACAATGCCTAAACGCAGTAGCAGTAAACGAGCAGGCCTAATCCTTCCCGTGGCCAAATTTGGATCATTGCTTCGAAAACGAAAGTTTGCCGCAAAGGTTTCAAAAACTGCGGAAATATTTTTGGCGGGTGTGATCGAATATGTGACAGCAGAGATCATAGGTGCTGCTGGGAAAGAAGCATCAGCAATCAAGGCCAAACGAATAGCTCCGATTCATCTCGAACGAGCAGTCAAGGCGGATATGGATCTGCGCAAACTAACCAGTATGACGTCCATCGATTTCCGAGAATCGCGGAAAAGACGAGCGTAATGTGTGACTTTTCGAGAAAATAATTCTAAAAATAAAAGAAATTTCTGGAATAAAAAGATATAAATAATATTTCTTCTCATAATTCATAGTGACAAATTATTTTTTTTTTTCTCGGAAAAAAACAAATCACAAAGATGACTCCACTCGAAAAAATGACGAATACGGTGAACAGAGTTATGAGTATGGGAGAGCGAAAGATAGGCCCAACTCACTATTTCTTCCTCGAATTCGAAATAAAAGATGAAAGATACCAACAGATGATACCTAATGCTTTTAATGAGTATCTCAACGAAAGAAAGCACACAACACGCTCGTCTCTAGGATACTCGGGTGAAATAACCTGGTCAGCCGATAATGAGTATAAAGGCGCTGTCTTTTGGACTACATCTGAATTGACAGATAAATGTGTACATGAAATAACGACGGACTTGCTATCTCAGGCAACACTCGAAATACACCAGAATCTACAATTTCCTGAGTCATCTTGCGCACTAATGTACGCGGTAATCAAGAATCCGGTACAGGAAACAAACGATAACACTGCTACACAAAGAAATATGTAGTGGAAAAGACGAGCGTAATGTATGAAATTGGAAATAAAGAGAAGGTTTTATTTCTGAGACAAAAATAAAACTCATAAAATGTTTTTCTTTTCGTTATTGATCCTCCATCCATTCGATTCATTGAGTGTCCTCAGATGTAGAAACAAAAAAGATAAATGGCAACTGCTTCGAATCTTGATGGGTACAGCGGCGATTGTTGGACTGTGTTTCTGGGCAGCGTCGATCAAACCCTCGACGTCTGAAGGTGGAGAATACGCAGTCGAGAGAGACAAATTGGTACAGCTAACGGGACCAATCAATGCGTATCTTCGAGCCAATCTAGACATTGTCCCGTTCATTGCCACCTTCTTCTTGTGTGTGATGTACATGTTATTGCTCTCTTTGATCGTTCGGTACGTGCTAGAAGACAATTACATGTTGCCAGACATTCTGACGAGTTGGTTGATCGCGTTATCACTCACCATTGTCACCAGTGAACCGTTGAGTAAAACCTCGATTCATTATTATGACACTTTGTATTATCCGTTGGAGTTTGTGGCTTCGGATACCGTGGTGAGCTGGCACATGCTGGTACTATTAATAAGTGTTCGTCATTTGATTAATCGTTTTAAAACTGTATTAATGACTGTATTTATGGTCATTACTTGTTTCCTTCAAGCTCTGTTTCTCTTGTCGGTTCGAGTGACTTATACTCCTGCGATCATATTTGCCGTACTAATAAGCGCATTCAGTGCCTCAGTTCGTACTTTTATAATATCTAAACTAGAGAGTCTGCGTCCATCGAATGGAACAATCAGTGAACGCTTGGACCTCATTCGGAAAGCTAATAAGTCGAGTGAAACAAAATTTACCATTGACGAGCGTTCCCAAGAAGAGATTGAGCTTGAACTTCCACTGGGAGACGGCATGTCCGATATGTAGTATACCGCGAATCAAAACAGCGCTTCGTTATCTTTCGCGAAACGCTCGATGGATCACAGACGAACTGGAACAGAAGGTGTGCATAGTGGAGATTGTAGGGAAGGACATTCATTTGAAAATTGATGGCAATATGTTTAATCAAGACTCGGTGATACGTGTGTGTAAAGGAATGGATGAAATACTTGGTGTTGGTTATAAAGCCATGAGTATAATCACAGAAACACATTTATGTTTTACTATTACTATTCAATAAACTCGTCTTTTTTCCTTTTCGTTGGTTCCTCTACCGACTCTTCCTTCCTCTTTTCAACATGAAAACTTTCAATCGGCAGACCTGTGTTCGTTGCCAGCATCCGAGCTGTGGCCTCGGGTGTCAACACGTTCAAACTCATCAACAATTGAATATTTGCTAGAGCAGGTCGTTGGGAAATATAAATGGTGTATTTGGACTCATCCATTACGAACACCTCGTCATTTTCTTCGTCGTCTTCTTCGCCGAGAAATTCTTTTAGTAATCCTTGTCCTTCTTCCACAGCGACTTCTTTTACCTCTTCTGATCGATGGGTTTGATACACGATGAATTCCAAGCTTCTTGCTACCAATAACGAATAAAACTGAATCGCCGTGTTCCACGTTTCTCGCATTGTGTCGTTTACACTGTCGGTCATGTATTTGGACACAAAAAAATGACTGGGAATCATGAATGTTCTCGCTACCTCACTTTCAAAATTATCGCGGAGTTGAGTCAAGAGAGCGTTGTCTATAACTGGGTGTGGACCGTCTACCAAATCCAGATGTGCAGGGATTTGAAATATAGGATTGAGATTCGAGGCTTTCATGGTGTTTAAAGCCAGCGCTGCGAAGTGTGGATCTGAGTCGGTGGGATCTGCTGAAGCAGATGCAATATATGTTCCAGTTAATGTCGTTAAATCGTTTTCAAACAGCTTTCGAAAACGAGCCAATTCGTCATCTCGTTCCGATGCTTTTTCCTTTTTCTTTTGTTCAATCAAGTTTGCAGCATATTCGCGTGAACGAACCTCTCGCACATTATCCGCCAATTGATTCTTTGTATCTTTAGTGTTCATGTAAAGAATCGGAGTAGCCAATCTGACTGCGGTCATAACAGCGAAGTTTTCCATCAATCGCAACGATTCGATACGACTCCGAAGACCCAGCAATTTGCTATTAGGATGTCCATCCTCAAACGGCTCAGAAGTCACCAGCATGAACATTTCATTGGATACTGCTTCTCTGGTCTTGGTACTAAAATAATACTTTCGTGGTGTCTGACCCTTATGAGGAGTGAAGAATATACGATAATAAAGTGGGAGAGTAACAGATAATGGATTCTTCTTATCGTCGACGATCAAACAGAATCCGTACGTAAGCAAAGACCTTAGAATTGATTTGCCCATAAACACTAAATGTTGTTGGAGTTTTGAGTCGAATGATTTACGATGTGGTTTGATATCGATACTACCACTGAACAAAGATAATTCGATCGTCGAAAACGCGGATTGAATCAACGCATTTTGATTCACACTCACCATCCATCGAATATCATCTTCATTAATTGGAACACTCCCACGAACCGTAGTTTCTTTTTTTATCATTTTATAAATAGAAACCATTTTTTAAGGGAAAAAAGTCGCCACAATTCGTGCATACAAAGATGAAGCGAAGAAAAGAAGAAGATGAGGAAATCATATATCTCGAAGACGAAATCGAAGAGGAGTTAATGTATCTCGAAGACGAAATCGAAGGGGGATTATCGCACATCAAAGAAGAAGAAGAAGAAATAACGTGCCTCAAAGAAGAAGAAGAAGAAGACTTAATGTACCTCGAAGAAGTAAAAGTAAAAGAAGAAGTTAAGCCTAAAGAAGATAAGGCGGTACACGCGTATCACGATTTACTCACCAAATTGAAGTGTTTGTGTATTGAATCTCCAAGTGCAGCAGTCGAAACAGTGATGTGTTCACGTCTGAGTCCCGTGTTCACGGACGTGTGTGTTAAAGGGCGACATTCGGCACCCGTCTACCAAGAACAGAAGACAGCCGAGCTCCCATTTTCGAGTTTCGAACACGATAGTGGAGCGTTGTTCGAAGTTCATGGATGTGACGGAATTCAGATACCTCCATGTTCAAATGGAGATAAATGTTTGGGTATCACTGGTAATATTGTGTCTATGCACACAGAATCAACTGGAGATTTGTTTGAAGGGAGAATTCTTCAGGCGTATTATTTGCCGGGTCAGCGTCCACGAGATGCTGTAGGCAAGTGTCTCTTGTGTATCCGATACGATATAATCAAGGTAGTGTCTCTATTCACTGCTCAACAATCGGATCAATTTGATTCACGAATGCGCATCCAATCGTTTTTCAATTCGAATGAGATGGGCGAATACGTCGATGGAGTTCTTTTATTTCCCAATAACACCTACTTCAATGGCTTGATTGCCCCAATTGCACAATACAATCAATCTCTCTTGATTTGGAAATTTGATCCTGCTAAAGGACTGTTTTATGTGGATCAAAGCGCATACAAAAAAACAGCATATATCATTGATATCGATGCATCGCAGAAAAAGGGAAAAAAATAAAGTGGCGGGGGATTCGAACGTCGAGTTACAAGTCCTTGCATATCGATCCATTAAAACGAATTCTCCGCCGTAAAGCCAAAATCCCTTCTGTAGTGTATAAAGTGTGTATGCAAATGAAACAATTCAAATCAGGGCGTCTCAATCTAACCCGACCAGTACTCCAAGAGTGGATAGACACATTGTTTCCTTTTCGTAAAAAAGATGAAGATATCGACGGTTGTCTGTACATGTGTATATTGTTAGAACGAGACGATGAGTTTGATGATGCGCTTTGGCGTGATTGTAAACTGATTCCTATTCGGACAAATACTGATACCTGGTTTGCACACGATGTTCAGTGTCACATTGAATCGATGACCTCTCTCGCGACTAATACGTCGACCCTTAGTCCAGTGTTACACATGCTTCGCAAGACCATGCCGCAGAAACATCAACCTCCTCATCTCTGCAAACGATTCGCTGCTGATGGATTATATCTTATGTCAGACACAGTGCGACCGCCGATCGTATCCGCGTTGGTGTTTTTTCTTTTAAATCGAAACCTGACTTTAGATGAATTGCGCGTGATTCTCCGCAATTATTCAATTAGATATACTGACCGTGTTGATGTTCGTGCATGGGTAAGTAATTTCTTCAAGGATCAAAATTACTTGATTGGTTTACTTGCAATCAAAACGTACGTGATCACTGTGATGCGTATCATCGGATTGGCTCCTGATCATTTATCTCCTCGTTGGATGGACTATTCAAATCGTCTCGACGAATGTTGTCAAATCTGGTTCAAGACTGGGAACATCGAACCTATGAAAGCGTTCAAAAGTTGTCTGGCTGATATTGCCCCAGGGTTGAGAATCCAAGTCGATTTTTGGCGATGGATTCAATCTGTGGTTCCATACGGTACTTCATTACATGCTAGCATTGAATACGAAAGATGTAATGATGTGAACATTCAACGAGTATCTTTCAAATTCCTGCTTTTATTCAAGCGACGTCTGGGAATCACTGATGAAGAATTCATCAAATTGTACCAATTGATGTACATGTTTTATTTTCAACCAACAGGCAACGATCGACAAGCTGCGATCGTGAAATCGCAACCAGACAATATACTGGGGATGTTGGCAAATGTGTCTGCCACTTGGATGCATTATCGAACATTTACGTATCATGTGTGGCCCAATAATTTTGATGTGATGGACCGAGTTAAGCTTCGTATGTTGAAACTTGAGATCCCGGCAACCGAGCAATTTGTACGTGTGGTCACCTCTTTCGTCACGTGTCCGAATTGCAAAGGACCACGTACCATTTTGAATAGTATCCCTTTGTTGAATGGACCTCCGGTGCTCGTTCGCGATAGCTCTGCCACTCTAGGAGTGAAAGAGGTGGCCTTTGATACAGAGACCGGAGACATCTTCTGCAGTCGCACAGGCTCTAGACTATCCACGAATTGTTCCGTGCTCCCCTGTGTGTATGTATCATTGACCAACTGTTTCGTATACTTCAACAAGACGGTCTATTGTTTATGCACTGCGTGTGCTATGCCAATGCAATGGTCTCGAGAGTTCCTGTTATTTACAAAGACGGGTCCTGTGTGTTCCAGATGTTCAGTATTATTATCCTCTTCTAGATCGCGTCGTGCTCAGAGTACATAGTAGTGTATCTATTAATAGTATGTTTAATTGTTGTTAAATAAAATTTCTTATGAATTTTTCGTCTGAGCTATTGGGTGCATTATGTGCATATGCAGAGTTGTTTCATGAGTACGACCGAAACAAGACGAACCAGGCGGAGTACAGTCGTGCGAAATCGGAAGTGCTGGGCATTCGTCGACAATTGGTGGATCAATTAAACAAACGGACGAAATTGGAAGAATGGGAAAATCGAATTTTATTAGAACGAGAAGACGCCTTTGTTGGCGCTACACGAGATCGTTGTAGAATTCTGTTGCTGTTAAAAGCGATCTAATCATTAAATTATTTAGAGAAACAATACGAGCTTTCAAATGTGTTATATAAGTCGCTCCTGGTGTTTCTTTTTCCCAAAACTTTACAGCTCCCTCATCGATCGCTATTTTGTTCTTGATGCCTGCTAGTTGATCCTGTGCAGGATGTTCAGCAACATGATTATTCAGATTATCAGATCGAATGTATTTGGGACAGCAAGGACACTCGACCGTGAAATATTTAGTTATAGTCACATTATCACCTTTGAATTCACCCAACAATTTCCGTTCTGCAGGTGTTAATTGATAACAGTCTGATGTACTGACATTGGAGAAGTAGGCACCAATGGTGAATTGATCTATCAACATATCAGTAATGTCGTACACACCCACCACATATTGACACCTGCCACTAGAAGTGTAACGACAAGCTTGGAAGAGTGCATCATTGGTGAGATCGGCTCTGTATAGTTTCTTTACGTTGTCGATACACAGATACATTGTATGGATATTCTTGGAGTGTAGAATGAAAAATGGGGAGAGCAAAAGGTCAGTCAGTTCAATATATCGAAGAAATTCAAGGACCCGAAAAAAAGAAACGAAAACATAGATTCAGACCCGGAACCGTGGCACTACGTGAAATAAGGACTGAACAGAGAAGCACCAAGATCGCGATTCCCAAACGATGCTTTCAACGAGTGGTTCGAGAGATTGTGCAAGAACAAAAAAGTGATGGAGTTAGATTCCGAAAGGATGCAATGGAGGCTCTTCAGATCGCCAGTGAAGATTATTTGGCCAAGTTGTTCAAGGATGCCCAAATGATTGGTTTGCATAGTGGTCGTCTCTCTTTGTACGCGAAAGATTTAATTCTTACACGTTATCTTCGACACGATATGTAATCCTTTATTTTTTTAAGGGTTTAATAAACCTAAATAAATCGCGTTAAAGGCTTATTTTCTTTTGTTACATTAAACACCATCACTTTCAGACGAAGATGAACGTGATTATTGACATTCTTGAATTTAGGGCTGGTCACAAACGTTTTGAGAAATTCCATCCTATTTCCTTTACACTCTTCTCCTAATTCCTCTCTAGCTAAAGATATAATCGTTTTGTCTTGAGAACCACTGAAGAACACGGGTAACACACTAATATTAGCTTCACGAATAATTGATTCACGAATGATGTGACAATCGAGCACTGTTTTACCAAAATCTCGTAAATAATCTGAATCAAAACAGTAAGCATTGAAATCCATGACTCCGCAATAACTCTTGATGATAAATTCAAATGCATCCCATTGCTTCTGTTTGACACATTCAGTCATCGTGCTGTGCACTACGGGGATATAATGACGGAAAAAGCATCTACGATGTCCTTTTAGACGATATGTACCGGGTTTATCTACAAGTCTAAAATCAATCGGTATTTCTTGATCATCGTTCCAGGTTACAAACTCGAGAGCCAGATTTGATTTGGATTTGGCTATTAGTTTTGGTCTGAGATCGCTCGGTTGAGTCCATTTGTCAATAAACCGTACAAACGCGCTTTTGATTTCTTGACCTTTATATTTGGCGAAAATCTTTGCCGGAGCCTCGATCATCCGTTTGAAATGTTCATCATCAGTGGTGGTAATATATCGAAGCAGTTGAGATTCTTCAAATATTTTGCCATCTATACCAGATTGCCGAAACAAGTCATCGACCTTAGCTCGATTGGTAATTAAAGCGAGTCGGTGATTAATTTCATTCATTCGAATCCTTGTTGAGACGAGAAAGTTGTCAGGTATGTGTACTTTTACAGTATTGGACAATTCTTTGAGTGCCTCTAATGTATCCAGCCGAGGAAGATCAATATTATAATGTTCCCGTACATGATAAGCGAGAAAGAATCTGGCCTGAGGATGATTCATCAGATCCACGTTGAATAAAAGAGGCAGAACCTGATGAGTGAGTTTCATTCCTAATCCTGAAAACAACCATTTGGCGAGCATCCCGGGATCTACGAATAATATTCCTCGAATGACACTATCAGCAAGTGTCCAATGAAAATCTGGAAATAAATTATCATCAAAATCGATTTCAGGGAACTTATTGACCAGTATTATGAACAGTTCCCAACTACCGGTCATTGCCAGATGATGAAGAACGATGTATCCTTCTTCTGGAAACTGTTCGGCTAACTGTTTCAAAGCAAAAGCGTACACAATGATAGCAGGCTCGCCTGGATCGTAAGGATTGTGTCGATACACGTAACGACCCAGTCCGTTCCAAAGTTCCCATTGAGGAACAAGTGTTACGTGCTCGTAGTGGTGAACGAATGTTCCTTTTTTCTTCATTTCTGGTCTTGTTACGAATTGTTTGACGATCTTGTTTTTCTTTCTATGACTGGTCACTGTACCAGAATCTGAATCATTCAAAACGGGCATGGCTTTCGCATCATTAGGTGAAGAGAAGATCGGAGGCATATTTTCAATAGATATGCGAAAAATGTCCAAAGCTTTATCAGCTGGATCCTTTTTCGCTTTAAAAAAACTCATTTCAATTTTGTTCAAAACAGATAATACATAATTTATTTCATAGAATACGAAGATGCATAATGTGCCATCGTGAACACTGTTACAAATGCAAGTATAATAACGATAACAGTGATAATCAATCCAGCAAGAGTACCAGACGAGTAAGTCAATGACTCAGGCGGAATAGCTGCAATATCAGCTGGTTTGTCGCTTAATGGTTGACAATTCGTACCACGAACAAATGTAGTGTAAAAATCTGGACAAGTCTTACAAGATGATGATCCTAGTGCATCATTGTACATCCCAAATGGACAAGGAGTACATTGTTTACTTCCAGTAGCATCGTTGTAGTAATTGACAGGACATAGCAAGCACGCAGTTTTGGCGTCATCTGTGGTGTATGATCCGATCGGGCACAACGTACACAGCGAAGCAGATTCTGCATAACTTCCAGAAGCACACGCGGTACATAGACTATTAGTAAGCGTGCTTCGAGTGTACCCTGGACTGCAATCAGAGCAAGTGGATACAGATGAGGCATATTTACCAACAGCACAAAAGGCACAAGCAGTAGATCCAAGTGAACTCACTTGACCCGAACTGCATGGAAGACATTGTCCACTCGAAGCATAAGATCCAGCTGGACAATTGGTGCATGTTTGAGGTGTGTCTTTTAGCACGACCTGTCCCAGAGAGCAAGCAGTACACGTAGAAGTAGTTGCACGTTTTGCTCCTGCCGGACAAGACACACATTCGTCTGGACTTTCTATCGATGCTCGGTGAGTTCCAGCAGAACAGTCGACACACACTGTACCATTGGTATACGTTCCAGCAGCACACGCTGAACACGCAGTCGCTCCTGTCGCCGAGACTTTCCCAGCAGCACAGATCGTACATTCGACTGCCGCTGAACTAGAGTATGTGCCTACCTTACAGTCAGTGCAAGCGCTGGCACCATATGTACACATGAACTTCCCTGCAGCACAATTGGTGCATACTGAAGCACCTGCGAGCGAGTAGCTTCCAGGTGCGCATTGTTTACAGGTTCCAACACCTCCGCTTCTATAATAACCTGCAGGACAATCAGTACATCTAGCATTTGTACCATTTGGAGATTTTCCAGGAGCGCACACCGTGCAATTGATCGAATTTAAAATGGAAAAAGATTCCGCGCCTGCAGGACAAATGGTGCAAGTCTCACTCGCTACTGTTGCAGAGTACGAACCAGCTGTACAATTGAGACAAGGTGCCCAGAATCCTGCTAGAGGTTGATGGTAACCAGCAGCACATGCAGATATTAATCCAGTAGCAATAGTATAAGTGTACCCAACTGGTACGTTTTCGCAATGCATATCGGACGCTTTGAATTTACCTGTCGCACAAGTAGCACAAGAAGAAGTAGTCGCGTACACCTGACCAATACCGCAACTGAGACAAGCGGTTAAGCCAGTCGAGTTTGAGAACAGGGGAGGTGGACAAAATGAACACACTTCTTCTCCTGAATTTGGTTGGTACTTGCCTATCGCGCAATCAGTGCACGAAGTAGTGCCGCAAAACGATGCGTGTTTCCCGGGTACACAAGCAGTACATCCTGTCGCATTTGTCGCACTCGAATAAGTTCCAGGATCACATCTTTGACATTCAAGCATCGTATTGTTTCGATAAGATCCTGCAATACATGCTATTGTACTCGTTCTTCCTGCATTGGGTTCTGAACCTGCTAATGCCGTGGCACAACTAGTCTGCCCAGCAGAAATAGAATATTGAAGTTGTCCGCATGCTTCACAATCACTGCCTACTACGTAGGTACCGGCATTGCATGCTCCATGAACAGTGACTATTAAAAATAAAAACCAGTGAATCATTGTGGTTTATTTTTGAGCAAAATAAAACCTTAAACGAATCTGGATATTTAATTACATATATCTCTAAATTGTTACATCAGGAAAGAAATACGAAGCTCGAGTAAATGCAATCTCTATTTCGTTTTGATGAGCTAATCCACGTTCTCGTGTAATATTGATATTACGGACCAATTCGTCGCGTGCATCATTGCCAGGTACGTCGAGATCCAGCCTGAAAATACGCGTATCAAGTCCGATCTGATTTTCATCCAGATGTCCAACAAAAATCGTACTTTTATGAACCAAGAATCCCGTGGGACCCATTATCTGTGCATTGAGATACATATAACCCAAGGAATGCATCAATTCAAGTTGTTTGAGTCCGCTTGATCTACATGTTAATCCAGTTTTGCTGGCAATACTCAGCATCCCAAGTTTGGTTTCTATTGATTCTTGATACCGATTCAATGTCGCTCTGTTATTACCCTCGAGTTGCCGACTAGCGCGATATATGACCCTTGTTCCATTTGGACCGGATCGAGCAAGCATGACATCTCCTATATCAAATGGGAGTTCTTGGTTGTCTATGAGATTGATAATAATCGGATAATTCCAATTACTGTCTGGTAATTCTTCTTTTTTTAATTTAAAATTGCTAACGCGTTCGAGTGGTGGCATATCAGAATAATCAGTGATTTTTTTCTCCTCTTTTTTTGGCTCTTCCTTTTTGGGGACTTTCAGTGTCTCCTCCTTTTTTGGCTCTTCCTTTTTGGGAACTTTCGGTGTCTCCTCCTTTTTCGGGACTGCTGGATCCTCTTCATCTGGCGAGCCGTCGTATGTTTTGTCGTATAAATTGCCAAATGGTCTTTCGAATTCATTGCTTCTCGGTTTCTCTTTTTTGTGATAGTCTATCGTATTCGAGTAGGGAAAAAAATCAATTATCGCCAATTTCTTGCGGTTAGATTCGATGATGACTGAATTGTCATCATCAGAAAACTCTTTCTTTGTTGGAACTCCAATGTTTTTTCTTTTCGGTTGATCTTTCTTTTCTACATCTAATGCCGACATGACTTTCTAATTCAATTCTTATATATTGACATATTAAAACGATTCGGAAAATGCCTCCAGGTCGACTGAATAATTACTACAATAATGGACAATTCGGTCCCATACCAATCACTGCGGGACGATCGATAAAGGAAGAAAAGGCATTCTATGAAGCGATGTACAGAACACGTTTTCCGACAGACGACAAACCACATACAACGGGGTACAAAAAGCTCAGACTGTGCACAGATCGAGATGTATTCGCTTACGCGGATGTGTTCAAAGAAAGCAAGGATTTTGATCAGGATTGGAGTGATTGTCCATATGACAATGATTTCAGATTCAGATTGAAACAACGTATATCTGAAATTGTTCTTAAAGAAGACAAACTGGACATCGAAATGAAAAAAGAAGAAAGAGAAGAAGAAGAAGAACTTCCGGTGATGAATTTATCGGAGAATCAGTTTGAAAACGAACTTCCGGGTTTATTGAATATTCCAAAAGAAGAAGAAGAAGAAGAACTTCCGGTGATGAATTTATCGGAGAATCAGTTGGATGAAGATGAACTTCCGTTGACGACTGATTTAATGAAAGAAGAAGACGAATTTTTTCCATTGAAGTAAAATGTATGGTAAAAAAAAAAGGATAGTAGTAAATAAATGGACGAGTTTTTAATTGTTGTAGCTATTATTACAAGTGTAGTGTACTTCATTTTCAATGTTCCCGAGTTCCACCACTAACGAAGAGATCTTTTTGGACACGAAGCCATGGACCGATGCATTGAAAGCAACTACATCAAAGAACTTGATCGGTGTACTCCGAGTTCAGAATACTTCTAATCTCCCTCCTTATCCTTCTGATCCTTCGGAGATTGATGCTTCATTGATTCTACGCTTTGCAGCGAAAGAGCTCGAAATGCTTGGAGTCGATACTTGGCCTGTCGAAGTAAAATCGAACCAGCGATGTCCGTTCTTAGGACTTCCTGGACCTCCTTTATCTCCCACAGATGCATTCGAAGCCAAGGTACACAAGTTGGCGAATCGAGGATTTGAATTGATTCGGTGGTTGAGAAACGCCACGTCGTTGATCAATTCAGCTGAAGTCCCTGCATTGCATCAACCGAAACTGAACAGAGAAACACTCCTTGCTCGTAAAGAATTGTGGGTGATCGATACCAGCGTCCTGAAATTGAACGAGGATGTTCTGGCGGGAGTGATCAGTCGCATCCCCGATAATGTGATGATCAACAAATATTTGATGAATGTGCGCAAAGAGACTTCAGCTGAAATCAAAAATGCAGCAGAGAAGTTTTTCAAAGAGCTTGAACTTGGATTGATTTCATCGTTTCGTCTGAAAGCGTTGTTATCAGGTCTGATCAAATTGTCAGTCAAGTACGACAGTTGTTATGCAATACTTGAATGTGCGCCCTGTCTAGCAATGAAAGCAAGCGCGACTGCAAACTGGACCAAACTCAACCTCGATTATGCCACCTGCAGCTTGGAGGAAAAAAAGAAGCTTGTGTCCAACATGGAGTTTCGACTCACCTATCCTCAAGAATGTGCGAATATTAATGCGAGAATGATCAAGGCAATCGAACAGGATACGGACAGACAAATCCTAGTAGAGCAGGAAGAATTAGCCAAGAAGAATGCAGTGATCGAGGATCAGATTGCTGATCTGAAGAAATACAAAATAACGTTCAAAGAGAGACGACTCGAACTGAAACAAACACTTGAAGCGATTGTTGCTCTCTATGGCGATTTTACATTCGTGCCTACAGCGACCATGTTGAGTACAGTTGCAAAACATGTAGTATTCCGAAACATTCAAAACATTCCTGATTTTCTTCGACCATCCTTTCCTATACCCGACTTGGGCGAATTCGAGCTTTCCTTTTTTAGAGGTATGAACATTTCAATTGAGGATTATTTTAAACTCTTGTTCCTGTATTGTAAATGAATGTAAAGTTCGATTTCAGAACCAAACGAATTCTAGTTTACAATAAAAATGGTCTGTATCGGAGAGGCATTGGTATCACTCCTTTGATTGCTAAATGGTTCTTCCACGAACGCTGGTCTCTTCAGTCACAATCAGGCTCGCGAGGCGGAGGTTCTGAACTCGGGAGACGAGTCGATAAAGAATTAAAAAGTTGGACTAAGGCGATCGTCAAAGAACAATCGAATAAAATCATAAACAAAAAAGTGGCCAAATTTTGTACCGAGACCAAGATGGTGATCAAGGAGTGCGAAAAGAGAGGATGGCGTCCAGTCGACTCACAACGATTAGTGGGATGTTATGACTCAAGTCTGGCGACTCGTTGCGATCTGGTACTAAGAAACATATTGACTCAGGAATTCATTTTATTGGAAATCAAAACAGGGTACGCTGACACATTTAATAATGAAGAACACAAAGGCAAAGAAGAACAACGCATGCGGCCTCCGTTCTTCGAATTGAAAGCCAATCCGCGTCGATTCGCTCTGATTCAACTATTACTAACATGGATCCTACATTCAACCACGCATCCAGAGATCAAGATCAAACACGAAAATGTGCGCGTTCTACATGTAACCACGGAAAAGGTCTCTACCTATCAGCTGCCTATCGCCTGGTCTCTGCAAGTACGACAACAATTACTCTCGTACATGAAAAGAAAACACACAAAGAAAAAACAAGTGTCACGAAAGAGATTTAAAAAAGGAAATTAAAGTTTATTTTGTTTTGAATCATTATTACATTCTCTTCCTGGAGGTTCATTCTTGAAGCGTCTCAGAGTTGCAACAGCTTCCGATCGATGAATCGTGGCGCGTTTGATATTCTCTGCCAAACGATCTCTTAATTGAGGACTCATTTTTTTGTTTAATTGATTAACGAAAAATATCAAATGGTTGTCAAACTCAAGCACAAGTTGTTCCATTTGTCGTATATCGTTTTCTTCTTGAAGCGATTGTTCATGTAAAGATTTAGTGATCACGTGATCCACAACTAAGAGTGCCAAAAGAGTCACAATAATCAGAGTGAGCACGATCATAAAAAAAGAAGGAACAAAATAAACAAATCACAATCCATTCATACAAAAAATATTCATAATTCATTCGACATGGGGAACAAAAGCACGAAACAGGAAATGGGAGCAGATGAGCTGATGAAGAAGTATGAAACGGATGTCAAAGGAGTGTTAGACAAGTCAGAGATTGATAAGATGATGAAAGAGATGAAGGAGGCCGAGGTCAAAGAAGAGAAGAAGACAGATACAGATTGATTCAAGACAGTTGGAGCATACATGGCGTAAAAAATGGTCACAAGTGGGGTGTTACCGCACACTTGTCAGAAAAGACTGCATAATATTGGTTTACCATTTATTAATTAAAGAAATATTCGATTCATTTCAAGTACAAAATAAGTTCACTGTCGTATTCTGTAAGCACTGTATCCACACCTTCAGGAAAGTCGATGAATTTCTTGTTTACAAGCAATCGTTGTCCAACTGATCGTTTCACTTGATCGACCACAAACGTGTTTCCGTGCCGTCTTTTAATCTTGAAAGTATATACTCGTTTATCTCGTTCATTAATAGCGTTCAATAATCCGTTTAATAATTTTTGCTGATATTCGGAATTCATTGTTTTCTTGTATTTCTTTTTTGAAATACATTTTTAGGATCATTATTCAAAATGTCAACTGAAACAAAAGACGCGATCACAGAAAAAGAGACAAAAGAGGCGCGCCAATACGGTCTCAAGGCGGGACTATCTGCAGATGGATTACAGAAATGGAACGACTTTGTGATGTCTATTGGCTGTGATTACTATTATCATAATGGATTAGATTGTGTGTTCGAGCAGTTTGTCAGACAACATGACGAGAGACGACATAGAATATTGGAAGACTTTGGATTGTTCTCTGCTGATTTCTGTGAACAATATAAAGAAACAGTTAAAGATGGACACATGTCTCTACTGGAATGGGCACTCCACTTTGCATCGATGCGTTGTCATCCGTTGTCAGAGGGGCCTCCTGAACTATTACAAATATTACGACAATTGTACTGCGAAGGCAAAGATCAAGTGGGTATATTCAAAAAGATATCAAAATAAAATACTACTTTTTTATTTGAAAGCAAATCGAGATACAATTAGAAATAGTCGAGCATCACAAATCCCCTTTACAAGAAAGTCAGAGAATTCCAATCCATCAGTCAAACCTCGAGAAATCACTCCACTCAGATTTAATGTAACTGCATGATTCTCTAATACTACTGCAGTCTTCGAGGCGGGATGTCTTCTTGCAATCAAGAGGGGAGTCATTCCAACATGACAATGCACGCGAATATTTGCTCCTCGATCCAGCAACAGTTGACAACATTCTGCTTGTAGGTTGTATGCTGCAGAAAGAAGAGGTGTACAGCCTCGCTAAAAACTCGGATCAATACTTATAAGAACAGAAAGAAGATAATCTACTTGCCTTTGTTTCTATCAGTTCGATGTTTGCTCCTCCATCTAAAAGATAATTGAGAATGGTACAATTTCCATGATTTGCTGCGTGATGGAGCAAAGGTTGAGTGAATTCCTTGGGGTGCTGGATCATATCAAACAGAGAGGGATGAACTGAGAGAGGACGATGTCGAATTTCAGGAGGGATGAGGTTCATGGCTTGTTCAGTGTGTCCACTTTCGATAAGGTTAAATATTGTTCTTAGTTGACCCTCTCTCATTATTACTCTCACTTTCTTTTTCTTCTTTTGCTCATCGTTATTCTTTCTTTTCATTTTGAATTGTGAGCCTTTTTTTATTGGAAAGCAAAATTTTTATGAATAAAGTCTTATTATTTTGCAAGTACAAATTTTCGATATTCTTGCAATTCACCTCGTAATCCGATATAGAATAATCTTAGACCCAGACCGTCTCCGATCTCCATATCCTTTGGCGAAGCTAGTTTCTTATTATACTGCTCTCGAATTGCTTCACTTCGTTCCGGATCCAAGTCGATGAATTCCCATGTGTGATCTGGTAGCTCTTCATAATCTAATTCGCGAGTGCCACTCATTTATTCGTTTATTCATTCTTGAAATGCAAATTGAGATACAATTATAAAAAGTCGAGCATCACAAATCCCTTTAACAAGAAAGTCTGAGAATTCCAATCCATCAGTCAAACCTCGAGCAATAACTCCGCTTAGATTCACAGTAACAGAATGATTCTCTAACAACAATGCAGCTTCCAAATGTCCACGTTTTCTCGCCCAAACAGCAGGAGTAGTACCAGATTTACTTACGTCTATGCGTGCACCTTCTGCAAGCAGTAATTTGATCGCAGGCAATTGATCCTTATGAGCAGCATAATGCAAAGCAGACCAATCGTCGTTATCGTGGGCGTCAATCTCGGCTCCTCTATCTAATAAGAGTTTAATCATTTGCGTATGTCCTTCACAAGCAGCAGTCATTAGAGGAGTACTTAATGCCTGTTAAGGATTTATTTTTCGAGAAATAAGTAGAATAAATAAATAGAACAACAATTACCCAATCCCGTGCTTCGATGTTTGCTCCTCGATCAAGCAACAATTTACAACACTCTTCTTTATTATAGCGGACTGCATAATGAAGAGAAGTATACACTGTATATTGATCCGTGTATTCGATATCTGCTCCTCCATCCAGAAGATGTTCGAGAATGTCTTTGCTTCTTATAGCTGCAGTGTGAATCAGGGTTCGAACGTCAGTCCATTGTTGACAAGGATAGGGACGATACATAGGAACTCGAGGATCAAGAATGAGACTCTTTGCTTCTTCGTATTTCCCTTCATTCATTAGAGTAAATATCTTCATGACTGTTTCATCCTTTGTTGGATGTTTTCTCTTCATGTTTTATTTTTGAGAAAAATAATCACGTAAGAATGAAAAGTGATACACGTTTTATTTAATCTACTTTTTCTCCCTCTTTTTGTTTTTCTTTGAATTGTTTCAATCTTTTTGTAATATCCTCGCGACACGCTCTGTTGAAAACAATACTGTCCACCAACGCGTCTTTTACATCTGGATCTTCTTCTATCTTCAATCGATACTCAAATCCAGAATTGTCCTTGTCTAAATCAAGTAACCATTGTTCGGCCTTGTGTTCGCAATGTTCACGTTGTGATCGAGTGTACAGCTCATACACGCATTGATATACACGGTCTACTAAAGCAACGATCAATAAACACAGAATAAATAGCAATATTAATATTAAGACTATCATCAAAGCATAATTGAGTGATTCGAGAAAACCCATTTTCAGTTTATTGTTTCTACAATACATACACTATCTCTCTTTTTTCCTGTCTGGAATTGTTTCAGTCTGTTCATGATATCCTCGCGGCATACTTTATTAAAAGCAATACTATTCATCAATTCATTCTTTATGACCGGATTTTCTTCATATATCAATCGATCTTCGAATAGTGTGCTGTCAATGTCTAAATTTGATAATAATTCCTCAGCTTTGTTGATATAGTATGCGTGTTTTGGTAGCTTCGGAAATAGTACGAGGAAAATATCGTGTGTTTTATCGATGATGAACAGACACAGAGCTAATAATACGGAAATAAAAATATACATCAGCATATCATGTACATCATTAATATAAGCAACCAATTGCGGATCTGCGCCCATGTATTTGTTTAATTTATTAACAATACATACTTAATCATCCTTTTCTCCTTCTTTCGGTCGTTCTACGTATCGTTGTAAGGCCCTGTTAGCTTTCGCACAAGCTATATCAGTGCAGGTGATGTCCTCTGTCAGATCCAGTTTTTTTGTAATATCTTCTTCCCCTTCCAAAAGAGACTCTAAATATTGTCGATGTTGTTCTAATTCAAACAAGCACTTTTCGATTTCGTGTTTAGGATGATAATCCGTTTTCAATAATAAAAGGATGGACAATATCAATAAGAACCCTATTACGATATAGATGATCAGCATTTTGTTTTTAATTTATTTTCAATGTCATACTATTTATTGAGAATTAAAGAACGTGCCCATTACAAACGCCACAGTCGAGGTGGACATTAAAGGTTGTTTTGTATCTTTTGACAGCTCTTGTTCCCAATGATGTTTATCAAATTCAATCGGTCGACGATTACACGCGATTAAGTGAGGAAGAATGTAAAATTTAAAGGAGTTTTCTTCTGTACTAATAGCAGGGTTTGCAGTGGCAATAAAGGACCATAATTCTTTCCGAGCTTCGGTTGTCGTCAGGTCATAATGATTGGCTAGTCTGACAATCGTGTGAAGAATGTGAAGCGTGAATTTTGTTCGAGTGACTATGTATACAAACACTGGATTAATCGTTTTAAATATGTTGTAATGATGAGACTGAGAACTAAATGAACCAACGGCTTTAGTTTCTTCCATTTTTAAACAGTAAAAAGAGAAAATAAACATTCATAATCGATCCAACATCAATTTCGCCTTTTCGTTGTCTTGACTGTTCAATAACATTTTCATAACGAACGTTGATTCAGTTTTCTCACAGATAGGAATCATTGCGACCAGGGTTTCATTGATATAAGCGATCAAGTGTTTGCGATGAGGATTTTTGCATCGCGATTCGGTCCATGCAGACACAACCATCAAACCGATAAATAGAAAATACAGGTCTTTACCGGTTAACCATTTCAGACACAGATCGTGATCAAGATACGTATCACATTTGTTAAGACTTTTGCGCAGCTCTTCGTCGATGATACCGATACCCGTTAAATCAAGCTCTTGGCTTTTGATTTCGTCAGGTTTCAAAATCTGTAAAACGAGAACTACGGTACTAATTCTTTGCTTGATTTCAGCCATCGCGCTCTTATTTCAGAATAAATAAAAATACGTATGGTTTTCGAAAAAAAAATAATCACAATTCATTCTACAATGTCGAAAATTACGATCTTTTATTATTCAAAAGCGAAACCGGGCAAACTGCAAAGCGATGGGCTTTACATCAACCAGGATGAGACTGTTAAGGATGTAATCTTACGATCGAACGCGTACAAAGCAATGACACGTCGCTTTTATGTGATGTTCCCTGCTTTCCAGGAGATAACATCGACCGATCTTGAACAGAAAGCAGTATCCTCTCCCAGATCATGGACCTTAAAGTCAGTATCCGCGAACAGTAGACGAACGAATTTGATAGATCCACCAAACACCCAAAAGAGAACACGAGAAGAAACGGAACAGAAATTCAAACAGCAAATTGTTCATGATCTGAAAGACACTGAGAGAGTATTCAAGAAATACTGTCAAGAAGTCGACAGATTTATTGACCAAGCGAAGCAAACTGAAGTACGACAAGACAATTTAATCAAAGAATTGAATGATGGAATAACAGGATTAGAACAAGTGGTTAGAGATTTGAAGAGAAAGAAATGAATGATTTAATAAAAGCATTCTAATATTATTTTGGTACCGGTATCAACTGTTTGAATACCACTCGATAATCTCCAATTTTATTCGGGATCTTGTGCGTTCGACGACTGTTGTATCGCAAACTCTTTAAATATGCAATACAGACGATTTCTCCAGATGTATTCATCTGCATCGAAACTGATGTCACGTCTGGATATTTCAACAACTCCCAGGTTGGAGTCTTCTTCCATTCATCGTTCAGACGCGTCGCTTGTTCGGGTGAAAGATTGGTAATCTCTTGGTCATCAGACACTTCCGTACTCGGATTATGCCAATGGACCTCTTTTAAGTGTTCATATTTTTGCTTCAGTTTCTTGATCGAGTCTGTGTACTCTGCGATTAGGAAACATAACACCCGTTTTTCATCTTCATCTGGATCGTCAGCCCAATAGACGTCAATGATCGCAGGTTCATCGTCGCACTCAGTTAACAACTCCTTGAGGCATCCATCCTGTTTTGATTCCTTTTTATCCATCGTTTGACAAATTCTGTTTATTATTATATACATTATGCCTTTATTTCGGAAAACAAAATTCTACCTCTCTTATCCCTCCGTTCACTTTTCTCTCTCTCTTTATCGGGGCACTCCCCATTTTCCGGGAAAGTGTATGACAAAAATCAGCAGCCGAGTGTTCCGACGGAAAAAAGGACATTCCTCTCTCTCTCTTTCTCTGATGGAAGTCAATCTTTCTGAATCACTCGTCCCTGAAAAGCCGGATCCATTTGTTCGTAGTGATATACCGGATATACTCAATTGTGATTGTTGTAAATGGCGATACCTTTATAATCGAGACTTGTGGATATTTCTTTTTGTGATTGGAGTTATTGCTTGGCTAATCGTGATTCAGATCAACATGGCTACGCAGAATGCAGATTTTGAAATACTCAAAGAAGCTATTCAAAATCTGGAGTATTGTACTAAGTGTCCTTTACCTCTGAATAGGTAAACATTTTTCCTAAAGATATCGTATCAAGGAATATACAGTATCATATTACTTGAGAATGTTAATATTATTTTATTTACCGATTAAATGTGGTTGTTATTATTGTTGGTACTTGTTGCATCACAAGAAGATGATCACGATCTAGCACACATTGGAGGTAGAATCGATACGAACTGGATAGTGGGTGATTCAGGTGTCGGATCGTACCGTGAATCGCAGTATACACCGTATGAACCTTTGTTGCAACCAGGAGGTGTTCTAACTGGATACGATTATCAAGTGGAACCTATCTATCCCACGTATGGATTCGTATCACCTCGTTATTTTGCCAACAATAAGACAGGTTCTGCGAGAAACTGTTTTAGAACGATCGGAGGGAAGACGTGCGATCCTACGATCAGAGATCAGTTAGCATTCAAACACCGCTGGATCGAAGTTTATTATTGTTTCACAGGAATCGCTGATGGGTTGGGGATAGTAAAGGACCTACAGCCTGAAAACGGAGACGTGGTACTAGGAGCATATGTTCCACGATACAATCCTTATCTGGGGTTTGACATTCCTACTGTCCGAGATGGTGGATCTGGATTCGATGACAAAAAGGCTACGCCAGATCTTGTAGGATATGGACCTCCGTCAGCAGAGTCGAGGTTAATGGCTCAACTGAAATCTCTTGGAAGTAGTCGATTTGTAACAAATGCTACGATCGAATATTTGGCTTTTAATGAGAGAATGATCCTTGGTCAAACACCAATCACAGCTAATGCTAATTTTGTTAATAGCGGGTGTGACACTGCTAGATACGTGGCATGGCGACGTCAGTTCGACCAATCGTTTGTTTCAGAAGAATTCAATGTACCCACGGGCAATCAGATTCTTAAAGGAGATCTTCAAGGAGAAATCATATTCCAGAGAACTTGTTGTGCATCAGTATATGATATAAGCATGGGTGGTCAACATCCGCCTTGCCCAGGAGATCCCGGTGAGAAATTATGCATCCAACACATCACTGGATGTGATGCGTGTGACTATCGTCCATCGGATGCTAAATGCGGAGATAATAAGAAAGGACTTTACTGGGATGATATGACTTGTTTATACGGTCACTCCAAGTACATTAGCTTTATGAGCAAATGTTCGTTGGCAGAAGATCAATACAGTGTTCGCTGCATGGATCCGCGACACGTTGAAGATTATGTAAAAATATGGAGATCGAAATCTACTACAACAGACGGTATTCTTGGTGTAGCCGGTGATTTGTTTGAATCCAAACAACAAATCGGTACAGACGGATCAGTTGATTATGCAACCTATGGTGGTATTTCAACTATGGGTCATCTTGTATTTCCATCGTGGAATCAAAATGTTCAGGATATGTTTTTCCCTGGACCAACCGAAGGGGTAAATGCCAGAAAAGATTATCATTTTGTCAGTATTCGCACATTATATCCCTTTCATCACATTCTGATATACAAACAAGCGCTTATCAGAAGTTTATCCTGGACCGATACTTTTGCTACTTCGCTAAACGCAGGTAGATCAAGTGAGAACAGTGTCATGATGGATTGTCCATATCCAACAAGAACTGGGCCGGATATCAATTCATCTGCGTGGTGTAATTCCCGTTACGATAACAGCAATAGTAACGTCTGTAATCAAGCGATTGGAAGGTGTTTCTGTGACTATTATACGTGGATGGGTATTGCATGTGACATTCGCGTGCCTTCATACGGTTCACTTGAACTTTTGTATAACGCGATAACGATTGATCCAGACGATCCGAACGAAGTGTGTTCTCAAGCAGGAAGAATATCGCCCAATCGTACGACTTTTGGTTACCAAGTTACCTGGAACATTCGGATTACAGTTAGCCTTCAGTTATGTGATTGCATGCCGGGGTTTGAAGGAACTCCAGCTGATCCAAATACATTTGTTCCAATGTACGCTTCTCTGTTTCATTCTACTGCGGCAGCGAAAGTAGTAAGTAGACAAAATATCAACAATAATGCTGATAGTTTCAATGCGCAGGAATGGTTCTCGGAGAATACGTCTCCCCAATTTCAATCTGATCAAGGACGTGTATTCCCAGCTTGGGATTTGTCTCAATGGACAGACTATACAGCAGGTGGTACTGAACAAAAGATTGCTTTTCAATGGCAATTTTATATTTTGATGCATCAATGTTTAATCTGGAAACAGCCTGCGATCATTCCGCCTTTAAACGTGAATTGGGATTATCAGTCGTTCCCGTTTGCACTGCCTGCTCCAGCTGAACATATGTACAGAACCCAACGAGTTGTATATCCGTGGCCTCCTATTTCATTGACCGATCGTAACGGAAGACGAGGAATACGATGCATGGATTACGATGAGTTTGACTGTAGTCAAAACGATGCTAGTCGAGCCCTCATATGCGATTTTCTTAATTATTTATACTATGGTCCATTTGATCTAACAGCAGATCCTTGGGCTCAAACAGGTATCACGAAGACTCGGTTGTACGGAGGAGATAATTGCGATCCTTGTCCTGCTTGCGATCGAGCTCATAGCACTTGTGTATCAAACTACGATCATGTTGCGACTGTCTTTACTACTGGTGGCTGCAAACTTACCGTGTTGGCAACAATTAATCTAGTCGATTATAAGAATTTCCCGAACAACCTGTTCGTAACCGATGATCAGAGACGGAACAATTGGGTGTATTGGCTACAGAGTGCCGGTCTAACTGCGTATATTGTCACATGTACATCTCCATGTATAACCAACAAAGACGCAGTTTATCCTTCACAGTACAATGATCATATCAAGATGTCATTTACGAATGATCCAACGCAATATTGTACAGCTACGATGCAAGCGGGACCAACTGTATGCAAATGTGATGCAAATTTCTGCGGAGCCATATGCAATCGCCAAATTTGCCCGGTTGCCGACAATCAACCATGCGGACACGGAAAATGTGTTCTAGATGCAAGTGTGATCTGTGATTCGTTTGTTGGAGACTTCCCTGGTACATGTAAATGCGATAATGGATGGGAAGGTACAGTTTGCGATCAGCCTATTTGTCCGTTTGATCCCCAAGGAAATATGTGTGGACACGGAACATGTGATGTAACTTCTCGCACGTGTCATTGTGATAGTTCACAATTCGGAGGCTCGGCGTGTTGGGAACAAGGATGTCCGCACAGTGCTAATGGTTACGAATGTAACAATGCTATTCGCTTAGACAATAGTCAGACAGTTTGTAATAGAGTTACCGGGTTATGTGAATGTTTTCGAACCGTGTCTTCAGCCGATTTTTCTCAAATCAGACTCGGTTGGACAAGTACAGATACGGCGATTCATTCTACTGGATTATATGGAGTGGCATGTGAAAGCACCTACACTAGTGTGTGCATGAATCTTCAAAGTCGTCTATGGTGCAGCCAAGGAATCAATGATGGAGTTTTTTCACCTGGATATGCTGGTTGTTATAATCAAACATGTCTAGCAATGGGAAGTGCTGCTGGTCTAGATTGTACGCCTTCGTGTAAATGTACACCAGAGTACGCTCTATCTAAATACTGTGAACAATCAATTTGTGGAACAAGCGGCTGTGGTCCAGGAGGAACATGTATTGTCACCTGTTTCAATCCTAATACCCCGGGGATTACTCAACCATGTTTTGGAGATAAAATAGCCAAAGGATTAATGGGAGTGAAAGGAGAGTGTCTTTGTGGCGTAAGCGGTAATCAATACTATACCTCAAAAATCAAAGGTGGACCATGTACTATTGCAGCTCCCACTTGTTTTACTGGTACGACAAGTCCTTGTAATCAAAACGGAGACTGTGTGTGGAATTCAACTGCTTTTGTGTGTCATTGTGATGCGGGTCATTTCGGTACTCAATGTGAAGTGACTCCCAATTGTACAACTCCGCTAGGTGATGCGTGCAACGATTGTGTCCATCCTACCGGCCCCACTAGTCAACCAGTTTGCGTCTGTCCATTTGGTACTTTGCGTGACGCGAATCGAACGTGTACTCAAGAACGGTGCGTTTCAACAGGAGGGACATACGCGTCTGGTAACGAGACCTGTATTTGTCCGGGAGGCATCGAGCACCCTTTTTATGCGATTCCCGATATCTTAGATCTATACAGCACTCAAACCGATCTCGGATGCAGAAAGGGGTGTCCAGTATTCGATGACACGTTTACTGAATGCGGTTCACTCGAAACAATAATAGACGGTAACGGGGATTCTGTTAAGCGTTCTCGATGTATAGATATTATGAACGGAGATCCGATTTATAGAGACGATGTGCGTGTTGCTCCTGTTTGCAATTGTTCTTTTTTTGGTCTCGATCAATCTGGATTTTCAAATTATTTTATTAGTGATGGTCAAGGTGGATGCAAACCCAAATGTGACCCAACAGGATTATGCATCCCTGGATCAACGTGCAATGCAGACAGAGTCGATCCAGTTACTTTAGCTTGTAATTGTGTAGGAGGACGTACATCGTCGGATTGTTCGTTATCATCGTGCAGTGGATTCCACACAATCGGGACTACTGGGGCTTGTGTATGCAGAGTGTGGTGCAGAGGCGGAGTCAATTGTGAAATTGATACCTGTGCGGCCTCAGGAGGAACGTGTATCGGAGATACGCCCAATGATTGCGATTGTTCGAATCCTATTCTGAAACTGAATAATTCAATGGTGACTCAGAGGACCTGCATGCCAATGTGCATGAACGGAGGAGTGCCAAGTCTCGACTTTTCCAGATGCGTGTGTCCGGACCCTTATATTGGCACATTATGCGATCTACAGAGATTCTGTAGCATTCAGTATCGAGGCGTGTTCTGTAACATCAGTTTGTGTGTGAACGGGACTCCAAAACCCAACGATCAAGTGGGATGCAATTGTCCAGACTCGTTCTATCAAGGCCAGCTTTGCGATACTGATGTTTGCACAGGAAAAAGGAGGAAGCGACAAGGTGGCGTGTGTGTGTGTCAACTAGGATGGACCGGAGATTCGTGCATTGAGACCACGTGCGCACCAGGAGGAGAGCCTGATTCCAACGGTCTGTGCAAGTGTTTCCCAGGATACAATCGTACAATTGATAATATTGGATGTTCGATTGTAGTCACACCGTGTGTGAACGGAGTGATTGAAACTAATTTTGACGGTACTATTGTATGCAAATGTACCAAAGGTTACAATGGATCAGATTGTTCACAACTAGCGTGTCCACCTCAACTAATTGCGCTTAACACAGCGTATACAGATAATAGTGTCGTCTGTGGATGCCCATTGACGTTTCATGGTCCCAATTGCGATGAAACGCTGTGCAACGAAGGAGTAGGCACGTTCAACAATCTGACTGGACTGACGGAGTGTCCATGCAGTGTCGGAGAGACGTTATCATTGGTTGCAGATGCTTACGGAGCTCAACAATGTATTCCAGATCCATACGTGTGCGATGAATTCGGAACAGTAGGATGGAGTAACGTATTCAACAATGTCCCTTGTGTGTGTAAAGTAGGTTATTCAGGCACAAGATGTCAGTCGTTAAGCACTGTTTCAACATCTGAAAGCTCATCTTCGATCTCTACCACTACGATTGCGATAATAGTAGCATCATCAGTATCTGCATTGGCTGTTGTGGGTGGAGCGTATTATTGTTTTAAGAAAGAACCATGGAAAAAACCAACAAAAATGAGACACAGACGACCGAATCATTTATTTGATCATTTATGAAATTTGCGTGTATGACGATACAAATTAGATCTTGAAATAAAAAGCATTTGACAGACATTACAAGTAAAAGGTTTTTCTTTAGTGTGTTTTGTAAGATGAGTATCCAGAGCCGATTTCGATCTGCAAACCTGATTACAGTTCTTGAACGTGCACACATGCATGATCCTTCCATTCACCTTCATGGTATTCTTTTTATTGGGATCGACAGCTTCGGAACGATCTACTAATGCGTGAATACTGAGCAAATGTCTGCGAAGATGTCCTTGTAAAATGAATCCATCTCCACACAAGGGGCAAATACACGAACGAACCTTTATATGCGAATTCTCGTGACGAAGCAGGTCACTGTAGTAAGGACAAGTTCTTGCACAAAGTAAGCAAGAATAACGTGTTAATCTTCTTGGTATATAGTCTTTCTTGTCCAAGAGGTGCGCCTTCAGCATCACGGCAATCTGTTCGGGAGTCTTCTCTCTTTCATCTCGAAGTGCTATGACACCATTCAACAATATCTCGTCTTTGCTCTGTTGTTTCTTGAAAGCGAGTGAGAATTCGTACCACTTGTTTCCCGAGGAAGAAGAGGCTTCGATGTATTCTCCTATACCACCAAATCTTCGAAGGAGATCCGCTTCATCAGGCATACATCTCTTAGAGTAATACGCGTGTTGAAGCCGTGTAAATTCTTCTTCAGTTGGAAGTTCCATAAGAATGAATTGTGAGAAAAAAAAAATCACACAATCTAAAAATGGAAAAAATACAAAAAAAAGCGCGATTCGACTTCGATTACGGTAAAGACATTTTAGTCGTAATCGAAGTAGGACTTGAAATATTTGTTGATATATACGATGCAGATGAAGTTATTACGAGTAATGTAGAGACTAAATTCGAGTTGATGAATAGAAATGATTCCGCGTTTTCTTTAGAATTGAAACCGTATTCTCGGATTTCCACATTAATGGATATTTTGCATCGAACGAGTGAAAGCGTGGAACTCGAGATTGCTGGAAATCTTTCCAAACTCGATTCAACCTTTACCGAATTCTCCAAAGTCAAGAGTCTGAGACTGACGCCAGAACGCGGAAGTAAATTCCGAGTAGATCCTTGGATTCATTCATTTGCAGCTACTTCAATTTCAATCGGAGATACGTTCATTTCCAAGGGAGGATGTGTGTACATAGATTGCACACTAGCTCGTGATCCAGTGAAAAGGTTGTTCTGGGATGGAAAAGATGTATTAAAATTACTTAAAATTAGATATAATTTAATGTCAATACTTTGCAAAGGACTTGACTCTTGGTCAGGTCAATGGACAACATTTTTGTGTAAAGGATTATATGATCCCCGATTATTACTTCATGTATCTCATTTTCTTGGATAACTTTTGTAAATTGTTAGTCGAACACTTGGCGGCAACAACCATCAATTGATCTGGAGTAATATGAAACTCGTCGAATTTGACTTCTTTAATAAACGCTTCTGCTGTTTTGATATAACCAATCGGTGGATCAGGTTCATCTTCATATAAAATACCCAAACGACAGGTTTTCTTGATAGGATCACTGGTGATAAGATTCAAACGTTCTACGATTGATATCATTTTTTCCGCTCCTTTCTTCCCTTTTGCTTGATTGACAAGACATGATTTAAGATGTTCGTAATCAGGCAACGATCCCAGAGAAGCGGAAAGATACAACGAGTCGTGAATATTGAGAATCGTTCCTATGATAGGCCCATTAAAACGAAAAGCGGCACCATAGTCAATGATCTTAGGTTTGTTGTTGAACAATAATACATTGGTCATTCTGAGATCCTGGTGCCAGATACCATTAACATGCATAATATACACAACTTCTTCCAGCTGATTCATGATCGGACTCCACTCTTTCACCTGCTCTCCTTTAGTCATTAGAATGACCCCGATATTGTCTGTCGCAAATAGATGTCCAATTACAAATGGTGGACCAACACCGATAATCGATGCGAGAATAGTCAGATCTAATTCTCTCTGAAAATCAGCTGTTGTTCTGAACTCCTTTCCATCGATCTCCACTACTTTTATCACCATATGTTTGTCTTGGAAAAACTCATACACCTTTCCGTACGCTCCACCAGCTATTGGCTTGTGAAGATTGCATTTGATCTCGTTCCATGAAAGATCAAATTTTAACATTTATTGATAAGCAATAAAAACAAGCGAGGTAGGGATCTTTGAAAAATGAATTAAAATAAGTATTCGAAATTTTCTCGGAAGTGTTTGTCAATTTTTGGATTGCTTGAATTTTTGTAGTTTCGGAAATCTCGATAGAAATCAACGAAGGGAAATCTTGGAAATCAAACGGATCCATTTCGTTGACGATTGCTATCATAACGTGCCGTCTTAAATTAATATCGCGAACTAGATCGGTTGAACCGACTCCTAGTTCAGTCAGATAATCTCTTTCACCAAGCGATATTATCAACTCTAGATCTAGACCCTGGTCTGTAAGAATGGTAATGTCCACCATGTCTTTGAACGCGACTGAACACATTGCATCTCTGTACCATCGTCGAGCCTGACGCGACAAGTCGTCGATACGCACCAGTTCGTCACATAGTGCATGAAAAGTATTCGCGAGTTCTTTATCTGTATTCGTGAGCAAATTTAAGGTTTCACGCATTTGTTTTAAATTAAATACATTATTGTTTATTGAGTTACGAATAATACTACTCGTTACTCCTGATTGTAGCATTAAATCGATTAAACTGTCCATTTGCTTAAATTAAATCTAAATATTATCATACTTCTTCTACTACTTCATCCATTGGTAGATGTATACGCTCGATCTCTCGTATTATGATTTCTTCTGCCCTAGGTTCTGGCACGAAAAATATCTCAACAGAAGACTTGTCGGCAGGAGTTATATCGTCATTTTTGTAATAGGCTTCCTTCTTTTCCTCTGTTGTGGTTGGTAAATCCTGCAATCGAGGAATAAACATCAGTCTACCCAATCCAACGAAACTATTCAGTGATTTGAATCTGGCATTGATTGCCTCGTGATGATCAAAATGGATTCTGTCGATTATCTCTGTTCGACGTCGATGTGTTTTGGCCAAGCATCCGCTTAGCCACATATTTAACAGTCTTTCGAATTCCTCTAATTTGTTCACGATTGATCCATTATTTAAAATAGACGGAATAGTCGACACGATTCCTCCACAAGCATGTACACCTAATCTGGTACACTCGTACTCGATGAATGAGTCATCTACCAGAGACAACAGACCATGCAGAGTACTTTTCCAAAAGAAGTATTTAAACACTGAAATCATCATCCAATAGAGTACGCGCATAATTCGTTCTGCAGAGACACGTTTTTCTGTTCCGATACTGTGATACAGTTTGCCATCGACTTCCTCACATGCTGTAAATCTGAAAATGGGCTGAAGATACTCGAGATAAGCGTGGATCTCCGCATCGAATCGTTGTGAACGTGCGATGTTGTCGGGATGAAGACAATGTTGACTGGGATTAATTCCAAAATATGAATGAGCTCGGTCTCCTTGTAATCGTTGAGCCTCTTGACTACACAAACACTCGAGTGTGAATAGTTTTTCTAGACGAGCATAATCTTCTCGGACCAACATGTAATTGGTGTGTCGAAGGTCTGAAGTGCTGTACAATGATTGGGCTTGTCTGCATTCTTCAGACATCCATCCCGAGATAAATCGTTCTTCGTTCGAGATACATGGTGGTACTCGTATATCTTTCTCGTCGTCAAAATTAATATGATCTTCATCGCGACGAAATCCCAATTCAAATCCCTTTTCATCGATGAACGCTTCTTTTTCCAGACTCGACATTCTGGATACGAGAGGCGAGCGAAGGGCATGAGATTTCTTTTTACTATTTTCTACTTCGATCTCTAGCTGTTGCAATAAGGCCTTGTTCGGAAATCCTGGAGTAACGATAAACAGATTAAATATATGAGCCGCGCGAGTGTAATCACCAGCACTTCCTTGACTAAAAGACGCTGGTGCTGGATGTCGTTTAGCAGCAGCACATTCCTTGATTTCGCTGTTGATCATAGTAAAGAATAAATTAATTGCACCCGAACTCGAAATCAGAACTTCTTCGAAAATGTCATTGCTCAAGGACTTTGGTTTTTTATGTTCAACCCCATCCCATGCTCGATGAGTGAATATCTTTCGGATATCGTCAATCTCAGGTGCCAGTGGATGATTAACAGGAACCTCATCGCGTGTGTATGTTCTGCGCTTGAAACGGAGCAACTCTAATGAACGTCTGGTTCCCGGTTTAACATTGAACGAAACAGTGTACACTGGCTTAGGCATGTGGCAACAAGTGGCGTCGTACATCAATGCCAAGTATCGCGGAATGAAGATCACATCAAATCCGATGTGCAGGTCGAAAGACTTGTCCGTCTTGGTGATATCAAAGTGACTCAATAATGGATATATTTTTTTAGCGCGGTCACATGTTCCAACTCGAGATAAATGAGCTATGGTGAGACTAATATCATCATTAGTCCAACTCGGCGTAGGATAGTACATCTTCAGCAGACCTGTAAGTTTCTCGATTCGATGTGTCGGAGTAGTACATTCTTGGAAAAATTGTTTCAAGACGAAGCAACGACGATCGGGGAGGAAATCCAGTCTGTTTTGGAACTTCCATTGAATGATCAGCATCAATAATCCACGAGCAACATCAACAGCTCGTTGATTGAAAATTTCCGTGAGACCCATCACCTTGAGTACATGTATGGGTTCCAATTGATAAATAAGAGGCAACAATTTGAAAGTGCTTGCAAATGGTTCTCGAGTATTGTATCCTCTGCCCACCACATTGCAATAATAACCACTAATAAAAGCAGAAAAGAATGAATATGTTTCACATTGTCGAACGATACGCATCACGTCTCGAACAGATACGACCGTGCCAGAAGTACAATTGACGAAAGTTGGCAATGGGACACAGTCGAGAGCATAATCAGCAACTTGGTCAATGTAGTCGATCATTTTGCTCATCATTTCAGACACAGACATGTTTTCACTTCGACCCAGATCTCCAAACGCTGTAAACTTTTCATTTATGAATCTGTACATGTCGTGCACATTAGTTTCAAGTCTGTCATACGTATATTGACTAAGTTGAGTGATGTTACGCGCCCCAGACTGTGCACTAACCCAATCAGCAGATAGATCTCCCATGTTACAACATCGGTCAACAAATTGATGAAGACGCACGATGTCGAGTGCAGAAGATTGGAAAGTGGCGAGACCGCATGCGCGCAGATGACTGGCCATAGCGAATTGAACGTACATTTGTCTGCGATTATCTGAATCAGTGTGTTTCACATGAGCTCGATTAATCAATTCGTAATTGTCGCCGTCGATCGAAGCGAATTCAATGGTTACCATTCGATCTCGGATCGCGGGATCGCATAATAGGGCGCTATGATTTCCCACTGCCATCAAATCTCCTACATTGTAGGCAGTCTGCCCTTTAGAACGAAATTCTTCTAACTCGTTTCCATCGTCGTCTTTAACAATAGTAGCGACTGCTCGTCTCCGAGTATTCGATGCACCAGTGGACGCCTTAACATTTGTCACTAGATCAGATTTATCCAATTGAAACGCGTCTCCTTTGGTGTTCCAGATGTCCAATGCGCTCCTGAATACGATACGCACCATCTGATAATTTTCATCAGAGATTTTAGTAGTGAAAAGAGAGCTGTCCATATTGACGATAGAACCAGTGGTTTCCGTGGAATGAAAGAGCGCTGGCGATCCGAGAAAGTCTTTGCATATTTCTTGTCCGACCGTAGACTTGCCTGTTCCTTTGCCTCCTTGCAAATAGATAATCGATCGCTCGGTTAGCTCGAGTTTAAAGATCGAAGCAAAAGTCGCCAAATATGTCATCGTCTGTTCAGGATTTGAACCGCTTCGATGGAACATTAGTATCCATTGGTCGAGAGCTGGCATATTACAAGTTGATGTGCATAATGACCGAGGAGTCAACAAGCGATCGGTAAAGAAGGGAGTACCTTCCCTCTGATATGTTTGGATCTCTTCTTTCAATGTACAATCATGTCCCGAGAATTGCTCGTCAAGCAATTGGAGAGCACTTCGCACTCCTCGTACAGTCAGACTCTGTCTTCGGTTCCACGAATCTAGATCGGTTTTGTATTGAAGACAGTCCGAGCTTTTCAGCGTCTCTTGGAATTTTGATGCGAAATTGTTTCGTTGTATGTGGATATACTTGACGTTAGATTTCGTTTTAACATTTAGATACTGGGGCATACGATTGAGATCTCCTCCTCCGAAAGTCGACTTATCATATTCCATAAAGAGATCACACACAGACGAGTAATCGGTTCTTCTTTTATTCTGGCTAATCGTGCTGAGCGATACTTGGTCTCTGATCTGGGATGCTATCGATTCGCGCGTTCTCAGCAGCGAATACAGTGTATCTGAATTCTCGACTAGACATCGTTCATCGACCGGGGTATTTTGATCATGCAAACAATACATTAGATTGCATTGAATGTTCCGATGATATGCAATCTGTTTTTCGATCTCATCTTTTGCGCTTGTGTCGATTTGAAATAAAGCAGTCAAAAATTCCACGCATGAATTGAACACATTTGATTCTTTATCTGTTATGAACACTCTGTATTGTAAAGCTGAATAAAGCAACACCAGAGCATTGTATTCGCTGAATAAAATTCGAACGTGAAGATGAGATTCAGTAATATCGAAATTGACAGGATCAGATTGTTTGCTGTATTTCTGGAGCATTGCCGTCCAACTATTGCGATTCTGATAAAACAAACTGAAATGTGCGCTCATGGGAAGTCCCAGATTGCAACATTCGGTAGTTGTCAAATCAATGAAGAATAAAAACAATTCAATCGGAGTCAAGCACATGATTCGTTTCAAATTAGTTTTACGTTTTTCCTCTTTTGCATTGGTCACCTTCTCTTTGTCCTTGGATGCATCATCTGGTTCGCGAATATGTTTGAGTAATCGAACGACCGCAAGATTCTCATTGCAATGAGGATTTACAGCACGATCGCTGAACAGTTCTCGACGTCGTGATTCAGACCATTCATGACGCAGAATCATGATCGATCCAGCAATTGATTTCGTTTCAGGATTTGAATAGAAATTTACTTCGATCAATCGCGCTCTAGGTTCTTTGAAGTACAAGTCCAATTCACCTCGATACGCTTGGAGTATACCAAATATAACAGAATACGTCTCGAACAGCAATGTCTGTACAGTGTGAACAAATGCTAATTCGACGAATCCTTTGTTGATCGATTGTGAACAAGAATGTTGATAAACATCTCTCAGTCCATATGGTTTATACACACACATCTTGGTAACATTGTCATTTGTCGCCCACTTGTCGTCCCATTCAGACTTGTATCGCACACTCTCCCTGATCACTTTCCGGACTTCTTCGTCTCGTTCCGATGGTTCTTCTTTTCTTTCGAGTCTTATGCCTTTTCTCTTGTTACTCATCGTGTGTATGTGTTTTTTTTGTTTGGTCATACACAATGAAGTGTGACTCAGTGTTCCAAAAAAACATAAAGAAATTTCTTGATTTATAGAATACATTTCATTCTGACCATGGATCTTTTTTGTTATGAGACTTTGGATGGCGAGATCACAAACAAGAGGAAAGGTGTGTTTAAGGAATATGTCGATCCTGATGCGATGATGAGTTCCAAGAAAACCCGACCTGATGAGTTAAGCGCATACCCTGAACTGAATTGGTTGTTAGCTAAAGGAGCGAGACCCAATCGTAGAATCATCCAATACATTCCTCTACTTTTGGGTCGTATCAATGAAGTAAAGACTCTTCGCTTGATCAAAATGTTTCCATTGGAAGTGAAGAATGCGATGCTGGAGAATATGGACACATACTATCCGCACAGTAAGCTGGTTCAAAGTCAAATCTTGCATTGTGTCGAATGTTTTGAAAAGGATGAAATTCCAGATGTGGAGAAGTATACAATCGAATTATTGAAAAAGGTATTTGTGTTGTTACTAGACACCACAACTAGATGCACAACCTTTCATCAAAAGGATGCAATCTCTGACGTCTACACGCAGCTTTTTTACGAATTCAAGGATAATAACGAAGAACGCAGATGGATCAATATTATGTCTCATTTTACTAAGGCGATAAACGATTACTCGCGTAAACAGCTTACAAGCGAAATTATGACAATTATGGTAAATCCTTATCCTTCAGAGAGCACCATTCGTGGTCGAACTTTTTAATTGCCGCCTTGATCTTCTTGTCTGGTGTATCCGTTGTCGCAATTTGAACCATGTTGTTAACGTCTCGAACTATGTATCCTGGAACCGTGCAAACAACTTCATATTCTGGCCGTTTCTTTTCTGTTTCTGATAGACCATTTACTATATCTCGAGTTAATACTGATTCCGCATACCTAACAAATAAACATATAATGAGATTAATTATTGCTTCTTTTTTTTTTGCGTACCTTCGTCTTCCAATAGCATCCAAGTGAATGAATGGATTAGTATCACCATGCGTTATAGTATAACAAAGGAGATCATGGATAACCTCTTCTACACACAAGGGTTCAGATACCCAGTTTAGTAAATCGGTCCTGGAGATCCAACCAATGATAGGTCCGTACATATCCATTATCATCACAACAGTCCGTGCGATCCAACCGCGAGCAGTCGATCTCGGACGGAATACACCAAATGGGTCGATCCGACTCTTCACTTGATCCACGTGTTCGTATTCCGAGTAAGTGTGCAATTTGTCTAGCAAGTTAATACCGTGTTCATCGACGAGAATGTTAGCGCGTTCGTTTGCGTCAATCATCGTTCCGAATGATAATTCATTGACTACTTGCGTTATCGACGATAAATCCAAGTATGGAGCGATTGGTAGGAAGTTGGCTGGGTGATCTATATCTGGAACCAACCTCGAGTAATGCAGAGATTGTAATGATGAACCACTCACGATGCATTTGCTGTATATGTTGATCATTTTGTTCGCCAAGATTAAGAAGAAATCATCACTACGAGAACTGTCGTAGAAGATGTGTGCTTGAAGTAAAGCCTTCATGTTGGAAACGCACGACTTTAATGCATCGATTGTATCTTCGGCCGACAAGCATTCGAAAGTGGGGGAGTAGACAGTGTATAGTGATGATAACAATATCGAATCCCAGACAGCTGTTTCTTTGTATGGGAGACGAGCATCAGTTACACCCATCAAGTGAATGCGCGCCCTAAACAATCGGTGTTCCTCTATGTTATCATCCAATTTCATGTATTGGAGTTGCTCGACAATCGCTCTACGTTTAGGTAATTTACGTTCGACTTGTTCGCGCTTGGCGCTGTTTAACTTGTCCAAAGTTTGTCCCATGAAAAAAATAAACCTTTATTCTTCTTCTAATTGATCATATTTAATACAACATACAAAATGTGTCTGAACGCATTCCCATATCACTCGAATCAGCGTTAGTCCGAGAATGACCAAGTAGATCCAAACGAGTGAATAGTTATCCCAATTGTCAAATCCAAGCACAATCACGCATAACGATATGATCACCGTGAACGAGGCAGAGACTGCTGCGCGGAAATTACTTATAACACTGGCTATCCAATAATACATAAAAGCAGACAGAATTCCAGAAATAAGTAGAGCTGCCATGAAGGATGCCGACACGTTCAAGAAGAAACACGCAGTATCATCCTTGTCACAACTGATATACTGATTGACCAATAGAGAAGAGATCACGGACCACGTGAGGATCGCCCAAATCACTTCTCCTCCACAAAAGTAGCAAATCAGCGCCAAAAAGAATACTGCTAGTAGAATATAGCCATATACTTGAGCTTCACTGTATGGCTGTCCATCTAGTACTTGTTGATAGAATCGATTGACAGTGTCCAATACTAGGAAAAATAAAGTGAAGGTAACGCACGAAAAAGATAGAAATTCACAAAAGCCTGTTTTCCAGCCAATGTTCGTGTACCAACGACATCCACACAAAATACTGACTTTTTTTATTGGAGGTATCAAAATATAACTAAGGATACCAAGAATTAAGAATGTTATAAAAAACGGATATTCTACTTCTTTGCTCATTCAAGATCAAAAATAGTAGTAGACAAAACATAGTCTTTCAAGTTGTTTTGGACTTTTGGCACCATTTCATCAATGGCTGCACTTGTGCCCACGTAGAAGAACACGTACTCCATTCCCTTTTCGACGTGAGTGGCTAATGGTCGCTTGCCTGATTTTTCATTCGTCACAGGGCATACACGAACCAGAGTATTGGCGCCCATTGTCATCCGACGAATATATTCGCTGCGATTCACAAGAAGTTCGGTGACGACTTCCTTTTCACAGAAATCGTACACGTATCCATGCTCCATTTTCATGATACACGCAACAACAAGTGTGAGCTCGGGATTAGATCTGACAAACGGTTGTGTCAGTTTGATCATCAACACACGACTAGCGTTTGGGAAAAAAATTGACACCAATGAATTGCCAGCACTCTTCTTCGACAAACTCTGAAACGCGTTTCTCAATTTTTGGTCGACCTTTTCGAGATACTGCTTCTTCTCGGCTTTTCCAAGCTTGTCAACTTCGATCACAGACAAGAATTCGATCTCTTCAACTTGCTTTTTTTCAGGCTCTTCATCAACTTGCTCTATTTCCTTTTCTTTTTCTTGCTCCTTCTTTTCTCTTTCTTTTTCTTTCTCCTTCTTTTCCTTTTCTCTTTCTTTTTCTTTCTCCTTCTCCTTCTTCTTTTCCTTTTCTCTTTCTTTTTCTTTCTCTTTCTTCTTTTCCTGTTCTTTCTTCTTTTCCTTTTCCTTTTCTTTTTCTTTCTCCTTCTTCTTTTCCTGTTCTTTCTTTTTCTCCTTCTTCTTTTCAAACTCCTCGTCTGAATCTGGTTGTTTTTTTTCAGATTCTTCATCTGTATCCATCTTCTCCGTCAACTTTTGTTTCTTCTCAATCTTCTTCGTCTTCTCGGTTTTTCTCTTTCTATTCTCGTGCGATGCATCACTCTCCTCGTCTTCTTCATCTTCTTCTGACGATTCGTCGACCAAAAAATCGTCTTCTTCGTAATCACCGTCCTCTTCTGAAGAACTGCGACCAACAGACTCCGCATCCTTTTCGTCTTCAGATTCATGCTTGACCTGCTCTTTCTTCTTTTTGGCTACTGCTTTGATATCGAACAGGCTACTGATTGCTGTTGACTTGACCGCTTTAGTCTCCGGGCCGAGTTGACAATGAATTCGAGCATGCCAGTACGCGCACCCAATCACCAAGTTGATATTAGTAAAATCCATTTTTCTCGCATCGATTTCATTGTAGATTTTGCTATTCAGATAAGTACCAGCCCAGTGTTTCCACAAGCCTTGCAGCTTATCTTCCGATGACGAGTCAGAAAGAGCAAACGATTGAATGAACTTGATTACAATCGCTGCGTACACTGCGTCTGTCTTGTTAGACAGCATGGCTTTATCGATTACGATTCCAAGAGGCATCGCTCCCTGGATTATCGAGAAACAATCTTCTTTCCAGTCTCCATCGATAAAGCTCACATCGCCGAACGCCTTGTTTAATAACACCATCAAACATGAGGTCGTCTGTGTAGGATCCGCATCCATTCGATAATATTTATTGGTCGGAAATAATCGATTCGCAACCGCATTGACTGTCGTCGGCTCCTTGAATTCAATGGAACTAATCGGTACACCGCTTACCATTGAAGCAAGTGTATACAAGGCGATCTTATCATCTGACAATGTTCCATCAGCTTCCAATGTCATTTCCTTGTTCCGTTCTGCATCTATGTGGATAATAGAAGCTTGTGGCCGTTTCAGGTTGGCTCGATTATTCCAAATAGTCTCGATAGAGTTTGTGATGAACTCAGTTGCCGGTTGTACGTTGACCATTGACGGAGGTTTAAAATCATCGATTATTTGCGCGAATGGATGCATCTGAATCACAATAAGCTTGAAACCATTACCTGAATTGGTGTACAACACAACTGACTGTTTCTCTTTATCTTTTGTTTCGCCGATCAACATCTTTCCGCTCGGGACTGGTTTGGTGATCTGATGACCATCAAGTTTGCACGACAAGAAAACATCACTTGTCAACGAAGCAAACGCGAAAGCGGTTTTGGAGTCAATGTTGAAATGAGCAAACCCTTCCTTGTGTTCTGTAAGCTGGATCCTCATCGGGTAGACGTCGATTCCTCGTCGGTTGACGAGCTGTCGTTCGTCGACGATGAGTCGAGCAACTTGTTTTCCGAAATCCACTACCACGTTTCCTTTGTGGTTTTCTATGGCACGAGCAAACTGATATCCAATGGTAGCATGACTACGAAGTTCAGGTAATAAAGCACTATCAATATCTATAATTTTTGACTTGGGCATCTTCACAGCTGTACGAATGAATTATGAAATGCAAATCAAAAATCTTTTCTTTTCAAATGAAAATGTATGTATTACACGGAGACGCCTTCCAGAAAAAAAAAATGAGTGTAATTCCAGAAACGAAACAAAAAAAAAGATTAAATAAAAATGATTCATACAAAAGTGAAGATCCCGCCATTGAACCTCTTGGAATGAAAAAGGTTAAATTATCGGGCACAGATAAGATAATGACTGTCCATAAGCCCAAGGTGACCTTTGAGCAAGTGAAGGATAAGCTTCCCAAGAAGAAAGTGTCTGCACCCTCCATCGGAAAAGAGAAGAAGAAACGAAGATACAGACCGGGGACTCTAGCTAGACGAGAAATCGTCAGACTCCAAACGAACAGGAAGGAGCCACTGTTGAGAAAACGTCCTTTTCAGCGACTAACACGATCCATCGCAACGGAATTGAAGTCGGATGTGCGATTCACCGCTCCTGCAATTGATATCCTTAAAAACTCGGCTGAGATGTATCTTGACGGTGTTGTCGGAGCTGCGAATGCGATTACCACCATGCAAAATCGAGACACGTTAGATCTGAGAAGTTTCCGTATACTCGAAGGACTTCGCACTAGTCACTCTAGATGCTTGCAGATGATGCCGTTACTTCCGGACAAGTACAACGATTGGTTCTTCTTGAAAGAGCGTTTAGAACGACTAGGATTCAAGTATCGTGAACTGATGGCGTCCGTCAAGGATATGACTGAAGATCAAATCGCAAATGTATTTCGTCTGAAACTGATCGCCAAGTACACAGAGTTACTGGAAAACAATGGTGTCAAGTTCTCAGTTGATGGTGATGACTCGTCTAAATTGGAGACACTTGAAACTATTTATAACGAGTTCTTGAAACATAAGAGATCGAAGAAGAAGTTTAATGTTTAAGGTTTCATTTTTTTAGAAAAAAATTAAACTAAATAAACTATGTCATTTTTGTTTGTTATAATTCTCGAATGGGTCGAATAAGAATTGCTGGAAAATTGGTGCATAAAGATACGCATTGGTTGAACGTGTTGGCGTGGGTATGCACTGCTCAATACATAACTCATATTGAGATGGGTTTCTACAGGGTTTGTAAAGGTCTGGATTGTCCTTATAAGTGCAACAAGAAAACAAAATTTCATTGGGTATATTATACCGCTGTCCTTGATTTCGACAACAAACCAGCTGTTCGAAGAAGTATTCAACGTGATCACGAAGAGGATGAAAAGAAATGGGTGGTGATGGAAATGGAATGCGAGTTTGCAGATGAGGCTGAAGCATTTCTTATTCGTCAATTAAAAGCAACTTATGCTGTATCTAGATTCAGATCACTTCCATTCCGGAAATTCCTGACATTTGAACCCTGCTTCAGACCGGATTACGAGCAAAAATCACATCCTGTTGAGGATCGTTCTGAGTGGATTTGTAGTGAACTGATTGCTAATGCTCTGTTAGTAGGGGGATTGTTTTCTCCTAAAGATTCTCCAGTGGGTGTTCTCACAGCAGAAGATATAATCGAACGATTAAGACTAAAGTATGGACAAATCGAAGGACGATTTCAACTCAAGTGTCTCGTGTCAGAAGATTTATCACTTTAATCTATGTATATGCAAAAAAAATAAATAGACAAAATGGAGAACAATGAAGTTCCAGAGGAGCATAAAGTTCTATCACAAACCAAAAAAAAACAAAAAGAAAAGGAACTGAAAAGGAAGGAAAGACAAGAAAAGAAACAGGCCAAGGATCTAGAAAGAGAATTGAAAATATTCGAGAAGAATTCAAAGAAGAAGAAGAAGCCAATCGAAGAAGAGGAAGAAGAAGAAGAGAAGAAAGGACCGACAGAGAAAAATCTTATACAGAGGCGTGGCAGACAAGTTAATCAGTCGTTTGGAATCATACCCGATCGGAAAGTAGCAGGCATTCATAAACCGGCTATTACCTTTATGGATAACGACGAGAAAACATTTTCAGTCAAAGTTGATGAATTGACCAAAGAGCCGATAGGATATGAACGGATTCTGAGTATTATCGAGCAAACTCGCTGTAATATTGGGTATAAGAATATCTTGATTAACAAAATCTTACAATCTTTGAATCAAGAAAAGATTGAAGTTAAGGGATATAACCACTTATTTCGCCAGATTGTCCATGCCAACGCCGATATTTTGTACGATCCTGCAAAATCATCAGACAAGGAGGTATTCATTCAACGATGGACTGATGCACATAACTATTATTTTGGACTATCGTCTGTAGATCAAAGTCGAATGGATGATGTTGAAAATCTACAATGGATAAGAACAGCTTATACACTCGTTAAGATATTTGGCAAGCGTTTATTAGAGTCGTTTTCCCTCACTATGCTGGGAGGAGGCGGAATGGAAGAACAGATCGTCAATAAGTTATACGGTCAAAATCGGGCCTGGATAACGGAATACGAAATTCAACCGTATATCCTCGATAATATGTTGGTTTTAGATAAACTAGAAGGAGTGCCCTGGACCCCAGTGCATATGTACGATTATCATGTCAGTTTGTATCCTCCGCCCTTCTATCTAGGAGAATACGTCAAAGAAAACATTGTGTATACCGAGGATAATCCAAAACCCGGTGAATTTACGACTCCGAACAGATACGACATTCAAATAACAAAGAAACACAGGAGAGCGACCATTCATTATAATGGTCATTTCCTACAGTCGATCGACCCACCCTTAGTCGACGTGGATCAATTCAATATCAATGATTATAATCCATACATCTTCGATGAAGTCAGGCAGCCTGTTGATACAGATGAACCTATTCTTAATTCAAGTGAACATGTTCCCGATGAAATAAAAGAGATTGTATTAGAACCCATAGACATGGGAATAGAGTTAGTTGAGGCCGGATTAGATGACAGAGATAAAACCGAAGAAGCCATTGTAGAACAATACAATAAAGCGATCAACCAATTGACAAATGAAGCTAGTGATTTTTATTTGTAAAAATATGTGAATTATTTATGTAATATTAATCAATATAACGAATATAAATGAAGGTTCTTTTTCTTCTCTTTTTTTTTCTCTCTTTAGGAAATGCTGCGATAACAATGACTTGCGAGACCGAATCGATACTGGAAACAGGTCAGGGCAGTGGATCGTATGCTCAATCAGTTCGAAACATCAAGGTGGTATTTCAGGGTTGTGGCAATTTAACAGCGAACACGTCCTTAATTGATCTACAAACCAATTTCAGGGTCAAAACTGAATTTGCTAAGTTACCTGTGATGATGAAAGCAACACCAGTTTCAATTGTAAGCGCTACGGATGCTCGTCTACGTCTGATTATTGAGAGTATTAACGACGCCTCTTTCGCGGACACTGGTGACAATTTTATTGTTTACTACGAGCCTTATGTCGGTAGAATCGATTCTCTGATCTGTTCGAGTGGTGCGACACTTAGCGCTATGAATTGCACAACGGTAGATAAAGTGGCACCTAGTCTTATCAGATTCATTTATGATACGTCCGCTAGTTTTACCCCGGCTAAAATGTGCTTGGAGTTTTCAGAACCAGTATTGACCATTGGCAACAGTACGACAATTCCTGCCGGAT